>Ga0153916_10002542_pt1 | contig 13317 bp, 9 predicted proteins | sample Opewatmetagenome_FD_109642 | JGI IMG/M metagenome (GOLD analysis project Ga0153916, IMG submission 109642) | Freshwater wetland microbial communities from Ohio, USA - Open water 3 Core 3 Depth 4 metaG | ecosystem: Environmental > Aquatic > Freshwater > Wetlands | place: USA: Ohio, Lake Erie, Old...
CGCTGCATCTACCAGGGCATCTGGGCGGAGATGCTCGAAGACCGCAAGGTCTTCTACGCCGTCGACACTCCGGATTCTGTCTGGAAGTCGATGGGAGAACCGCACAGCGTCTGGATGAACGCGGTGGTCGCCTATGTGGGCCTCCACGCGGCCGAAGTCCGGTTGAAGGGGAACGGCCGGCCTGGCGGGATATCCCAGGGCGACCTGGCCCTCATCAAAGGGAAATCCTATACCGGCCGGGTCGTTCTCTCTGCGGACCCGGGCGCCCTGCCCGTTGAAGTGAGCCTTGTCTGGGGTGAAGGCGTCGAGCAGAGGCAGACGGTGAGGCTTGAGGATATCGGGGATGATTATCGCACCTTCCCCCTGTCCTTCATGGCCGGCGCCTCAACCGAAAAGGCCCGTCTGGAGATCTGGTCGAGCGGCGGCGAGTCCTTCCGGGTGGGCACCGTCTCGCTCATGCCTGCGGATAACGTCGAGGGCTTCCGTCCCGTCGTTCTCGCCTTGCTCAAGGAGCTGGATTCGCCGGTCTATCGCTGGCCGGGTGGCAATTTCGCCAGCGGCTACAACTGGAAGGACGGCATCGGTGACCCCGACCGCCGTCCGCCGCGCAAGAACCCGGCCTGGCTCGGGATCGAACACAACGACGTCGGCATCCAAGAGTTCTTGGCCTTGTGCCGCCTCATCGGGACCGAACCCTACATAACGGTCAACAGCGGCCAGGGCTCGGAGACCATGGCCGCCGAAGAAGTGGAATACGTCAACGGCGCATCCTCCACTCCAATGGGAACGTGGCGTGCCGAGAACGGGCGTCTCGAACCCTGGGTGGTGAAGTGGTGGTCGGTGGGCAACGAGATGTACGGCGACTGGCAGCTCGGCCACATGCCCCTTCAGGATTACGTCAAGAGACACAACCGCTTCGCCGAGGTCATGAGGGCCGTGGATCCGTCGATCAAGATCGTCGGTGTAGGTGCGGTCGGGCCCTGGAGCGAAGGCATGCTGGCCGGGTCCGCCGGACACATGGACCTTATCAGCGAGCACTTTTATGTGGGCGAGCAGCCCGGAGTGCTCAGCCACGTTTCCCAGATCCCCCGTGAAGTCAGGCGCATCGCCCAGGCCCACCGCGGATATCGGAAGTCGATCCCCGCGCTCAAGGGGATGGAAATCCCCGTGGCCCTCGACGAGTGGAACTACTGGTACGGGCCGGAGCTCTACGGCCAGATCGGGACCCGCTACTTTCTTAAGGACGGACTGGGTGTCGCCGCCGGGATCAACGAATACGCCCGCCAGAGCGACATTATCTTCATGGCCAACTACGCCCAGACGGTGAATGTCATCGGCGCCATCAAGACGACCAAGACGGCGGCCGCGTTTGAAACAACCGGGCTGGTGCTTAAACTCTATCGGGCGCAGTTCGGCACACTGCCGGTCAAGGTCGCGGGCGCGCCGGAGCCGCTGGATGTCATGGCCGCCTGGACGGAAGGGAAAAAAGCGCTGACGATATCCATCGTCAACCCCACGCAGGAGGCCCATTCGTTGTCTCTAAGCCTCAAGGGAGTTGACGTTCCCAAGTCGGCGAAGCTTTGCCGTATCGCCGGCACTGACCCCATGGCCTACAACGAACCGGGGAAGGAGCCGGTCGTGAGGATCGAGGAAATAAGCGGCGCGCCATTTTCCGGCAAGTTGACCGTCCCCGCCCTCAGCGCGTCGATCTATGTGCTGGAGAAAAACAAGAGGTAAAGCCGTGTTTCTTGTCCTTTTATTATGTTTGTCCATCATGAACGTGTTCCCTTCCGGCCAGGAGCCGCCGGCCATGGGCTACGAGCTCAAGCCCGAAATTTGGTCATTAATCGTGGTAAAATAACGGGAGGGCCGCGTTCAGAGGGTAAAGATGCCAAAGCAACGACTCCTGAAATTTCTCATCTTAGGCTCCCTTTCTTTGTTCGCCCTAGGCGGACAACTCCCGGTGCTGAAACAGGACTACCCCATCCGGCCGGTGGATTTCACCCAGGTCAAGCTGGAGGACGAGTTCTGGGCGCCGCGCCTTAAGATCAACCGGACCGTAACGATTCCTTGCCTACTCAAGTTAGACGAGGAGACGGGCCGCACCGATAATTTCCGTATCGCAGCTGGACTTAAAAAAGGCAAACACACGGGAAAACGATACAACGACAGCGACGTCTTCAAGGCGATGGAAGCGGCCGCGTATTCGCTCCGTAGCTATCCCGACCCGGACCTCCGAAACAAGCTGGATGAACTCGTGGCCGTCATCGGCCATGCTCAGGAGGCGGACGGCTATCTTTTCACGACGCGTACGATCGATCCCAAAAACCCGGCGCCTGGCGCGGGCGCAGAGCGCTGGTCGAACCTGCGGGTCAGCCACGAGCTCTATAATGTCGGCCACATGTATGAAGCCGCCGTCGCCCACTATATCACTGCCGGCGAGCGGAGCTTCCTGGACATCGCCCTCAAGAACGCCGACCTCCTCGTCCGCACCTTCGGGCCTGGAAAACGGCGAGCTTTTCCCGGACACCAGGAGGTCGAGATCGGGCTCTGCAAGCTGTATCGAGTCACCGGCAACCGGCAGTATCTCGACCTGGCCAGGTTCTTCCTCGATGAGCGGGGGCATTATCATGGAGGCGAGACCTATCCGGCTGATTCGCCCTTTGTTATCTACAACTCCGAAGAGTATCTTCAGAATCACCGGCCCGTGCTCGAGCAAATCGAGGCCGTCGGACACGCGGTCAGGGCCACGTACATGTATTCCGGGATGGCCGACGTATCAGCGCTGGGCGGTTGGCCCGAGTATGCGGCGGCTGCCGGTCGCCTCTGGGAGAATGTCGCCGGCAAAAAATTGTATATCACCGGCGGCATCGGCTCGGCCGGCGAATACGAAGCCTTCGGCGCCGATTATGAGCTGCCGAACGCCCAAGCGTATGCCGAGACCTGCGCCTCTATAGGCAACGCCCTGTGGAACCAGCGGCTGTTTGAGCTCCATGGAGACGCCAAGTACGTCGATGTGCTGGAGCGCATCCTCTACAATGGGCTTATCTCGGGGGTCTCGTTAAGCGGCGGACGGTTCTTCTATCAGAACCCGCTCGAATCCGCCGGCAAGTATGAGCGGAGCGCCTGGTTCGAGGTCGCTTGCTGCCCGGCTAACGTTGCCCGCTTTCTGCCGACCTTGCCGGGTTATGTCTATGCCACAGGGGGAGACAGCCTTTACATCAACCTACTCGCCGCCGGATCCGCCAAAGTCGAGCTCGCCGGCCGGTCGGTCGAGCTCATCCAGGAAACTAAGTATCCGTGGGAGGGGGCGGTCAAGATCCTGGTTAACGCCAGGCCCGGCGGAGAATTTACCATCCGGCTGCGGATACCGGGATGGGCCCAGAACAAGCCCGTGCCCACTGATCTCTACCGCTTCCTGGATCGGAGCGAACAGCCGGTAAGACTATGGGTCAACCGAAAACCGGTCCATTTCAAACTCGAGAACGGGTATGTTTCGCTGCGCCGGAAATGGCGGTCGAACAGCCTTATCGAACTCATCCTGCCTATGCCCAATCGCCGGGTCGTCGCCCACGATCTGGTCAAGGAGGATGCCGGCAAAGTCGCCATTGAGCGGGGCCCGATCGTCTTCTGCGCCGAGGCCGTCGACAATCGAAGCCGGGCGCTGAACCTGGTTCTCCCGGACGGCGCGAAGCTCGAACACTGGTACCGGCCCGACCTTCTCGGCGGTGTGGCCATCATCACAGCGAAGGCGCTGGCGGTCGATCTGAGCACCGACGGAAGGATCCTAGACCAGAGGCCGCATCAATTCATGGCCGTTCCCTATTTCGCCTGGGCCAACCGCGGTCCCGGAGAAATGGCTGTCTGGCTGCCGCGGACGGAATCGGCCGTAGAGCCGCCCTCCAAAATACAATAGCGCCGAAATCGAAGCTGCCTTGACAACCGCCCTTTTCATGTTCTAATCTTTGGGGTGGATAAGAAGCGGAATTAGAGAGCCGGCTGGGAAGGGATCTGAGATCGTCCCAAAAGGCTCGGCCTTTCCGCAACAATCTTTAGGGGTGGTGAATCATGCTAAAAGGGTTCAGATCCAAGACCAAGATCGCGTCTTTGCCCGGGGAGAAGGAAAATCCAATGTCTCCGGATTTGCCGCAGGCCCAGGCGGAGAAATTCCGCCGGCTGGAAGACAGGCTCGATCCCAACGAATCGGTTATCTCGGCCCAAAGCTCTTTTAAGGGCGAGATCAGCGGCCAGGCAGGGGCGCACGTTTTGGGGAATTTGGAGGGAGACATCCGCAGCGAGGGACTGGTGCGGACCGGCAGAACGGCCAAGATCAAGGGAAATATCCACAGCCCTTATGTCATCCATGAAGGAGATCTTGAGGGAGATATTTGTTCTGCCCGGCAAGTCGAACTCCGGGCCAATGCCAGGATGCAGGGAAACATCGAAACGGAAATGTTGGCCATCGCAGACGGCTGCTTTTTCGAAGGTCAAATCCGGATGGTCAGCCCCGAAGCCCAGCCGCTCCGGTTTACGGAGAGACGGCATCCCGAGAATAGTTGAGTACTGCTCACTCGGAACTCGATAGTCCAGCTGCTATTTAGATAAGGAGTTGCCGGTCCCCCTAGATATTTGATATAAACGGGGAAAATGAGCTGGCAGCAGGCTTACGATCCCCTGGGCAACGGCCTCCTCTCGGCTCTCATCGCGGGCATCCCGATCATCGTCTTGCTCGGGACGCTCGCTTTTCTAAAACTCAAAGCCCATCGGGCCGCCTCGCTCGGGCTGGCGGCCGCCCTGGTTATCGCCGTTTCCGTCTTCAAGATGCCGGTTGACAAGGCCGGCGCTGTAACCGCATTCGGCGCCGCCTACGGCCTCTTTCCCATCGGCTGGATTATCCTCAACGTTATATTCCTTTACACCCTGGCCAACGAGAAAGGCCATTTCAAGGTTCTCCAAGAGAGTCTCACCGGCATCACCCGCGACAGCCGTCTCCAACTCCTGCTCATCGCCTTTTGTTTCGGCGCCTTCTTCGAGGGAGCGGCCGGGTTCGGCACACCGGTGGCCGTCACGGCCGCCATCCTCATCGGTCTCGGGTTCAGTCCTCTCGCCGCCTCAGGCCTTTCGCTGATCGCCAACACCGCCCCGGTCGCATTTGGAGCGTTGGGGACCCCTATCATCGCCCTCCAGGGAGTGACCGGCTTGTCGCTCCAGGACCTCAGCGCCCAGGCCGGCCGCATCCTGCCCTTCTTTTCGGTTATCGTCCCTTTCTGGCTGGTCTGGGCCTACGCCGGTTTCAGCGGCATGCTCGAGATCTGGCCCGCGCTTTTCGTCGCAGGAGCCTGCTTCGCCGTCCCCCAATTTCTGGTCTCCAACCTCCACGGCCCCTGGCTGGTGGACATCATAGCCTCGGTGATCTCTATTCTCGGGCTCGTCGTTTTTCTGCTCGCTTGGCATCCCCGGCGAATCTGGGGACTTAACGGGCACGAGGCCGGCGCCCCCGCTCGTTCTGCCCACCGCTTCAGCCGGGCCGAAGTCGTCCGGGCCTGGATGCCGTGGGCGATACTCAGCCTGGTTGTTTTCATCTGGGGCATTCCCGAGGTCAAGGCATTTCTCGACGGGCTGTCCTCGTTCAAGGTGCCGGTCCCGCTCGTCCATCAACTCGTCGAACGAATGCCTCCGGTCGTGGCCAATCCTACGGCGGAGGCCGCACTCTTCAGTTTCAACTGGCTGTCCTTCACCGGGACGGGCATCCTCGTCGCCGCCCTCCTCTCCGCTTTCATCATGGGATGCCGGCCCCGCGAGATCGGGCGAGCCTGGTGGGCGACGCTTCGTCGCGTGCGCTTTTCACTCCTCACCGTATCCGCCATGCTCGCCCTCGGGTTTATCACCCGCTATTCCGGCCTGGATGCGGCCATGGGCCTGATGTTCGCCCGGACAGGAAGGTTCTATCCCTTTTTTGGAACGCTGTTGGGCTGGCTGGGGGTTGCGCTCACCGGCTCGGACACCTCCTCCAACGTGCTCTTCGGCAGCCTGCAGCGAATCTCGGCCGAGCAGATCGGCCTCAGCCCGACGCTCATGGCCTCGGCCAACAGCTGCGGCGGGGTCATGGGCAAGATGATCGATGCCCAGAGCATCGTCGTCGCCAGCACGGCCACCCGTTGGTACGGGCATGAGGGTGAGATCCTCCGCTATGTCTTTTTCCACAGCCTGGCCTTGGCCGCGCTCGTCGGACTGATGGTTTTCCTGCAGGCCTATGTATTTCCTTTTACGCGGCTCGTTGTGAAATAGAGCATTTAGGAGAGAAAATTCATGAGCTGTTTCCGATTAACAAAGTCAGCCATTATCATGATCCTCATTGTCATCGCCGGATTCCTTGCCTTCCCGGCAGGCTCGGCCCAGAAAGCTGGGTCGGCCGCGCTGCGGAACGACATCGATCGCCTGTGCGGCCAGGTCGAGGCCAAGGTCATCGCCTGGCGCCGGGACATCCATGAACATCCGGAGCTCGGCAACTGGGAATTCCGGACGGCCCGTCTCGTGGCCGAACACTTGAGGAGCCTGGGAATCGAAGTCCAGGCCGAGGTCGCTCATACTGGGGTCGTCGGCCTCCTCCGGGGGCGGCAGCCCGGACCTGTTGTTGCCCTCCGGGCGGACATGGACGCTCTGCCCGTCAAGGAGCTGACCGGGCTTCCCTTTGCCTCCAAGGCTCGAACGACCTACAACGGCCGCGAGGTCGATGTCATGCACGCCTGCGGCCACGACGCCCACACGGCTGTGCTCATGGGCGTTGCCGAGGTCCTGGCCGGCCTCCGGAACAGGCTGACGGGTTCGGTCAAATTCATTTTCCAGCCTAGCGAGGACAGCCGTCCCGAAGAGGAGGAAGGCGGGGCCGCCCTCATGATCAAGGAAGGGGTCCTGGAAGGCCCCCGGCCCGAAGCGATCTTCGGCCTTCACGTCTTGCCCCTTGATCACGCTGCCATCGCTTACCGGACGGGTGGTATCATGGCCGCCTCTAATAACTTTGCCATAACCATCGTGGGCCGCCAGACCCACGGCGCAAGTCCCTGGGCCGGGATCGACCCGATCACCATTTCTGCCCAGATCATCCTCGGTCTGCAGACCATCGTCAGCCGGCAGATCGATTTGACCACGGCTCCCGCCGTCATCACGGTGGGGATGATCCAGGCCGGTGTCCAGACGAATATCATCCCCCAGGAGGTTGTCTTTTCCGGGACTATCCGGACCCTGGACCCGGAGATGAGAAAGGACGTTCTGGACAGGGTCCGGAGGACCGCCGAGTCGATCGCCCGGAGCGCCGGCGCCGAGGCCCGCGTTGACATCAGCGACGGCCTCCCAGTTGTCGTCAATGATCCGGCCCTCGTTCGCAGGCTCGTCCCGGTCCTCGAGCGGGTGGCCGGAGAGGGTAAGGCCGTCGAAACGCCTCCTGTTACCTACAGTGAAGATTTCGCCTACTTTGCGGAAAAGGTCCCCGGTTTCTTCTTTTTTCTCGGGATTAATCCCGTAAATCCCGATCCTTCCAAAATCTTCCCCATCCACTCGCCGTATTTTACGGTCGATGAAAGCGCCCTTCTGACCGGCGTCCGGGCACTGACCCACATGGCCGTTGAGGTTCTATTGGGCGGGGCAGGCGGCCGACACGGCTCGTAAGGCCAAGCAAAGGATAAAAATCATGAAAAAGATATGGCTGATCCCCGCGGTGGTATTGTGCGCACTCCTTTCTTATACGGCATTCGCCCCGTCTCGGGAGCTTTCCCCGCGCGCTCAACCCCCTTCCTTCGGGGCGCAATCTTCCGTGCTTGCTGTCCATGCTCTTGACGGCGGGCTGGCCCTCACGCCGCCGATGGGATGGTACCCCTGGAACATCTTTGGCGAGGAGCCGCAGAACGAGAAGCTCATCAAGGAAATCGTCGACGCGCTCGTCTCGACCGGTCTGAAAGAAGCCGGCTACGCCTTTGTCGGCCCCGACGAGGGAATCTGTTTCTATCGTCAGGCCGACGGCCGCCTGACCACTAACCTCGAGCGCTACCCGGGCGGACTGCGCGGCCTCGGCGACTACATCCATCAGAAGGGACTGAAGTACGCACTCTACACGGACGCCGGAACCCTCACCTGCAGCACGGCCATGCCGGGTACCAAGGACCACGAGTTCGAAGACATGCGTCAGTTCGCCGAATGGCGCGCGGACTACATCAAGATCGACTGGTGCAACACCGAAGGTCAGGATATCGTCAAGACCTACACGACCCTCCACGAGGCCCAGCACGCTGCCGGCCGTCCCGTCGTCCACAGCCTCTGCTCGTGGGGCGAAGGATACCCGTGGCAATGGGCGGCCGCAGTCGGGCATCTCTGGCGCACGACTTCCGACATCTGCGGCCCGGGCCAGGCGGACTGGTCGCAAGCCATGAAGATGGCCTGGGCCAACGAAAAGCTGTCCGCCTTTGCCGGCCCCGGCCACTGGAACGACCCGGACATGATGATCGCCGGGATGCCGGGGATGAGCGAGTCACAGGACCGGAGCTTCTTCAGCTTATGGTGCATGATGGCCGCGCCTCTCATCGCGGGGAACGACCTGCGCTCGATGTCCAAAGCCACGATCGAAACGCTCACCAACCTGGAAGCAATCGGCGTTGACCAGGATCCCCTGGGCATCCAGGGAAAGATCGTCTGGACCGATGGGACTATCAGCCTCTGGGCTGGGAAGCCGCTGTTCGACGGGAGCCGGGCGATCCTAGTATTCAACCAGGGACGCCACCCCGCGCAGAAGAGGGTTGCCTGGTCCGAGATCGGGGTCGATGCCGCGGCCGCCTGCTATGTGCGGAACGTGTGGACGCATGAGACCTCCGGCCCGCTGACCGGAGGTGTGACCGTGAGCGTGGCTCCGGTTGATGTGGCCATGCTCCGGGTTTCGGCGAAGAACGATTTCCCGCTGCCGCCCATTATCGTGGCCGATTCATACCTCGTATCACTCCGGGCGACGGGCGCAACTCCGCAGATGCTCACCGGCGCGATAACGATCACCAACAAAGGGAGCGCGGAACTGCCGCCCTGGAAAGTGGGGGATGGGCTTCCCGCCTGGCTTTCCGTCACCGTAAAAAAGAACGGCAAGATTCAGACCTTCATCAACACGATCTCCACGGCTGGTTTAAAGAAAGGCCTATATCACGCCGTCGTACGGGCCGATAACACGGAGCTGGTTTCGGGCAAGCCGATGTCAGCGCTTTACTACGACGTCGACCTGGAACTGACCCGGGATGTGAGCGGCAAGCTCAGATAATCAGCCATCTGAAATTTTGGCTTCCGGCCGACTCCAGCCCAAACGACTGTACTGATAGGCTTTGGTGTTGACTTCGCTTTTTGAGCGGGCATATCATTTTTCTGGATCCGTTGTCTGCTCAATTGACCAAAGAGGAGATAGCCATGCGCCGATGCAGCTTCGTTCTGGTTGTACTAGGAGCCCTGATCCTAGCGTGCGGTGCCTTTGCGCAGAGCTCTGATATCTGGCCCAGATCGACGCCTCAGGCGGTCGGACTCGACCCGAAAGTGCTGGCCGAACTGGACGCCGATATCGCCGCGGGCAAGTATGGCTATATCGACAGCCTGCTCGTCATCCGTCATGGCCGGCTGGTCTATGATCGTTCTTATCGGCACGATTACGGTCAAATATATGGCAAGGAGGCCAAAGAGCCGGGGGCGCTCAACGTCCATGATCCGACAGGACCGTACAATTATTTCAACCCGTGGTGGCATCCCTACTATCGCCGGGGCGATCTGCACACTATGCAGTCGGTTACAAAAACGGTGACCTCAGTCGTCATCGGAGTGGCTACGGCCCGAGGGGAATTTCCCGATCTTGGGACACCGATCCTGAAGTTCTTCGATGAGTCGAAGGTGGCCAATGTTGATGCGCGCAAACATCGCGTTACCATTCGCCATCTGATGACGATGACTGGAGGCTTCGATTGGGACGAAGAGCTTCCCTACAACGACCCGAACAACGCCGCCAGCCTGATGGAAGCGAGTTTTGATTGGGTGCAGTTCAGTATCGACCGGAAGATGGCCCGTGAGCCGGGAACTGCCTTCAACTACAGCAGCGGCGAAACGCAGCTTTTATCGCACATTTTTCATGCGGCGACCGGTAGAGACATTGAAGAGTACGCCGCCGAGTATCTCTTCGCTCCGCTGGGCATAGAGCGCTACTTCTGGAAGCGTTCCCCTTCAGGGCCGATCGACACGGAGGGCGGCCTCTATCTGAGCCCGCACGACCTGGCGAAGATCGCTTACCTCTTTCTCAAAAAGGGAGTCTGGCAGGGCAAGACGATTGTGACCCCGGAATGGGTCACAGATTCAGTAACTCCAAAAGTCGAGGTGGGAAAAAGCGGCGTTAAATACGGCCTCAAGTGGTGGATTTATCCTTACGGCGACGCCTCCCACGTCGCCTGGGCGGGTTCCGGTTTCGGCGGTCAGATGCCGATCATCGTATCGGAGCACGACTTGGTGCTGGTCTTTACCGGCTGGAATATTCTTCCGGACAGGCCCCGACTCAGCCACCGCGAGGCAATCGACCGCGTCGTGCGCGCGGTGGTCAAACGCAGCAGCGCTCTTTGAGCGAGGTTTGCGGGGGAGAAGCGCACGTCGCCTCCGGCCGCATCCCGCCTCAATCCTATATCTCGGCCGAAGGACTGCTTAAACTCCGCGGCTACCGGGACACATGCTGCTGCAGAGTCTTGCGTTGCGACGGGATGTTAACCGGGCAATCCCCGCGGCGGGGAGCTAAGGACTTGACATTCTACAAGGTGTAGTATATAGTAATCCTATATTTCCTATAGTTTTTATAATGAAAGTAGTATTTAGACCTTCAAAAGCAGGCCTCGGGAAAATGTTTGGAAGTGCCGAACTGCCCGTCCTCGAAGCCCTTTGGGAAAAGAACGCCCTTACGGGACGAGAGATCTACGAGCAGGTCCGCCGGTCCAAAGAGCTTGCCTACACGACAGTCCTGACAACCGTCGGCCGGATGGTCAAGAAGGGGAGCATCCGACGGAAGAGGATGGATGGCATTTATATCTACGAGCCGGCGTGGACAAAGCTCGAATTTGAACGGCAGGCGGCCTCAGCCGTAATCAGGGGAATCGTCGAGATTTCGCCCTCGCACGCCGTTTCCGCCTTCGTAGACATCCTGTCTCAGAGCGATGCCGGCCAGCTCGACGAGATTATGAAAATCATCGAGGCGAAGAGAAAGGCTGAAGGGTGATGAACGCCGGCATCCGTAAACTATCCAGACGCGAAAATTTCTATCTTTTCGGGGTCAGCGGTTTTCTCTCGTGGGTTCTCTTTTGTCTGGTCTTTTATCTTTTTCTGGCAATGAGGTATTTCCTCTATGCGTTTATCGAAAAGTGCCTGTCGCAGTGTTCGTCGCTTATGACTCTCGCTTTCTCCACGGCTGATGGCGTCAGGCTGTCAGTCGTTCTCGGTTTGCTCGTGTTGTTCTTGATAGCTCTGGCCATAAGTATGTCCGAGGTCTGGCGCGTCCGCAAATTTTCTCGTTCTCTCAAGAGGGTGGCGGTTTCCCCCCGCCTCGGCAGACTTCTCCGGGAATCAGGTCTTCCGCCCGACCGAGTTTTTCTTTTCCCGAGCGCGCTCAGTTTTGCCTGCACGGCAGGACTATTCCTTCCCAAGATTTTTATTTCCGCTCACCTCGTCGATTCGCTCAGCGATGAGGAAGTCAAAGCCGTTCTTCGGCATGAGCAGAGCCACCTCCGGAGGAGGGATCCCCTGCGCGGGGTGCTGATCGGGTTTTTCGCCCACTTTTTCTTCTTTATTCCCATGGCCACCCGGCTCCTCCAGGGTTTAAAAAGAGATTCGGAGCTGATCGCAGACGATCATGCCCTCTCCTTTTCTCATTCACCCGCCGTTCTGGCCTCCGCGCTGGTGAAAGTGAGACGAGACAGCCTTGTCCGAGCCAAGGCTCTGACCGGCTTCACGGACGGAGACCTCCTGGGTGTGAGGCTGAACCGAATCCTGGGCATAAAGCTTGAGAACGATGTCCTCGGCAGCCGACGGACATTGCGCCCGGCTGTGGCCTGCCTTATCCTTGTCTTTTCCTTTGTCTTTCTTGTACTTCCGACCGAGGGGACCTTCCCCAAGGCGGCTCCCTGGCACTGCCATCATGCCAACCACGAGGCCTGCTGTCCTTCCGGGGGAGCGGGCGGAGCTCACGCCCACTGTCGCTCTTAATCTGGCGGAAAAGACGACGAGCAGCAATGGTAGATAACTTAATGTTGGAGGAAAATATGAAGATTCAATCGAGGCATTTGGTATTATTGACACTTCTCCTATTCTTGTTGGGAGGGATGGCCGTATCTGCGATCTCAGCGCAAGAAAACCGGGCTGAATGGAGGACGATTTCTATCGGCCTGATGGGCGGCTATGGCCATTCCGAAACGCAGGGGGGGATGGCCGATCTCAAAGCAGAGATTCTCTTCCCCCTATCTCGCAGTTTAAGTCTCGGGTTGGGGTCCGGATATCTGAGCGGCTCCGGTCAGAGGCACGGGATGGGAAATGCCGGCATGATGGGCGGGATGATGGGGGGCATGATGGAGGGCCAGGCAGGGATCTCCACGGGTTTTGACCATAGGTTCCGGGGCACCCCGCTGACCGTGACCGCCTATCTCAGAAGGCCCCTCGGTTACTCCGCGGGTGTAGTTCTTCAGGGCGGGATCGGCTATTACCTCAGCAGCTACCGGGATATCAGCCTGCAGAGAAAGCAGGCCTTCGGCCCGCACTTCGGCTTGGGAGCCGACCTCAGGATCGCCCGCAATGTCCTTGTTGTCGGCGAAGCCAACTATCGCTTCGTCAGCATCAAGGGCTTCAAGGCCGACCTCCATCCCGGGTTTGACCTCGATGATCAAGGACACCCCATGGATGGATTCTGGTATTTCGACCAGGCTGACGGCCGATACCACTTCCGCTTGGACGATGGGCATATGGACGAATTCGGGAGAGGCCTTCCACGTTTCGACATCATCCTCAGCGGCTTCAGTCTGAGAGCCGGGCTGAGGTTCGGCTTCTAGAAATCTTGACCGGAAGCCAATAGGCTTGGCTTAACCAGCCAAGCAGCAAGGGGATTGATATGGCAGCTTTTTTAACTGGAATTGGAAAGAATTGGGGAGGGCGAGATGAAAAAAGCCGTTTTCTTTTTGGTCGTGGTCCTTTTGACCTTCACCGCCTTCGCTCAGGAGGCCGACCTCGACCTCGACGCGCTCGTTAGCGCGGCCTTGGAGAAGAACCCGAAGATCAAATCCC
>Ga0153916_10002543_pt1 | contig 13317 bp, 11 predicted proteins | sample Opewatmetagenome_FD_109642 | JGI IMG/M metagenome (GOLD analysis project Ga0153916, IMG submission 109642) | Freshwater wetland microbial communities from Ohio, USA - Open water 3 Core 3 Depth 4 metaG | ecosystem: Environmental > Aquatic > Freshwater > Wetlands | place: USA: Ohio, Lake Erie...
AGCGCTTGTGCATCAACCTGTTTAACGTGGCTTAGCTTGTCTCTTGCAAGTGCTAGTGCGACCTTGTCACTTACGCCAACACTGGGTGCTCCACAGCATTCGGTTTCATCAATGTAATCGAGGCATGTTGCGCCTGTGGCTTCAATGAGCATCTTTAGTGTTTGAGGGTCTTCTGGGTCGTCAAAGCCGATGAATTCTTTGGGTCGAAGAATGTGGCAGCCATTGTGCTCTGCAACTTTAAGTTCTGTGAGCGGTTTGACAACGGATGCTTTGATTTTGTCTATGCCAACGTCTTCTTTGAGGAGTTGGAGGAGGTGTTTGGTTTCGATGGTTCCTTTGAATTCCAATCCTGCCTCTTTGAGGTGAGCATTAATTTGCTCTTTGAGCGCTTTGTCACCTTTGAGCGTTTTGTTAACCTTCTTTAACGTTCCAGCACAACCTGGACAGAGCGTAAGAATGTTTAATCCTTGCTGTTCTGCCAACGCCAAGTTTTTAGCTGCTAAAATTAGCATGGTTTCATGGCTTACTGGGTCAAGTGGCAATCCACAGCAGTTGAATTCGGGCATTTCAACCAGTTCAACGCCCAGTTTTGCGAGAACTTTGCGTGCAGAAATTTCGTAAGCTGAAACTCGGTATGGGATTGCGCATCCAAGGAAAATTAGGTATTTATTGCCCATGTGGTTGCTCACCTGCGGGTTTTTGGACGGTTTCGATGAATTTTACCCCCTTAAGGGTTTTGCGTACGTTTTCTGCGTTGCCTTTTGGCAGGGGTGGAAGTCCTTGGGATTCGCGTTTTTTAATTCTTAAATCTGGAATCTTGTAAGCGTAACCTGATTCTAGCAAACATGCAGCTTGTTCTTTGAAAACCTGCGGGATGCAACCGTTTTCCGCGGCGAGGTTGCGGAAGACGCGAATGACATTGGCGACTTCGACGTCTTGAGGGCAGCGGTCTGTGCATGTAAAGCAGGCTGCGCATAACCATAGTGTGTCGCTTTTGAGCACACGGTCTTTTAGGCCTAGTTGTGCCATGTGGATTAGTGTGCGTGGTCGGTAACTGTCGCTGTATCTTGCGACCGGGCAGTCTGAGGTGCATGTTCCGCACTGAAAACATTTGAGTATTGTTTCGCTTCCGTGGATTTTTAATAATTCGTATTTGAATTTGGGGTCTAGTTCGGAAGCTTTTATGGGCTGCTCTTTGCCTGATGTGGCGGGTATTGGTTGGGCTGTCTCAGTCATATGGTTTCACCTTGACAGTTATTTCGGTAAGCACCATACGTGCTTATTTACTCACAATTCCCAACTCGACTACATAAAGCTTGAGTCAATCCTTGAATGATTTACATGTTTCCATAGTCATCTGTTGAAAAAATAATTGAACAACTTTGTTGATTTTCCATACTCTATTATAATATAAAAAAATAAAAAAAGCTTATCTAACCTTGCGATCAACCAATTTGCCGTCAGCATCAACCAACCGCACATCGAGCGGCATATTGCCGATAGCATGGGTTGCACAGCTCAAGCATGGGTCAAACGCTCGGATAACTGCTTCTACACGGTTTAGCATCCCTTCTTGGAGCGTTTTGGCTTTAACGTATTTTTTGGCTACTTGGGTGATTGCCATGTTGTAGGCGATGTTGTTGTGCTCGGTGGCGATGATCATGTTGTTCCATGTGATTAAGCCTTGAGGGTCAACCTTATAGTGGTGAATCAGCGTGCCCCTGGGCGCTTCTGCAACGCCAACGCCTTCATAACGATTTACTAATGCTTTGGAGGTGACATGTTCGGATAGGATCTCTGGGTCTTCGAGGAGGTTTTTGGCGGTTTCTATGCAGAACAGGGTCTCAATCAATCGCGCATAGTGGTAGTGGAAGGTGCTTTGGACCACGCCGTTTTTGCCCATCTTCTTGAATTGTTTTAGCTCTTCGTTTGCAAGGGGTGTTTCACAGTGCGATGCAACGTTTAGACGTGCGAGCGGTCCAACTCGGTATGCGCCCTCAGGATAGCCGACTGCTTTGAAGTATGGGAACTTCATAAATGACCATGGCTCAACAGCTTCGCCGATGAACTCACTGTACTTTGTAGGGTCAACACATTCCGCCACAACTTTGCCGTTCTTGTCTATAATCCGCAATGTACCGTCGTAATGCTCTAGTCCGCCGTCGCCTGTAACTAAGCCCATGTAGTAGCTTGGAAAATTGCCGAAGTTCTCTACCTCTTCCTCAAAGCCGCCAAGCATGTTCTTGTACATCTCCAGCGTTTTCTGCGTGCTGTCTAAGGCTTCTGGAAGGTTTGCGCTTAGGTAGTCGGCGCGTTCTTTGGTTAGCGGCCATTTGGCTCCGCCTGGCATTATCCAGTCGCTTGAGTGGATTCGCTTTCCTGCGATTTTCTCAATTAGTTCTTGTCCGAACTTGCGCAGTTTGATGCCTCGCATGGCTAGCTCAGGTTGTTTTTCGATTAATCCAAAGATGTTTCTTTGCGCTGGATCAGAATCTAAACCCAAAAGCAAGTCAGGTGAAGATAGATGGAAGAAGTTTAGTGCGTGAGATTGTATTAGTTGTCCCATGTGCATTAAGCGTCTCAGCATTTCTGCAGTTTTGGGAGGGCTTAGGCCGACGATGGCGTCGCAGGCTTTGGCTGAGGCTAAGAGGTGGCTGACTGGGCAGATGCCGCAGGCGCGTGAGGTGATGCTAGGCATTTCGTAGAATGGTCTGCCTTCAGTGAATTTTTCGAAGCCGCGGAAGTCAACCACTTTGAAGAGCGCCTCTCTTACCGAGTCATCATCATTTAGCAGTATGGTTACTTGAGCGTGCCCTTCAATCCGCGTAATTGGGCTTATGGTAATCTTCTTTTCATTGTTTGGTTTAACCATATTTTGATCTACCCTCCATCGTAGGTGTTCTGCCAGCCAGCAGCTCAACTAATACGTAATTTATGAGGTCGGCAGATGGTGGACACCCAGGAATATAAAAGTCAACCTTAACCACTTCATGCAACGGATGAGCCTTAATCAGCAGTTTCGGAACCGCCGTCGGTATAGCAGCATTCAAGTCCGCTGGGTCCTTGTAGGCTCGCTCCAAAATTGCTTGGTCACTGTGATGCCAAGAATTCCGCAAGGCAGTAACGTTACCCGTTACAGCGCAGTCGCCAAGCGAAATTAGGACTTTAGTTCGTGAGCGCACTTTCTTTAGCATTGCCAGCTGTTCTTCGTTTGCTACAGCGCCTTCAATTAGGGTTACGTCAACGTTTTCTGGGAACTCTTTCACGTCTGCAATGGGACTGTACACCAGCGTTATTTTCTTGGCTAGGTCTATGAGGCGTTCGTCTTGGTCTAGGAAGGACATGTGGCAGCCTGAACATCCGCTGAGCCAGACTGTCGCTACGCGGACTTTGGCGTCTTGTGTCATTTACGGTTTCTCCTTGCCAAAATGAACTCTGCTATGTCTTTACGCTTGGTATGCCCGATAGGTTCGCCCTCAATGTAGATGGCGCCGACTGGGCAGACTTTAGCGCATTTACGGCACGAAGTACATGAGCAAGAATTCGCCCATCGTTCATCTAGGTCCATGATAACTTCAGTATCTTTGCCGCGCAACTTCAAGTCTAATGTGTGAACGCCCTCAATTTGATCACAGACACGAATGCACCTTGTGCAGAGGATGCATCGGTTTCGGTCAATTGCAAGAAAATCATGCGATAAATCAATGTCGTCTTTACTCCAGTTGCGTTCGAACATTACATGATCAACGCCAAGCTGGTTTGCCATGGCCTGTAGTTCACAATGGTCATTGGCAACGCAGGCTGAACAAATGTGTGTGCGTTCAGCAAGCAGCATTTGGATAACCATTTTACGGTATTCTTTAAGCTTGTCTGAGGCGGTGATGATTTCCATGCCTGGTGCAACGGGTGTTGTGCAGGCAGGGAAAAGCTTGGGTGTGCCGCTGACTTCGACAAGGCATAGTCGACATCCGCCGTAAGCGGTTAAACCTTCAAGGTTGCATAAGGTTGGAATTATGATGCCGTTATCTTTCGCTGCTTTTAGTATAGTAGTGCCCTCTGGAACCGCAACTTCGACACCGTCAATTTTTAGTTTAACGCCATTTGTGCTCATTGTTCTGCCTCCTCATCGCGTGTCTTGAAACATTTACCTGCTTCACATTCCTTCTCAAGAATATGCTTGAAATATTCATCTTTAAAGTAACGCAGTGTCGTAATTACTGGATTAGGAGCCGTTTGACCAAGACCACAAAGGCTTGCGTCCCTTATGAAAACGCCGGATTTCTCCAAAGTAGCGATGTCTCCCAATTCACCTTGCCCATGGGTAATTTTGTCATAGATTTCTTTAACTCGAGCCAAGCCGGCTCTGCAGGGCGTGCATTTACCGCACGACTCGTCAATGCAGAATTCAGTGAAGAACCTTGCTGTATCAACCATGCATGAATCTTCGTCAAGCACGACTATACCACCTGAACCCATGATAGCGCCAACTTTTGTCAAAGAGTCATAGTCAATTCGTGATTCAAGCAGGGTTTCGGGTAGGCAGCCACCTGATGGTCCACCGACGAGAACAGCCTTGAATTTTTTGCCGTCAGGTACGCCTCCGCCAATATCGAACACAACTTCTCGCAGGGTGATGCCCATCGGAACCTCAATTAAACCTGGATTGCCCACTTTGCCAGTTAAAGAGAAACACTTTGTTCCTGTGCATTTGGGTGTGCCCGTTCTTGAGAACCACAAGCCACCGTTCTGCACAATTAGCGGAATGTTAGCTAAGGTTTCAACGTTCTGGATAAGCGTAGGTTTCTTCCATAAACCTGAGTTGGCTGGGTATGGTGGACGTGGTCGAGGCATGGCTCTGCGGCCTTCAACGGAAGCAAGAATGGCGGTTTCTTCTCCAGCTACGAATGCTCCAGCGCCAAAGCGCAGTTCAAGATCAAATTTGAATGACCCCAGCTCGAGAATGTTGTTGCCAAGCAGAGACATTGACTTTGCTTGAGCTATAGCTTTCTGGAGAGTTTGAATAGCAAGGGGGTACTCAGAGCGGATGTAAATGTAACCCTTCTCTGCACCTACTGCGTATGCGGCTATGAGCATACCTTCGATTATGGCATGGGGGTCTGCTTCTGCTAGAGTTCGATTAGCAAAAACGCCAGGGTCTCCTTCGTCTAGGTTTGCGACGATGTATTTGGGGAAGTTTTGTGCTCTTGCTACTAAACTCCATTTTTGTCCTGTTGGAAAACCGGCTCCGCCGCGACCTCTCAGACCGCTAGTTCTAACTTCGTATATTACGCCTTGAGGAGTCATTGTGGCAAGGCATTTGGCTATAGCAGAGTAGCCGCCTGCGGAAATGTAATCTTGAATTCTTGATGGGTCTATTTTGCCCGCGTTTCTTAAAACAAGCCTATGCTGCTTTTGAAAGTATGCTTGGTTTGAATAGAGCATTTCTTTGACAGGCAGTCCCAAGACAATGTGGTCACGAACTATTTCGCGGACTTTTTCAGGAGTTACACTTTGGTAGAGGTAATCTCCAGGTTCAACTAATACTGCTGGACCAACCGAACAGGTGCCAATGCAACCTGTGCGTGCAACTTTGCATTCGTTTTCAACACCGAATTCTTTAACCGCATCTTCAAAGGCTTTGAGAACTTTTAGTGCTCCGAAAGGTACGCAACCGCTTGAGCAGCACACGTTGATACGGTATTTGTAGGCGCGTTGGAAATCTTCTTCTTGCTCGGCTACTCTTTGAAGGTCATCAAGCTTCAATTTTTTTCTCCTCCGAGAGGACTTGTCTTATTTTTTGAATTACAAGTTCTTTTGTTGCTTTGCCTATAACTTCATTATCAACAACAATGTTGGGAGCCATAGCGCAGGCGCCGATGCAGCGGGTAATAAGCAGGGAAAGTTTGCCGTCAGAGGTTGAGCCCCCGCGTTTCAGGTTGAACTCTTGCTCAATGGCTTCCATAATTTGCTCAACCTCCTTAACGTAGCAGGCTGTGCCTAAGCACCCAGTGACAATGTGTTGGCCAGGTTTTCTGAGTTTAAAGAAGCTGTAGAATGTTGTTACACCGAAGACGTGGCTGGGAGGAATATTGAGGGACCCTGAAATGTCCATAAGTAAGTCCTTGTCTAAATACCCGTAGATTTCTTGGGCATGGTGCAAGATTTCTAGTAGTGCGCTTTCTTGGTAGTTGTGCTCTTTAAGTACTTTTTCAAGCATAAAACGTCGTTTATCATCTTTTGCCAAAAAACTTGTCCTCCATCAGGGTTATGTTCATCTTTAGCACAGTCACATGGCATACTGAAGCTCGAAATATAAAAGCTTAGAGGGCATAATTTGAAAAAGTATACCCAAATAGAATCGTATTTGATTAAGCAGCTGAAGTAAGAGCGCACACCTATACGTTATTTAGGATTAAAGTGAAAGGATAAAACAAGCCTTTCAACGGATAAACTAGGCAGGGGCAGCCTTTTGAGATTCCTGCAGCACTTTCTTGTCTTCAGAGATCGGGATTTCCTGCCTTTGAATCTGCGGTTTGGTTGGTTCAGGCATAGCTTTTTTTGTGCAGCGAAAGTCGATTTCTTCATCTTTGAGGTCTAGGTCGGCTCTAACTGTGCCGTCGCTGAGGTATTTTATGTCAAAGCCCATCTTCTTCACGAGGCTCAACGCTCTATAATTGTCAGGAAGCATGATTGCATAAATGTTCTCCACGCCTTTTTCTTTTGCAATGTCAAGCGCATAATCAACCATCTTTGTGCCTAAACCTAAGCCCTGCCAATAATCGCTAACGATGAAAGCCATCTCAGCGTTTTTGCCGTCTGAATCAATGCTGACGCGGCTTACGCCAAGGATTTTCTTTTTTCCATTCTCAACAATTTCAGCGACAATTGCAATTTCGCGGTCGTAGTCAACGTTGCAATAGCGGACTCGGACTTCGTGGGGTGTATCTTTGAGCATTTGGAAGAAGCGGTAGCGTATGGATTCCTCTGAGAAGCTCCGGAACATCTCCAACCACATGGGTTCGTCTTCGGGTTTTATGGGTCTTAGCAGCACTTCTTGGCCGTTTTTGAGTGACCAAGTGATTTCGTATTTTGTGGGGTAAGGGCTGATCACCATGTGCTCATGAGGTTCAAACTTCTTGCAAACCTTATCTTTATCCACGACTATGCGGGCGTCAAGGATGCAAGCGTCTTTTTCGTTTATCAGCAGCGGGTTGATGTCAATTTCTTTTATCTGTGGGAAGTCAACCAGCAACTGGGAGAACATCAACATAGTTTCGTCAAGGCGTTTGAGGTCAACTGGTGGTGCATTGCGGTAGCCTTTTAGAAGCTGATAGACTTTGGTTTCTTCCATCATACGCCGAATCAAAGTAGTATTCAATGGTGGAAGACCAATCGAGTAATCTTTGAAAAGCTCTACGCCGACGCCGCCTGCGCCAAACAGGATTACTGGACCAAACACGGGATCGGTTTTTCCCCCGATGATGATTTCTTGACCTTTTTTCTCAATCATGGGCTGTACAGTAACGCCGATGATTTGGGCGGTCGGGTTGTAGGCGGTTGCCCGCTGGATTAGAAGTTCGAAGGCTTCACGAACTTCGCTTGGATTGTTAACGTTTAGGATTACTCCGCCCACATCGCTCTTATGGATAATTTGCGGTGAAAGAATTTTTAACACAACTGGGAAGCCCATTTCCTGCGCAAACGCAACTGCCTCATCCACATTGTTGGCGGCTGCTGTGCGTATCACAGGGAAATTATAATATTTTAGGATTTTTTTAGCTTCATCTTCGGTCAAGACTTCTCTGCCCTCAAACGCCGCGTTTCGTAAGATGACCATGATGGGTCGCCTTGGTGGTGCCGCGTCAACTGGCAGTTCTTCTGGGGTTTCGTAGAGAAGGCCGACGTTGTGTTGGTAATGGTACATGTACATGTAAGTTTTGATAGCTTGCTCAGGCGTCGAGTAAGTTGGGATGTTGTTGGCGTTAAGAATGCTGTTTGCTTCCTGCACTGCGCCAAAACCCATGAAGGAAGTGAGGATGGTTTTGTTCTGGTAAGATTTACTACGTACAAGCTCAACAATATTCTTGGCGATTTGCACCGATTCCGAGACTGCTTGCTGAGTAAAAACAATAAGTATACCATCAATGTTCTCGTCGTTTAAGCAGGCTTCAACGGCAGCTTTGTACCTGTCTGAGCGTGCGTCACCTAAAACGTCAATCGGGTTACCATGACTCCAGAAAGCAGGTAAAACAGCATTAAGCGAATCCAAAGTTTTCTGGCTTAACTTGGCTAATTGGCCGCCTTGAGCAATCAGCGAGTCAGTAGCCATCACGCCTGGACCACCAGCGTTAGTGATTACTGCAAGTTTAGGTCCTTTCGGCAAAGGCTGGGTTCCCAAAACCTCTGCAGCATTGAAGAGGTCAGCGATTTCGTTAACTCGAACTATGCCCGCGCGTTTGAAGGCAGCATCATATATGTCGTCTTCGCCAGAGAGTGAGCCTGTGTGGGAGGCGGCTGCTTTTGCGCTCTCGGCAAATTTGCCCGATTTGACAACGATTATGGGTTTGGTTCTTGCAAAGTGTCTAGCGGCACTCATGAATTTGCGAGCTTCAGTTATGCCTTCTACGTACATCAGAATGCTTTTGGTTTTGGGATCAGAGCCAAAATAGTCAATCAAATCCCCGAAGTTCACGTCAATCATGGAGCCAACAGAGACAAAGTTGCTAAAGCCTATGTTCTCGTGGATTGCCCAGTCAAGAATCGCTGAACCTAAAGCGCCGCTCTGGGACAGAAAAGCAACATTGCCTGGCTTAGGCATCTTGTCTAGAAAAGTAGCGTTAAGCTTAATTCGTGGACGGATTATGCCGATGCAGTTTGGACCAATAACTCGGATACCGTACTTCTTGGCAGCCTGCAAGATTTTTTCTTCAAGAGCTTTTCCGCCGGAACCTGTTTCTTTGAAGCCCGCGGACACTATGATGACGCCTTTCACGTTTGCCCTTCCACATTCGTCCATCACGTCTGGGACGGTTTTGGCAGGTGTAGCAATAATGGCTAAGTCGACAGATTCGGGAACTTGGTCAACTGTTTGGTAAGTTTTAACGCCTAAAATCTCTGGCTTGCGGATATTAACGAAGTAAACTTTACCACTGTACCCCATCTGTGTAAAATTTTTAACAATAGCATAACCTACAGAACCTTCAACGTCGCTGGCTCCAATGATAGCTACATTTTGAGGATTGAAAATCTTGTCAAGATTTGTAGTAACCATCTGAATTTTCCTCTGCCTTATGGTCGTGCAACCGAAACAAATTAAAGCTTGTTATTTAAGAATTCGTATTCTGCTAACAGAAATTAAGCATTATAGAGTAAAAATTAAATTTTAAAGCTCACATAGGTGCGCGAAGCGTTTGCCTTAGGAGTCGTTATTGGAAGTAGCTTCTAATTTCATTAAGCGAAAGAACAGTCATGCCATTTTCTTTGAACAGTTGTTCCGCCTTTTCAACATTGCTAGGGCACAAGATCAACGCTACTTTACCGTCAATGTGAACAGCCGAAGAATAAGCGTACTCGATGTTTATGCCACCGTCACCCAAAATCTTCGTTATATTTGATAGCCTATCCTGCTTAGAACTAAAAATCGCTGTAACCTCAGTGTTCTTTTTGGATTTCGCAAGATTAAACCCAGCATCCTCCAAAACCTTCGTGGTTTTATCTGGTTCCTCAGTTATCAATCTAACCAAACCAAACTCGCCTGCTTCAGCGATAGATAGGGCGAAGACCTTGATTTTGTTTTGATCAAGCTGAGACATGGCTTCAAAAAGAGAGCCTGGTCGATTATCGAGAAATATGCTTACCTGAGTTATAGGCACAATCTACACCAATAGCTGAATAGTTCCAAACAATATTTAACTTTAACCAAACCTTAAAAAAACCAATTGAGGGCTCTTTTGAAAAAATCCGTAAACAACTTGTTTTAAAATAACTTTATATTTGCACTCGAATTATTCCTTGCTATTCGGAGACAGCAGGGCTTGCTACACTGCACCGAAGTATCCAAGCAGTTTGGTGGACTTCAAGCATTAAAAAAAGTCGATTTCACAGTAAATAATAGTGAAATAGCCGGACTTGTTGGACCGAACGGCTCAGGGAAATCGACGCTTTTGAACCTTATCAGCGGCGTCTATAAACCCGACAGCGGTCAAATTTTATTTCTCGGAGAAGATATCACAAAGCTGCCGCCTTACAAAATCTGCGCCAAAGGTATCACCAAAACAGCGCAGACCGTCCAATCCTTTCCAGAAATGACAGCCGTCGAAAACGTACTGACAAGCGTGCTCTTCAATGAGAAAAAATCTGCCGGAAAAATTGAGCCGTTGCCAAGGGCTCAGGAACTTTTGGATTTTGTTGGTTTAGGTAAAGAAAAATTTGATTTGCAAGCGAAAAAACTAAACGTTGTCGAGTTGCGACGCGTCCAGCTTGCCAAGGCACTGGCAACAAGTCCTAAGCTGCTTTTGCTGGATGAGTTGCTTACGGGTTTAACGCCAAAAGAATGCGATGAAGCTATCGAGTTAATCAAGCTAATCAATAAACAAGGGGTCACGGTGCTAATTGTTGAGCATGTTATGAGGGTAATTATGGGTCTGTGCGACCGTGTTATTGTTTTGCATCACGGCGAAAAAATCTGTGAAGGAACACCCAAACAAGTAGTCAACGACGAGAACGTGGTCAAGGTTTACTTGGGGAAGCGGTTTACGCTTTGTGAGGAGTAAAAGAAATGCTTGAAATAGAAAACGTTTCTGCCGCGTATGGCATGGTGCAGATCCTCCGAGAAATAACCTTCAAGGTGGAAGAGAAAGAAATCATCAGCATTATCGGACCCAACGGGGCTGGAAAAAGCACCCTTGTCAAAACAATCATGGGTTTTCTACACCCAAAAAGCGGGAAGATCAGATTTAGGGGCGAGAATATCGGTAAACTGCCCACCTATGAGATAGTCAAAAAAGGCATCGCAATGATTCCTGAGGGTAGAGAAATCTTTCCACGCATGACTGTTGAAGAAAATCTTCTACTTGGCGCTTACACTATAAAAGACAAGGCTAGAGTCAAAGAAACCAAAGAGATGGTTTACGGAATATTCCCTGTCCTTAAAAAGAAAGAGAGAGCCCTTGCCCAAACGCTTAGCGGCGGCGAGCAGCAGATGCTCGTTATCTGCCGAAGCCTTATGTCTAACCCGCAACTGCTCATTTTAGATGAGCCTTCACTGGGATTGGCGCCGATTATTGTGGAGAAAGTTCTCGATACCGTGCGTACTATCAACGAGGAAGGCGTAACCATTCTGCTGGTAGAGCAGAACATTTATGACAGCCTTAACATTGCAGACAGGGGTTATGTTCTTGAGGAAGGAAGAATTATTTTGGAAGGGAAAAGTAGGGAACTTTTATCTAATAGTCACATAAAAGAAGTGTATCTAGGCTTATAGAAGATAGAGGGATAATAAATGGTCAACAGCAAATACTGGAATGAAAAAATAGAAACCATGCCATCTGCAGAATTAAAAAAGTATCAACTGAAAAAACTCAGAGAACAAGTCAAATACTGCTACGAAAACAGCGGCTTTTACCATAAAAAATTTGATAAAGCAAACCTCAAACCCGAAAACATTCAGTCACTTGACGACCTCCAAAAAATCCCATTTACAATAAAGACTGATTTACGAGACAATTACCCATTTGGAATGGTTGCCGCTGCGCCAGAAGATATAGTGGAAATTCACGCATCAAGCGGAACAACAGGCAACTCAATCATCGGCGCCTACACCAGAAACGACATGGATGTCTGGCAAGAACTCATGGCACGCTCTATCTATACCACAGGCGGAAGACCAAAAGATGTCATCCACATCGCTTACGGCTATGGACTATTCACAGGCGGCTTAGGCTTCCATTATGGAGCTCAAAGGGTTGGAGCAAAAATTATTCCAGCAAGCGGCGGCATGACGCAACGCCAAATCAAACTCATGAAAGACTTAGGTGCCACAATTCTTGCTTGCACACCAAGCTTCGCCGTTTACCTAGCTGAAACTATGGCTCAAGAGCATCTTGACCCAAGAAAAGATCTTAAACTAAAAAGCGGCATGTTCGGCGCTGAACCTTGGTCAGACAAAATCAGAGAAAGAATCGAAAGAGAACTTGGAATCCAAGCATTTGATATTTACGGCTTAACTGAGCTTTGCGGTCCAGGTGTCTCTATCGAATGTGAGGAGCATAAGGGACTCCATGTTTGGGAGGACCATTTTATTGTTGAAACAATTGACTCTGACACTGGCGAAGTATTGCCCGCTGGGGAGGAAGGCGAACTAGTCTTCACAACGCTGACTAAAACGGGTTTACCTTTGCTACGGTACAGAACACGGGATATCTCCAATGTAGAAACTAACCCATGTGAATGCGGTCGGACGCATGCTAGGATGATGCGAGTCCATGGAAGATCAGATGACATGCTCATTATTCGTGGAGTAAACGTTTTCCCCTCACAAGTAGAGTATGCGGTTATGTGCTTTTCAGAACTTGCAACTCAGTATCTCATAGTTGTTGACAGACCTGGAGCTTTAGACACGTTTGTTGTCAAGGTAGAATTGTCAGAGAAAGCGTCCAAAGATCCACAAATAGACAAGAATGCACTAAAGAATGACATTCAAAAAAGAATCCATATCGTAACAGGCATAAGCGCTGACGTGGAAATTGTTAAGCCAGGTGAACTTCCAAGAACTGAGGGCAAAGCAAAAAGAGTACTGGACTTGCGTAAGGGCAAAATGTAAAGGACCTTGTTTATGACTTCCAAGATTGCAGCAGATAAGCCGGGCAGTTTTGCCTTGCTTACCGGTGATGAGGCAGTTGCACGTGGAGCAGTAGAAGCCACCGTTAAAGTTGCGGCCTCGTACCCAGGGACGCCTGCGACTGAAATCTTGGAAAACCTCGCCGAAGTCTCTAAAGAATTTGGAATTTACGCTGAATGGAGCACCAACGAAATCGTCGCTGCGGAAGTTGCTGCAGGCGCTTCAATGGCGGGGGTTCGCTCTATCGTTTCTATGAAACATGTGGGCTTAAATGTTGCTGCGGATGCAGCCATGACATTGGCTTATACCGGCGTTGAAGGCGGGATGGTAATAGCGGTCTGCGATGACCCAGCCCTACATAGTAGCCAAAACGAGCAAGATACACGTTTTTTTGCTGTTCACTCGAAGTTGCCTTTGCTGGATGCTGGTAGCCCTCAAGAAGCTCATGACATGGCAAAGGATGCCTTTGAAATTAGCGA
>Ga0153916_10002545_pt1 | contig 13316 bp, 13 predicted proteins | sample Opewatmetagenome_FD_109642 | JGI IMG/M metagenome (GOLD analysis project Ga0153916, IMG submission 109642) | Freshwater wetland microbial communities from Ohio, USA - Open water 3 Core 3 Depth 4 metaG | ecosystem: Environmental > Aquatic > Freshwater > Wetlands | place: USA: Ohio, Lake Erie...
ATGGGCGAGATGCCGATGCCCGGCGGCTGGACGATGTCGATGGCGTGGATGCGGATGCCCGAACAGACGTGGCCCGGCGCCGCGGCGTCGTTCCTTGGCATGTGGGTCGTGATGATGGTGGCGATGATGCTGCCGTCCTTGGTCCCGATGCTGTGGCGCTACCGCCAGGCCGTTGGCAAGACAGGCGAGACGCGCCTCGGCCGGCTGACCGCGCTCGTGGGCGTGGGATACTTCTTCGTCTGGACCGTATTCGGAATGGCCGCCTTTCCGCTGGGCGTCGCGCTGGCGGCGGTCGAGATGCAGCAGCCGGCGCTGGCGCGCGCCGTACCGATCGCGGTCGGAGTGGTCGTCCTGATGGCCGGCTCCCTCCAGCTCACCGCGTGGAAGGCGCGTCACCTCGCCTGCTGCCGGGAGGCAGCCGGGCGCGGCCGTACGCTGCCGGCCGACGCCGGCACGGCCTGGCGACACGGCCTGCGTCTCGGCCTCCACTGCAGGTGGCTCCGTCTCGTCGAGAGCCTTCATGAGGACCACCTGACCCCCACGGGCAGGGTGCAGCGGTTCCAGTTCAGCCGATTCGTCCGGATGTGAGCTACGCCGCCGCTGCGCGCGTGAGGTCCGTAACCTCGAGCGCGTGGTCCATCAGGCCAGCGTAGGTAGGCTAGGCCCTCGCGGCGGACAAGGCGCTGGCTCGCCGCGCGTCCCACGGCAGCCCGTCCACCAGGCATGACGTCGACAAGGTGGGAGGGAGCGCCCATCTCCGAGAACCTGCTCCACCGCGTCGTCGCGCGAGTGGGCGAGCAATGCGAGGCGGCGGATCAGGGGCGATTGCAGGAGGCGCTGAAGCCGCGCGCCGCAGCGGCGGAGGTGCTGGTCGTCGAGGTAGACGGCAGCCAGCTGCCGATCCGAGGCGAGGAACCGTGGAAGGAGGCGAAGGTGGGCGTCACGTACCGCCACGACGCGAGGGCGAACGCACCGATCCCGAAGACGTCGCGCTACGTCGCCGTGGTCGGGGGGCTCGGGAACTTCGCACCGGTCCTCGAGGAGGCGCTCGAGGTCGAGAACATCGACGAGGTCGGCAAGGTCGTCTGGGTCGGGGATGGCGCCGTGTGCAACTGGACGCTCGCCGACCAACTCGCGCCCGACGCGGTCCAGATCCTCGACTGGCATCACGCCGTCGAGCACGCGATGGACTGCGCGAAGATCCTGCTCGGCGAGGAGAGCCCGTGGCTCCCTCTCTGGCAGCGGCGGGCCGAGGAACTCCTCGCCGCCGGCAACCCGGACGCGGTCATCTCCGAGATCATGGATTGCCTGCCGCTCATCGATTCCCGTCGGCGAGACCGGCGCGAGGCGCTCCAAGCCATCGACGACCTCGTGCGCTACTACCGGACCAACGCCAACCGGATGAAGTACCGGCTCTACCGCGAGGAGGGCCTGCCCATCGGCAGCGGCGCGGTCGAGAGCGCGCACCGGCACGTCCTCCAGAAATGAGGTCATCCGGCGAGCACACCGGGACACCTTCACCGCCGCCTCCGTCCACCGGGCGACCTTCCGGGCTTCGCGCAGGTCAGATCATCGTGCGGCCGAGGAGGCTCCCGGAGACTGCTTCAAGTCCTCGACGGCCTTGTCCACGCCTGACTCGAGGTCCTTCCACGCCTCACCGGTTGCCGACTTCAATTCGCTCAGCTTCCGCTCCGCCAGCTTCCACCTTCCCTCCATCGCTTCGATCTGGCGTCGGAGCCTTGTCTTCGCGCCGGCGCGCGCCTTCTTGGCCCCGGCCTTCAGCCTGTCGATCTCCACCTTGGCCTCGTCGACCGCCTTCTGGGCCCGCGCGACGTACTCGTCCTTCTCCTGCTTCGCGTAGTCGGCCGCGACGCCGGTGGCCTCCGCCACCTTCTCCCCCACTTCCTTGGCGGTGACCTTTGGCGGCTCCTGCTTCTTGCAGCCGGCGATGAGTACGGACAGTCCCATGACCATCGGCAGTAGGTATCGAAACACAGTGAACCTCCTCGTGAGATGCGTCGGCTTCACAGCCAAGCGAACCTCCAGACGCTCGTGTCACTTCCCGCCCAGCCCCTCGAGGAACCACTCATTCGCGGTAACCCGAGTGGGCACACCCGAGCGCGACGCAGTCGTTCATCATGTGTGGCGGGCACGAGGGGGGACTCTCAGGCCGCTGGAGGCGCGCGGCCCCGCCCGGACAGCTCCGGAGCTGACGACGAACTTCCGCCTCGGAGGGACCGCGATGCGTCACTTGCACGCCGCGACGGCCGCCGTCGCGCTCGCCGCTTCCATCGGCTGCTCGTCGGAGGCGGGGCGACCCGCGAACTTCCGGCCCGCAGACATCGTCCTCGGTCAGCCGGACTTCACGTCCGCTAGCCCCGACCGGGGTGGCGCCATATCCGCCGGCGGCGTCCGGTTCCCGGTGGGCGACGCGCACTTCGCCTCCGACGTGCTGCTGCTGCCGGATACCCACAACCACCGGCTGCTCGGATATCGCGGATTGCCGCGCACCAGCGGCGTCGACGCGGACTTCGTCCTGGGGCAGCCCGACGCCGCTTCGGGTGTCCCCAGCCATGCCGCGCAAGGCTTCCACTTCCCGCAGACGGTCTGGTTCGACCAGGGCGGGCTCGTCGTCGCCGACACGGCGGCGAGCCGCGTCCTGATGGGCGCCGGCACGAAGACGTGGGCGATCGGGTGGAGCGACGTGTCGGCGCACCGGTGGGGGTGCGCCGCCGACCGGCTGTCGGAGCCCTGGAGCGCCATCACCGTGGCGGGCAAGATCATCGTGGCCGATCGCTCGAACCACCGGGTGCTGGTGTGGAACCGCGTCCCCATGGAGAACGGCGTCCCCGCCGACCTGGTCCTGGGGCAGAAGGACCTCGACCACTGTGCCGCGAATGACCCGCTCGGCCGCGGCGCTTCGGGAGCGCGGTCGGCGAGGACGCTGCGGTACCCGACGGACGTGTGGAGCGACGGGGTGCGGCTCCTGGTGGTGGACCAGGGAAACAACCGCGTGCTCCTGTGGAACCAGTTCCCGAGTGTGAACGGAGCCCCGGCGGACGTCGTGCTGGGGCAGGGGGACTTCCACGTCGCCGTGGCCGAAACCACGCAGGCCGGCCTCAGTGGGCCGGGCTTCGTCGCCTCGGACGGCCGGGGCATCTTCGTCGCCGACGTGCGCAACCACCGCATCCTCGGCTGGCGATCCTTTCCGTCCGCCGACGGCGCGCCGGCGGACCTGGTCCTCGGGCAGGGAGACTTCCAGCACGGCGCCGCCAACGACGACGACCAGGACGGCGTCACCGACGGCCCGACGGCGCGGACACTGAACCATCCGATGGGTGTGGCCATCGCCGGGGACTTCCTGATCGTCGCCGACACCTACAATCACCGCTACCTCCTGTACAGGAGCCGCTGAGGCCGGGGGGCGACATGGGATCGACACGCGTGCTGTGCGCCGTTCTGCTGGCGGGTTCGCTCGGGGCCTGGAAGTCTCCGGGGCCGGCGGCGCAGCGGTGGGTGCGGCTCGACGGCGTCGCCGTGGCCGGTGAGGGCGTCGAGGGAGCGGACCTGGCGGTCTACTCGCGCCAGGGCGCCCTGCTCGGACGTTTCCCCGCCGCGACCAACTGGGCAGGTCGTTTCCTCGTTGCCGTGCCGGAGAGCGCCACGGGGTATCGCGTGGTGGCGAGAGGCGGCCGCGCGGGAGAAGCCGCCTTCGCCGGGACGCTGGCGGCGCAGGTCGAGCCGGCGGCGGCCTCCGCCCGCGTGGTACTCGACCCGCTCACCACCGTGGTCGACGCTCGGGTGCGACGCGGCGAGCCCATCGCCGCCGCCACCGCGGCGGTCGAGGCGTCGCTCGGCATCCCCAGCAATCCGGGCCTGCGGAGGGTGGCCGGGCGCCCCTCCCCCTGGTTCGACGGCCGCCACTTCCTCGCCGTGGCCAAGGGCGCCGGCGGGTTCGACGCCCTCGTGGAATCGCTCGCGGAGCGCGGGCCGGCGGGCGCCTCGCAGTTCGCAGCCGTGCCGGAGCTCGCAGTCGTGCCGCAGTTGTCCGCCGGGGCGGGCTTCCTCGTCAGCGTGGGCGGTGCCATCGCGGGCAAGCTGATCAACGCCGTCCTCGACAAGATCGGGCTCTTCGAGGCGCTCGGGCTCGGCGGCCCCGACCGTTGGACCAAGCGCATGCTGACCGAGATCATGGCCAAGGTCGACCACCTGGTGGTGGAGATCGACTGGCTCGCGGGCAAGATGCTGGAGCTCGAGCTGCGCCAGGTGACGGTACCGGCGCGCAACACCATCGCGGAGCAGCAGGCGGCGTTCGAGACCTGCTACGACCGGCTGAAGGACCTGGCGACGGTGACCGTCGCCGACCCGGAGTCCGTCGAGGTGCACAACCGCGCGCTGCTGGCCCGCGCCTACCAGGTCGCGGCCCTGCCGCCGCCCATCCCCGGGCTGACGGTCGAGGACACATACTGCGCCATCCTGGAGCCGCTCAAGCTCGTGCAGACGACCGTGCTGCCCCCGGGTCCGGGAGCCGATCGGCCCTTCCTCGACATGGCGCGGCTGGCGCGCCAGAAGGGCGAGAGCTTCGAGGGCGTGGGGGCGTACTTCGCCTGGGTGGTGGGGATCCAGCGCCACGCGATGGCGATCGTCGCCCAGGCGCACCATCGCCTGGGCGAGGACGAGCTGCTCGCCCAGCGCGTCGCCGATCTGGAGCTCAGCCTGCGTCGCCAGGAGATCGAGCTGCTACACGCCGCCGAGGCCTACGTGCTGTACCAGAAGCCGTACGATGCTCCCGCTGCCGTGGCTGCCCTGCTGCTGGCCGACGAGCTGGTGAGCCGGATGGAGGGAACGACGCGTTTCGTGACCGCGGGCGTGCTCTACGAGCCGCTGCCCGGCCGCGAGATCCAGCTGCCGACGATGCGACAGGGCGAAGCGCCCCCGGTGACGCTCGACGGCGTCCTGGCCGCGGGGAGCGAGACCTACTACCGCACCTGGCGGCCCTTCCCGGTCGCGCCTGGCTTCTACGTGCAGCGGCTCGCTCCCGGCGCCGGGGTCGAGGTCGGGCGGAGCGCCGAGGTCGTCATCGCTCGGTTCCGCACCGCGCAGGTGTCGCCTCTGCCCACGGTCGCCCTGAGCGTCGACGGCGCGCCGTCGATCGATCGGTCGCTCACGCTGCAGCGCCGGAACGCCGCGACACTGAGGCCCGAGGATGCCGGGGAGGACCGCAAGCTGCTGGCGCACTCCGACGGCCTGGCGTCGTCGATGGCGCGCTTCAAGCTCCTCCCCTCGGCGGACGATCCGCGGCGCGTGCTCCTCGCCGTCGATCAGCCGTCGTGGGGGCTCACCGACGTGCTGGTCGGCCCGATCGAAGGGACAGCCGACTTCGCGGCGCGCCCTGGCCTCGGCAGCTTTCTGGAGAAGGTCCCGCTGGGGCCGGCCGAGCCGGAGAAGTTCGCGCTGCGGATTGGCAATCGCTGGCTGGGGATCGGGCCCCCGCTGCCGGCGGATGATTCCGACCCGGAGCCGTTCGCCCGCGTGGCCGCGGTGGACGCGCCTTTCCATTTCGACATGGTGCGTGATGGGGACGCCTACGAGGTGAGCTACGTGGACGCGGCGGATGGCGTGCGTCGCTACCTCTATGTCAACGAGCAGGTCATGGCGGCGAGCGACTGGCAGGTGGCGTACGTGGCCGTGCCGGCCAACCTGATGGCCATGGCGCCGGTGTTCTCCGCCGGGGCTCCCGCGACCTTCTGCGGCACGCTTCCCGGAGTGCTTGGCCTTCTGTCACTCGACATCCACGCCGGCGGACAGCAGGCCGTGACCCACCGGATGTCGGGGAGGCTCACCTACAGCTACCAATACTCCGCCACCTGCACGGTCCCCAGTGGCCAGGGGGCCTGCTACCTCACCACTCCCGCCGGCAACGACACGGAGATCGTCAGGTGGGAGGGGAGCGTCTTTGGCCTGACGTTCTACCCCTGGCCCTTCCCCACGCCCTTCCCTAGGCGCTGGGCGGACATCCGGTACGACTCGACCCTGTCCCCCGGCCAGGCCAATCGCTTCCGGTGCGAGAGCACCGGCTGCGGACTCTGCGTGTACTTCAGCTCGATGCAGCTCTCGCAGCCCTGAGGTCACCGGCGCTCGCGGCGACCATGAAAGCGATCGTCCAAGACAGGTACGGCTCAGCCGATGTGCTCGAGCTCCGCGACGTCGAAAGACCGGTGGCCGGGGATGACGACCTGCTCATCCGAGTGCACGCGGCGGGCGTCGACCCGGGCGTCTGGCACTTGATGACGGGCCTGCCCTACCTGGTCCGCTTCATGGGCTTCGGCTTCCGCAAGCCCAAGATCCGCGTTCGGGGTAGGGACGCCGCGGGGACCGTCGAGGCGGTCGGAAAGAATGTCACCCAGTTCAAGCCGGGTGACCTGGTGTACGGCATCTGCGACGGCTCCTTCGCCGAGTACGCCTGCGCCAAATCGGAGCGCTTCGCGCCCAAACCGGCAAACCTCACCCTTGAGCAGGCCGCGGTGGTGCCCATCTCCGGCATGACCGCCCTCAACGGCCTTCGCGACGCGGGCAAGATCCAGCCCGGGCAGAAGGTGCTCGTCATCGGTGCGGCGGGTGGCGTAGGGACCTACGCGGTGCAGCTGGCCAAGGCGTTCGGAGCAGTGGTCACTGGCGTGTGCAGCACGTCGAAAGCGGAGCTGGTCCGGGCTATCGGCGCAGACGAGGTCATCGACTACACCCGCGACGACTTCGAGCCCCCGCGGCCCGAACCTTGACCAAGACGTGGCCTTGGTCAAGGTTTGCGATTAAACCTTGACGATGGACGTCTTTGGGCGGAGCCTCCTTCCGATGGCGCGCTTCGAGACCAGGGCCTGGCCGGCCGACCCCACCGCGATGGGCGGCAAGGCCGAGCGCCGCTCCTTCCGCTACCGGGCCTTCGTGCCCGACCCGGTTGCGAACCTGCACCTCTCCCTGCCCTCGGCCGTCGCCGCGGCCGTCTCGAGCGCCGAGCGGGCGGTCGATGCCCTGAACCGCGAACCGCCGCGGGTGGCCAGCCTCGAGGTCCTGGCCCGCCGGCTTCTCCGCGCCGAGTCAGTCGCCTCGTCGCGCATCGAGGGGCTCGTCGTCTCCCAGCGCCGGTTGGCCCGCGCCGAGACCGAGGAGGATTCGTCCCGGGACGAGACTGCCCGCTCGGTCCTGGGCAACGTCGCGGCCATGCAGGAGGCCGTGGTCCTGGGCGCGGGGGCGAAGCCGCTCCGCGTCAGGGAGGTCCTCGCCCTCCATCGCCTGCTCATGCTTTCCACGACGACGCCGCAGATCGCCGGCGAGCTGCGTACGCGCCAGAACTGGATCGGCGGAAACGCCTACAACCCCGGCCGGGCGGCCTTCGTTCCACCACCGCCCGAGCACGTCCCGGGCCTCATGGACGACCTCTGCGCCTTCATGAACCGGAGCGACCTGCCGCCGGCCGTCCAGGCCGCCGTGGCCCACGCCCAGTTCGAGACCATCCACCCCTTCGCCGACGGGAACGGCCGCGTCGGCCGTGCGCTCATCCACGTCGTTCTCCGCCGCCGCGGCCTCGCCCCGCGCTACGTCCCGCCGGTGAGCCTCGTCCTCGCCGCCGACCCCGACGCCTACATCGCCGGCCTCACCGCCTTCCGCGAAGGTGACGCCGCCGGCTGGTGCCGCCTCTTCGCCGAGGCCACCGGGCGGGCGGCGCGGGAGGCCAGGGAGCTCGCGGAGCGCATCGCCCGCCTTCAGGAGACCTGGCGCAAGCGCACCGGCCGCCCCCGGAGCCACTCCAGCGCCGAGGCACTCATCGTCGAGCTGCCCGCGCACCCGATCGTCACCGTTGCCACCGCCCAGAAGCTCCTCGGCCGCTCGAAACAGGCCGTCAACGAAGCCGTCGCCCTTCTCGCCGAGAAGGGCGTCCTCCACCCGATCACGCTCGCGAAGCGGAACCGCGCCTGGGAGGCCCGCGAGCTGTTCGCGCTCATCGACGAGGTCGAGCGGAGGCTGGCGACGTTCCGCTGGTTGGAAGGCTAACGCCCAAGAAGGGCTTGGAAGCATCTCGCAGAACCTTACACCTTATGGTGTAAGGTCAACATGGACCAACTGAGCGACATCCTCACGGCCATTTCGCATCCGTCTCGACGAGCCATCATCGGGCAGCTCGCAGCCGGACCCGCTCGCTTCACCGACGTCGCGAAGCCTTTCGATCTGTCCCTGAACGCCATCACCAAGCACCTCAAACTCCTCGAGCGGGCCGGACTCATCGCGCGAGAGAAGCGGGGCCGGGAGGTCATCATCTCGTTCCGGGCCGAGCCGCTGCGGCTCGTGTCGGGCTGGGTGCACGAGTACGAGCAGTTCTGGAGTCAACGCCTCGATCGCCTGGAGGCGCACTTCGGAGAGAAGAGGAAGCGCAAGCCATGACACGCAAACCCAAGACGACGCCCAGCAAGATCGTCATGACCAGGAGATTCGACGCCCACCCGTTCCTTGGAGAGCGCGAGACGACGATCACCTATCGACTGGAGCCCTCCGCTCACGGCACGCTCCTGACCGTTCGAGATGAGGGATTCGTCGGACGTGCGCAGGCGGCGTACGGAAATGCCGAGATTTGGGAAAAGGTCTTGGGCTGGTTGGATGGCTATTTGAGCTCAAGGGGGTAGAGCGGTACGCCTCGGGCGGCACGACCTCCGCCGCGGCTACGCCGCGGTCGTGCCCGCGGCTGTCTCGGAGCGCGAGATGGGCAGGACGACGGTGAACGTCGCGCCCTGCTGCAGCGCGCTGTCGACCCGCACGGTACCGCCGAGCACTTGGGTGATCTCGCGGACGATCCAGAGCCCGAGCCCCAGCCCGCCCGGAGCGCTGCCGTGGGCACCGCGCTCGTACCGCTCGAAGACGCGCTCGTGGTCCTCCGGCGCGATGCCCGTTCCCTGATCCGCGATCTGCAGGACGGCGGCGCTTCCATCGCGCCGGACGGAGACGGCGACCGGGCGCCGGCACCCGTACTTCACCGCGTTCGAGATCAGATTCGTCACCACCTGGTCGAGGCGCAGCCGGTCCCAGCGGCCCACCATCGAACCAGGCGCGTCGATGGTGAGGTCCACGCCGACCCGTTTCAGCTCTCCCCCGAACCGCTCCGCGACCTCTCCGATCACCTGGACGAGATCGACGTCCTCGAGGTCGAGGTGCATCCGGCCCGAGGTGATCCGGGACACGTCGAGTAGGTTGTTCACGAGCAGGTTGAGCCGCATCGTTTGCTGCTCTACCGATCGGACGAGCCGCAACAGGTTCGCGTCGGCGTCCATGGCGCCCCGGGCCTCCAGCAGCGCGAGGTGCTGCGTGACCAGCAGGAGCGACGCCAGGGGCGTCTTGAGCTCGTGTGAGGCCGTCGAGATGAACTCGTCGCGGGCCCGGACGGCGTCGGCCAGCTCCAGCGCGGTGGCCTCGCGCTCGTGGAACCCCTCGCGGACAAGGGCTCCCAGCACCGCGATCAGCGACGCCACCGGCAGGAACACCGCGACGCCCACGAGCGCCCGGTCCGGGTGGCCGGCGTACACCGCGATGAAGTGGTACCCGCAGGCGGCGGACATGAGGGCCGAGACAATCCCGGGGCCCAAGCCGCCGACCCAGGCCGCGACCAGGACCACGACGAAGAAGACGACGAAGGGAACGGGCTCGACCCACGTGTGGACTGCCGCCTCGAGGCTCAGCCCCAGCAACGAGATCGCCACGGCGCTCCCGTAGGCGACCGCATGGTGCAGGCGGGGCGGCTGTGGGATTCGGAACCGCTTCGGCATGTCGCGCCCTCGGCCCCCTCAACGCCTCGGCCGCCGACATTCGGGTGGCGATAGAGCGCGCGCCGGTCGCTCCTACTCCTTCTCAAAGACCGTCGCGCCCTCGAACTTCTGACCTTGAGGATTCGTCGCCTTCCAGGTCATCGTTCTCGACTTCCCGTCAGGGCTGTAAACGGTTCGACCCGACATCACCACCCCGCCGCCCTTCTTGATGGCCCACTCCATGGCGTCGTTGTTGACCTTTGTGATGGAGATTGTGCTTTCGCCCGGAAAACCGATGTACGGATAGTCCTTGCCGTCGAGCTTGGCGGTGTATTCGTGGCGCGTTGCCTTGCCGTCAGCAGAGACTCTATCGGACGTGTACTTGAGGGCACCTTCCACTGCTTCGTTCTTGTCGAGCTGGCTCTTCGGCGGTGGCCCTGGATTGTACTTGGACTTGGCGAGGTTCAGCTTCCACGATCCGAGCCACGTTGCTGGCACCTGGGCCATTACGTCCGTGGCAAATAGAGCCAGCAGCACTCCGATCAGCAACATTCTGAGCTTCATGGACGTCCCTCCTCGAGCGAATAGGGCCGTCAACCCACAGTCTTGCTCTGATAGTCTGCTTTGCTGGAAGTCAGAACCGTTCCGTCGACCATGTCAAGGTCGCCCGGATTCTTCGCCCTCCGTCAGCGAAGGTTCTTGAGTGACGGCCGGATTGACCCAAGTCAGTGCTTTCCGCTCAACCGAACGAAAACAGGGCGGCCTCCTCATGACGCATCGAGACAGCTTCTCGCGACGGAGTCTCGACGCGCCCGCGGGGCGGCTCGCACCTCGCCATTGGCCCCGAGGCCTCATCGGACCAGAACACAACGTGCGGTGACGCAGCGCGTCTTGTCTACTGGTTTCACAACTCGCCAAATGAGCCCTTCGGACCACGGAGGCCGTGCTCCATCGGAGGCTCGCCTCCCGCGGTCGCGCCCCATTCAGTTCAGTCTCCTCGGGAGGACCCATGACTCGGTTTGCAGTCGCCACGACCGCCGAGGCCATGCAGGACGTGAGTTCCGCCGTGGACTTCATCCTCGAGCGTCGCGCGACGTCGAAGCTCGACCTGGTGGGCTGGTCTTGGGGCACCACCATCGTGGCCGGCTACGCCGCCGAGAAGCCCGCTCGGGTGAACAAGCTGGTTCTCTACGCGCCGGTCTGGACCTTCAAGATGACGGGAGCTCCACCTGCGACGGCTTCCAGTGCCTACCGCTCGGTAGCGAAGGAAGCGGCGAGGCAGCGCCAGCTGCGAGGCATTCCGGAAAATCGCAAGGAAGAGATCAGCCCCGCGGCGTGGTTCGAGAAGTGGTGGTCCGCGAACCCTGCAACTGATGCCGTGGGCGCGGCCCAGAGCCCTCCGGTGCTCCGGGCGCCGAACGGCGTCATGCGGGATCTCTTCCTGGAACACTGGGCGGTGGGCAAGCCTACCTACGACCCAGCGGCGATCAAGGTGCCGACGCTGGTCATCGTGGCTGAGTGGGACCACGATACGCCGCTCTCCATGGCACAGGAGCTCTTCGCGAAGCTCGTGAACACCCCTCTCAAGCGCCAGGTGGTCCTGGGCGAGGGTACGCACACCATCTGCCCGGAGAAGAACCGAATGCACCTGATCCGCCAGGTGCAGTCCTTCCTCGAGGAGGGGTAGCGCTCTGTATGGCCAGAGGGCCAACGTGGTCTCGTCTGACCTCGATCACCTCATCGTCGGCATCGACGACCTCGACCGGGGGATCGCGGAGATCGAGAGGCGCATTGGCGTTCGAGCCGTTCCGGGCGGCGTGCACCCCGGCCGCGGCACTCGCAACGCCATCCTCTCCCTGGGCCAGGACCGCTACCTCGAGATCATGGCGCCCGATGCCGCTCAAGCGAGGCTGACCTGGTACCTGAAGCTGCCGACGCTGCGGGAGCCACATCTCCTCGGCTGGGCGATGCACACGAGCGACATCGAGGGGCTCGCGACGCGGGCTCGCTCCAGTGGCCTCGCCATCGACGACCCGGCCTCCGGATCCCGCACTCGCCCCGACGGGAAGACCCTCCGCTGGAAAGCGTTCACCCTGAAGGATGATCGCGGGGGCTTGCTGCCCTTCTTCATCGAGTGGCACCCCGAGTCGGTGCATCCCTCCGTTGATGCGCCGGGCGGATGCATGCTGCGGCGCTTTCTCATCCGCTCTCCGGAGCGAAAGAAGTTGGCGAGGGAATGCACCGCGCTCGGCATCGAGGTTGCAGTCGAGACCGCCCTGACGCCATCGCTGTTTGCCGTGATCGAGGGTCCTGCAGGCCGGACGGAGCTCACCAGCCCCTGAGAGCCGCGCCGCGGACCCGCTGCGACAGGCCATAGGGCGGGGCCAGCGTCGTCGCGCGGAGGTGCTGTCGGGCCGTTCGGTGTGCTACAGGTCTCCGCCATGCGAGCGAACCGACTGGCCCCGGCAGAGGTGACGTCCCATCGAGGATCCCATGGAGGGTGAGTCCTGCCGTATGTGCGGCGGGGACGGGCGCATCGGCAATGCCCTCGGCGGCAGCTCGGCGACCTGTCCCAGTTGCCATGGTTCGGGTCGACGGGCCGAAACTTCGCCCGGATTCCACGACGTCACCAAGACGAAGCCGTCGCACCATCGCCCGGTGGTCGCGATTTCCACGGAGCCGAAGGGCCCGACGACACCAGAAGGCAGGCAGCTCGCGCTCGAGGTGAGCGCTTGCACGATCCTGGCGGAGGACGCGAAGACGCGGCTGCTCGCGGAAATCATGAACCACGAGAGCACGCACGGACGATGCACCAAGACCTTCATCAAGAAGGTTCGCAAGCAGACTCGGCTGGGGCGATAGGTCCCCCGCCGGTGACCCGGATCGAGCTGATGGTCGCCTTCCCATCGCGGACGAGCTTGCCGAGGAGATAGAGCGCACTCTCGGGGCTCATCTCGAGAGCGCCGGCCAGCGTCGCGAGGTCGAGCGGGCCTCTGGTTGACCAGGGTCAATCCTCCGGGCGAGGGCAGTTTACCCCCTGTGCATTTGCCGCAGACTGTGATGACTCTCGTCGGCGCCTCCGGACACACGCATCTTACGTCCTCACCCTCACGGCCCTGGCCGGGACTCCGTCCTTCGGGCGTTCGTTCCGAGCGCCGCAGCGCGCCTCGATGGCAAGATCGAGCGCGGCAAGAGCGGGCACGTCCTCGTCCTTGCGGAGTCGGGAGCTGCCCTGTCCGGCGGCCCCCAAATGAACGTCTCTTCCCGTTGATGGCGATCAACTCCTGGCGAACCTCGGCGGCGCACGCTGCGCGTGCAGACCAGTAGTTGGGGGGTCACGCGTCGTTGGCGGCATGAACTGACCGTTCATTACCTTGGGCAAGCCCAAGGAAGAGTTCCGTTCACGCCAGAAAGGAGCCCGGACCATGAAGCGGGTCGCGATGCTGGTCGCACTATCGGTGTGGATGGCGGGATGTGGTGGGAACGGCCCATCTGTTTCGCAGGTCGTGGTGACCGTGCGGCAGGGGG
>Ga0153916_10002546_pt1 | contig 13313 bp, 10 predicted proteins | sample Opewatmetagenome_FD_109642 | JGI IMG/M metagenome (GOLD analysis project Ga0153916, IMG submission 109642) | Freshwater wetland microbial communities from Ohio, USA - Open water 3 Core 3 Depth 4 metaG | ecosystem: Environmental > Aquatic > Freshwater > Wetlands | place: USA: Ohio, Lake Erie...
AATCCTGACCCCCAATCTGACCCCCAATTCGCGATCACGAGCCACGATCACGAGCGACGATCGTCGGGCGGAATTCCGAGCGAGAGACGGCCAGAAATCAATTCGCGCAGTCGAAGATCGGTTCGAAGATCCTGCTGCTTTCTCGAACGAGAACGCGAGATCGTTAATAATGAAAGGCCAGGCCGCGGCTTTCTCCAAACTATAATCCCAGACAGTTAAGTCGTAGAAATCGGAGACCCTCCAAATAACCTTTTAAACGGGTTCAACTGCATGAACACTTTGAACGGCTCTGATGCCTTGAAACGCTTGAAAGATTTGAACCTCCTAGGGCGCGACCGTTAGCGCGAGACGAAAGCCGTAGTCTGCGTATTGGAACGTCGGCGGCAGGGAGCTGCGCGCGGCGCAGCGGCTGAACTTGATCCGGTGGCGCCAGGAGCCGCCTCGCGAAGAGCGTCGCTGACCCGATTCGGGCCCCTGCGGATTTCGCTCGGGAGCGTAGCGGTAGTAGTTGTAATCGTAATGGTCGCTGCACCACTGGTGCACTCCTTCGCTCATGTCGTATAAACCGAAGTCGTTGGGCTCGTTTATGCCGACCGGCGAAGGGCCGCCCGTCTTGACATCGAATCCGGCGTAGGGCCGCTCCCACGGCGGCTCATCACCCCAGGGATAGAGTGCGCCTTCTCGCCCACCGCGCGCCGCCCGCTCCCACTCGGCTTCGGTGGGAAGGCGAAACACTTGCCCGGCCCGTTCGGACAACCAAGCGCAGAAAGCGGCGGCATCGTACCAGCTCACGCCGACCACCGGCTGCGACGGACCGGCAAACATCGGCTCGGCCCAGAACGGCGGCGGCGCCCTGCGAGTTTGTTCGAGGAAAGCGGCGTACTCTCCATGGGTGACGGGGAACCGTCCGATGCCGAAGCTATCCACCCACACGCGGTGAATCGGCCGCTCGTTTTCTTGGCCCTTCTCGTCGCCCATCAAGAACGATCCTCCGGGAATGAGGACGATGTCGGGGGCTATATCAACAGTCATGGCGGTAAAACCGGCGCAGATCGAAAGCAGCCAGCGGTCATGTTTGATCGTAAGGAATAGGCGCGCGTCGCTCGCAAACGGAAAATTTGATTGTAATAGATCGGCGGCCGGGAAAAAAGTATAAAAAAAAGGCAGTGCCGGTCGGCGCTGTCCGCCCTGAAACGGTTTTCTTTGCGACCCCTTATTCATTCCACTGCGGCATGCGTTTGGACCCTAAATCCGTGAGCACTTATCTTGATTGACAATCCCGCCTCGTCCGTCTAATTTAAGAACATTCTTGTTTTCATTCCCTAGGGGTGGGCATGGACACTTACAATAGCAAGATGGCGAGCCGCATCGTCGGCGTGAGCCTGCGCCAGATTCAGTATTGGGACGAGCAGGGGTTCATCCGCCCCTCGGTGAAGCTCGCCGGCGGGCGCGGCACCAAGCGGCTTTACTCCTTCCACGATTTATTTTGTTTGAAGGTCGTCAAGGACCTGACCCATCACGGCTTCAGTCTGCAAAAGATCCGGCGCTGCCTGGGCGCCCTGCGGGAGCATGGCGCGGTCAGCGCCGAAGGCTCGGAGTCGCTCAAGTATTTGACCGACGGCGAACAGCTTTTCATGATCACCAGCGACCGGCAAAAGATTCTTGGCGCCATGGAGCGCCACTTCGTGCTCTCGTTGGGAATCGGCAGCCTGGTGCGCGAACTGAGCGGCGCGGTGGCGCAGGTCGCAAGCGCGGCGCGGCGGCGCGGCGGCGGGTTGCGCCGTCTCGTGGACAAACGGACCGGCTCGGCGTAGTTTCGATGGAACCGCTCAAAGTCACCCCGATGATGCAGCAGTATCTCCAGATCAAGGAGCGCTACCGCGACGCGATTCTGTTTTTTCGCCTCGGCGACTTCTACGAAATGTTCTTCGAGGACGCGCAAACGGCGTCAAAGATTCTCGACATCGCCCTGACCACGCGCAACAAACACGAAGAGCAGTCGGTGCCGCTGTGCGGCGTGCCCTATCACTCCGCCGAGCCCTACATTCAAAAACTGCTCGACGCTGGCCATAAGGTCGCGGTGTGCGAGCAGGTGGAAGATCCGAAAACGGCCAAGGGGGTGGTGCAGCGCGAGGTGGTGCGGGTGATCACGCCGGGCACCGTCACGGCGGCCGAAGCGCTGGATGCGCGGGGCAACAATTACTTAGCCGCCGTCTGCAGCGGGCGGGGCGGCTATGGCCTGGCGGTGACCGATATCACCACCGGGGAGTTTCGCTGCACCGAGATCGTCGATGAGCAAACTCTCGGCGACGAGCTCAGCCGAGTCCAGCCGAGCGAGCTGCTGTTGATGGACGGCGACGGCGGGTTGCGCCGCCGCGTGCAGCGGGAATTTCCCTCGCTGCATCTGACGGCGCTGGCCGCGGGCGCTTTTTCCAGTGCCGCCGCCGGCCGCATCGCGGCGGCGCCTGAAACCGGCGGCGCGGCTTGGGAGAACGGGATTCGCGCAGCCTCGGCGATCATGGATTATCTTGAAGCCAATACGCCCGATTCGCTGAAAGTCCTGCGCGACCTGGAGCCCTACGCGGCGTCGGCTTATCTCGTGCTGGATGAAACCACCCGGACGAACCTCGAACTGGTCGCCAGCTATCAAGGGGAACGCAAGGGATCGCTGCTCGCCGTCCTGGACCGCACCGCGACGCCGATGGGCGCGCGCCGTCTGCGCCAGTGGCTGCTCTATCCTTTGCGCGACGAACGGGAGATTCGCCGGCGGCAGGACGGGATTCAGGAGCTGGTCGAGAATTTCGCCTTGCGCCAGGAACTGCGGCTAGGTCTGGCGTCGCTGCAAGACCTCGAACGCCTTTCGAGCCGTACCGTGTCCGGCAGCGCGCAACCGAAGGATCTGGTCGCGATCAAGCAAACCCTCGAGGCGGTGGCGGGCTTGAGAAGTCATTTGCATGCGGTGCAGGCGGAGCTACTGGTGCATCTGCGCGGACAAATCGCCGATCTCTCCGAGGTCGGCGCGCTGATCGAAAAAGCGATCATCGACGATCCGCCTTTTTCCCTCAAAGAAGGCGGCTATATCCGCGCCGGTTTCGACGCCGAGCTGGACGACATCCGCGGCGCCCGCGCCCACGCCAAACAGTGGATCGCCAACTTCGAGGCCGCCGAACGGCGGCGCGCCGCCATTCCCTCGCTCAAGGTGCGCTTCAACCGCGTGTTCGGCTATTACATCGAAATTACCAAAACTCATCTCAAGTCGGTGCCGGTGGATTACATCCGCAAGCAGACCCTGGCCAACGGCGAGCGCTACATCACCCCCGAGCTCAAAGAATACGAAACCAAGGTGCTCAACTCCCAGGAGCTAATGGAAAAATTGGAAAGTGCATTGCTGGCGCGGGTGCGCGAGCAGGTCGCCGCCTACTATCCGTCGCTCAAGGCGATGAGCGCGGCGCTCGCGGTCTTGGACGTTTTGGTCGGGCTGGCCGAAACCGCCGAGTCGCAACGCTTCATCCGCCCCCAGATCGACACCGGCTTCGCCATCGCCATCCGCGAGGGGCGCCACCCGGTCGTCGAATCGTCGGTAGGGCGGGGCGCCTTTGTGCCCAACGATTGTTTTATCGATCGCGCCACCGATCAAATCCTTCTGCTCACCGGACCGAACATGGCCGGCAAGTCCACTTATATGCGCCAGGTGGCGCTGATCGTGCTGCTCGCCCAGATGGGCGGGTTCGTGCCCGCCGCCGAAGCGCGCATCGGCATCGCCGATCGCATCTTCACCCGTATCGGCGCCGCCGACTCGTTGGCGCGGGGCGAATCGACCTTCATGGTCGAAATGAAGGAGACCGCGAATATTTTGCGCCACGCCGGCCCGCGCAGCCTGATTCTGCTCGACGAAGTCGGCCGCGGCACGAGCACCTTCGACGGCATTTCCATCGCCTGGGCGGTGGCCGAGTCGCTGCATGATTGCGCCCAGCGGCCGCGCACCCTTTTCGCCACCCACTATCACGAGCTGACCGACCTGGCGTTGACCAAGGAGCGGATCAAAAATTATAACTTCGCGGTCAAAGAGTGGCAGGGGGAGATCATCTTTTTGCGCAACCTCGTGGCCGGCGCGGCGAGCCACAGTTACGGCATCCACGTCGCGCGGCTCGCCGGTCTGCCGGCCGCGGTGATCGAGCGGGCGAAAACAATTCTCGCCCAGCTCGAAGGGGACGGCAGCGACCGGCAGAATCTGCGCCAGGCGGCGGCGCCAAACGCCGCGGCCGAGCCGGTGCAGATGGCGCTCTTCGGCTCGGCGGACCGCAAACTGCGCGAGGAGCTCAAACGGGTGGACGTCTCCCGGCTTACACCCATGGAAGCGATCAATCTGCTCGACCAATTAGCGCAAGAGGCGAAAAAATAGCGCTTAAAGAGGTATCATCTATGGCCAGCAAGAAACTCTTAGCCCGATTCGCGCTCGCGGCCCTCGCCGCGCTTACGGCGCCGTCCCCGGTCCGAGCCGATCCGGGCGGCGCGGAGCTTCGACTCGCGCAGCTGCAAAGAAGCGAAAGCGCCACAGAATCAACCCCGGCGCGCGCCGCCGGAAAATCCCCGGAAGGCGAGCTGTCCCAGGAGGGCAAAGTCGTTGCCGACGCCGCGGACAAGGTGCGTCTGACCGGCGTGCGTTTGCTCTCCTCGAAGAGCTACACCCGGGTGATGATGGATCTCACCCAAGCGGTTCGTTTCGAAACCCATCGCCTGAAGGAAGATGCGGCGAAAAATTTGCCGCCGAGAATTTATATCGATCTCATCGGCGCGCGCCTGGCGATGGACTCGAAGGAATCGATCCCGGTGGGAGACGGACTCTTGCAACAGGTGCGCGTCGGGCAATTCAGCGCCGATGTCGTCCGCGTCGTGCTTGATATGACCAGCCTGCGCACCCATAATACATTTCTATTGCCCGATCCCTATCGTCTGGTGATCGACATCCAGGGGCAGGAGGGCGGTGAGCGGCTCGCCGCCGCCGAGAAAAGCAAGCCTGCCGCGCCACGGGTTAAAGGTTTCAAGCCCGCCGCCTCGGGGCTGCGCAGGATTGTTCTGGATCCGGGGCATGGCGGCAGGGATCCCGGCGCCATCGGTGCGGGGGGCATTGCGGAAAAGGATATCGTTCTCAGTATCGCTAAAAAGCTCGCCAAGAAACTGACCCAGGAGATGGGGCTGGAGGTGGTGCTGACGCGGAAAGACGACCGCTTCGTACGTCTCGAGGACCGCACCGCGATCGCCAACGCCGAAGACGCCGACCTCTTTTTATCGCTGCATATGAACGCGAGTCCGAGCAGCGACGCCAAAGGGCTGGAAACCTATTATCTCGATAACAGCACCGATGAGGCCTCGCTGCGCCTGGCGGCGCGGGAGAACGGCACCTCGCGCAAAAACGTGTCGGATTTGCAGTTTATTTTAAGCGACATGACCCAAAACATGAAACTTGAGGATTCCATCAGTCTGGCGCACCGGTTGCACGGCTCGCTGGTGGGCAGCATGTCGAAAAAGATGGGTGAGGTGAGGGACCTGGGAGTCAAAAAGGCGCTGTTCTATGTGCTGGTGGGGGCGCGCATGCCGAGCGTGCTTGTCGAGATGTTTTTCATCACCAATAAAATCGAGGGGCAGGCCATGGGGCGGGAAAGCTATCAAAACGCCATTGTCGAGGCGCTTTGTGAAGGCATTCGGAAATACGGCGAGAGCGCGCTGGCGGCGAAGACCCTGTAGCGGAATGCAAAGTGCAAAAGGAAGAATGTCGAATGTCATTCCGAGTGAGCGAAGCGACGAGGAATCTTTAGACCGGGATCTGAAATCCCTCGTTTCACTCGGGACAGGCTTTTTCATTTTGCATTGCAATGACGAAGATGATCCCGGCACACAATCGATCGTGTCGCACGGAAACTGAATAATCAGAAATCACGCTAATGGATGCCATCGCTCTCTCGCGCGCGCTGCTGGAAGAAACCAAAGATAACGACGACCTGATTCGGCTGTCGCGCCGCTACATTCAAAGGGCGCGGGAGCTTCTGCTGGAAAAACATCGCGACGGCGCCGGCGGAGTGGAGATCGTCTCGGCGTATACGACGATCATGGACCATCTGGTGCGCCACCTGTTCGCCACCGCCGGGAGCGATTTTAGCCGCCGTTTTCCCGGCAAACTGCCGCCCTGCGCGGTGGTTGCCCAGGGCGGCTACGGCCGCGGCGAGCTCAACCCCCAGTCGGACATCGATCTTTTGTTTCTCTATTCCTGGAAGATCTCGCCCTATGTCGAAACGGTGACGGAGGTCATCCTCTACACGCTTTGGGACGCGGGACTGCAGGTGGGCAGCGCGGTGCGGACCGTCGCCGAATCGATGCGTTTGGCCGAAGCCGATATGAAGGTGAAGACGGCCATCTTGGATTCGCGCTTTCTCTGTGGTGATTACGCGCTCTACGGCAACTTCGAGCGGACGCTGGAGAAAAGGCTGATTAAAAAACGGGTCAACCGTTTTATCCGCGATAAATTGGCAGAGAGCCGTTTGCGTCACGCCAATTACGGCGGTTCGGTGTATCTGCTCGAACCCGAAGTGAAGGAGGGCGAAGGCGGGCTGCGGGATATCCACACGGCGCGCTGGATCGCCCGGGTCAATCTCAACGCCAAGGATCTGGACGCGCTGGCGCTCGGCGGCATCATCGACTCCGGTGACGTCGCGCAGTTGAAGGAGTCACAGGATTTTCTTTTTCGGGTGCGCAACGAGCTGCACTTTTCCAACGGCAAACACCAGGACCAGTTGACTTTCGCCGACCAGGAGAAAGTCAGCGCGGCGCTCGGCTTCGAAGGCGAAGGAACGCTCAGGGGCGTGGAAGTGTTCATGCGCCGGTACTATCTGCATGCCGCCGAGATCAGCCGCCTGGCGTCCTTCATCATCCATCGAGTGACCGAGGCCGGCCGCCCGCTTCTCGGCGCCCGCTACCCCTTCGGCCGCAACCTGCGCGAAGGCATCCGGCTTGCGCGGGGGGATCTCTCGATCACTAAGCCCGTGCTGCTCAAGTCCGAACCCGCGAACCTGATCCGTATTTTCGACGACATGCAAAAATACGGTTGCAAGCCGGCCCACGACACCCGCGCCTTGGTGCGCCAGCACCTGGATTTAATCGATGAGTCGTTTCGCCGCTCCGCCGCCGCCAACCTGCCGTTTTTTTCCATCCTCAAATGGAAGGAGGGCGTCTACGAAACACTTTCCGAGATGCATCGCTGCGGCGTGCTGGGCGCCTTTATCCCGGAGTTCGGGCGGCTGCTCTGCATGGTGCTTCATGACGCCTATCATATATATACGGTCGACCAGCATTCCCTCAGGCTGATTCGGGAAATCGAACTGCTCAAGGCCGGGGAGTACAAGGACTCGCTGCCGCTTTTGACCCAACTGGCCCGGGAGACGGAGAAAATCGAGTTGCTCTATCTCGGCCTGATGTTCCACGACATCGGCAAAGGGTTCGGCGGCGGCCATTCGGAAATCGGCGCCCGCATGGTGCGGCAGATCGCCCGGCGCATGCGGCTTAACGCCGACGACGGGGCGCTGGTGGAGTTCCTGGTGCGCCATCATTTGCTGATGACCAACAGCGCCTTTCGCCGCGACCTGGAAGACGAGAAAACCGTCTTCGATTTCGCCAAGACCATGGGGAGCATCAACAACCTCAAGATGCTCTATCTGTTGACCTTCGCCGACGTCAAAGGGGTCGGCCCCGAGGTGTGGAATCCGTGGAAGGCGTCGCTGCTCGGCGAGCTCTACATCAAAGCGCTCAATCTGCTCGAGGAAATGGAAAAGGGCGAGTTCGAAAGGCAGGATGTGCAGGCGGTGCTGCGGCGGATTCAGACGCGGACGCGCCGCCAACTGGCGAAAGATCACGATCCGGAAAGCGTCAATCGTTTTGTCGATACCATGCCGGATCGCTATTTTGTCTCGACCGCGGAAAGCGACATCCCGGAACATTTTCAGTTGATGGAGCAGTTTTCCGGCGGGGGCGCGGTGGTTTCCGTGCGCCATTTTCCGGAACGGGATTGCACCTCCGTGGTGGTCTGCACCGGGGACCGGCCGGGACTCTTCGCGTCGATCACCGGCGTGTTGACCGCGCTCAATTTGGATATTCTCAACGCGCGGATTTTTACCGCCGCCGACGGGCGCATTCTCGATGTCTTCCGCATCTCCCATCGCGGCCACCCGGAGCTGGTCATGGCGGAGCAAAAGTGGACCAAATTCCGCTCCACCCTGGAGGGCGTGCTCGAGGGGCGGATCGACGTCGCGCGCTTGGTGGAGGGGTCGCGGCGTTCCACCTTTTTAAGCAAGCGCACGCCCAACGTCGTAACGGTGGTTCAGGTCGACAACGAGGCGTCGGACGGCTTCACCATCATCGAGGTGTTCACCGAAGACCGCATCGGCGTGCTCTTCACGATTACCTACGGTCTGCATCGCCTCGGCCTTTCGATTCACGTGGCGAAGATCTCCACCAACGTCGATCAAGTGACGGACGTGTTCTATGTCACGGATGAGAAGGGCGGCAAAGTGACCGAACCGGCCCGGGTGGAGGAGATTCGCCAATCGCTTTATCGCAGCCTGGTTCCCGAGCAGCATGAAAGAATCGCTTAGCTCGTCGATCGATTCCTTTCTCGCGATGATCGCGGTGGAGCAGGGGCTCGCCGACAACACCGTAGAGGCTTATAGCCGCGATCTCGCGCAGATGGCGGAGTTTCTCATCGCCAGGCGCATCGGCGCCTGGCGCGAGGTCGAGCCGATTCATATCCGAGCCTATCTCTCCGAGCTGCGCAACCAGGGCTTGAGCCCGCGCACGGTCGCCCGCCGCTTGGTCACGCTGCGCCGTCTTTACCGGTTTCTGGAAACCGAAGGACGGGTGAGCGGCAGTCCTCTGCCTTCGGTTCATATGGTTCCAGGAGTGCGCAAGCTGCCGCAGGCGCTGTCCGGCGATGATATGCGCCGGCTGCTCGCTCAGCCCGATGGCGCGACGCCCTTGGGCAGCCGCGACCGGGCCATGTTGGAGCTCATGTATGCCGCCGGCCTGCGGGTTTCCGAGCTGGTGTCGCTCAAAACCCAGCAAATCGATTTTCAGGGAAACTATCTGACGGTCAAGGGCAAGGGGGCGAAAGTCCGGGCCGTGCCGTTCGGCAGATGGGCGCGCGAAAAACTGCTCGACTACGCCGGCCAGGCGCGGCCGCAGCTGCTCAAGGGGCGCGCCAGTCCGTTTCTCTTCACCACCCGTTCGGGCAAGCCGCTGACGCGGCAAGGGTTTTGGAAATTGATCCGCCGTTATGCCCTGGCCGCCGCCATCGATAAAAAAGTCACTCCCCATACGCTGCGCCACTCTTTCGCCACTCATCTGCTCGAAGGCGGCGCCGACCTGCGGTCGGTGCAATCGATGCTCGGCCACGCCGATATTTCGACGACGCAGATTTATACCCACGTGACCGGCGCCCGGCTCAAGGAGGCGCACCGGCGCTTTCATCCCAGAGAAAGGGGGAAAGCAAAATAATCGGCGCGCTGGAGCATAGGCTCTCGCTCCGCCGGCGTTTTCCGTCTTGAGTTTCCCCGCCGCATGCCGTATGCATGATAGATAGCAGTTAATCGGGTCGATTTTGCAGGATATCATTCAACAGATCGCCGTCTGGGCGCTGCCGGTTTTAGTCGCGATCATCTTTCACGAAATTGCCCATGGCTGGGTGGCCAATCTGCTCGGCGATCCGACGGCCGCCAAGATGGGCCGCTTGACGCTCAACCCGCTCGCTCATGTCGATATTTTCGGAACGATTCTGGTGCCGTTGATGTTGATTGTCGCCAACGCGCCGTTTCTCTTTGGCTACGCCAAACCGGTGCCGGTGAATTTTTACAATCTGCGCAACCCCAAGCGCGACATGGTCTGGGTCGCCCTGGCCGGACCGGCGATGAACCTGCTGTTGGCTTTGGCGGCGATTTTGTCGTTGAAACTCGCGATACCGATCTTCGCCTGGGCCGCTCAAGACGCGACTTGGGCCGGACTCGCCGCTTTTTTAGCGCCCGTCGCGCTGATGGCCAAGAACAGCGTGCTGATCAATGTCGTACTCGCGGTTTTCAACGCATTTCCGCTGCCGCCCCTCGACGGCGGCAGGGTGCTCGTCGGCCTTTTGCCCGAGCCGCATTCTTCTCTCGTGGCGCGGCTGGAGCCGTTTGGCTTTCTGATCGTTTTTGCCTTGCTGATGACCCGGACCCTCGATGGGCTGATTGGGCCGCCGACGGATATCCTGCTTAACTTCTACTTTGGACTTCTGTAAATTAGAGCGCCATGGATACCATCGTCAGCGGCATGCGACCCACCGGGCGGCTCCACCTCGGTCATTTCCAAGGGGCGCTCAAGAACTGGCTGCGCCTCCAGGAGCGATTCCAGTGTTATTTTTTCGTGGCCGACTGGCACGCCTTGACGACCGACTATGCCACGCCGCAGGGGATTCAACAGAGCAGCCGGGATATCGTCACGGATTGGCTGAGCGTGGGATTGGACCCGCAGCGCTGCGTGATCTTTTGCCAATCGCAGATCAAGGAGCATGCCGAGCTGCATCTGCTCTTGTCCATGATCGTTCCGGTGACGTGGTTGGAGCGCAATCCGACCTACAAGGAGCAGATCAAGGAGCTTACCGGCAAGGACCTGTCGACCTACGGGTTTCTCGGCTACCCCGTGCTTCAGGCGGCCGACATCATCATGTATAAAGCGAACCGGGTTCCGGTCGGCGTCGACCAAGCGCCCCATGTGGAGCTGACCCGGGAGATCGTCCGGCGCTTTAACCAGGTCTATCGGCCGCTCTTTCCCGAGCCGGAAGTGTTGTTGACCGAAATTCAGAAGCTCCCCGGCACCGACGGGCGGAAAATGAGCAAGAGTTACGGCAATGCGGTCTTTCTCTCGGACAGCCCCCAGGAGGTCGACCAGAAATTGAGCCGCATGGTGACCGATCCGGCGCGCGTGAAGCGCACCGACCCCGGCGAGCCGGAAAAGTGTCCGGCTTTCCAATTTCACCGGGTCTATTCCACGGCCGCTGAAATGGCGGAGGTTTCTCAGGGATGCCGCACGGCGGCCATCGGTTGTTTGGATTGCAAGAAGGTCATGATCAAGCATGTTCTGGACGAGCTCGCGCCGATGCGCGAGAAACGCGCGCAGCTCGAGAACCATCCCAAGCATGTCGAAGAAATTTTGCAGGCGGGGAACCGGCGCGCCCGGGAAGTGGCCGCCGCAACCATGAGCGAAGTGCGCGGAGCGCTGGGCCTATGAGCACCAAGGTCCAACTGGATATTTTCGAAGGGCCGCTGGACCTGCTGCTTCATCTGATCAAGAAAAACGAGGTCGGCGTCGCCGACATTCCGATTGCGACGATCACCGAACAGTATCTCGCCGCGCTGGAGCTGATGGAGAGCCTCAACCTGGACGTGGCCGGAGAGTTTTTAGTGATGGCCGCCACGCTCATCCATATCAAGTCGCGCATGCTGCTGCCCGCCGAGGAAGGCGAGCCCGATGCCGATGAAGGCGTCGATCCGCGCGAGGAGCTGGTGCGCCGCCTGCTGGAATATCAGCGCTTCAAGGACGCCGCCGCCGAGCTGGAGCAGCGGGAATTGCTCACGCGCGATGTTTTCGCGCGCTCGCCGGCGGCGACGGAGGAAGCGCCGGCCCCCGGTTTCCGCGAAGTCTCGGTGCTCGATCTGCTCTCCGCGCTCAAGCGGGTGATCGAGCGCCTGCCGAAAGAGAACGTTCATGAAGTGATCATGGATAGAATTACGGTGCGCGAAAAAATGACGCTTATCCTCGACACCTTGCGGAGCCGGGGGAAAGTGCTTTTCGAAGCCCTGTTCGGCGAGGTCAAGTCGCGGCTGGAAATCGTCGTCAGCTTTCTCGCCATGCTGGAGCTGGTCAAGATGCGCGCCATTCGCATATTTCAGGAAGAGTTGAACGGAACGATCGCTATCGAAGCGGCCGTCGGCATCGATCAGGCGGCCGAGATGGTGTCGCTGCGGGATGCCGAGGAAGGGGAGAATGGAACAAGCGGAACTCAGATCGATCATTGAAAGCCTGCTGTTCGTCGCCGACGGCCCGATGACGCTGCAACGATTGGCGGAAGTCTTGGAAGGGGTCGGCCGGGAAGAGATTAGCGCGGCGTTAGCGGAGTTCCAGGCGGAGCTCGAAGCCGGCCATCGGGGCGTGCGTCTGGCGGAGGTCGCCGGCGGCTACCAACTGCGCACGCCGAAGGCCAACGCGGATTGGGTCAAAAAATTGTTGGGCGGACGGCCGGCACGGATGGGCCGGGCGACGCTGGAAACCCTCGCCATCATCGCCTACCGTCAACCGGTTACCCGGGCGGAAGTCGAAGCGATTCGCGGCGTCGACGTCGACGGCGTCATCAACGCCTTGTTGGAGCGGAATTTAATTCGTACGGTGGCGCGCAAAGACGTCCCCGGGCGGCCGTTCCTTTACGGCACCACGCCGGAGTTCTTGCAGCTCTTCAATCTGAAGGACCTCACTCATCTGCCGACCTTGAAGGAGATGGAAGAAGTCGTTCTACCCGCCGCGGCGTCCGAAGAGGCGGCGGTCGAGAGCGCCGAAGAGTCCTGACGCGACGATCTGATGGAACGCTTACAGAAAATACTCGCGCGCGCCGGCCTGGCGTCGCGCCGGGAGGCCGAACGCTGGATCGCCGAAGGCCGGGTCATGGTCAACGGTGCCGTCGTCAGCCAGTTGGGCTCGCAGGCCGATCCGGTCCGGGACAGCATCAAAGTCGACGGCAAGCGTATCAAGCCCACCGCCGCGCGCCGTTATTTTGCCTTTCACAAACCGCCGGGAATCGTCACGACGATGAACGATCCGCGGCACCGTCCGGATTTGACTCGTTTCATCGAGCGGCTGGGAGAAAAGCAGCGGCTCTTCCCGGTCGGTCGGCTGGACTACAACTCCTCCGGCCTGCTGCTGCTGACCGACGACGGCGAGCTCGCTCTGCGCTTGTCCCATCCGCGCTTCGGAGTGAAAAAACTCTACCGGGTGAAATTAAGCGCCTGCCCGACGGCAGAAGAGTTGGCGCGTTTGCGCAAGGGCATTCGCCTGGAGGACGGGCGCACCGCGCCGGCGCAGGTGCGCGTCTTGGAAAAGCTCAGAAAGAACGCCTGGGTCGAGATCGAGCTGCACGAAGGGCGTAACCGCCAGGTGCGCCGCATGTTCGAAGCGCTGGGTTACTTCGTCGAAAAGCTGGTCCGCGTGCGGGTCGGCACGGTGGTGCTCGGCCACTTGCCTCCCGG
>Ga0153916_10002547_pt1 | contig 13311 bp, 18 predicted proteins | sample Opewatmetagenome_FD_109642 | JGI IMG/M metagenome (GOLD analysis project Ga0153916, IMG submission 109642) | Freshwater wetland microbial communities from Ohio, USA - Open water 3 Core 3 Depth 4 metaG | ecosystem: Environmental > Aquatic > Freshwater > Wetlands | place: USA: Ohio, Lake Erie...
GAGGATCCTTATATGCTAGATATAAGGCATAAACTTCAGTCTTGAGCTGCCTGGCGCGCCCTTTCCACCTGTCGAGAAAAGATGTCATTTCTCCTCCCAGGCAGATTATAATGTGGAATGACCCCGGAATTTTCTCTTGGGAGGACTTCGAAGGATGGATCTATCACTCATTTCAATTCAACCTGCTGATCCCGTGCGCCATTTTGCTGTCATCGCTAATTTGATGACCAGCCAGGAAACGGAACCGACCACCGAACAGTCGTTGGTTGAGTGGTACAAGCGACAGCTTAAGGATGGCATTCAACTTTCTGTTGCCCTTTCACCACAGGAGAGCGTGCTCGGATTCAATGGCATTTATAGAGAAAACTTGAACTATCGCCAGCTTTATTGGATATATTTGATCGTTGAGCAGGGTTCTCGGGGGTGCGGGCTGGGCAGCCTTCTATACGACCACCTGCTTAGTCAGGCAGCAGAGTTGGGAGCACGCACGCTTAAGACCAGGATCCGCGATACTAATGATGCAGGCGTTCGCTTTGCCAACCGACGTGGATTCGTAGAAAAGAAGCACAGCATTGAAATGATGTTTGATCTCAGCACCTGGGACGACTCGCGTTATGTCCCGACCCTCCACGCCCTTCAGACGCAAGGATTCCGCTTCACCAATATGGCTGAGCTTGGGGATACACAGGAAGCCCGTCGCAAGCTATATACCTTGAACAGCACGGCTGCTGCCACTGACCCCGGCTCCGATGGCGTTCCCCCCTGGGCTTCCTTTGAGGATTTTAACAAGCGTGTCTGCAATAGCTCATGGTACCACCCCGACGGTCAAATCGTTGCTATCGATACTCAAACAGGCGAGTGGGCGGCGATGAGTGCCATCACTGTATTTGCGGGGGCAGACCACGCCTATAACTTGTTCACCGGTACAGATGTGCCCTACCGTGGACGCATGCTGGCGCAAGCTGTGAAGGCACTGGCACTCCGCAAGGCGCGTACGTTCGGGGTGGATACCGTGCGCACCAGCCATGATTCAGAAAACGCTGCTATGATTGCTATCGATACCAAACTTGGCTACGTCCGCACACCTGGCACACTGATCATGGAAAAGGACATGCAGAATGCCTGAATCCAGTCTTGATTTACAGGTAAACCAAAAGTCTTCCTGGTATTCTCGCTATTGGATTTATACACCCCTCATCATTTGTGTGCTGATCATGCTCCCCAGGATGATCTCACCTCAATTTGGCTTGTTGGATGATGGTCGCAGCCTGACGATAGCTCAGGGGATTGTGCATGGAAAGTGGGATCTGAGTTGGGATGTCATTGCCGGTCGGGCACGCCCGGTCTACTGGGCTGCTTTCGCATTCTGGTACTGGTTGGCTGGCGGTCATGCATTTTGGTATTTCCTGGGCAACTTGATCGTTTTTTCAGCCACGACCCTCTTATTGATACGATTAGTAGTTTTGCTGGGTGGCTCAAATTTACAGGCCTGGTTGACAGGTTTGGTATTTGCTCTTAGCACACCGGTGATTGAAAATGTCTACACCCTTTCCAAAGGAGAGAATTTCCAGGTGTTGCTCTTGGTGAGTGCCATAGGGTTGGTTGTCATGGCTGTCAGGTCTGCCAGAGGTGTTAGATATTGGCTTCTTATGGTATGTGCAGCTCTGCTAGTACTGGCAGCCTGCTTTACCAAAGAGAACACTTTGGTCATGCTGCCCATCAGCCTGGTTTGGTGGGCGATTGCCTGGCTCGGAAGATGGAGGCACATTAACTCGGCTCCTTTTGTTGAAAAGGTCACCCGTTGGATCATGTTCATCAGCTTGGTGAGTGGCTTGGTATTTTATCTTGGTCGCACCCTGATGTTGTCAACCAAAATTCTCGGGGTCGGCCAATCTTCCGAATTTTCCTTTGCTCCCAGTCAAATTCTAAACAGTATTGTGCGCTGGGGAGGCTGGATGCTGCGGGATTACCTCTGGCTTTTACCATTGGGGATTATGGTTCTGGTGGTGTGTCTGCTCCAGCGCCGCTGGCCTCGCTCTGGGCTGTGGTGGTTGGCAGGGGTCTGGATGGTATTTTGGTTGGGTCTCTACCTTCCCTGGCACTTTGCTCTTGAGTATTACCTGCTTCCCTTCGCTGCTGGCACTGCCGTCCTGACCGGGGCGATGTTGGTTGAGATCATTGATCTGTTAAAACAAGCGGGTCGTATCTGGAGGTGGATGAGTATTGCTACTTTGACATTAACTAGCCTGCTCCTGCTTGCCACTCAGGCCAATAGCTTCACCGATGCCTCCATCCAGCTCGCCCAGGATGCTGCTAATTCGCGCGTGTTGGAATATGTAGTTGAGAACGCCCCTGATGGCAGCCTGGTGGTGGTAAATATCCAGCTTGCCAATGAATACATCGAACAGATGCAGCTTATGTTGGCCAATTTTTATCGCCGGCCAGATTTGGAGCTGATCAACTATCAAGGAGAGGATTTGTCGCTCCTGAAGACCCAATCTCATGCCACTTATTTTCTCCTGGCAGACCTGGAAAACCAACCAAAAATGACTGTTCGTATGGGCTTGGACGAGCCCAGCCTTCAGGTGTGGAACGCCCATGTCCTACCGATGCTATCCTCCTGGCATGCTGTGTTTCAGGTGACTGAGGACCCACCTATCCTAACCGTTGATTTTCCTCGATTGCTCTGCTCGATTATCTATCGTGAAAATTATTGTTCTGCAGGTACTGGTTTGGTGAATTACAAGCAATTTCATTATCAGTGGTCAGTCTACACTCCGTAATTAGCCACTGAAACTTTTGTAGGGCAAGTAGAAATGAATGTGATAGGTTTTTTATGATAAAACCTGCTTTTTTAGAGCCTGAGGATCGACCGGCAGTTGTTGGGCATGCATTCGGCGCTCCCATGGTGGTAAAGGGGTGGACCGGACTGCCATTGATTGAGCTTTTCGTCTGGGGAGTCCTTTCTTGGGTGGCAGGGAATAAACGACCGGATTGGTCTCGACAGAAGCAGGTGTATACTGGAGCGGTGACCACCGCCATCATGCTCGGCTTTGAGTGGTGCCATAACCTGGCACACACCGCCATAGCCAGATGGATTGGAAAACCGGTAGACGCCATCCGCATCTTTTGGGGGACTCCTTTGCTGATCTATTACGATATCAACGATCAGCAAGTTAGCCCGCACCAGCACATCCTGCGAGCCCTGGGTGGACCGGTTTTCAATGCCCTGATGGTGCCGCTCGCCTGGCTTGCCAGACTCTTCTCCCGCGAGGGCACGCTGACCCGCTATGCCGCTGATTTTGCATTTGGGACGAACGCCTTTATATCCAGCCTTTCCTTATTACCCATCCCGGGTATCGATGGCGGACCGCTACTCAAATGGTCATTGGTGGGGCATGGTCAAACCCCAATACAAGCTGATGAGGTTGTTAAGTGTGTAAATCGGATAACGGGAGGTGGATTAGCAATTGCATCTGGTGTGGCGCTCAAGAATCGAAAGGTGTGGCTTGGTACCGCATTAGCTGCCTTCGCTGCCATTTCCTTCGCCATCGGTTTTGGGTTACTAAAAGAACATAAGTAGACTACAAGGAGAAATAAATGTCTGAAGAAAAAGTTCGCACGGAAGAGTTTCAGGTGAAGGGTGAAGAAATTGTATCAAAAATAAAAGAGCTATTGCATGAAGGCGATATCCGCCGCGTGATCATCAAGAATGAGGATGGTAAAACTCTCATCGACATTCCATTAACGATCGGAGTGGTGGGTGTCTTGGTTGCACCTCAGCTGGCTGCTTTAGGTGCAATCGCTGCCCTTCTCACCCACGGCACGATCGTCGTGGAAAAAGTCGTAGACTGAGACCATTAGTAAAATTAACCAATTCCGCCACGCTTTTCAGCTGGTGTGGTGAGTTTACATATTTATTCCAAGATCCCATTATCTGTATTCTGGGTTTTCTATTGCTATCTACTAATCGCGCATTATAACTTCGGTAAGAATCTCCCCGTTCGCTGCATATATGCCTTGTACTCCTCGTCAAATTGCTCCAGCATCATCTGCTCCTCTTTGGGGACGCGGAACCACAAACCAGTCAGGCCAATGATGAAGATTGCTACAAAGAACCAGTTGGCACTTACCAGTGCCAGGGCAAGCCCAAAACCATCTATCGCGGTGTAAAGTGGGTGACGGATGCGTGCGTAAGGTCCAGCAGTGATGAGCTGGTGTTCCAGGCGTAGCTGCAGCTGTGGAGAGAATTGCCTGCCTAGCTCAATCTCCGTCCAGATGAGTAAGGCGATGCTGACTAGCCCGATAGCGAAACCCAGCCAGCGTAAGCCCGCGGGAAGTGTAAAGTCGAAGACTTGCATCCAAGGGTGTTTTATAGCGTACAGAACAAGTACTGCTATCAGGACGAAGAACAGCAACACCCGTGCAGCAAACATGACCACTCCCTCACGCCGGATAGCTTCCCGGTCTGGCATAACCTGCTCCCCCTGCTGGCGTATGCGCAGGTTGAAGTACATTCGGACGATCAGAATTGCACCAAGCAAGATGAAAAAAGCGATGCGAAAAGTTATCTCATTAACCATATGACCCTCCTTGCATTGTTATCGCGAGGGTTGGATGATTTTTCCAGCCCCAAGTCCCGAGCACATTGCCTCGCGAGTGTACCCCGGCAAGCGCAGTTGAGGACGTTCACTGTCCGAAACATCGCGAGTGAATCGTACGAGCAATGCATAAGCAAGAAGATTTGCGAGCGAGATAGCTATTCGGAAGCAATCTCCAAATAGCATATTTAAAAATACTTTTCTGAATTCAATCCTTCGTTGCTTATTACTGCTCCACTATATTCCATTCCATAGGAAAGTCAAGCTTGAACGACATGGGTTTGATGAAAGAGTGTAAAATATCTCAAGTCAAAGGTAGATAGAATGATGCGGAGGCGCTTATGGGCGTGATCAAATTCTTCTTGCATTTGATCGGATGGTTGGTGACCATCATTTTACAAATTGCAGTGTCATTTCTCATCATCTTCCTGTGCTCCATCATATTTGCCGGGGTGGATACCACCTCCCGTATGGGGTGGCTTGCCCTGCTGTTCGTAATTTGGTTGGGGTATGTCATCGGGATTAACCTGGTCGGAATCACCGCATTTCACTGGGTATGGAAGGGAGTACGTATGCTCATACCTCAGCGTTTGGTGGGTACGATGGTTGGCGCGCTCATCCCGCTTCTCATTCTCCTGCCCATCGGATATAGCGTCCCAGTGGGTGACCAAGGCACACGTTTCTATGATCTTGTGACCAATAACTGGCAGCCGATTCTGGCCCAGGCAGCTTTGTTTACGGCCATTCTCGGGTATTACCTCCCAAGCTTGTTGAGAGCGAGAATTGAATCCGTAAAGGTGGAATAAGCTGGGGGAATTTTCTGCTTGACAAATCTCCATTCTGGTATATAATATAGACAAGTCTATATTGTAGACCAGTCTATGAATAGAGGGTATGAAAATGGAGAATAATCTTAAAGCCTCCCAACAACGCGCCATCCAGTATTGGTTCGCCGATGGGCTGGTAGAACTCAGCGGTGGTGTAATCGGTTTGCTACTGGCGATATATTTCTGCATCCAGCAGATCCTGCAAGCTTCAAAAGGAGCCTTCGCGTTAATCTTCCTCAGTGTGTTCGTGGCAGCGTTTGGTATTCGCAAGCTGATGTTATGGTACCGAGAACGCAGTACTTATGGACGCACAGGATTTGTTGAGCCAAAGAAAGGATGGGAGGATCGCAGATTGCTTGTAGCAGAAGTGGTTTTCACCTTATTGCTGACGGGGTTTATGCTTTATACAATCATCCGTGGAATACAAACCGTGGAGTGGATGCCTGCAATCGCCGGATCATTGTTAGCCTTCATCTTCGCCTTGGCGGGCTACCGGACTAAGTTGGTCCGCATCTATTTTTTAGCAGCTTTTTGTCTGGTGCTGGGTGTGTTCCTGGCACTCAGCGGGTTGGGCGAATTATGGGGGTCCGCGATTCTCTCCTTGGGCACCAGCCTGGTACTTTTCGCCTTTGGCATCGTCACACGCACAGCGTATATGCGCCAAACTAAAGTGACCACGCAGCAATCCGATGAACGCTGAACCTCAACGCAGGCCTTCGCTCACAGGCGTCGACCGTTTGATCCATGAACCATCGCGTAGTGTGATCCTGGCAGTTCTTTCAGCGGTGCAAAGTGCTGATTTCCTTTACCTGCAGCGAGAAACAGGTTTGACTAAAGGTAATCTCACCGTCCATCTTTCCAAGCTGGAGGCAGCGGGATTTATCACGATCGAGAAGACCTATCGAGGAAAACTGCCCCTCACTTTGTGTAGCCTGACTGAGCAGGGCAAGCAGGCATTCAAAGACTATCGCCAACAGCTGATGGAATTTGCGATAAGTGGGAATGGAAACCAGTGAGGGATGATGATCAAATTTATAGATTTAATCTAATGGCATATCTCCATTTCACAGTAAAATTACCCCATGAATTCCTACATTCGTCCTCCGGATGATGTGTACTGGCACTTCAGGCGCATGAAGACTGATAACCAGATTGGGGCTGAGTATACCAGCCACGAAGACGGCTACCTGTACCGGGTGAGCCATGAACGCCGTATTTGCCGGGTGATAGATGGCATGGAAGAAGCTACCATCGATAGTCTCCCAGCCAGACTACCTGCTGGAGCTCATATTCTTACCGGGGCGGGTTGGGGATTTCACATGCATATCTCCACTTTCTATCAACAGGTAATTGCCATGTCGGGGATTAAACGGACAGATTAAGCACCTAGTTGTGTTCCTGAGCAGATTGCTGCCTGGAGGGAATCATAGGCTCGTCTAATAGCGGTAGGTAGAAATCTCGCAGGTCCACCCACTCATACTCACCATCGTTTCGTTGGGAGGCAATGAAGTACGCCCACCGAGCGATTTCCTCGCTCTTATGGTTGGGCCGTGTGGTCCCGATGATTATGGCAATCTTCAACATTATTCCTGACCTCGTAATATTATGATTGCTTGCAGTAAGTAATCTGATTAATAGATGCTACAGCTCCGGTAACGGATGCAAACCATAATAGTTATAGGCTTTTCTTAAGGATGCAGAACTCTATAGCTGCCTGTACAATATCCCCAGTTGGTTTTCTGAGCTACATGTTCTTCCGGCACACAATGAGCATATGATCACTGATGCCGACCACGGCGGGATGGGTGCAGGTCTGGTAGTGTGTCTCCAGCCAGATTCGGAAACTACTTTCTTCCTTCGCCAGCCTGTTTAGCTCCTTAGCATGGTGTGAGCTGAGCCCTTCCAGACCCGCTAACTCCACAATTTGGATACCTTCTCGGGTAAATTCAACACGCAATTCTTCAGGCAGGTAGAAGTGGCAGGCGGTGAATCCATGACCACCCAGGTAATCACCGGATTCAAGCAGTTGTTTGAAGTATGGTAACTCTATCTCATCTGATTCCTCGATCAGAATGACAGTTAAGGTGCCCAACCGCCCAATGACCGAGACAAAAATGGGAGCGCCCGGTTTGACTACACGTGTCAGCTCTGATATGGCTAATTGACGATGATGCGGGTCGAGGAGATGAGAAAGTGGTCCTCCAGTGCAAATGACGGCATCAAATGTGCTGTCGCTGAACCTGGAGAGATCGACGACGGAGCCGGGGATGATTTCTTTGACATGATCTTGTAATCCTCGGCGCTTGACCTGACGCCTGGCAAAATCCAGGCTCGGTTGAGAGGCATCCAATAAAACGATGTTGTATCCCTGTTTCGCCAGCTCGAGCGTATAGCGCCCTGGACCTCCCCCTGCATCCAGGATCAAGCCATGTGGGGGCAGATATTTAGCTAAAAAATGGAGGGTGGTGTTGAATTCCAGCTGATGATAGGCATCCCTGACCAGCCGATGCCATTCACCCAAAACCTCGGTTGAGTAATATTCCTTAACCAAGTCGTCAGTCATTATACTCTCATGGTCAGTAAACAAACCAATCCTGATTTCCGCGGTGAATTGATCGTTGCCGTGAAATAATATTAATTACACCCGGAATAATAAAAATTGGGAGAGAGCGGGATAAACCGCATGCCCTCCCAATTTTGTATGGAACAAATTTATCGGCGCGTCTATTCCTCAACACAGGAACAGTCGCTCAGAACACCAGATATTTCACTCTTGCTTGCAACAAAACCACGCTATCCAAGACCGGTTGTTGTTTTGTTTTTCTTTTCTTCCTTAAGCTTGCGTTTTTCCTTCAAAGTGTGTTGTGGCTTTTTCTTCTGTTGCTTTCTGCCTTTATCTTTTTTCCCTGAATCAGCCATCTCTGCTTCTCCTTGTCAATTGGTATATGGAATTATAGCATGTCTGCAGAATTATGTCAGGCGGCTGGCTTCATTTGGGCTCTGCCTTCCGACCAGAGCTGCCAGATAAGAATAGCTTCATCTACTTTGGCTATCGGTGCCAATGGCACTGACCAGATGCCGGAAGTCGCGCTGATGATGATATACAGCACAATGGTGAGTATTGTATACCCAATGAAGACAGGAAGGACAAGCCTGTGAAGTGATTCGGGTAACCCGAGAGGCAGGTAGAGCAAACCCAGTAAGCCCAGGTAACCCAGAGCATTCAGTAAGAACATCGTGAAGAGGGTACCACTTCCAGTTGTAAAGAAGTAAATGTGAATCCCCGTGGTAATCAGGGTGAGTAAGATAATCAAGTTACGTCGCATAATCTAACCTCCTTGGCGAAACAGATGCATTTGATATTTGTTGGAATAGCTTTGAAGCGCATGAACCCCGGGGTTATTTTGGATAGACGTTAGAGCAATACATGTCATCTGTCATCCCATCCGGATATGCGCAACTCTGGCTATCACCAACAATCATTATTACGTCATTTTACGAGTATTAGATGTATGATGCTCCCAAAATGTCGCATCGTTAGCAAAGTCATTTCCAGGTATGCGACCACTCATTCCCAACGGAATGTTTTGAGTGAGACAACCACACCCACGACCAGAATGGCTGCCAGGACGATTACCTCGGTGGTATGCTGACTCCATGGATCACCCACCCACAACCCGCGCAACAGCGTGACCACATAGGTCAGGGGTAGAAATCTGGATACCTTAATAATTGTTTCAGGAAGCAACTCACGGGGAAAACCAGCACCAGAAAGGAAAAGCATCGGGTAGAGTATAGCCAGACCAACGATCTGTGCAGTGCGGGCTGTTGGCATCAACCCGGCGAGTACAAAACCGATTGCAAAGAAGCTTATACTGCTCAATGTAAAAGCCATCAGCACATTGATGACATTGCCTTCAAAGCGTAAGTGGTAGACCAGCTTTCCCGCGATAATAAGCAGGAGCATACCGAAGGCTGTCATCATGAATAAAACGATGACCTGAGCAACGAAGACAGCGAGTGGGCTTATGGGGGTAGTCCGCAAGCGACGCAGGACACCATTTTCACGGTATGTAGCCATTGTTATCGTTAGACCCATTAAACCAGTGGTAGCAATGATCATGGCGGTATAAGCCGGTACGGAAATATCTACTGTGCCTTGGCCATTGAGCTGCTTTATAGGGGCATTGCCATATATCGAACCGAACAGAAACAAGAACATCAACGGAAACACCAGGGTGAAGAATGCTCCTACTGGTTCGCGAAAGAACAGCTTTGTTTCCATCCAGGTCATTTTCAATAGGCTTTTCATGATGCACCTCAATCTTTCATAGCGCGCCCAGTCAAGTTCAGAAACACGTCTTCCATGGTCGGCTGCTCGGTGCGCAGGTCACGGAACTGAATTCCTTGCCGAGCTAGCAGTGAGACCACCTCGTTAACCAGTGTAGCGTTGTTCCCCTTGCCGTGAATGACAACCCGATCCCCCTGTTTTTCCATCCGACCTAGCTTAGATATAGCATTTTCAAACGCAGGAGGCAAGGCTGAATCAATGTTGAAGATTAAGAGTTCCTCTGCACCCAGGCTGCGGATTAGTGCCTCCGGGCTGTCGAGGGCAACGATGCGACCATGGTCGAGAATGGCTACCCGATCGCATAACCTTTCAGCTTCTTCCATGTAATGGGTGGTCAGCAGGATGGTCTTGCCCCTGGAACGCACATCGCGCACTAGGTCCCAAATGGCATGACGGGCTTGTGGATCGAGACCAGTGGTTAGCTCGTCGAGAAATATGAGCTGAGGGTCGGGGAGCAGAGCTAGGGCGATGAAAAGACGCTGCTTTTGTCCGCCGGAAAGTTTGGAAAAGGGAGTGTTGCGTTTCTCTTCCAGCCCAAGCTGGGTGAGTAATTCTTCCCAGTTGCTGGGTTTGGGATAGAACGAGCTGTACAGGTCTAACGCTTCCCAAACCTTCATCCGCTCGGGCAGGTTGGACTGTTGTAATTGCATCCCTGTGTGGGTCCGCAAGAAATGACCTTCACGCAGTGGGTCGATGCCCATCACGGTGACTTTCCCATGGTCGGGCTTGCGTAAGCCTTCCAGACACTCGATCGTCGTGGTCTTGCCTGCGCCATTCGGACCGACCATACCAAATATCTCGCCTTCGAACACCTCAAAACTGATCTCATCCACTGCGACTGTCGCACCGTAGGACTTCTTTAGTCCTTCAACTTTTATGACTGCATTCATTTTCTTACCTCACTGCTTGACTTTCACGTTTGTTTCTAGTCGATGAAGTTACGCCCTAATGTTTCCTCGACCCTAGTGCGATATGAGTTTTGCGGAGTTGTCACTTTTTTTATCCACAATTACTCATTATAAACTCGCCCTACGGCCGGATTAGGAAGTAACAACTCCATAATAAAGCAAAGTTCCTGAAAAATCAGGCCCTAAAAAGGGTATTAATGGGGTAATGTGTGGGTTATTTTAAAAAGGACGATATTGCTGGTCCCCCCACAAGGATTGTGCCAGTTGGGGGAGTTACTCACCCCTTTCAGGTTTGCTTCTACTCCCAGCGGAATGTCTTTGCTGATACGATAATCCCTAACACTAGCATCCCGGCCAGAACGCCGACATCCAGCAGGTGATCTCCCCATGGCTGACCGTACCACAATCCACGCAGCAGGTTGACTACGTAAGTCAGCGGCATGAAAGCCGAAACTTTCTGGATGGCTGCAGGTAGTATTTCGACCGTGAAAAACGCCCCAGATAAGAACATCATCGGGTACATCAGAACCATCCCGACAATCCAGGCGCTACGTGCCGTGGGCATGGTACCGGCCAGAACGAAACCCAAGGCGAAGAAACTCAGGCTACTCAATACGAAGCCCGCCAGCATGCTTAAAGCGTTGCCCTCGAAATTTACGTGGTAGATCAATTTCCCGGCAATGACCAGCAGGAGCATACCCAGGGCGGTCATGACAAAGACCACGATCACTTGTGCGACCAGGACGACCAATGGGCTGATTGGCGTGGTCCGCAGGCGACGCAGGACGCCATTATCCCGGTAAGTGGACATCGTCATGGTGATAGCCATCAATCCAGTGATACAGATGATCACGGCGGTAAGGCCTGGTATGGAGGCATCGATTGTCCTCTGACCGCCAAACTGCGGCGTGGGTTCGTTGCCAGAAATTATGCCAAACAGGAACAGGTATAGTAAGGGGAAGACCAGCGTGAAAAAGGCGGCTACCGGCTCACGTATGAATAGCTTGGCTTCCATCCAGGTCATTTTCAAAAGGCTTTTCATCTCACACCTCACTCTCTCATCTCACGGCCGGTCAGGCTCAGGAAGACATCTTCTAGGTTCGGCTGTTCGGTGCGCAGGTCGCGGAACTGAATCCCCAGTCCGGTCAGCAAGCCAACCACCTCACTCACCAGCGGGATTTTGCGGCCGTTCTTTCCATGGACGGTCACCTCCTGTCCTTGGACTTCTACCCGTCCAACACTCGATAAGGCATTTTCCAGCGCCGCGGAGAGGCTTCCATCCAGGTTGAAGATAACTCGCTCTTCTGCTTTCAGGTTGTGGATCAGAGCTGCCGGGGTGTCCAACGCCACGATCCGACCGTGGTCAAGGATAGCGACCCGATCGCATAAGCGTTCAGCTTCTTCCATAAAATGGGTGGTTAGTATGACCGTCTTCCCCTTGACACGCACTTCGCGCACCAGGTCCCAGATGGCATGCCGCGCCTGTGGGTCCAGGCCTGTGGTAAGTTCATCCAGGAAGACCAGCTGGGGGTCCGGGAGGAGTGCCAGGGCGATGAACAGACGCTGCTTCTGCCCGCCAGAGAGTTTCGAAAAGGCGGCATTACGTTTCTCCTCCAGCCCCAGCTGTGAAAGTAGCACATTCCAGTCAGCTGCTTTAGGGTAGAACGAGGCATACAGATCAAGCGCTTCCCAAACCTTCATACGATCAGGCAGGTTGGACTGCTGCAGCTGCATCCCGGTACGTACCCGCAGGGTATGGCCTTCGCGCTGTGGATCCAAACCAAGGACACGCACTGTCCCAGAGTCCTGTTTACGCAGACCCTCCAGGCATTCAATGGTGGTGGTCTTGCCGGCCCCGTTCGGACCGACCATGCCGAAGATCTCGCCTTCGGAGACCTCGAATGAGACCTGATCCACAGCAACGGTCGCGCCATAGACTTTGTGTAGACCTTCAACATGAATGATGATATCCATCTCTCCTCACTTCCTTTTCAATATCGATTCCAATGCCGCCACATGCTCCTGGAAGACTTTGCGTCCCGCGGTGGTGGCAGAGACATAGGTGTGTGGCTTGCGCTCCACAAAAACCTTATTGACCGAAATGTAACCGACCTCTTCTAGTTTACGTAAATGGGCGCCCAGGTTGCCGTCCGTGACATCGAGCAAGTCGCGCAGGTAGGTGAAATCTACTTCGTTGGTTGGCTCAAGTGTGACCAGGGCAGCCATAATGCGCAGGCGCACCGGCTGGTGGATGGTTTCATTAAGGTTAGCCATGGTTTACCACCTGTAACGGATGTACAGGCCAAGGGCGATCATCCCGCCGCCGACCAGGATCCCCATCCAAAGATAGAAAAAATCGGGCATAAAGAAGTAACCGGCCAGTGCCATAACGATGATTAGAAGGCCTGGCCAGAAGGAGTTGAAGGAGAGTAGCAAGCCCATGGCCATCCAGCCGATCAAGACGAATAAAACGATGAACATGGTCAGTTGTTTTCCATCTACTGGATAAGCGACTGCAATAGCGGCAATGCAGTAAATGACCAGTAGTAGCCAGATGAGGCTAATGCGCTTTGCCGTTGCACTTGCCGACGGATTGCGTATGTGTTTGCTATTCCGTATGCCCA
>Ga0153916_10002548_pt1 | contig 13310 bp, 13 predicted proteins | sample Opewatmetagenome_FD_109642 | JGI IMG/M metagenome (GOLD analysis project Ga0153916, IMG submission 109642) | Freshwater wetland microbial communities from Ohio, USA - Open water 3 Core 3 Depth 4 metaG | ecosystem: Environmental > Aquatic > Freshwater > Wetlands | place: USA: Ohio, Lake Erie...
AAGCGCGCCGTGGAGGACCACTTCGACCGCTCGCTGGAGCTGGAGATGACCCTGCGCGAGAAGGGCGACCTGGCGCGCCTCGCCGAGATCCAGCGGATCTCGGACCTGGCGGATATCGTCTACGTCCGCCAGAAGGAGCAGAAGGGCGTCGGGCACGCGGTGCTGCAGGCGAAAGACGTCGTCGGCGACGAGCCGTTCGCGCTGCTCTTTCCGGACGATGTGCTGGTGGCCGACGTGCCCGTGACGAAGCAGATGATCGACGTGTTCGACGCGCGCGGAGGCTCGGTCATTGCCGTGCAGGAGGTGCCGGACGCCGAGGTCGAGAGCTACGGCATCGTCGGCGGCACGGACGTCGGCGGGGGCGTGGTGAAGGTGGACTCGCTCGTCGAGAAGCCGAAACTCGATGAAGCGCCGTCGCGGCTAGGGATCGTGGGGCGGTACGTCCTGACGCCGGAGATCTTCGAGATGATCCAGAGGACGCCGCCCGGCAAGGGCCGCGAGGTACAGCTCACCGACGCGCTGGCGGCGCTCATGGGGCAGCAGCCGGTCTTCGCCTACCAGTTCCACGGCCGCCGCTACGATACGGGCCGGCCGCTCGGCATGCTCACCGCCGCGATCGAGATCGGGCTGCGGCGCGCGGACATCGGCCCCGGTCTGCGCGCGTTCCTGCGCACGCTGCCGCTCGACGATTAGCATGGCCGGGCGCGTGATCGGCCGCATCCTGTCGCTCGGCTTTCCCATGCCGGGGCCACTCGTAGACAACTACAACTTCCTCAGCGCACCGTCCTTCTTCGACTACGACGCCGTCGTCGTCGATCCGTCCGCGCTGTCCCGGCTGATCGAGGGTGTGCTGGACGGTTCGATGGAAGCGACGACGTTCGGCGACGCAGCGGTGCGCAACGAACCTGCGGCGCCGGGCGACGTGGCGCTGGGAGAACTGCTGCTGCGCCGGCGCGAAGAGACGGGCGCGTTGCTCGCGAACGGCGGCGTCGTGGTGTGTTTCGCGGATTCGCCGCTCACGCACGCCGGCATCGCCGGAGCGCCGCCGCTCGACGATTACTGCTGGCTGCCGGAGAGCGTCGCCGGGTGGTGCCGGCCGCCGTCGCTCGTGCCCGCCGACGGGACGCAGGCGCACGTCGTCGATTATGAACACCCGCTCGCGTCGTTCGTCCACGGTCAGCTCGCGAACATCGGCTACCGCGGCCGCTTCGAAGAAGCGCGCGACGTGCGGGTGTTCGTCCGCAGTCACGGCGGTGCGGCGATCGGCGTCGAACTGCCCGCCGAGGCCGGGCGCGTGATCATGTTGCCCGCACTACGGGCGCCGGCACCGGGCGATGCGCGCTACGCGCTGTCGGACGCAATGCAGGCGGGCATCAGGCGCGCGTTGGGCGTCATGGCGGCGGGGCGCGAGCCGCCGTGGGCCTCGCAGTTCGCAGTGCCCGGGCTCGCAGAGCGCGAGGCAGCGTTCGAAAGCGCGCGACAGGCGCGGGACGAGGCGCAGCGGGCACTCGATGAGGCGGAATCGGCGCGCGAGGAACTGGGCCGCTACCGACGGCTGCTGTGGCAGGAAGGCAGCGTCGGTCTCGACGCGGTGGTGCTGGACGCGCTGCGGCTGATCGGATTCGCCGTCTATGATCGCGATGCGTCAGCGCTCGAGCTGCGGGACGGCGAGCGCGCGCTGCTGCTGGAGATCGAGGCCAGCGAGCATCCGCTCGATCTGGCACCGCACCACCGGCTGCGCCAGCGGATCGAGCGCGCGATCGAGAGCCGCGGTGAGGCGCCGCGCGGGCTGCTGGTCGTCAACGGCAGGCGGCTGGCGCCGCCCGGGCAGCGCACGCCCGAGGTGAGCGACGCGCTGCGCGTGGCAGCGGAGACGATGCGCTACTGCATCGCGCCGTCGCGGACGCTGTTCGAGGCGGTGGTCGCTCAGCTCTCCGGTGATACGGAGGCCGTGACGGCGTACCGGTGCCGCCTGTTCGCGCACGACGGCGTCCTCGACTAGCAGCGCGATTCCGGTCGCTCCGACTTGATCTCTGTGATCCCGACCGGCATCCTCTCGGGGCGGGACCGGCCGGCGCGGCGGGTGCGCGGATGCGGGAGGCGATATGTCATCGAAATGGGCGCTGGTGCTCGGCGCATCGAGCGGCTTCGGCGCGGCGACCTCCGTCGAGCTGGCGAAGGCGGGCCACGGCATTTTCGGCGTTCACTTCGACCTGCGGTCGACGCTGCCGAACGCCGTGCGTGTGCAGGACGAGGTAAAGGCCGCGGGCCAGGAGGCGGTTTTCTTCAACATCAACGCGGCGGACGCCGAGAAGCGCGCAGCCACGCTCGATGCGGTGCGTGAGAAGCTGGGTGGGGACGGCTACGTACACGTGCTGCTGCACTCGCTCGCATTCGGCACGCTGCTCCCGTTCATCCATGACAACCAGAAGCAGCGGATCAGCCAGAAGCAGATGGACATGACGCTCGACGTCATGGCGCACAGCCTCGTGTACTGGGCGCAGGACATGGCGACGCGCCGGCTGCTCGGCCGCAACAGCCGCATCTTCGCGATGACCAGCTCCGGCTCGACGCGCGTCATCGCAGCGTACGGCGCGGTGTCGGCGGCGAAGGCGGCGCTGGAGTCGCACATCCGCCAGCTCGCGTTCGAGCTGGCGCCGCTGGGCGTGACGGCGAACGCGATCCGCGCGGGCGTCACCGACACCCCCGCGCTGCGCCGCATCCCCGGCGGCCCGGAGCTGCACCAGCGGGCGATGGAGCGCAACCCCAGCGGCCGCGCGACGACGCCGGAGGACGTCGCGAAGGCGATCACCGTGCTGTCCGACGAGCGGCTCTACTGGATGACCGGGAACGTCATCGGCGTGGACGGCGGCGAGGAGCTGAGCGCCTAGAGAACGGCCGGGACGCCCGCCTGGTCGAGCAGCTCGACGGCGCGCGCCAGCTTGCCGGCGCCGTCGAAGCGGCTGGCCGAGAACAGCCCCTCAATCGCACGGACGGTGTCGACCGTGGACGAGGGCGCGAGCAGCACGGCCACGTCGTCGCGGGTGCCGCGCACGCGGTCGAGCAGGTACGGGCTCGGCTCGCCGCCGCCCGTCAGCACCAGGCACTCGAGGTCGGTGAGGAGCGCGGCGAGCTGGACGTCCGTCTTGTCGTAGCGCGTCACGACGCACGTGCGTGTACGTCCGCCGAAGTACGGCTCGGCGGCATCCGATGCGACCGTACCGATCATGACGCGATCGATGGAGCTGTGCGCCTGCTCGCCGGCCAGCCAGCGCGCCTGCACGGCCGCGGCGACGTCAGCGACAGACGGCGCGGCGAGCACGCCATCTTCGGGGAGCACGGCCAGCACGCCGGAGCGCGCCGCCAGGACGTTCACCTGCGACGCCGGCACGCGCGTGACGACCGTACCGGCGAGCGATTCGGGCGCGGCATCGACGGCTGGAGACGTGGCGTTCGCGACCGTAAGCACTCGCGCGGCGAAAGTGCCAGCGAGCTGTTTGATCGATCCGGGCGGCGCTTCGAGCACGAGGTCGCCCATCAGCGACCTGGCATCTTCGGGTGCGACGGGTTTGCCCGGGGACACGATGCCTTCGAGCGCCGCGAACGTCTCCGCATCGGCGGCGGCACTGTCGTCGCCGGCAAGGCGGGCGAGCGTGACGGGCTGGCCGGCGCGGCCCATCCGGTAGGCGACGGCGGCGGCGATCAGGCTGCGGCCGACGCGCGGCTCCGACGATGCGACGAGCAGGACGGACATGGTCGACACCCGTGCTTCAGAATCGGCGCAGTATAGCAGCGGCGGGTATTAGGGGCAGCGGCACGCGCCGAGCCTGCTGCCGCCCAAATTGGCCGGCACTTTTCACTTCCTTGCCCGTCCGCTCGGCCCGCCGATACAATCTCGCGCGTGCCGAGGTAGCTCAGGTGGTAGAGCACACGACTGAAAATCGACCTGCGCCGAGCGCAATGCTGCTGTAGCTACGAACCCCCTGAGATGTTGTCCAGTTAGGTGTTCTAGTCGAGAACGCGGAGTCCCAGAGGTGCGGGTCGCCGTATGAGCGTGCGAGATGTCATCGGCGCGGCTTGGCTACCCTCTTCGCTGCCGTTTTCCTTGATGCCGTCGCGCCGCGAGAAGTGGTCAGCTGACGCCGCGTTCCGGCCGGCTTCACCCAGACCTTGGCTGCATCGACGGTCAGGTTGTTAGGCTCGTCGAAGCGCTGGATGCCTACCTCTTGTATGCCAACGATGGCCGCGGGGACGAGGCTTTCGGGATCAGGGCCAGCATTGGCGCCGGCGAGTCCGAAGCGAAAGAAGGCGCCCCAATATCCGTTTCTTATGCCTTTGTCGCGGACTATGAGCGTTGCCAAGTCGCGGTAGTCGATGGTGATGATCTCCGTCTTAGACACGGTGTACGCCTCTTCTGGCCGCTTTGAGCGATTCGTGCTTCGTGGTCGATTCAGATTCGTCGCGAGCGATTCCCCACCTGCCCTCGTCATCCACCACTAAGCTCGTTGGCGGCGTCGTGGCTTTGGTGTCAAGGAAGTAGCCGGGGGTGACGATGACTCGCTCACGCTCGGCGGCTGCGTGGGCGGAAAACAGCCATCGGTCGGGTGATAGGCGTCGACCGGGTACGGCAGTCCAAACAACGCCGGAGCGCACTTCATCACGGACCAGTCCTGATTCGACATAGGAGCAGACCAATTGGTTCACGCTGACGCCCTCAGCTTGAGCGCGAATCGAAACGCGGCGATGAGCGTCCTTGGACATTCTGAGCAGCAGTCTGCCGCTATAGTCTTTTGCCAACGGCTCCGGAATGGGCCTGTCATCTTCGAGCATTACGGACACCCAGGTAGCCATCGATGCTTCTAGGCTCGCGTTGGCCTCGTCGGCCGTGTCGCCATCTCCGTAGCAGCCTGGCCACTCCAGCACGTGAGCTGAGAATCGGCCGTCCGGCTCCCGGGTCAAGACGCGGCTATAGGGTCGCGTCAAATACTCGCGGATTGCATCGTCGTTCACAGCTCTTCCCCTCCACTACCCCTGTTGGTCAAGCAGCTCCTCCATCGTGTTGAGCTCAGCCTCGATGTCATCGAGGATGTTGCGTAGAGTGCCAGGCGCCAGCGGCTTGGGGTGTCGGGGTACGGTGATTGGGAACCCCCGTCTTCCGACCTTGCTCGTCCAGGCATATGGCTCGCGACCAGCCGCACGGCGGTTGCATACGCGGTCGAGTATCGGCTCAACCTCCCGATGGTGAACGCTTCCGGCACGCCGGCGCAGAGCCTCGACTTGCTGTCGAACTTCCCGGATCTGGTCCGCCGTGAGCATGGCGATATCATATGCGATATCATTATCGACCACAACCGTGAGTCTGTCCAGTGGGGATAGTCTAAGTGGAGGTGCGGTTGAACGTGAGGTGCGCTCACGGCTCTCGGGCTCGCGCGCGTGATCAGTCGGGCCATTTCGGCCCATTGCGAACACCTGTGCGCAGTGCTACGCTCCGGCCAAACTGAATAATTTGGCCAACATCGGAGAGACCGCGAGAATGCACTGCGGTGAGGATAGCCTCCGCAGCAAGTGAGGCACGCGAGGGCACAGACCTTCGCAACGGGGGGTAGTCGGAAGCGGTCCGCCCCCGCAAACCGGCCACGTGCCTTACGCCCGTCGACGAGACGACCGATGAACACGATGATGGTGGCCCATTTCACGCCGAACACCCCGGCGTGGCGTGGGTGCCGTCATGCCGCAGGAACTCAATCCGCAACTTAGGTCGTTTCGTTCGAAGGCGCTGCCCACACGCGCTGGGCGCTCACTCTGGACCGCGCACGCGGTACGGCGCCGGCGCGGGGCGGGGATTTTCAAGTTGCTGCTTGGGGTCCAGGGGAAATTTGAATCTGTGTTCCTTGCCCGTGCGCTCGGCCCGCCGATACAATCTCGCTCGTGCCGAGGTAGCTCAGGTGGTAGAGCACACGACTGAAAATCGTGGTGTCGGCAGTTCAACTCTGCCCCTCGGCACCACCTTCTTCCCTCTCTGACACCAGCCGCCCTTACGACCACGCGAACAGCGCGCCCCACTCTCGCAGCTCGCGCGGCGTGCCGCGATCGAGGATGCGCAGCGCGCCGCGCAGGTAGTCCAGGCGTCTAACGACGTCCGCGGGCAGCGGCCGGTCGCCGAGAGCACCTACTGAGAGCGACTGCGACCACAAGGCGCCCCACTGCGCCAGCTCGGCCGGCGTGCCGTGATCCAGGATCGCGAGGGCGCCCGTACGGTACGCCACCGCCAGCCTGACAAGCAGATCAGCTTCGGCCGGCGCCCCGCCCTTCCCCCATGAGGCGGCCTCCAGCTCCTCGTCGCTCGCCGTCTCCACGACGTAGATGGACAGCGCTTCGGCGCCGCGGCGCGCCGCTTCGGCGATCTGCGCCTGCACGAGCGCGGGGCCGACATCGTCGTAGGTCTGGATGACGGGCGCGCACGGCAAGCCGAGGTACGCCGGGCCGGGGTAGGCGGCAGCGAACGCCTGCCCGACCGTCTGGCCGAACGCTTTCGGGTAGACCATCGGCATCCAGCCGGTGATGCCGCCGCGCGACGCTTCCGTGACGAACGGCGCGTCGAGGCTCCGTCCGGGACGGAGGTCGGCGCAGACGTAGAGCGGCACGGACCGGTGGCGGGCGCGGAACGTGTCGATCAGCGTGCGGACGGCGCGGTCCGCGCCGGGCTCACCCCAGCCGCCGTCGTCGTTCGGCTCACAGTTGGCGACGGCGAACGCCGCGCCCGCGTCGACGGCGTCGGCGAGGCGCGTACCCTCGCGCGCGGCGTCGCGGGCGTAGGCGAAGCGCTCGACGCCCCATGTCACGCCGCCAGCGCTGATCGCGCGCTCGAACGCGGGGTCGCCGTACTTGATGATCAGGCCGTCGAGCTTCGCGCGCCGTGCGCGGCGCAGCACCTCTTCGGCGGGCTGCATGTGGTAGCCGTTGTGACACCAGCCGAGCGTCTGCATGGTGCGAGCATACGCCGGGCCGCGCGCGATCTCCAAGCCGCGCGTGTCAGCCGATGACGAGCACGGCGGCGCCGTGGACGGCGCCCTGCTTGACGCGCAGCAGCGCTTCGTTCGCCTCCTCCAGCGGGAAGCGCTCGACGTCCGCGCGCACCGGGATTTCGGCGGCGAGGGCGAGGAAGTCCTCGGCGTCGCGGCGGGTGAAGTTGGCGACGCTGCGCACGGTGCGCTCGTGGTACAGCGCGTCGTAGGAGAACGACGGGATGGGGCTCATGTGGATGGCGTTGACCGCGAGCGTACCGCCGCGGTCGAGCCGGGCGAGCGCTTGCGGCACCAGGTCGCCAGCGGGGGCGAAGATCACAGCGGCGTCGAGCGGCACGCCGGGGTCGTCCGTCGCTTCGCCGGCCCACACGGCGCCGAGATCGAGGGCGAGGCGGCGGTGGTGCTCCTCTCGCGTGAAGGCGTAGACCGCGCAGCCCCAATGGCGCGCGACCTGGATCGCCAGGTGCGCCGACGCCCCGAAGCCGATCAGGCCGAGCCGGCCGCCGGGCTTGATTTCCGACAGGCGCAGCGAGCGGTAGCCGATGATGCCGGCGCAGAGCAGCGGCGCGGCGTCGGTCGCGCTGAAGCCGGCGGGCAGGGGATAAACATAACGCGCGTCGGCGACCATGCGCTGCGCGTAGCCGCCATTGAAATCGCGGCCGGTGAACGTCGCGTCGCGGCAGAGGTTCTCGCGGCCGCTCGCGCAGAAGGCACAGGTGCCGCACGTGGTGGAGAGCCAGCCGACGCCGACGAGGTCGCTCTCACGCAGGCCGGCCACGCCGGCGCCGACTTCGACGACGCGGCCGGCGGCCTGGTGGCCGGGCACGATGGGCAGCCTGGCAGCGACCTCGCCCTCGACGATGTGGAGGTCGGTGCGGCAGACACCGCAGGCCTCGACGGCGATCGCCACCTGCTCCCGGCCGGGGTGCGGCTCCGGGAGGTCCGCCGGCTCGAGCAGCCGTTCTTCGGCGCGGCCGGTGCGGCGGAGGAGCATCGCCTTCATGCGCGGATCCTGCTACGAAACGGGCCTGGCGCAGCTAAAGCTGCGCAGCTACATGGCGGCCGGCAGGCGCAGCTAAAGCTGCGCAGCTACACGGATGGCCGTCACGCGTCGGCCTGAGAGGCCACATGGGGCCCGCCGCTACGTTGCCACGTCGTTCCACTGCTTGAAGCCGTACGGCTCGTAGGCGCCGAGCAGGAGGAACTCGATGATGCCGTGGCCGACGCCGACGTCGCCGAGTCCCTCGACATGGTAGTCGCACACGGTTTCGGTCTGGCCGCTGATGCGTGGCAGCAGCTCCTTGTCGGTGATGTCCCACGTCTCGCCCTCGACGACGAGCGGGCCGTGGTACTGGCCGTGGCGCCAGCCGCCGAAGTAGGCGTAGCCGACGGCCGCCATGTACAGCGTCGTCTTCGGCTCCATGCGGACGGTGACGGGCGTGCCGTCGCGGCGTGCCAGCGTGACGGAGCCGCGTTGGAAGGTGCGCGTGCCGGGGACCATCTTGATGTCGTGCGAGACGAAGGTGAGCGGCTCCGGCGGCTTGCCCGTCGACTCGGCCCAGACGAGCTCGGTCGCGGCGTGCCAGCGCGAACCGTCGCCGTTCTCGCTACAGGTGATGAGCATGGCCGCGTTCTCGAACTGCACGGGCGACCAGACCCAGAAGAAGCCGCCGGGGCCGCTGGGCGGCGGGGGAGCGGACTGCGGCTCGGCGTCGCCGACGGGGCGGATGCCCCAGGAGTGGTCGCGCGCGCCCCACCAGCTCTTCGGGTCGACCTCCAGCGTGCGGCCCGCAACGTTCACCTTGCCAGACCAGCGGCCGCACTGCGTCAGGCGGGTGTAGTCCATGGTCACCTTATTGCCGGTGCGGCGGAAGAAGTGCGGCTCCTCGTAGGGGGGCGCCGCGCCTTCGAACGTCAGGTCGAAGCTGACTCCGTGCTCGTTCTCGTCGGCGTACACGCGAAACTTGCGCAACCCCTCGATCACCTGCACGCCGATGGGGCCGACCTTCGTCGCCATGCGGTCGGAGCTCAGCTCGCGCGAGGCGCGGACGATGTGCTGCTTCTTGTCGTCGAGCATGACGGTGGCGAAGGCGTCCATGACGCCGACGTTGGGGTAGACGCCCATGGCGACGACGACGAAGGCGCTGCCATCGAGCGTGTGGGCGTTGAAGTAGTAGCGGTCGTAGAAGTTGCGGTCGCTGGTGAAGACGCGGTCGACGGTGTCGGGCGTCTGGTGGACGAGGTAGTCGTCGAGGGGCGTGAGCATCTGGCGTCGTCTCCCATGTGCAGGCGCGTTAAGGCGCGCAATTGTAGGCAGGTGTGATTCGCTGCGTGAAGGGCGCTTTGGCCCGGAACCGCGGCTACGCCTCGCGCGTGGCGACGCAGAGGATGCGGCGGAACGGGTAGAACGCGGGGCTGGCCGGGAAGAGGTGTGGAGCTTCTCGGTGGCTCGGGCGCCGGGCTCAGGGCGCCGGCCTCCACGACATAATGGCGGAGCGCGCCGATTCGACGCGCGGGCCGATGCGGCCGGTGGGCCAGCTCACGAGGCGCTCGTCGAGCAGCCGGCGGAGCTTTGCGCTCGCGGCGGCGTCATCCTCGCGCAGGCAGAGGCTGTTCCGCACCTGCTCCATCGCCTCGTCGACGGAAGCGTAGGTGAGCGTGAAGCGGTGCTCGACGACCTCAACGTCGGCGAAGACGCCGATTTGCGCCAGGACGTTGAGCAGGTCCATGTGCACCGGCTGGTGCTGCAGCGGGACGCCGTGGAACTCGCTCCAGAGCCCCATGTCGGTCGGGAGCGGGTCAGCGCGGAGGTAGATGAAGACGCGCTCCCTGGCCGACGCCTCCAGCTTGCGCAGAAACGGCACGACGTCGGCGATGGGGTAGAGGACGTGTGAGCAGATGACGACGTCGGCCTGCTCGACGTCGGCGGCCATCCACTCGCGCTCGATGGTCTCGACGTTGCGCAGCTGCTGCACCTGCATGTCCTCGCGCAGGAGGCCGAGCATCGCGGCCGATGGATCCACGGCGGTCACCCGGCGCACGTGCGGCGCGAGGGCGAGCGTGTGGCGGCCGGTGCCGGCGCCGACATCGAGCACGCTGCTGTCCGCGGTCGTCGCGGCGCGCACGCGGAGGAAGAACGGATCCTCGTCCGTGCGCTCGTGCAGCGCCTGGCGGTACGCCTTCGCGCGTTTCGCCCAGTAGTCGCCGCTGGACTGGCGCGCCTCGGCGTAGGCGGCGTCCATCTGGGCGCGGCGGCGCTCGACGATCTGCGCCCAGCGCCGCACGTAGTCGATCGGCGGCACAGTCGGCGGCAGGGCGGCGTCAGGCGTCATCGCCGGCACCCTCGCCGCCGATGGCGTCCGTGACGTCGAACTGCATCGTGCCCATGCCCGCGACGACGAAGCCGATGCCGAGCTTGTGTTTGCCCGCGGAGAGTGTGCGGCCGGCGACGCCGATGGTCACGGTCCTGTTCATCGCGAGCGTGATTGGCTTGGCCGCGGAGACTTCGTCGAAGCGCGTGGACTCGCCGTCGACGACGAACTTCGCTTCCGCGGTCGGAATCTCCTCGCCGTCGAGCGTCAGCGGCAGCACCTGCTCCGCGTAGCCGGAGCCGAGCGAGTTCTTGAGGTCGAACTCGAAGCCGCCGTCCGCGTGGCGCAGGCTGCCCTTCACGTACAGCCGCCGCAGCAAGAACCCTGGTACCTGCATCTATGCCTCCTTGAACCCCTTCATCATGCGGTAGACCTTCTGTTCGGCCGCGACGATCGCCGCAGGGAGCTCGCCGCCGCCGAGCGCTTCGCTGAGCAGGCGCACCCGCGCGACGCGTTCGACGAGCTCAACGACGGCGACGGCTTCCTCGAGATCGGCGCCGACGCCGAGCACGCCGTGGTTGCGCAGCAGCACGGCGGCCCGGTCGCCAAGGGCGGCGACAGCGTTGTCAGCGAGCGCCTGGCTCGCAGATGCGCCGTACTCCGCGACCTCGACCGCGCCGCCGAGCGTCACGACCTGCTCGTCGAGAACCGGCGGGATCGGGCGGCCGGCGACGGCGAAGGCACTGGCGTACACGGAGTGCGTGTGGATGACGGCGCCGACGTCCGGACGGGCGCGGTACACCGCCAAGTGCGCCAGCGACTCGCTCGACGGGATGCCGTCGCCGAACACGGGGTCGATCTGCTCATCCACGACGAGTACGTCGTCGATGCCGAAGCGGTGGTAGGGGACGCGGCTGGCCGTGACGGCGAACAGATCGGCGCCGTCACGGCGGATGCGGCGGCTGACGTTGCCGCTCGAGACGGCGACAAGGCCGGCGTCGACGATGCGGCGGACGGCGTTCAGCACCTCCTGCCGCTCCGCGATGAACTCTTCCATCAGCCGACCTCCGCCGCGAGCCGTGCCACGTCGTCGCTCATCGCGCACCAGCGCGCGTAGCAGTCCTCGTAGGCCGCCGACGTCGCGAGCACGGGCTCGACCGTGCGGCCGCCGGCCGTCATTGCGACCAGCGCGTCGTCGAGCGAGCCGTGCAGTCCCGCCGCGACGGATGCCAGCGCCGCCGCGCCGAGCGCCGACGTTTCGGCGCTGCGGGCGACCATCACCGGCCGGTCGACGACGTCGGCCACGATGCGCGCGAAGACGGCGCTGCGCGACATGCCGCCACCGAGAAGAAGACGGTCGACGGGCACGCCCGACACCTCCTCCAATTGACCGAGGTTGGCGCGCACGGTGTACGCGGTGGCCTCGAGCATCGATCGCAGCACGTCGCCGCGGTCGGGTGCCGACATGACGAGCGGCAGCGGGAACGTCAGCGCGCCCATGCCGGCGTTCATCTCCGCCGCGCGCATGGCGCGCGCGCCGGCCACCCACATCGTGTCGCCGGCGCCGGGCGACGATGCGGACGCAAGCGCCTCCGCTTCGTCGTTGGTCACGCCGAGGAGGCCGCGGAGCCACTCCCATGCTCGGCCGGTCTCACCGGCGTTCGACTCGAGTATCCATGCTCCGGGCGCGACGTGCACGCCGGTCCAAGTGCGGCGCCTGCGGTCGAACATCGGCGACGCCGTCACCATCTGCACCGGTGCGCTCCAGCCGGCGGGCACGGCAGTCGCGCGAGGGCGGACGGCGCCCATGCCGAGGAGCGCGCACTGTGTGTCGGCGCCGGCGAGGATGACGGGCAGGCCGACCATCTCGCCGTGCGCGGCGGAGCCCGCGGCTGTACCGTCGGCGACGACGGGTGGCACCAGCGCCGCGTCGAGCCCGAGCGAGTCGAGCAGGGCCGCCGGCACGGCGCCGGACGAGACATCGAGCAGGCCGTTCTCGGCGGCGAGCGTGCGGCTCGTGGCGGGCGCACCCGTGAGGAGCATGGCCAGCCAATCGACGAGCGGGAGGACGCGGCGGATGCGTTCCGCGGCGGCAGGGCGATGCGCGCGCAGCCACGCGAGCTTGGCCGGCACCTGCATCAACGAAGGCAGGTGGCCGGTGACGGCGTAAACGTCGCCGGCGTGCGCCGCGTCGATGGCGATGCCCTCCGCGGAGGCTCGCGCGTCGACGTTGGGCGACGCGAAGATCGCGGCGCCGCGATCGTCGACGAAGGCGATGCCTTCGCGCTGGCCTGTGAATGCGACGGCGGCGATACGCGATCGATATGGCGCGGCACACGCGAGCAGGCGGTCGAGCGACCGCGCGAGGCCGGCGGGGTCGAACTCGCGGCCGAACGGCGCGGCGTCGTCCGGGACGAACGTGCGATACGGCTCGATGCCGAGCAGCGCCACGTCGCCGTCGGCGCGGACGAGCGCGGCGCGCATGGCGCTGGTGCCGGCGTCGACGACGAGGACGCTGTCAGCGGGCACGGGCGAGCCGATAGCCGGGGTTCACGACGTGACGGAGCGGCTTGCCGGCGAGGAGCCGCTCGATCTCCGCCGTCATCATGCGCGAGTGGCGCTCGACGGTCTCCGCGGTGGCCCCGCCAATGTGCGGCGTAAGGATGACGTTCGGGGCGCTGCACAGCGGGCTCGAAGCGGGCAGCGGATGGCCCTCGTACACGTCGAGTGCGGCGCCAGCGATGCGGCGCGCTCCGAGCGCTTCCGCCAGCGCTTCGGGATCGACGCTGGCGCCGGCGCCGGTATTGATGAGATACGCGTGCGGCCGCATGCGGGCGAGGAAGTCGCGGCCCGCGAGGTGGTGCGTGGCTTCGCCCTCCGGCACGTGCAGCGTGACGAAGTCGCTCCTCGCAGCCAGACGATTGAGGCTCACCGGCTCGGCGCCGAGCGCGCTCACCTGGCGCTCGGGCACGAA
>Ga0153916_10002550_pt1 | contig 13307 bp, 15 predicted proteins | sample Opewatmetagenome_FD_109642 | JGI IMG/M metagenome (GOLD analysis project Ga0153916, IMG submission 109642) | Freshwater wetland microbial communities from Ohio, USA - Open water 3 Core 3 Depth 4 metaG | ecosystem: Environmental > Aquatic > Freshwater > Wetlands | place: USA: Ohio, Lake Erie...
GACGAGGCCTCCTCGAAATAGCGGGTGGGCACGGCGATCTCGCCGATCCGATCGGTCATCCCGGCCGCCACGACCTGGGCGATCAGCTCCTGGTCGAACACGAAGTCGTTGCTGTTCAGGTGGTAGGGGATGGTATCCAGCAGGCGCCGGCTGTAGGCCCGCAGGCCGGTGTGGTACTCGGAGAGGCGCAGCCCGAAGACCAGGTTCTCGAGCTCGGTCAGAAAGCGGTTGCTGACGTACTTCCAGCGAGGCATGCCACCGGCCAGCGGATCACCCAGGAATCGGCTCCCCAGCATCAGGTCGCGCGAGCCGTCGGCAATTGGAGCGATCAGTGCGGGAATCCGAGTGGCGTCGTACTGGTAGTCGGGGTGGAGCATGACCACGATCTCGGCGCCAGCCGCCAGCGCGGCGTCGTAGCAGGTCTTCTGGTTGCCGCCGTAGCCGCGATTCTCCGGATGGATTATGACCACCAGCCCAAGCTGGCTGGCGATCTCAACCGTCTCGTCGGCCGAGACGTCGTCGACCAGGATGATCTGCTGAACGAGCTCATGGGGGATGTCGGCGTACGTCCGCTGGAGGGTCCGGGCAGCGTTGTAAGCGGGCATGACGATGATCAATCGGGGGAGACCGGCCGCCTGGTCGGTGGCCGCGCTCATCTCTGCGGAAGGTTCTGGCGAATCCACGCCGGCAAGCGTAACCCAGAGACCCGTTGACACCACCAATTCGACGTACCGCCGAGCCGCCCTCCTGTGGGAGGATACGAGCGCGCCACGCACGAGGTTCACGATGTTCGAACGTCTCTTCGGCAATCGCGACCAGGATCCGGCCCTCGCGACCCGCATTCCCCCGGGCCAGTATCGAACCGAGAAGTTCCCCGTCCTGCATTACGGATCGGTGCCGCAAACGGACCTGGCTGCCTGGGATTTCCGGGTGTGGGGCGAGGTCGACTCGCCGTTCACACTCAGCTGGGATCAACTCAAGGCGCTGCCCCGCAAGACGGTCGCGACAGACATCCACTGCGTGACCCGCTGGAGCAAGCTCGACACGACCTGGGAGGGCGTGCCCATCCAGGCCATCCTCGAAATGGCCGCGGTCCGGCCGTCCGCGACCCACGTCGTCTCGCATGCAGAGCAGGGCTACACGGCCAACCTGCCGCTGTCCGTCCTCGACGACGACGACGTGCTCCTGGCCGACACGTTCGATGGCAAGCCGCTCGAGCTCGAGCACGGCTACCCGCTCCGGCTGCTCGTGCCCAAGAAGTACTTCTGGAAGAGCAGCAAGTGGATCCGCGGGCTGGAATTCCTCGATCACGACCAGCTCGGGTTCTGGGAACGCTACGGCTACCACAACGACGCCGACCCCTGGCGGGAAGAGCGCTTCAGCGAATAGGAGGCAGCCGACGCGAGCCACCGCGAGCCGGCCGCCCGTCGTGACTCGCCGCCGGGCTAGCTCCGGCGGGCGCCGCCGAGGACCCGCGGGTCGGGCGAGAAGAAGCGCAGCCGGCGCTCGAGCAGGAAGACCTCGCGATCGAGCAGGGTGACGAGTTGCTCGAGCCGCTCCACCGTGGTGTTTGCCTCGAGCAATCGCTGGCGGCGCGGCAGCTCGGCCTGCACGATCCCCGACAGCAGGTACGACAGCACCGTCGGATCGTCCGGGATGGCCAGGCCGGTTCCCCTGTCAGGGGCGGAAGCGGAGGCTGCTTCGGGACGATCCGAATCGAAACGATCCGGATCATCCACCTGGTCCGGTTCGTCGCCCGGGTCGGTCAGGCTCGGCTCGTCGGACGTCGGGCTGTCGAGCTCAACCCGCACGTCCAGCGCCTCGCCGGTCTCACCGTCGCGAATCCGCATGAGCTCGAGGTAGCGAACGAAGCGGCGGACCGCGGTCGCGGCCAGGCGTTCGGCGCGCGCCTCATCGCCGATCTCATCCTCGAGCGGCGTCACGTCGGCGACCAGGTATGGCGCCCGACCCGGATCCACCGACTCGATGGCGAAGCGGCCCGTCGCCGCGGCCAGGAGGTCGTAGCGACCATCCGCATAGCGTCCGGCTTCACGGATCTCGACCAGCGCACCGACGCCGGCCAGGGCCGGTGTCTCCCCTGAACCGACCTCTCGACCTTCCCGGATCAGGACGATGCCGAACGGCGTGCCTGTCGCCAGGCAGTGACGAGTCAGGGCCCGGTAACGGTCCTCGAAGATGTGCATCGGCAGGACGATGCCCGGGCAGAGCACGGTGTGCAGTGGAAAGAGCGGGATCTCCATCGAACCAGGTCGGTTTCCTCGCGGCTCGCCTGGCGGCTGCGGAGGCCAGCCGCCGCGCTGAGTCTAGTCCGCCCGACCCACGGGCGGCTCAGACGGGCCGGGGTGCGATCGGCCGACGGACGGTGGCGGTCACCTCCGGGATTGCACGGCCGCTTCCGGTCTGCGGTCCGTCGGAGGGTCCAGGCTGGTCCGTCGCGGAGCGTGGCACCCAATCGGGCCAATGACGCATGAGACTCAGGGTACGGGGCGCCGTCTCCAAAGGCCGTGTGGTCCGAGCGCAGCGAAGCCGCCGGCACCGCCGGCGGCTTCGATCTTGCACGAGCTGGCCCGGCGACGAGCCATCGTCGTCGGGTCAGGGGATCAGTGGGCGCAGCTCCTCGCGGAGCCCGCGTCGTCGGCGGTCCGGAAGCTCGAGCCGCAACCGCAGGCGGCAACGGCATTCGGGTTGTTGACCGTGAAGCCGGCGCCCATGAGCGTGTCGACGTAATCGATCTGTGCGCCCTTGAGCAGGTCCACGCTCTGGCCGTCGACGTAGACCTTGATCCCGCTGGCCTCCATCACGCGATCCTCGGCGGTGGGGGCGTCTTCGAGCATCATCCCGTAGCGGAACCCGGAGCACCCGCCGGAATAGACGTAGACACGCAGGCCGATCTGGGGGTTCGTCTCTTCTTTCGTCAGCTCCTGGAGCTTGAGGACCGCGGCGTCGGTGAGGGAGACGACCGTCGGCTGCTGGTCGATCATCAGGCTGGAACCTCCGGGACATGTGATGGCGTGTCAGGCGTTGTGCGCGCGGTTGGCGCTCATCGTACGCAAGGCACCGGTTTTCGACAAGCACCCGCGTCGAAAACCACCCTCGGCCGCTGGGCCCGCACCCGTATGCGCCGCCCGAGCGGCGTCAGTCGATCCGCTCGATGACCGTGGCGATCCCCTGCCCGACCCCAATGCACATCGTGGCCAGCCCGTAGCGGCCGCCGGTCCGGCGCAACTCGTGGGTCAGCATCGTGATCAGGCGGCCGCCGCTCATGCCCAGCGGGTGGCCGAGGGCGATCGCCCCGCCGTTGACGTTGACCCTGTCCGGGTCGAGGCCGAGCTCGTTGATGCACACGATCGACTGCGACGCGAACGCCTCGTTCAGCTCGACGAGGTCGAGGTCCGCCACGGTGATCCCGGCTCGTTCAAGGGCTTTGCGCGTGGCGGGGATCGGTGCGATGCCCATCACCGCCGGATCGACTCCGACGACCGCCGTCGACACGACCCGCGCCATCGGACGCAGCCCGAGCTCGCGTGCCCGGTCGGCCTCGACGAGCGACACCGCCGAGGCGCCGTCGTTGATCCCGGACGCATTCCCGGCGGTCACGCTGCCACCCTCACGGAATGCCGGCCGCAGCCGGGCGAGCGCCTCCGCCGACGTGTCGGCCCGCGGGTGCTCGTCGCGTGTGACGAGGATCGGCTCGCCCTTTCGCTGCGGCACGGGGATCGGGACGATCTGGGCGTCAAACCGGCCCGCCTCGATCGCCGCGACCGCCTTCTGCTGCGAGGCGAGGGCGAAGGCATCCTGAAGATCCCGACCCACCTCCCAGCGCTCGGCCACGTTCTCCGCCGTCTCGCCCATCGTGTAGGGATAGTGCCGCTCGGCCAGCTTCGGGTTGATGAAACGCCAGCCGAGTGTCGTGTCCTGGAGCTCGCGCGGGCCGCGGTCCCAGGCCGCTTCCGGCTTGGCCATGACGTAGGGCGCCCGGGTCATCGACTCGACGCCGCCGCCGATGAACACGTCGCCGTCGCCAACGGCGATCGCGTGGGCCGCCGAGTTGATCGCCTGCAGCCCGCTCCCGCACAGCCGGTTGACGGTCAGCCCGCCGACCTCGACTGGCAGGCCGGCCAGCAGCAGCGCCATGCGGGCGACGTTGCGGTTGTCCTCGCCGGCCTGGTTCGCGCAGCCGAGGATGACGTCCTCGATCAGCGCGGGCTCGATGCCGGAGCGATCGACCACCGCGCGGATGACCGCCGCGGCCAGGTCGTCCGGCCGTACGCTCGCCAGGGCGCCGCCATAGCGACCGACCGGCGTCCGGACCGCCTCGATGATCCAGGCTTCCCGGAGCTGGCGGTGCAGATCGCGACTCATCGATCGATTGTAGGCGCAGCGGCCCGTTCGAACGGCCCGGACGGATGTCCCGCGCCGAGACGCATGGCGAGGTCGATGTCGTGCTCGGTGGCGACACCTTCGTCCAGCGCGAAGCGCGCCTCCGCGTCGATTGCGGCCAGGATTCGCGAGCGGATCTCCGCCGGCCGCACGCTCGTGGCACGACCGGCGAATTCGGGTGCGACCGGGCCGCGCCGGTCGCCAGCGTAGCTGTAGAAGCCGCGGCCGCTCTTGCGACCCAGCCGGCCCTCGCCGACCAGCCGCTCGGGCAGGGCGGACGGCCGCAGCCGGTCCGGCCGGCCGAGCCCTTCCCAGATGCCCGCTGAGGCCGCCAGGTTGATGTCCACGCCGGCGAGGTCCATCAGCTCGAACGGGCCGAGCGGGAAGCCGGCCTCCCGGAGCGCTGCATCGATCGCCTCGACCGAGGCGATCCCGGCTTCGAGCATCCGCAGCGCCTCGACGGTGAACGGGCGATTGACCCGATTGACGATGAAGCCCGGGGAATCGGCGCATTGCACCGGCGTCTTGCCCCACGCCGTCATGAGGGTCGCGCCTCGTTCGATGACGGACGGGTCGGTGGACGCGCCTCGGACGACCTCGACGAGCGCCATGACCGGCGCCGGGTTGAAGAAATGCAGGCCGAGCACACGCTCGGGGCGGGTCGTCGCGGTTGCGATCGATCCCACGGACAGCGCGCTGGTATTGGTCGCCAGCATGACGTCCGGCCCCGTGGCGGCATCGAGGGCACGGAAGATCGTTCGCTTGAGCTCGAGGTCCTCGAGCGCCGCCTCGATCACGACCTCGGCCTCCGCTCCGACGGCGTCGAGGCTGTGCGCGTCGCGAAGACTGGTCAACCGGCCGGCAAGCCACTCGTCGATGCTGTCGGCGTCCAGCTCCAGGCGTGCGGCTCGCCGTGCAAGACCCTCGCGGATTCGGGCGCGCCCGCGCTCGATCGCCGCGTCATCGACGTCGTGCAGGACAACCTCGTGCCCGTTCTCCAGTGCCAGCTGGGCGATCCCCGCGCCCATCGTCCCGGCACCGACGACCCCGACGACCAACCGCGCCACCCCGCCATGCTCCCACAATCCGGCAGTCGGTCGGTCCTCGGCCAGGACCGCCCGGAGGCACTCGACCGGGTGGCTACGCCAACCGCTCGCCGAAGGGCGGCGATGCGGAGAGCGGCGCGGATCAGACCGGCTTGAAGGCCTCGAACGGCTGGCGGCAGGCCGTGCAATGGTAGATTGCCCGGCATTGCGTCGGCCCGAAGGCGCTCTCGAGGACCGTTCGATCCGACCCACAGTTCGGACAGTCGACCGGCGTCATCAGCTGGACCAGGACCGGCGAGTCGGCCTGGACGGGGGCGGGTGGCGCGAACCCCGACGCTCGAAGCTTGTGGTGCCCGTCGGGCGTGATCCTGTCCGAGGTCCACGGCACGTGATACTCGAAGCGAACGTCGACGGCCCGGTCGAAGTCGCGCAGGCGAAGCTCGACGGCTGACCGAATGACGTCGAGTGCCGGACAACCGACAAAGGTCGGCAGCAGCACGACGTGGATCCCGTCCGCCCCGACCCGGACGTCCTCGACCATGCCGAGGTCGACGATGGAGACGACCGGGATCTCCGGGTCGGCCACCTCGGCCAGGGCGGCGCGAACTGCGCTCGGATCCGGGTCCCTTGCGGCGATGGGTCTCACCACGTCGCCCCCGGCTCACTGCGTCGGACCGCGGTGAACTCGCCCCACAGCCAGCGGAACGCTTCACCATGATCCAGCCGGCCGCGTTCGATCTGCCTCGTGGCCGGAGGCATCGGCAGGTCCAGCTCGGCAAAGACCGGGCCGATCGTCGCGCGCCAGCGGCGCTCGAGCTCGGCCATCGGCATGGCCAGGATCCCGGCTCCGACCAGGGCCGCCTCTTCGGGAAGCGGCGTGAACACGGTCGCCGCGTCGTGCTGGAGCTCACGCAGCGCCAGCAGCAGGCGGGCTCGAGCCTCCCCGCCATCGCGGGCCAGGCGCTCCAGCCACGCCCCGGCATGCATCCGGTGATAGCGCTCTTCGCGGATCAGCTTCCCGACCAGGTCGGCCAGCGGCTCCCACGTGCCGCCCGCCAGCGCCTCGAGGCGGACGGCGTCGGCGCTGTCGTAGAGGTAGCGTCGGGCGATCGTCATCGCCCAGTCACCCCGCCCGTGGTCCAGCAGCCGGCAATGGCGATACTCCCCGGGTTGGCGGTCGTAGGCCAGCGCGTCCGGGTTCGCCGCGACCAGCTTGCCGAGCAACCCGTAGAGCGCCGCCGCATGGCCAAGCTCGTCCTGGGCGAGCGAGCTCATGGCAACGTCTTCCTCGAGGAGCGGGGCGATCCCGGTCCACTCGGAGTCGCTGAAGCCGATGACGAACTCGTCATCGGCCATCGACCGGAGGAGCTCCCCGAGCGCCACGGCGGGCAGGGCCGCGACCGTCATCTCGAGCGCGCTTCGCGCGAGGACCGGGCCTTCGGCTTCGACTCGCCGGAGATCTCGCGTGCGGCGGCCAGCTTGTCGCGCATCAGGTAGCCGCCGGGCTTCTTGTACGAGCGGTCGAGCGGCGGCTGGAGCAGGTCCAGGTCAGCGAGATCCACGATGTCGCGGCGTCGAACGACCCACAGCCGCACGCTCTCCTGGCGCCTGCCGAACAGCTCGCGAGCGTAATGGGTCGCCAGCTCCGCGTCGGGCGCCATGACGCTGCCGCCGTGGCGCATCGGGTCGCCATCCTTCTCCTGGCGGAAGACCTCCCAAGGCTCGAGCTCGGCTGCCGTCGCCATGATCGAGGCTCGTCAGGCCGCCCGCGGCCCGGCAAGAACGGTCTCGCGGACCCAGCGGGTCTCGTCACGCGCCAGGCGCCGGAATGCCAGCCGTGCCTGCGACATCGGCCCGTGGTTGGTCACCACCGTCCGCAGCTCTTCCCAGTCGGGTTCCGTGTAGCTCCACGCGCCGGTGCCCTCGTCGAACGCCAGCGCCGGATCGGGGATGACCAGGCCGAGCTCGCGGATGCGCGGCACGTAGATCGACAGGAACTCCTGCCGCAGCTCCTCCGACGTCCGGGCCTTGATACGCCAGTACAGGTCGCGATCCTTTTCGCGTGGCGAGCGAGGTCCGTGCATCTGCATCAGCGGACCCCACCAGCGATCGAGGGCGTCCTGGATGGCGGCGCGCTGCCTGGCGGATCCCGTGGCCATGGTCACGACGACGTCACGCCCGTGCATGATGTGCACCGACTCTTCCCAGCAGATCTTGCGCATCGTCCGCGCATACGGTGCGTAGCTGCTGTTACGCAGCGCCTGCTGGGCGACGATCGCCGCCGCGTCCACCAGCCAGGCGATCATCCCGACGTCCGCCCAGCCGACCGTCGGGTAGTGGAAGACGTTGTGGAACTTGGTCTTGCCGGCGAGCAGGTCGTCGAACATCGCCTCGCGCGGCTTGCCGAGGTCCTCCGCCACCCGGTAGAGGAGCTGGGCATGGCCCACCTCATCCTGGACCTTGGCGGTCAGCGCCAGCTTGCGGCGCAGGGTGGGCGCGCGCATCAGCCATTCACGCTCGGGCAGGACGCCCATCAGCTCGCTGTTGGCGTGCATCTCCACGAAGCGGAGCACCGCCGTTCGGTACTCGTCGGGCATCCAGTCCGTGGCTTCGACCTTGCCGCCACCCGTGACGTGCGCCTCGAACAGGGCGAACCTCTCGTCGTGCGGCAGCGCATCGTTGAACGCCGGCCGCGCTCGCTCACGTGGCCCCAGGATCGGCTCGAGCGCCAGCGGGTCGGTCATGGCGTGGTCCTCGCGGAACGGACGGCTCGCAGCGAGAGGTCGGCGTAGATGTCGGCGATGACCGGGGCCGGCAGGCGACCGTCCGGGCGGTACCAGGTGACCAGGCCGTTGAGCGCGGTCAGGATGTACGTGCTGGCGACCCCCGGGTCGGGGGCCTGAAAGGCGCCCGTTCGAATCCCATCGGCAATGACCGAGCAGAAGCGCGTTTCGTACGCATCTCGCCGCCTCGCGATCTCGGCGCGCCTGTCGCCCTGCAGCGCGCGCCACTCGTGGACGAAGACGCTGGCTCGCTCGATGTCGTCGGTGATGACCCCGACGTGAGCGCGTACGAGCGCGATCAGGTAGACGCCGGGATCGAACGCCGTCGCCCCCGGATCGGCCGCCTCGACCGAGTCCGCGGCGGATTCGAACTTCGAGGCCATGTGCTCGACGATCGACCACAGGACGTCCTGCTTCGAGGTCACGTGGGCGTACAGGCTGGCGCCCTGGATGTCGACCGCGCGAGCGATGTCGCGCACGCTCGTGCCGGAGTAGCCACGCTCGCGGAACAGTGAGCTGGCAGCGTCCTCGATGGCCTGACGTCGGGTGATCTCGACCACGCGTCAATCCCCTAACTAACGCTCGTTAGGAAGCGGAGGGTACGGCGGCTCGGGCGGCCGAGTCAAGCTCCGTGGCGCCGCCCCGGCTACTCGCCTCGAAATCTGGGCTGACGCTTCTCCAGGAAGGCCGCGATCCCCTCGCGGTGGTCGGCGGTGGCGCCGGCGATCCCCTGGCGGAGAGCCTCGTCGTCGAGCGCCGCGTCCAGGCTGACGGACCAGGTCCGCTCGAGCGCGTGCTTGGTGAGCGCGAGCGCCCTGGGCGCGAACGCTGCGAGCCGCGCGGCCACCGTGTGAGCCTCGGTCGCCAGCGAGTCCGCCGGCACCACCCGGGCGACCAGACCGATCCGCTCGGCATCGACCGCCGAGAGGGGCTCGTCGAGGAGGGCCAGCTCGGCGGCCCTCGCCGGACCGACCAGGCGCGGCAGGAACCAGGTCGCGCCGCTGTCCGGCACCAGCCCGATCCGACCGAACGCGAGCCGGAACGCGGCCAACTCGGAGGCGAGCCGGATGTCGCAGGCGAATGCGAGCGCGGCACCAGCCCCCGCGGCAACGCCGTTGATCGCGCCGACGATCGGCTGGTCCAGCGCTCGCATGGCCCGGATGATCGGGTTGTACCGCTCGCGAAGCTCGACGGCGAGCGGCGCCGCATCGGGCTCGAGACGTTCCTTGAGATCCTGGCCCGCGCAGAACGCCCGGCCCGCCCCGGTCAACACGACCGCTCGGATGGCGCGATCGCGATCGACAGCCCGGAACGCGGCCAGCAGGTCCCGCTTGAGCGCGATGGTCAGGGCATTGAGCGCGTCGGGACGGTCCAGGGTGATCGTCGCGATCGCGTCGGCGACCTCGTAGCGGACCGTCTCGAACGAGGGGGCCGATCGGTCGCCGGGCATCAGGCGCCGGCGTCGGGACCGTCGAACTCGATCAGGCGGCCGTCCCTGAGCTCGAAGACTCGCCGATCGATCGGTTCGTCGGCACCGCCGGACTGCTCGACGATGAAGTTCGCGAACAGGCTCGCGAAGTCGTCGTCGCCCGGCCGCATCGAACCGGCGATCAGCAGATGCCGCTCCGGCACTCCCACCAGGATCCGGCCGTACGATCCGAGCACGGCGGCGAGGTGGGCGACGACGTCCGGAAGAAGGATACGAACGGCATCGAAGCCGTCGCCGGTCTGCGAGCTGAGCAGGTGCCGGCTCCCGGAGTCCTCCGTCGACCACGGCGCGCCGGCCGACCAGTTGGCGAGGTTGCGCATCGCCGCGTCCTGGATCTCGCCGGGCTCGACACCCCACGACAGCAGGTGATCGCCGTTGACCACGATGTCGAAGCCTCCGGCCGCGATCGTGTAGACGACCGGCAGGCCTGCCGGGCCCTGGTCCAGCAGCGGCTGAGCGTGGCTCTGCGTGGCATGCGCCAGGAGCGAGTCCCGATCGATCGACTCCATCCGGAGGCCGAGCGTACCGACCGGCCTGAAGGCGGGGTAGATGAGCGTCCTGGCGAGCTCCCAGTCATGTTCCGGCGAATCCGCGACAGCCGTGGTGGGCTCGGCGGGCGCGGCGTGGCCGCTGACAGGGGCGGACGCGTCGATTGGGCTCAGGTAGTCCGGCGCCGTGTCACGAATCGCGGCCGGTGGCGCATCACCAAGCTCGCGCTCGAGGTCGCGTCCGACATCGCTGCCGCCAGGCAGGTCCTGCTCCATCGCTCCACTCCTCCCAAGGATGCCGTCAGCGACCCGTCCAGGTCGGGCTGCGCTTTTCGACGAAGGCGGCCATCCCTTCGGCCTGATCGTGGGTATCGAACAATCGGAAGAACGCCTCCCGCTCCCGGGCAAGACCGTCGCCGAGGCTGCGTTCATCGGCGTCGCGGATCGCTGCGACCGCCGCCCGAACGGCCAGCGGCGGCATGGCCGCGATCCGACCGGCGAGCTCGAGCGCGACATCCACCGTGGCCTCGGGAGGCACGACCGTCGTGACCAGCCCGAGCGTCTCCGCTTCGATCGCGCCGATCGATCGTCCGGTCAGGATCAGCTCCATTGCCTTGGCCTTGCCGATCGCCCGGGTCAGCCGCTGGGTGCCGCCTGCCCCGGGCATCACGCCGATCCTGATCTCCGGTTGGCCGAAGGTCGCGTCGTCGGCCGCGACGATCATGTCGCAGGCCATGGCGAGCTCGCACCCGCCCCCGAGCGCGAAGCCGCGAACGGCCGCGATCAGCGGCAGACCCACCGCCGCCAGGCGATCCCAGGCACCGAAGCGGCCACCCTCGCGGAGCGACGCGGCTGTCTGCGGCGCCAGCTCGCGGATGTCGGCCCCGGCCGCGAACGCGCGATGTCCGGCGCCCGTGATGACCACGGCCCGTGCCCCTCGATCCGCGTCAAGGGTCTCGAGCGCCCCCGCCAGGGCGTCGAGCAGGTCGAAGCTCAGCGCGTTGAGCGCCTCGGGTCGGTCGAGGGTCACCAGGGCCACGCCGTCGAGGACGGTCGAGGGAGCCGCCGATGCCGGCGCCGGCGCCGGAAACGCCACCCGCACGAGGTCGCGCGGGCGCGCCGCCAAAGCGTCGACCGGTGAATCGCGCTGTGCTGGGGCGTTGGTCACGTGCGGTCCTCGACTGCGCTCCCGACAGTATCCACGGGTTGGGAAGCCGCGGCGATCATTTCGGGCGCCTCCTCGACGATCAGCGGGCAAGGAGCGTGGTCATGGCGGCACCTCCGGCAGGCGATCGGCGCGCATCCGCGCGACCGCTTCGGTGGAACGATAGAAGTCCGGGAGAGCCTCGTTGACGATCGCGGAACGCTGGCTCAGCACTTCATGCCCGCAATCGGGTGCCACGAGCAGCCGCCCGTCGCGCAGCTGTCGCGCCAGACCCCATGCCTGGTCGACCGGCACGAACGGATCTCGATCGCCGCTGACCACAAGGGAGGGCGCCGTGATCCCGCGCAGCTCACGCGGCTCGAGCAACGGCTGTGTGGCGACGTCATGGGCGATGGCCGCGAGCAACCGTCGCCAGACACCCGGTCCCTGCCCGGGATCGTGCCGGCGTCCGAGCTGGCCGGCCCAGGTGGGATCGTCGCGCTCGATTCGGGCCGGATCGAGCAACCGGCGGATGACGCTGGCCCGGGGTTCACGCTCAACGGAGACGCCGGCGACCACCAGGGTGCGGATCCGCTCCGGTTGGCGGATGGCGAACGCGAGCGCGGTCATGCCGCCCATCGAGAACCCGAGCAGGTGGAAGGTGTCGATCCCGAGAGCGTCGCCGAACGCCTCGAGGTCGTCGACCAGCATCTCGGCGCCAAACCCGGCATCGGGATTCCAACGTGTCGAGCCGTGTCCGCGCGCGTCGGGAAGATAGAGCCGAAAGGCGGTCGCCAGATGCGGGATCTGCGCCGCAAAGTCCACGCGCCCCGACGAGCTGGCGGCATGGAGCAGGATCAGCGGCGGACCCGCTCCCAGTCGCTCGTACCCGATGTCGAGATCGTTGGCGCGAATGGACGGCATCAGGCGCGATGCTAGCGCTCCGGCTTGCCCTCGACCTCGGCGGTCGCTGCATGCTCGATCCGCAGGTAGCGTCGCCGGTAGTAGAGGAGCGGCATCGGATGGGTCGGATCGTTGGCCAGGGTGTCGACCCGTCCGATGAACAGGTCGTGGTCGCCGGCCGAGAAGGTCTCCACCACGCTGCACTCGAGGGTCGCGATCGCCCCGTCGATCAGCGGCAGTCCAGACGCCCCGGAATGCCAGGCGGCGCCGCAGAAGGCGTCCCGGCCCGGTTCGACCGGGGCACCGGCAAAGCAGTCGGATAGCGCCTGCTGCTCCTCGGACAGGATGTTGACGGCATACCGACCGGCGACTCGCACGATCGGCGTCAGGAAGCGGCGGCGATCGAGAGCGATCATGACCAGCGGCGGATCGAGCGAGACCGAGCTGAGCGCGTTGACCGTGATCCCGAACGGTTGCGTGCCGTCGAACGCCGAGACCACGGTCACGCCGGTGACGAAGTGGCCCATCACCCGGCGGAAGACGTCGGAGTCGATCCCGGCACTGGCGCTCATTGGCGGCGAGTGTATGCGCGATCGGCGCTGAGCGAGCCCGGCTCGGGCCCACCAGGGGCCTACAATCTGCTCATGACCGAGCCGGCTCGCCCCGCGACCAGGATCGAACGCGATTCGATGGGTGAGATGGAGGTCCCGACCGACGCGCTGTACGGCGCCTCCACGCAGCGCGCGGTCCTGAACTTCCCGATCTCCGGGGAACGCTTCCCGCGTGGCTTCATCCGGGCGCTCGCCCTGATCAAGCTGGCCGCGGCGGAGACGAACGCGGAGCTCGGGCTGCTCGACGCCGAGGTCGCCGGCGCGATCGCCGCGGCCGCCGGCGAGATCGCCGACGGGGCCCACGACGAGCAGTTCCCGATCGACGTCTACCAGACGGGCTCTGGCACCTCCACCAACACGAACATGAACGAGGTCGTCGCGCATCTCGCCGCGGCCCGGCTTGGCGGCGGCCGCAAGGTCCACCCCAACGACGACGTCAACC
>Ga0153916_10002551_pt1 | contig 13304 bp, 12 predicted proteins | sample Opewatmetagenome_FD_109642 | JGI IMG/M metagenome (GOLD analysis project Ga0153916, IMG submission 109642) | Freshwater wetland microbial communities from Ohio, USA - Open water 3 Core 3 Depth 4 metaG | ecosystem: Environmental > Aquatic > Freshwater > Wetlands | place: USA: Ohio, Lake Erie...
AATATTAAATATCCCTTGGGATACATGTATCCAAAAAGGTTCACAGTTCGATTACTTGTTTATTAGTTTTTACTGCCCCACTGTGGGCACCAGCATCGTCCAGCGCCTCCCACCGTCGGTGGTCTTCACCAACGCCACCTGCCCTTTCGACCAGGCCACTCCCCAGCCGATCTGCTCGCTGATAAAGTCAAACTGGGGGTTCCAGGAGACGTCAGAGATGGGCTTCCAGGTGAGGCCGCCATCCGTGGTGAGCTGTATCTTCTGAGAGATCGCCCAGCCGGTATCGACAGAGAAGAAGTACAATCCAACCCCGGGGTAGGTGGATACTGTCCAAGTGGCGCCACCATCCTGGGTGGTGTAGACGTAATAATTATCAATGATGGGTGTCTCTGCAAAATTGAAACAACGCACGCTCAGGTGCCCCAGGTCAGTGCTGAAAAAGAACAGGTCGTATGAGCCGCAAGCCTCATGCATGTCGGTAAACAGCCCCGCCGCTCCAGGCGGCTCAGGCAGGGAGACCTCCTGCCAGGTGGCTCCGGCATCGCTCGATTTGAAGAGCAGCACACCCATGGCCACACCACCACAATCACCAGTCAGCCAGCCATGCGTGGCATCGGTGAAGAGCATGCCGGTCTTGCTGCAGGGTTGGATACCGCCGTCATGGTTGGGATCGAGCGTGCGTGTCCAGGTAAAACCGCTATCTGTGCTGTGATAGAGTGCGACGTAGTCATGGTTCATACCCACACCCACATGCACCAGCATCCAGCCGGCTTGCCCCACAAATTGGAGGTCGGATGGGACGAACGTTTCCGGCAGGCCGCTCAGGTCCAGGGGTTGGCTGGCTTGCCAGGTGGTCCCACCATCCTGTGTACGCCACACGACTGGGTGACTGGGACGCATATAACCATAAGGAGCATAGATCACCCAGGCAGTCTGTTCGTCCTGGAAGAAGCCCCTGGCGGTTTTCTGGTCTCCGCTCGCAGCCTGTGCCTCAGGCGGGGTGACGTCCTTCCAGGTGGAACCGCCATCGGTGGTGAAAAAAACATGATCCCCCAGGTTTGTCAAACCGCCAATCGCCCAGCCAAGGTTGGCATCGACCATGTAGATGGCTGTTACCGTGAACTCCTGCCCGATGGGGAAATGCTGGATGGCGTTTTCGGGTGGAGTGGTGGCTGTGCTGGTGGCAGGCAGGGCGGTGGGTGTTTCCGTAGGGGTCGGTGGGACGGGGGTGCCAGAGGGCTGGACCGTCGGCTTGGGTGTTATGGCGCTGGGTATGCTCGTCACTGCAACAGACGTGGCAGCGGTGCTACAGGCGGTAAGCGCCAGGATGATGAGGCTTAACCAGAACAGCAGGGAGATTTTCTTGCCCATTTTTTTTCTACTTCATTGCCCCACCGTCGGGATCAGTATTGTCCAATGTGCACCGCCGCTGTCCGTTTTCACCAGCGCTTCCTCGTTACCCGCCCGGGCAACTCCCCAGCCGATCTGCTCGCTGATGAAGTCCATCTGGGCAGTCCAGGTGACGTCCGATATGGGCGTCCAGGTGAGGCCTCCATCCGTGGTGCGCTGGATCTTCAACGAGAGCGCCCAGCCAGTATCAGCCGAGATGAAGTACAGGGCTTCACCCGGGTACACCGTGGAGGTCCAGGTGCTCCCACCATCTTGGGTGGTATAGACGTAATAACTATGGGTATTCGGGGTCACTGAATAGTTGTTACAACGCACTCCCAGGTGCCCCAGGTCATTGCTGAAAAAGAACGGGTCATACGAGCCGCAGGCGACCTGGGTGTTAACATCAAAAAGCCCGGCGGCGTTGGCTGGAGCAGGCAGGGTGACTTCCTGCCAGGTGGAACCTGCATCGGTGGTCTTGAACAGCAGAGCGCCCGCTTTTACGCCGCCGCAGTCCCCGGTCAGCCAGCCGTGAGTGGCATCGGTGAACAGCATGTTGTTCTTCGAGCAAGACTGGATGCCGCCATCGTTGTAGGGGTCGAGGATGCGCGTCCAGGTTGCCCCGCTGTCATTCGAGCGGTACAGGACGACGTAGTCGTGCATCATCCCCACCCCCACGTGCACCAGGAGCCACCCCGTCTGCCCGGCGACGAACTGCAGGACGCCGGGTACGTAGATCTCCGAAAGCCCGCTCAGGTCCAGGGGCTGGCTGGCTTGCCAGGTGCCGCCCCCATCCGAGGTGTGCCAGACGACGGCTTGAGTCGGGATGGAAGTGCCACCGTTGATGGCGTAGGTCACCCAGGCGGTCTGTGCATCCTGGAAGAAACCGGTAGCCATTTGGATCTCACCGCTAACGTCCTCAGGCTCGGGTGGGGTGACGTCCTTCCAGGTGGACCCGCCATCGGTGGTGTACAGAACATGGTCACCCACAATCAAGAAGCCTCCGATCGCCCATCCAACGTTGGCATCGACCATGTGGATATCTGTGACGGTGAACGCCTGCCCGGAGGGGTAGTGCTGGATCGGGTTGACCGGAGGGGTAGTGGCTGTAGCCGTGGGAGGCAGTGCGGTGGGTGTTTCTGTTGGCGGGATGGGGGTGGCAGTGGGAACTTCCGTCTGCGTGGGTGGAATGCTGGTAGGCATGCTGGTCACAACCACCTGACCGCCCGTTATAGCACATCCTGCTAGCGCCAGGATTATCAGGCTCAATAGGATGGGAAGGGACAATTTCTTGATCATATTTTCCTCCTGCGATCTATAAAAGACGATTATAGATCGCATGCTGTTCATATAATATTAGATGCTGTGTAAATTCAGGTTAATCTCCGTTAACTAATCAGGAGCGGGTGGAGGCTGCCATCCCGCTCCCGGGCTTGATAGGACGTCCGGGTATGGTCAATTCGCCAGGGTGACTATTTTAGGCATCGAATTCGCCCAGCAGCTGCCCGTTAGCATAAACCGTGAAATGACCGCCCGCATAACTACCCAGGGGAATGGTGGCAGTAAAGGGCTTGATGACGGTGATGCACATCAAGCCCGGGTCAAAAACCGAATACACCACCAGGTTGAACTCGTTTTCGGCGTTGGCGGGCATGACCACCACGCGCAGCTGGTGACATGGGTCAGGCAGGTTGCCACTCAAGATCACGCTCACCTGGGCTGGAAAGCTTTCACTGATCACCACCGAGCTGTTCTTCAGATCCAGGAACACCTGGCCGCGGGTCAGATTGGCATCAGCGGGCTGCGGCTCATAGCCGGAAGGCGGGATGGCTGTATTACCAGGGCTGGGTGTGCCCGGTTTTGGATAAGCTGAGCTATCCGTGGGTATTACCACCACAGGTACCGGATACGTGGTTGGCGCACCCGAAACTGGACTTGGGGTGATGGGGTTCTCGGTAACCAGACCGATTGGCGTTGATATCGGGCTCGCACACCCCGCGAGCAGCAGGGAGGCGACCAACAACAATATGAGGCTTTTCTCTCGCATGAATATCTCCAATAATTCATCTTATGGACGCTCTTGGTGCACGAACGGTTCCCTATCCTTTGATGACCGCCAACGGGTGCAGCCGGGCAACTTTACGAGCAATACCCCCACCCACCACGGCATCCACCACCTGGTCGACGTCCTTATATGCCTGGGGGGCTTCTTCAGCCAGTCCTGCCATCGACCCGGCGCGAATGTGAATACCTGCGGCTTCCAAATCCTGGCGCAGCTGCTCACCGCGCACGTTACGCTTGGCTTCGTGACGGCTCATCAAGCGCCCGGCACCATGGCAGGTGGAACCGAAGGATTGCTCCATGCTGGCAGCAGTGCCCACCAGGACCCATGATGCGGTGCCCATGCTGCCCGGGACGAGCACTGGCTGACCGATGGCTTTATATTCATCCGGCAGCTCCGTGGCGCCTGGTCCGAAGGCACGCGTAGCACCTTTACGGTGCACGCATACTTTCATGAGCTCTCCGTCGATGAGGTGGGTCTCAATCTTGCCCATGTTATGGCAGATGTCATAGACCTGGTACAGGTGCCAATCCTTTACCTTGCCGGCCAACACCTGCTCAAAAGCTTTACGGGCGCTGCTAGCCAATATCTGCCGGTTGGCGAAGGCATAGTTGGCCGCGCAGCGCATTGCAGCCAGGTAACTCTGCCCTTCAGGTGAGCTCAGCGGCGCGCATACCAGCTCGCGGTCCACCAGGTGAATACCAAAACGCCGCACCGCGCCCTGGAATTCCTCCACATAATCGGTGCAGATCTGGTGACCAAAGCCGCGCGAGCCGCAGTGGATTTGGACGGCCAGCATGCCCTGCTCCAGCCCCATCACCGAGGCTGCAGTGCTGTCGAAGACCTGCTCGACCAGGTCGATCTCAATGAAATGGTTGCCTGCCCCTAACGAGCCGAGCTGGGGTCGCCCACGCTCGCGCGCCCGTTTAGACACTTTGTTTGGGTCGGCGCCTTCCACACAGCCTGATTCCTCGGTGCGACGCAGGTCCGCCTCACTGGCAAAGCCTTGTTTGAGAGCCCAGCGTGAGCCCTGGCGACAGACAGCTTCCAGCTCGGCCTCCGTCAAACGCACTGAACCTTTCTCACCCACACCACTGGGGCAGTGTTGGTTGAGAGCAGTGGCAAGCGCATCCAGGTGTGGGTGGGCAGCCTCCAATCGGATCTGAGAGCCCAGCAGGCGCACGCCGCAGTTGATATCGTAGCCGATGCCTCCCGGTGAGATCACTCCATCCGGCAGGCGGGTGGCAGCCACTCCACCGATCGGGAAGCCATAGCCCTGGTGCATGTCTGGCATGACGATGACGTGCCCCACCAGCCCAGGCAGGGTGGCCGCGTTCACCGCCTGCTCGAGCGATTTATCCTTCATCACATCTTGCAGCATGCGGCGTGTGGCGAACAGGCGTACGGGCACCCGCATATCCGGGCGAAAGGTTTGAGGGATTTCCCATTCGTAATCGCTGATACGCTTAAGGTCTTGTAGTGTGACCATGTTACACCTTCTGTCTTATACGTCAAAAACGATGTTCACTCGCAGCCCCTGTGAAGTGGTCTTCACTGCCAGGTTATGATAGGTGACAGCCTTGATCTCCTTATCCAAGTTGGCAATGGCGGACCCACGCAATTCCGCCCGCAGGTTGATCTGGTCTTCAACCGTGATGGCAAAGACGTCAAAGCCCAACCCCTCTTCCTGTTCGACCCACAGGAGCTCGCCCAGGAAGTTCACCAGCAGGCCTTCGGCATCTGCAGCATGGAGCGCAATCGAGCGCTCCTGAGGTGATCCTGCCTCCAACCGCATTCCAGAGAGGGTATACATTCCACGCGCAGCCTGCTCGAGCAGGGTGGCCAGGTCGGGTGCCCAGACTTCCAGCTCCCAATCGGCAGTGTGGGGGTGCTCACGGAAACCAAATTCGGGTTTCATACGTCTAAAGAGTATACCGTATATTTATGCCCTAGTAGTTGGTGGAAACATGAGTGATATGGCGAACATTCTCATAATGAAAGCTTTTGTCCATCCTTTATATCCGGCGCTCTATGTGGTTAAATTATGGATATGAGTTGGATTGAAACCTCACTTACCCGCCTGGAAGCGCGCTTACGTGCATTGATCGAGGGTGATAGTTCCACGGACGGTATCTCTCGGAAATTGCATCGCCAATTGGAACACGAATTGAGCCTGGCGATGAGGTCAGGCAGGCACAGGATAACCAGCGAAAGTAACCCGGGTCGCTCGATTTTCCTTGCGCCCGACCAGTACACTCTGGTGCTTCCTGCTTTGCAAGCGCAGCTGTTGTTGACCCATCCAACCGAGTTGGACCGGCTGACCCATATATTGGAGAACACGGCTTATCAGGAGGGGACCGGGTTTGCAGGCGCGCCCATAGTGCGTGTAGTGGCAGACCCATTGGCAGTGGATATGAACGTTATAGTCGAGTTTAGCCATGCTGGGATAGGAGATTCAAGCACATCCCAGCTGGAAGGACCGCTTATTGGAGCAAGACAGGCATCTGTTGACAGGATTCCTAAAGCGTTTTTGATCGTCAATGGACTGACGACCTTTCCCCTCACCGATCCTGTAGTCAATATTGGCCGGGACCCTTGCAATCAGCTGCACCTGGAAGACTTGCGGGTCTCGCGCATGCACGCTCAACTTCGTCTCGTTGATGGGCGGTTTGTGATATTTGACCTCGATTCTAAGGGTGGCACCTTTGTGAATGGGGTGGCAGTGTCCACCCGTGCACTTAGCCCGGGGGATGTCATCTTACTGGCAGGTGTACCATTGGTCTATGGACTGGAGGCAGCCACACAAGCTGGCTATACCCAGGAGCTGCCGGCTGACCCGCCTACCCCTGAAGTGTTGTAAGGGTATAATCCCAATGTGAGCGCCATCATTTTATTGGGTTTGCGTATTTTGCTGGCCGGCCTTCTATATGGATTCCTGGGGTTGGCAATCTATACCCTGTTACGTGATTTGAAACAACAGGGTGAGTTGCTGGCTGCCCGCCAGCCGCCGCCTCTCACTTTGACCAGCCTGGTGGAAGCAAACGTTCAGTCGCAGCATTACACCAAGCCCGAAATCATCTTGGGACGCGAACCCGGTTGTGATTTCCCCCTGGATGACCAGACTGTTTCCTCCCAACATGCCCGGTTATCCTATCACCATCAACAGTGGTGGCTGGAGGACCTGGCCTCCACCAATGGCACCTTTCTCAACGACGAGGCGGTGACCGCACCCGTGGTGATCACCCATGGGGATGAGCTGCGCCTTGGGCATCTGGAGGTGAAGGTTGAGTTCGGTCAAACTGACCACAAACCCGCAGGATGAGCCAGATAAACTCTGAATAAAACCTGATCACAAAAGATGGGGGTTTTATGGCGCCGATGCGAACCTGGTCAGCTCCATGCTGTCGGTAAAATCGATCCCGGGGACATGACTGGTGCCTTCGCTTTTGACAATTCCAACCTCAGGCACCCACCAGGTAGTCGTCGTATATGTGCCCGCCAGGATTCGGAAACCACTGACCTCGATTTTTATGGTGGCATCCACACACAAGGCGTTGAACGTCCCGAATGGGACGGTGACATTCTCATAACCCAGCGCAGTGTAATCGAAGACGAATCTGCCATTCAGGCTAAGCTCTGGTGAAATGGCATTCCAATCGGCAGTCTGCTGCCAGGCGTCCCCTGGGGTGATCCTGGCTGGCAAGCTGGTGCCTGAGTTGGAGGTCAAATTCACGTTCAGCGGAGCATTCGGAGCGCTCAGCAGAGCCCCCGCATATTGCTGGATGGGATCAGTTGAAGTCAGGCCAATGGATGAACAGGTGTAGGTTACAGAGTAGGTGACGTTCGATTGAGTGGTACCCTGCGTAAAGGAATCAACGCCTGAATTGGTGATGGTGTCTGTGCGTGTGTAAGCCCCAGCGGCACTATTGGTGCCGGAATATTCCCATGCAACGCCTAGTGTGTTGGGGAAGTATTGGTTATCGCACTGGGAGCTGGGGGTGGGTGAACTCTCGGGTATGGTGGCAGTTATTAGAGTTGGTGTACTTGCTCGAATGGTCTGCCGGCTGGGTAGATTGCAGGCAGATAAAATCAGCGTTGACAAGACGAGCACACTCACAATCGAAAAGAGCTTGTTTTTCATGAATATCTCCAACGAAAAAATCGAAGGCATTATACTACTTTTGAAACTAATCCGATAAAATAAGGTTGATTATTATGGGGATCTTGCGACCAAAACAACTGGTTATATGGCTACAATAAGATCTTCCAGGAGTAACCCAAAGGTGTTGGGGAACGAGGTTACCAATCCTAGTTGGTTCTCTTATTAACCTCAATTATGGTTTTGACGATCCAGGCAGGTGAATCATGCGGATAAATCTCAATCCCGATAAGACGCCTTTTCCAGGTGTCGGGTTCCGCTACTCCCCGTATGGTCCAGCATACAACCCGGGTGCCGAATATTAGGCGCGGGTTGGGCAGGAGATGGTGAGCCGATTCCCTGGTGCAATAACTGAGGTAATCTGGATCGTCGGCATTTTAGAAGGCCAGGGAACCCACTTGAGCTTCCCTGGCGGCGGCGAACCAAATATCTCTTTCTCCATACAAGATGACAACCAGGGTGCCCTAGACCTGTTCGATCAACTGGGTTTTCGCGTTTGGCTGCAGGTGGAGCCGGGAGACGCACAGGTTGAGACCCTATTTGACCTGATCCTGACACGTTATGGCAATCACTCTTGTGTGGTCGGAGCGGTGGACGTTGAATGGCACCATTCATTCAAAAAACCTGAGGGCACGCCGGTTGATGATGATATAGCGTCTGCCTGGCTGGTGGCAATCAGAAGGCACGATCCGCAGTACCGTCTATTCCTCAAGCACTGGGAAACCAGCATGCTACCTCCCACCCAACGTGATGGGATCCTGTTTGTGGATGACAGCCAGATGTTCAGTTCGCTAGATCATATGCTGGCGGAATTTGCTGATTGGGGTCGGCGTTATTACCCTGCACCGGTGGCTTTCCAAATTGGTTACCCGGCAGATAAAAAATGGTGGGGTAAATATTCAGACCCTGCCAGGACTATCGGAGAAGCCATCCTGAAAACAGTCCCCAATGCGATGGGCTTATTTTGGGTGGACTTTACTGCTCTCGAAGTCTTCCCGCCTTAATCAAGATTAAAATTATGGTATGATGAATATCCCCAGGCTGACCGGATGACCGCGGTGGCCACGTGCCATCGAGGAAAGTCCGCACTCCAAAGGGTAAGGTGCCGGGTAACACCCGGGACGGGGCAACCTGACGGATAGGGCCACAGAAACAGACCGCATCCCCACCTAAGGGTGGGGTGTAAGGGTGAAAAGGTGGTGCAAGAGACCACCGGCGCGGGCAGTAATGTCTGCGGCCAGGTAACCCCCACCTGGAGCAAGGTCAAGCAGAGGCAATCCTTCGGGAGGTGGCTGCTCGTCACCTGGACCGTGAGGTCCGCAGCTTCGGGTAGACTGCATGAGGCGCGAGGTAACTCACGCCCTAGAGAGATGGTCATCGGCGCAGGGAAACCTGCGTGCACAGAATGCGGCTTACAGGCTAGCCTGGGGAAAAGGAAATAGAACACGAATTAACGAAAAAAATCCGAAATGTGGAAAGAGAGAAGATAGCATTACTCTTTTTCGCGTGTTTCGTGTTCCCATGGTTTCGATATGGATAAGCTATGTGTCCGCCAACCTCTCGTAGAAGTTACGATTTGTCTAATTGAATCAATCAAATCGGTTAAATAAGAGCAGATAGTCAATCCCGAGGTGGGTATTATGCAACCTTCACTTGATTCAATCAACTCATCAAGCAGTGAGAAATCCTGCGGCTCTTGGGAGGAGATGCTCCAAAACCGGCAGCTGATCATTGCCTCCAACCATGGACCAGTCACGTTCCATAGGGACGAGAATGGAGAAATCCAGCCTCAGCGTAGTGGAGGGGGTGGGTTGGTGACCGCCCTGTCGGGAATCGCCCAGCACGTGGACGCATGTTGGATCGCCAGCGCGCTTTCGGAGGAAGATAAAGTCTGGCAGGGTGGCGTGGTGCCGATAGGCGAGGAAGGCGGTTCCATCCGCGTGAAATTTGTTACTTCCGGTGATGCAGCCTATGATGGTTATTATAAAGTTATCGCCAACCCACTCTTATGGTTCCTGCAACATTCCATGTGGGATATCTTCCGCTCGCCAACGATTGACCGCACTACCTGGCAAAATTGGCAAAATGGCTATGTGGCCGTGAACCGGCAGTTTGCAGAAGCTGTGACCAGACAAATCCAGGAGGACTACCGACCAGCATTGGTGATGCTCCAGGATTATCATCTGTACCTGACATCCTATTTCATTCGCAGGGTCTTGCGCCCACGGACCAAATATACTCTTATGCATTTTATACACATCCCCTGGCCAGGGGCTGAGGATTGGGGCTTCTTGCCTCCGCGCATGCGTCAAGGTATCCTGGAAGGATTATGCGCAGTGGATTTGGTGGGGTTTCAAACGCGCGAAGATGGGCTGAATTTCATCCGCACTTGTGAGTCGCACTTACCCCACGCCCATGTTAATTTTAAACAAGGTCGGGTTTGGTACAGAAACCATACAACATTTGTACGCGATTTTCCGATCTCAATTGATGTGAAATCATTAAAACGTTTGGCCGAGACGGAGGAAGTTGCGGAACACCACAAGTCTTTGCTTGAGCAGTACGGTGGAAACCCGCTCATCGTACGCATCGACAGGATCGAGCCCAGTAAAAACATCGTGCGTGGTTTTCAGGCGTTCGATGAATTGCTTGAGCTACACCCTGAATATCACAATAAGGTCCAGTTCCTGGCGTTGATGGTCCCCTCAAGGATGGAAGTTGAGGAATACCAAACCTATTTAAACGAATTAATGGGTGCAGCTGGGCAAGTAAATGCCAAATATGGTGATAGTGCCTGGGAGCCAGTGCGGGTGGTGGTCGGTGAAAACTACCCACGCGCTGTGGCCGCCTTGCAGCTATATGATGTGCTGCTGGTGAACTCCATTGCAGACGGGATGAACCTGGTTGCCAAGGAAGGCCCGGTGGTCAACCAGCAGAAAGGGGTGTTGATCCTATCAGAGCGCACAGGTGCCCGCCAGCAGCTTGAGTCGGGTGCGCTGGTTATCCCACCCCTGGATGTGTCTGCCACGGCGAGTGCTCTCCACCAGGCACTGATCATGCCAGCGGATGAACGAAAAGAGAAGGCTGAACGGTTGCGCAGCTTGATCGAAAGGGAGGATATTGTCGATTGGTTGTGCAATCAGCTAGAGGCCGTCATCAAGCTGGGATTATGAAGACTGCCATATTGCATTACTCAGCTCCACCCGTGGTTGGAGGGGTGGAAGCCGTGATCCAAGCCCATGCAGCTTTGCTGCTCAAAGCGGGTTACCCGGTGAGGCTAATTGCGGGGATTGGCGATAAAGCTGCCTTGCCTGAAGGGGCGGAATTCATTCAGATCCCGGAGATGGATTCACGTGATCCAAGGGTTGTCCAAGTTAGCCAGCAGTTGGAAGCTGCTCAGCTACCCACGGAATTTGAGAGCTTATCGGCCAATCTGGAAAAACATCTCGAAGTTGCCCTGCAACCGATGGATAACGTGATGGTTCACAATGTGTTCACCAAGCATTTCAACCTGCCTCTGACTGCCGCCTTGATCCGTTTACTCGACAAAGGGAAGATCAGGAACTGCATTGCGTGGTGCCATGATTTTACCTGGACCAGCTCACATTCGCGTTCAAGCGTACATCTCGGATATCCATGGGACTTGTTGCGCACCTACCGGGAGGACGTGACTTATGTGACGGTTTCACAAAGCCGCCAGAAAGAGCTGGCAGGATTATTTAATTGCCCATCTGAATCCATCCATGTCATCTATGATGGCGTAGACCCGGTGGACCTGTACAGCCTCTCGGAGGAAGGACAAGCGCTGATTGAGCGGCTTGATCTTACAGATAGTGACTTGATCCTTTTAATGCCGATACGCATCACCCAGGCGAAAAATATCGAATATGCCCTGCATGTCATTGCTTGCCTGAAAGATGGGGGAATCCGGCCGAAGCTGGTCATCACCGGCCCGCCAGATCCCCATGATCCTGGAGATATGCAGTACTACCAAAGTCTGTTGGATCTACGGCGGCATTTGCACGTGGAGCGAGAAGCGCGCTTTGTCTATGAGTCGAGTCCACAGCCGGGGGAAGGCTATACCATAGGATTGCCCGTGGTGAGGGAGCTGTACCGCGTCTGTGATGCGCTGTTTATGCCCAGTCACCGTGAAGGGTTCGGCATGCCCATCCTCGAAGCCGGGATGATGGGTATGCCCATCTTCAGCACGGAGATCCCGGTTGCAGAGGAAATCGGCAGCCAGCTGTTAAACCTATTTTCACCAGAAGATCCTGCAGTAAAGGTAGCGGAGATGATCTCAACCTGGGCACAGGCAAGCTCCACACAGCGATTACGGCAGCACATACGCCAAAACTATACCTGGCAGGCAATCTTCCTTCACGATATCCTTCCATTAATGACAGGAGGACAGGCCGCTTGAGGTTCACATCTGAAAATGAGCTAAATTCTTGGGTATCTGAAGCTGAACGGTTATGGTTGTTCCTCGACTATGACGGGACCCTGGTGGAATTCACGCGCACACCCGATATCATCAAACCAGATCCCAAACTCATTGATCTGATCAAACGCTTAGCAGGGAAAAGCAGACTTCGCCTGGCGATTGTCACCGGAAGGCGTTTGCTCGATATTCAGACCCTTCTGCCAGTTGAAGGAATTTATATTGCTGGCACCTATGGGATCGAGGTACAGACCCCAGATGGTGAAAGGATCCTGCGCGAAGATTATGCCGTCATCCGCCCATACCTGGACAGGTTGAAACCACATTGGGAGGAAATCATTGACGGGCACAAAGGCTATTACCTGGAGGATAAGGGTTGGGCACTGGCATTGCATGCACGCTTCGCCCCTGAAAAGGAAGCCACCCGGGTGATCTCTACCATCCAGCAAACCCTGGATCAGGATTTAATCACCGATGAGTATCGCCTGATCAAGCATAATAAATTTCTGGAGGTTAGCTCTGCCAAAGCACATAAAGGGAAGACGGTATCCTTCCTGCTCAACAGCTTCCCGCTGCCTGGGGCGCGACTGGTTTATATTGGTGATGACGATAATGATGCTGAGGCCTTTGAGACCATTCATTCATTCGGGGGTGTAGCTATCTCGGTGGCTCAATACTTTGGCTACATTCGCTCGAGCGGTGGTGACTACGTGCTGAAATCACCCAAGGCAGCACGCAAATGGTTGGAAAACCTGACCAAATGGTATTAATGGTGAAAAAATCTACTTCTCTACGGTAACCAGGATCTGTTTGAAGATCCCGCCCATTGCCAGGTCAGTGACCCTTTCAATGACCAGCCCAGCTTTCTGAATGTTCTCAACCGTTCTACGGTTGATGTTGTCACCCATTAACAAAAGGCTAAGCGGGTTAAGTAAATCCATCAATACTCCGACGAGCTGGTTGGGCGAACGAGTATGTTCCAGCAATAGAATCTGTCCATGAGGTTTTACCACCCGTTTGAGCTCCAGTAACCCTGACACAGGCTTGGGCACAGAACAAAAAACGAATGTAGCCACCGCCGTATCAAAGCTGTCGTCTGGGAACTCAAGAGACTGGACGTCCCCCACCTGCAGATCAACATTCAATTTTAAGGAGCTTGCTCGTTTTTGGGCTTGTGTGAGCATTCCGGGGGTCAAGTCGATGGCAATAATTTGTTGCCCCGCGGGATAATACGGCATATTCCTGCCAGTACCCAC
>Ga0153916_10002552_pt1 | contig 13304 bp, 12 predicted proteins | sample Opewatmetagenome_FD_109642 | JGI IMG/M metagenome (GOLD analysis project Ga0153916, IMG submission 109642) | Freshwater wetland microbial communities from Ohio, USA - Open water 3 Core 3 Depth 4 metaG | ecosystem: Environmental > Aquatic > Freshwater > Wetlands | place: USA: Ohio, Lake Erie...
CAGTACGGAGGCGTCGTCGGCATCGCGATGCAGTACCTGGGCATTCCCTACGTCTGGGGCGGCGCGAGCCCGAGCGGCTTCGACTGCTCCGGCCTCGTCCAGTTCGTCTATAACCAGGTCGGCGTCTCGTTGCCGCACCACGCCGCCTCGATCTACAACTACGGGACGCCCGTGTCGCAGTCTGATCTTCAGCCGGGCGACCTCGTCTTCTACAACGGCCTCGGCCACATGGGCATCTACATCGGCGGGGGCCAGTACATCCACGCACCCCACACCGGGGACGTCGTCAAGATCTCCAGCGTGTATCGCTCCGGCTGGGTCGGCGCCCGCCGCCTGTGACCACCGACCGGCCGCACCTGCGGCCGGCGGAGCCGGCCTCCGGTGTGGCCTCGGAGGCCACAGGCGGGGTGCCGCTCACACGTGCGAGGAGGGCTCGAGTTTGCGCCGGCACCGGGCCGGGCATGGCCCGGCCCCTACGGCTTCTCGTACAAGCCGTCGACGGCGTCGGCGAAGTGCTCTATCACGACCCGGCGCTTCAGCTTCAGCGTCGGGGTCACCTCGTCGTGCTCCATCGTGAAGTCGCGCGGCAGGATCGTGAACCGCTTGATCTGCTCGAAGCGTGATCGCTCCCGGTTGACGTCGTCGACGATACCCTGCACGAGATCGTGCACACGGGCGTCACGGGCGATCACATCCATCCCGCCCGTGATTCCTCGCTCGGCCGCCCACTTCCCGATCTCGACCGGGTCAAGCGTGATCAGCGCGGCAGCGTACGGCTTGCGATCGCCGACGACGAGCGCCTGGGAGACGAACCTCGACGCCTTCAGGTCGTTCTCGAGGTTCTGCGGCGCGATGTTCTTGCCGCCGGCGGTGACGAGGATGTCCTTCTTGCGGTCGGTGATCTTGACGAAGCCGTCCGCGTCGATCTCGGCGATGTCGCCCGAGTGCAGCCACCCGTCCGGGTCGAGCACGGCGGCGGTCGCCTCCGGGTCCTTGTAGTAGCCGGCGAACACGGTGTCGCTGCGAATCAGCAGCTCGCCGTCCTCGGCCAGAGCCAGCTCGAAGCCGGGCAGCGCCGGGCCGACAGTCCCGAACCGCCACCGCTCTTTGGTGTTCGTCGTCGCCGCCGTCGTGCACTCGGTGAGCCCGTACCCCTCGAGAATCCGGATCCCGATGCCGTCGAAGAACTCGGCGATCTCCTGCGCGAGCGGTGCACCTCCCGAGATCGGCGTGCGCAGCCGGCCGCCGAGCCGCCGCCGGATCTTCGCGAACACGAGCCGGTCGGCGAGCCTGTGCTGCGCGCGCAACGTCAGCGGAACGGTCTGCCGGGCTTCCTCCAGCTTGCTGACCCGGCGCCCCACCGACAGCGACCAGTCCGCGAGGCGGCGTTTCGGGCCCGACGTCTCATCGATCGCGGACACGATCGCCGCGTGGATCTTCTCGTACACGCGCGGCACGCTCGGCAGCACCGTCGGGCGCACCTGCTGCAGCGCGTTGGCGGTCTGCAGCGGGTCGGGCAGGAACGCGATCGTGTAGCCGACGTAGGCCCCCGTCAGGTGCATCAGCCGGCCGAAGTTGTGCGCGAGCGGCAGGTACAAGAGCATCAGGTCGTCCTCCCGCACGTACATCGGCAGGTGGTCGATCACCGACACCATCGCGTAGTAGTTGCGATGCCGGATCATGCAGCCCTTCGGCGGGCCGGTCGTCCCCGAGGTGTAGATGAACGTGAACAGGTCGTCCTCGACCACCGCCGCCACCGCCTCGTCGAGCGCCGTCGGATGCTCTTCCCGAAACACCGCGCCCTCGGCCTCGAGCGCCGGCAGGTCGCCGAACTCGAGCACATGGCGCAGCCGGGGCAAGCCCGCCCGCTTGCCCTCGACCTTCGCTCGTTGGGCCTTGTCCTCGCACAACACGCCGACGGCGTCCGAGTGGTCGAGGATGTACGCGACGTCCTTCGGCGAGCTGTTCGCGTACACGGGCGCGCCGATAGCCCCTACCAGGGCGAGCGCGAAGTCGAACAGCGACCACTCGAGCGTCGTCCGCGCCAGCAGCCCGAACGCGTCCCCCTTGCGGACGCCACGGGCCAGGAGACCGTTGGCCAGTCTGTCGACACGCTCTGCCGCCTCCGCCCACGTGACCGCGTGCCAATGGTCGCCGTGCTGGGTCAGGTAGGCCGCGCCGGACCGTTCTTTCGCGACAGCGTCGCGCCAAAGGCGTGCGATCGTGCGGTTTCCGCTCACGGACCGAGAATCTACAGGTGAAGGAACCCGCGAAAACGAGGAGAATGCGGTTGGTCCCCGATTCTGCGAGGAAATGTGAGAACGACCTGGAACGGATCTCTGAGCTTCGGGCTCGTCAGCATCCCCGTCGGGCTGGCCCCGGCGACGAAGCCGGCAGCGCGCCAGTCGGACGTCTCGTTCCGGCTCCTGCACCGCGAATGCCTGACGCCGATCAGGCAGAAGCGCTGGTGCTCGACGCACGACCGCGAAGTCGCAGGCGACGAGCTCGTGAAGGGCTGGGAGGTCGCCAGGGGGCAGTACGTCGTCGTCGAGGAGGCCGAGCTCGAAGCGCTCGAGCGGCACGACGACTCCCGCGCGATCGAGATCACCCAGTTCGTCCCCGTCGACCAGGTCGACCCCGTGTGGCTCGATCGCACGTATTTCCTCGTGCCGGGCTCCGCGGCTGCGGAGCGGCGCCCGTACCGGCTCCTGCTGGAGGCGATGCGCGAAGCGGGCGTCGGTGCGATTGGTCGCTTCGTGCGCTCCGGCCGTGAGTCACTCTGCCTCGTGCGGGCAAAGGGTGACGCGCTCGTGCTCGAGACGCTGTTCCTCGCCGAGGACGTGTACTCCCAGGCGGAGATCGACGAGGCCGTCGGCGCCACCGAGGTCAAGCCCTCGGAGCTCGAGCTCGCCCGGCAGATCATCGACGGCCTTGCCGGCTCGTTCGACCCGGCGAGCCTCGCGAGCGACTACCGGCGCGACCTCCGTGCCTTGCTCGAGGCGAAGCTGCGCGGCGAGGAGCTCGTGCAGCCGGAGCCTGCGGCGGAGCGCGCGCCGGCGCTCGACCTGCTCGAGGCGCTGAAAGCGAGCGTCGCGGCAGCGAAGGCGGGGGCGAAGGAACTGAAGCCCGGGCGCGCAGCGAAAGCGAAGAAAGCACCGGGCGGGAAGTCGCGCTCGAGCGCCGGCTGAGATCGCTCGTATCGCACGGCCCGCTCGTGTTGCCGTGGCCGGGCGTGTTGCCGTGGCCGCGCTTCGTGTTGCCGTGGCCGGGCTTCGTGTTGCCGTGGCCGGGGTGTCTCCCCTGAATTCAGGGGAGACACCCCGAGTTTGCTAGCTACGCGCGCCGAGTTTGCCGGCTACGCGTGCTGCGCCACGGGCATGTCGATGGCCTGCAGATGCGCCTGGAACAGGTGCTTGTCGATCTTCCCGTGGTAGATCGGGACGCCCTCCTCGATGCAGAGCTTGATGATCGCCTCGCGATCCATGCCGAGTTCCTTCGAGAGCTCCTCAGGCGTCAGGTGGTTGGCCATTCGTCTCCTCCTTCGGGCATCAAAAAAGCCCCACCGGCGTAATGCGCACGGTCGGGCTGGCTCGACACTCGGTTGTGAGTGGCGGGGGTCAACGGGCCCGCCTCCCGAAAGGCACCATGATGACATTGAGGATACTCCCGCGAGATGACGGTCGCAATCGCCCTAGACCGGGTTGTCTGCCTCGACGTAGTGCCACTCGAGCCCGAAGCGCTCAGCCAGGTGCGAGGCGAGCGCCTGCACCCCGTACCGCTCCGTCGCGTGGTGCCCCGCCGCGACCAGGTGGATGCCGAGCTCGCGGGCCGACGCGTAGTTCGGCTCCTCCGGCTCGCCCGTCAGCAGCGCGTCGAAGCCCTCGTGTGCGGCCCGGATCAGGTCGTAACCCGCCGCCCCCGTCGAGATCGCGAGCCGTCGAATCTCCTTCGGCCCGTACGGCAGCACGAGCGGCTCGCGCGCAACCGCTGCGCCGACGCGGCCGCCCAGCTCCTCGATCGTCAGCGGGCCCACCGCGCACGCGAGCCCAACGCAACCGAAGGGGCCCTCCGGCGTCGCGCCGATGCGGGCCGCCAGCTGCGCGCTGTTCCCGAGCGTCGGATGCGCGTCCAGGGCCAGGTGGTAGGCGAGCAAGGTGATGTCGCCCCGGAAGAGCACCTCGAGCCGGCCGCGCAGACGCGCGTCGACGACGAGCGGCTCGTTGCGCCAGAAGAGGCCGTGATGAACGAGCACCATCTCCGCGCCCAGATCTCCGGCCCGCTCGAACAGCTCTCGCGAGCTCGAGACACCGCACACGATCGTGCTCACCTCGCCCGCGCCCACCACCTGCACGCCCGGCATGCCGAACTCCGGCCACTTCTCCACGTCGAGCAACGCGTTCGCGTACGCCACGATCTCGTCTCGGGCAGCCATCGGCGACAGCCTAGTGACCTCACCGCGCCGAGTCGGTACCCTGTGCTCCGCTCGGGGTGTGGCGCAGCCTGGTAGCGCGCTCCGTTCGGGTCGGAGAGGTCCCCAGTTCAAATCTGGGCACCCCGATGAGCGCGGGGGAACCCCTGGTTCCCCCGCGTGCCCCCTTTTCCGCCGCGGGGCACAGGTTGAGCGCTGTTGGCCTCCCGCCGGGCGAAGCCCGGCTCCGGCCGCGAGCGCCGGCTTGCTCAGAGCGGTAGACGGGTGCTGCACTGTCTTGTGACTATGCTCGGTTTCGTGCTGCGGGCTGTGCTGTTCGACGTCGACTTCACGTTGTCACGGCCCGGGCCCGAGCTCGGGCCCGAGGCGTACCGGGCCGTCGGCCTCGAGCATGGGCTCGACCTCGACCCCGCCGCCTATGACGGCGCGCGCCTGGCAGCGCTCGACGACCTCCAGCGGCACCCCGAGCTCGTCCACGACGAGCAGATCTGGATCGCGTTCACCGAGGACATCGTCCGCGGCATGGGCGGCGACGCCGAGGGAGCGCGGGGCTGCGCGACCGACATGGTGCGGCGCTGGGAGGATCACGAGAACTTCTTTCTCTACGACGACGCCCTGCCCGTGCTGGCGGAGCTGCGACGTCATGGCCTCGCGATCGGGCTGATCTCGAACGGCCAGCGCGACCTCCAGGAGTTCGCCGCCCACCACACCCTCGATGTCGACGTCGCAGTCGGCTCCAAGGCGCACGGACGCTCGAAGCCCCACCCGTCCATCTTCGAGACGGCGCTCGCCGCGCTCGGCGTCGAGCCCGCGCAGGCTGCGATGGTGGGGGACTCCTACGAGGACGACATCGAGGGAGCGCGCGCCCTCGGCATGCGCGCCATCCTGCTCGACCGCGACGGGCTTCACCCCCACGAGCGCGACAGGATTCCCGGCCTGGCCGCCCTACCCGCCGCGCTCGGCCTCTCGCCTACCGCCTGACCGCGGCACGCCACGCCTCGGTGTGAGCGCCGAGCGGCGGGTCGTCACGCCGGCGAGCGGTTGCGCCCTGTCGTCCACGGCCCCTATTCTGAGCCAACCTTGACTGACCGTTCAATCGCATCGCGGGAGACCGGCGCCGAGAAGCGGCGCCTGATCCTCACCGCAGCCGTGCGGGTGTTCGCGCGCGACGGCTACCACACCTCCCGGGTCGGCGACATCGCCGAGGAGGCGGGCATCGCACACGGACTCCTCTACCACTACTTCCCCTCGAAGGAAGAGGTGCTCGCCACGGTCTTCCGGGAGAACTGGGGGGAGCTGCTCGAGGCGTTCCGACGGGTCGAGGAGTCGGACGAGCCCGCTGACGAGCAGCTGCGCGGGATCGCGAAGATCCTCCTGCGATCGTGGCGCAACGACCCCGACCTCGTCACGGTGATGGTGCGCGAGGTCGCGCGCAGCCCTCACCTGCAAGGGCAGGTCGACGAGATCCGCGAGGGGTTCCTCACCATCCAGCGCGTGATCGAGCGCGGCCAGGTCGACGGCGTGTTCCGGGCCGAGCTCGACCCACGCCTCGCGAGCTGGATCTTCTACGGCGGGCTCGAGGAGATCCTCACGGGCTGGGTGCTCGGCCAGCTCCCCGACGGTGACGAGGAGGTCGCTCGTGCGGAGCGGACGATCGTCGACGTCGTCTGCGGCGGTCTCACCGCCCGTGGCGTCGTCAGCGCCTGAGCAGCCCGGCACCGGGCGCACGATCGTCACGCTCGGCGTTGGCGCGTTCGGCCTCGCCTGGTCGCTGACGACGACCGCGGCGTACCTGCCGCCCGTGCTCCGCGAATACACGGGCTCGACGACACTGATCGCGCTGGTGCTGGCGGCCGAGGGCGCCTTCGCGCTCACGCTGCCGCTCGTGATCGGCCCCTGGAGCGACACGTTCCACACGCCCATGGGCCGGCGCCGCCCGTTCATGCTCGTCGCCGTGGGGCCGATCGGCTTCTGTCTCGCGCTGATGGCGTTCATGCCGAGCCTCTGGACGACCGCACTGCTCGTCTTTGCCTTCTTCTTCGCGTACTACGTGTACGAGCCGCCCTACCGCGGCCTCTACCCCGACGTCCTCCCCGAGCGGGTGTTCGGCCGTGCCCAGGGCGTCCAGCACCTGTTCCGCGGCATCGCGCTCGCCGGCGCGCTGATCGGCGGCGGCCTCCTCTTCCATCTCTGGCGGCCGAGCCCGTTTCTCGTCGCCGCGGCAGTCGTCTCTGCCTCCTGTCTCGTGCCGGTCCTGCTCGTGCGCGAGGACGGCGGGCACGGGCGGGTGTTCGAGGGAGTCGGCGCGTACCTGCGACACTCGTGGCGGGTGCTGCGCCGCAACCCCGAGGTCGGCAGGTTCTTGCTCGCGAATGCCGCCTGGGAGGGGACGTTCGCCGGCGCGCGCACGTTCGTCGTCCTTTACATCACGGTCGGTCTCGGCGAGCCTCTCTCGACCTCGACAGCCGTACTGGCTGCCGTGGCAGGGGGGTACGTCGTGGCGGCGCTCGTCTCGGGCCCGATCGGCGACCGGCTCGGGCTCGCACGCGTGATCACCGCTTGCTCGGTCGTCTACGGGGTGGGGCTGCTGGCCGGCGGGCTCGGCAGCACCTGGCACGACTGGTACCTACCGATCGTCTTCGTCGTCGCCCTCTTCGCCGGGTCGGTGATGACGCTCGCCTGGGGCCTGCTCTTCAAGCTCATGCCCGCCGACGAGCGCGGCGCCATCTCCGGCCTCGCCACCACCACGAAGGGGATCGGGCTGATCGTCGGGCCGCTGCTCGCCGGGGCGCTGATCGACGTCCTCCGGCCGTACCTGTCCGCCACGGACGGCTATCAGGTGCTCTGGCCGGTGCTCGGGGTGCCGATCCTGCTCGCGATCCCGCTCGTCGCCTCGCTCGTCTCGGCCGAGACGAAGGCGGACCGGCTCGCCCGCGGCGAGCGGCGGGATGCCCTCACACCGTGAGCTCGTCGCGCAGGCGCGCCAGCGCTCGCTCGCGGTGGGCGTCCTGCAGGACGATCGCGCCCGCCGCGTCGCCCGCGGCCACCGCTTCGAGGATCGCGCGGTGGGCTCGATCCGCCTGCTCGCCCTCGCCGTCCAGAGCGTAGTAGAGGGCGCGGTAGGCCTCGGTCGAGTCCCAGAGCAGGTCGATCAAGCGGGAGAGGGGACGGCTGCCGGCAAGGCCGTGCAGGCGGTCGTGGAAGCGCCGGTTGGCGGCGAGCTGCCCGGCGACGTCGCCTTTGCGGGCAGCCTGCGCGCAGGCGTCCACATCCGCCTCGAGCCCCGCGAGGTCGGCTGCCGTCGCCCGCGGCACGCCCCGGCGGAGCGCGTCCGTCTCGAGCAGGCGGCGCAGGCGATACGTCTCCTCGAGGTCGGCCAGGTCGAGCTCGGTGACGGCGTAGCCGCGTCGCGGCCGGTAGGTGACGAGCCCCTCGCCCGCGAGGGCGCCGAGCGCCTCGCGCACGGGGATCAGGCTGACGCCCGTCCGCGCCGCCCATTCCTCCTGGTTGACCCGTTGCCCCGGCCGCAGCTCGCCGTCGAGGATCGCCGCACGCAACGCCGCCGCCGCGCGGTCCTGTGCGGTCGGTGTGCGCGCTGCGGCCGGAGCGACGGCCATGCCTCTACCTGAACGCCTGCGTCCCCGTCAGCGCCCCGCCGACCACGAGGGTGTGCACCTCGTGCGTCCCCTCGTAGGTGAGCACGCTCTCGAGGTTGTTCATGTGCCTGATCACCGGGTACTCGAGCGTGATCCCGTTGCCCCCGAGGATCGTGCGGGCGCTGCGGCAGACCTCGAGGGCGCCGCGGACGTTCCCCATCTTGCCCAGGCTGACGTGCTCGGGCCGCAGCGTGCCGTTGTCCTTCATGCGGCCGACGTGCAGCGCCACCAGGGAGGCGCGGTTGATCTCGAGCGCCATCTCGGCCAGCTTCTGCTGCGTCAGCTGGTAGGCGGAGATGGGCTTGTCGAAGACGATCCGCTCCTTCGAGTACGCCAGTGCCTCCTCGAAGCACGCCCGCGCGGCGCCGACGGCGCCGAACACGATCCCGAAGCGCGCCTCGTTGAGGCAGGAGAGAGGCCCGCGCAGCGAGGTTGCGCCCGGCAGCATGTTCTCGCCGGGGACGCGCACGTCCTGGAGGACGAGCTCGGAGGTGACGGAGGCGCGCAACGAGATCTTCTTGTGGATCTCCGGCGCCGTGAAGCCGGGCATCCCCTTCTCGACGATGAAGCCGCGGATCTCGCCGTCCTCCGTGCGCGCCCACACGATCGCGATGTCCGCGATGGTGCCGTTCGTGATCCACATCTTCGTCCCGTTGAGGACCCAGTCGCCGCCGTCGCGCTTCGCGTGCGTCCGCATCGTGCCCGGGTCGGAGCCGGCGTCCGGCTCCGTCAACCCGAAGCAGCCGATCACCTCGCCCGTGTGCATCGCGGGCAGCCAGCGCTCCTTCTGCTCCTCGGAGCCCCAGCGCCAGATCGCGAACATCGCGAGCGAGCCCTGCACGGAGACGGCGCTGCGGATGCCGGAATCGCCCGCCTCGAGCTCGAGGCACGTGAGGCCGTACGCCACGGCGCTCGCGCCCGGAAGGCCGTAGCCGTCAAGGTGCATGCCGAACAGCCCGAGCTTCGCGAGCTCTCCCACGATCTCGCGCGGCAGGATCCCGTGCTCGAACCAGTCGCCCACCTCCGGGAGCACCTGCTCCCGCACGAACTGGCGCACGGTGTCGCGGATCGCCTTCTCCTCGTCATCGAGCAGCGCGTCGATTGCGAGGAAGTCGTGCGGGTCGAGCGCGGGCTGGGCTTGGGGCGTCGCGGCCACGGGTGGGAACCTCCGGTGTTCGAACGGGAACGGAACCTGATCCTAGTGGAATTCGGCCGATTTTATAGGAAATACGACCTGCACGACCTTCCCCGGGCTCCGCCGCCAGGTGGCGTCACGCGGGCACGGTGCGGGCCGTCCAGCGGCCGTCGACCCTGGCCACCTCCACCGGCAGCCCGAAGCAGGCGGAGGCGGACTCGGAGCGGAGGGCCTCGTCGACCGGGCCGGAGGCGACGGCCCGGCCCTCTCGGAGCAGGAGCGCGTGGGTCGTCGACGCGGGCAGCTCCTCGAGATGATGGGTCGTGAGCACGACCGCGAGACCCGGGTCGTCGTCGGCGAGGCGGGACAGCGCGCCGAGCAGGATCTCCCGTCCCGGCAGGTCGAGGCCCGCGCCGGGCTCGTCGAGCAGGACGAGACGAGGGCGTGCGACAAGGGCTCGCGCGATCAGCGCCCGCTTGCGCTCACCCTGCGAGCAGTCGGCGAACCGCCGCTCCGCGAGCGCGCCGAGACGGAACAGCCCGAGCAGCATGTCCGCACGATCGACGTCGAGACCGGTGAGCCGCTCCTCGAAGTACCCGATCGTCGCGGTCGCTCCGGTACGCACCACCTGCCGCACGGACAGCATCGGCGCGAAGCGGGCGCCGGCGCGCGCGTCGACGAACCCGATCGCCTCGCGCAGGCGCGGCACATCGGCGCGACCCATCGTCTCGCCGAGGATCTCGACGGTGCCACGGCTCGGGAAGTCGACGGCGCCCGCCAGCGTCAGCAGCGTTGTCTTGCCCGCCCCGTTCGGCCCGAGCAGAGCCCAGCGCTCGCCGGCGCGCACCTCCCAGCCGATCCCCTCGAGCAGCGCCTTGCGCGTCCCGCTCGCCGCGTGCCAGCGCCACACGTCGACGCCCGCGAAGCGGAGCGCGACCATGCCTTGACCGGGCGTGGGAACTCCGCCTACACTCATTGACTGACTAGTCAATCGAGTACCCGGGAGCTGCACGATGGCCACACTCGAGACAGGCGTCGCGGGCGGCGTCTCGTTCGCCCTCACGGACGAGCAGCGCGAGCTGCGCGCTCTCGCCCGCGAGTTCGCGGAGAAGGAGATCCGGCCGCACGCGGCCGAGCACGACGAGCATCAGACTCACCCTGTCGACATCATCGCCAAGGCGCACGAGGTCGGGCTGATGAACCTGCACCTGCCCGAGTCGCTCGGCGGCCTCGAGCTTCCCTGCTTCGACGGGATGCTGGTCGGCGAGGAGCTCAACTGGGGCTGCTCCGGCATCGGCACCTCGATCGGCTCCAACGGCCTCGCGGCCGGGCCGATCCTGATCGCGGGCACCCAGGAACAGAAGAAGCAGTGGCTCGGCCCGCTGCTCGAGGAGCCGATCCTCGGCTGCTTCGGCCTCTCCGAGCCGGGCGCCGGCTCGGACGTCTCGGGCATCCAGACGACGGCGGTGCGCCGCGGCGACGAGTACGTCGTCAACGGCTCCAAGATGTTCATCACGAATGCCGGCCACGCCTCGTGGATGGTCTGCTTCGTGTCCACCGACCGGGAAAAGGGGCACAAGGGCCTGACCGCGCTCGTGATCCCGATGGACACGCCCGGCGTCACGATCGAGAAGCACCTCGACAAGATGGGGCAGCGCGCGACGGACACGTCCGCGGTTGCGTTCCAGGACGTCGTCGTTCCCGCCGCCAACCGCCTCGGCGAGGAAGGCGAGGGCTTCAAGATCGCCATGCGGACGCTCGACTTCACCCGCCCCGGCACCGCCATCGGCGCGGTCGGTGTCGCCCAGGCCGCCTTCGAGCTCTCGGTCGAGTACACGAAGGAGCGCGTCCAGTTCGGCATGCCGATCGCCATGAACCAGGGCGTCAGCTTCCTCGTCGCCGACATGGCAACCGAGATCGAGGCCGCACGCCTGCTCACCTGGCAGGCCGCCTGGATGATCGACCAGGGCCGCGGTCGCTCCGCCACCCTCTACTCGTCGTTCGCGAAGCGCTTCGCGGCCGACACCGCGATGAAGGTGACGACCGACGCCGTCCAGGTGTTCGGCGGCTACGGCTACATCAAGGAGTACCCGGTCGAGAAGCTGATGCGCGACGCGAAGCTGTTCCAGATCTACGAGGGCACCTCGCAGATCCAGCGGCTCGTGATCGCGAAGGAGCTCTACCTCTCCGGAAGGTCGTAGGAGGGACGCGTGGGGATCGAGATCGACCTTTCGGGCAAGGTGGCAATCGTCACCGGCGGCTCGCGTGGGCTCGGGCGCGCCGATGCCCTCACCCTCGCCCGTGCCGGCGCGGACGTGGCGATCGCCGACATCCTCGTCGAGTCCGACGCAGGGGCGGGGGAGACCGCCGAGCGGTACGGCGTGCTGGCACAGGTGGCCGTCGCGCAGGGGATGGTGCACACCGAGTCGACCGCCGAGGAGATCCGCTCGATGGGCCGCCGGTCGCTCGCGCTCAAGTGCGACATCACCGACCGGGCGCAGGTCGACGCCATGGTCGCACGTGTCGTCGACGAGCTCGGCGCCGTCGACATCCTCGTCAACAACGCCGGCACGCTCGACCATGTCGGGCAGTTCCAGGACCAGAGCCCCGACCTGTGGGAACGCGACCTGCGCGTCAACCTGACCGGTGCCTTCCACTGCTCCCAGGCGGCGTGGCCGCACATGAAGGAGCGCAGGTGGGGCAGGATCATCAACATGGCCTCCGTCGCCGGCACCCTGGGCGGCTTCGGCCAGGCCAGTTACTCGACGACCAAGGCCGGCATCCTCGGCCTCACCCGCACCCTCGCGATGGAGGGCGGCAGGCACAACATCACCTGCAATGCGATCGTGCCCGGGATCATCGGGACGGAGGCGTTCCACATGGCCAACCCGGCCATGAACGAGCGCATCGCGAACCGCACCGTGTTCAAGCGCCCCGGCGAGCCGCAGGACATCGCCAACGCCATCGCGTTCCTCTGCTCCGACCTCGCGTCGTACATCACGGGCGTCCAGCTGAACGTATCGGGCGGCGTCGAGCTCTTCGTGTTCTGACGCCACCGACCGCGGCCCCTCCCGGCCGGCGGCGCCGGCCTCCGGGGCCGCTCGCGCCGCTGCGCGCACCCGGCTCTCCGGGTCTGTGCTATCGCACTATCCCCTCCGGCCGGGCACCCGCAGCGACGCGTCGGAGGCGCCAGCCCTGACGCCACCGACCGCGAGTGGCTCCCGCCGGGCGGAGCCCGGCTCCGCCACTCGCTCGCGCCCCTGCGGCCGCTCTGGTCGGGGGCCCGTGCTAGCGCACTGTGCCCCCTCCCGACGCGACCGCAGCGACGCGTCGGTGGCGTCAGAACGGCCGATCGATGGGAGAAGATCTGGAGATGAACGAGGGCAGAGGCATCTCCTTCACGCTCTCGGCCGAGCAGCGTGAGCTGCAGGCGCTCGCGCACGAGTTCGCGGAGAAGGAGCTGCGTCCGGTCGCGGCCGAGGCCGACGTCACCGGCCGCTTCCCTGACGGCCTGCTCGAGCGGGCCGCGCGGCTCGGCCTCACCTCCCACGCGATCCCGGCCGAATTCGGCGGTGGCGGCGTGCCCGCCGTCACCTCGGCGCTCATCGCGGAGGAGCTCTCCTGGGGCTGCGCGGCGCTCGCCACCACGATCGGCGCGACGATGTTCCCGGCGCGGCCGCTCCTCGCCTTCGGCAGCGACGAGCAGAGGCGCCGCTGGCTGCCCCGCCTCGCCTCCGAGAGGGGGTGCCTCGCCGCGATCGCCTTCACGGAGCCGGGCGCGGGCTCTGACGTGTCGGGGATGCAGGCGACCGCCAGGCTCGACGACGGCTCCTACGTCCTCGACGGGGAGAAGTGCTACATCACGAACGGTGGCATCGCAGAGCTTACGATCGTGTTCGCGAAGCTTGACGGGGCGGTCACGGCGTTCCTCGTCGAGGCGGACGATCCCGGCGTCGTCGCCGGGCGGGTCGAGGACAAGATCGGCCTGCGCGCCTCGCACACCGGCTCGATCTCGCTCGACGGCGCGCGCATCCCGGCCGACCGCCTACTCGGCGAGGAGGGGCAGGGCTTCCTGATCGCGATG
>Ga0153916_10002553_pt1 | contig 13303 bp, 13 predicted proteins | sample Opewatmetagenome_FD_109642 | JGI IMG/M metagenome (GOLD analysis project Ga0153916, IMG submission 109642) | Freshwater wetland microbial communities from Ohio, USA - Open water 3 Core 3 Depth 4 metaG | ecosystem: Environmental > Aquatic > Freshwater > Wetlands | place: USA: Ohio, Lake Erie...
AAGCAGGCGATGATTATTGGTCAGGTAGCGCATTCCGTAGCCAAATACTGTTAGGAGATAACACCAAATCAGCAGGTTGCATCCCGTCATCATTAGCACAAAGGTTGGCAGGCTGAATTTCCAGCCCCATTCGGTTATGCCCACCGAAACCAGGAGTGAGATAATTGTTAATCCAAGCGCCAGTATCAGGGCTAGGCGCCTGTGGCGGATGATCGCTTGTTGGATACCATTATCTGCAAAAATGAGGAAGCCATAGATCAAGGGAAAGGGGTACATCAGCAGGCGTAGAAGTGCTTCAGACAGTTGGGGCTTCATCACCCCGAAAGGGTCTACCACAACAGACAGCAAAGCCATGGGAATTGCCCAGAGGAAGATGCAACCCTTGCGCTGTGAAAATCGGCTTAGAAATCGAAGTACACGTTGGCCAGATGGCCGCTTCAACCAAATAAAAAGAGGCAGCAGCGTCAGCGTGAACACGAAGAGATATTCCAGATACCAGAGATGAACCCCGGTCCAGGCAAAATTCGCAGATTGAAAGAAATGCGGTATAAATTCAAAGAAAGTGCCGTTGAATTTACCGTGTGTCAGTCGATCCAGGTAAATTTGCGGCGGTGCCAAGACCAGGATGCCTATCGCCAGTGGTAGCAGCAGGCGTAAAACTCGTTCACGCAGAAAACGACCTGCTTCACCAGGTCGCAGTGCAAAGTAGATACTGGCTCCAGAGATAGCAAATATCAGTGCCATACCCCACAAGTCGAAGACGCCAGTGAAGATATCGATCACAGGACTGGTTTCGGCATTCTTAATGGTCCAGTTGGAACTGTTGAAGAATCGGGAACAATGATAGAAAAAAACACCGGAGAAGGCCAGCACACGTAACCAGTCGAGGTCGTACCGTCTTTGAACAAATTTAGTTTCCATGATCGTCTCCTTTTCAGGTATCGAACTATCGGTAGCGCCGCTTGAAATCTTTTGCTTCGACTTGATCGATTGACTGATCCGAAAAACACGCAGGAAGTGTTGTAAAGAACTCCCTCCCCAGCTCATGTTTATCGAAATCAAATCCATAATCGAGCGAGGATGGCTGGTTGTGACTAGGAAATGACAGTGAAAGGAAGAACATATTTCACGCCGTCCTTCTACATCTTTGGATAGCCTGTAGCAGTTCTTCAAGAGGAGCACCTTTTTCGATAAAGGCATCTGCGCCGGCTTGAACTGCATTCCGGCGCGTGGTACTATCGCTATGAATGGTCAGGACAATAATCAAAATTGAGGGGAGTACTGATTTTATGCAGCGGGTAGCTTCATAACCATCTAAAATGGGCATTTCCAGGTCCATCAGGATCACATCGGGACCGAGCGTCCGTGCTTTTTCGATGGCTTCACTCCCGTTTTGAGCTTCACCGATCACTTCGAGCTTTGGCATAACGTTCCTTGCAGCCAATTTCAGCATGGTTACCAAACCCTGGCGTACCCAAGGTACATCATCCACGATCAAAACCCGAATATTTTCCTGTATCACTTAATCCTTACTCCCATTACCAGCCATTCTTCACTTTTATCTGTTCTGAATTGCTTTTTTAGCATGCTCTCAGGATAACAAAAAAGCCCTCATGCCACATCGGGCAGGGGACGGATTTTGTGCTACAGATGGAGAAGGATATTTAAATTCGGGCTAGAGGCTGAGTTTGGCTGGGGCTTCTACATCTTGCGATGGAGATGGATCGTGACAATGGCTTGCCTCAGCCTGGGCGCCACTGCTCGATCAACTGTCGCATCTGATCCAAAGCAGATTGAGTTTGTTTCTGTAGCTCGCCGATGTTATCGGTGGCGCGCTGGGGATCCTTCTCGAGCATGAGACGAGCGGTTTCCGTAGCCAGCTGGATGGCGAAGACTTTCTGACCCACCGAATCATACAGCTCCTGGACCATTCGATCACGCTCTTGTAGAGCAGCCAGCTTTTCTGCCTGGGCAGCGTAGTCTGCCAACCTTTGATGCGCTTCTTTCAGCTCCATTAACAGCATCTGGCTCTCTGCCAGGGCATCTTCATGTTGTGCATATTGAATATCATAGGAAATTAATAATACGCCGATGATGATATAGGCAAAGGCACGTCCAATGCCTGAAATCAATCCGAATTCAACGCACAAGGTGATCAACAACGAGATCGCGGACAAGCTAAACCAGACTGTAGCCTCTTTACGCGAGCAAGACACTGCAGCTTGGAAACCTAGAACAATATATAGCAGTGCCCATGTGTCCTGGTATTCCTGAAATACCCCCAGGATTTCGACAATGATCAATTGGAGGGAGAAATATATCAAATGATAAGGTTTTATCCTGCGGGATAATAAAGGTTCACTGGCGAATAAAACTGCAAAAATCCCCAACAGAATCGACATTAATTCGAGGCTGAAACCACCAGCCAGATCATATCTCCTGCGTAGCGCAACGTTAACGATTAGCAGAAAGCTTAGAATAATCACCAGCCGGTGAGTATGTGTTGTGAAGCGCTCTGAATCTAGCCGGTTACTCATGATGGATTCTCTTCAACGCGAATGTGCGTTCCCTGACCCGGACTCGATTCGATTACCAGTTCCCAACCAATCTCCTCAGCCCGCTCAGCCATTCCAGCGAGTCCAAATCCATTTGTATGCTTACCGTTGACCAGGTTAAAACCGCAGCCATTATCTATGACCTCCAGGCTGGCGATTGGGCGCTCCAGGCACAAACGGACCAGCGCCTGGCGAACACCAGCATGACGAGTGATATTGTTGAGGGCTTCCTGGGTGATACGGTATAGGTTCGCCTCCACATCTGCAGGTAGTGATCTCTCCCCGCTAATTTCGATATTTACTTGCAAACCATCTTGTGTCAGCCGCTCTTCGGCCAGTTGTCGGATGGCGACGACCAGCCCTCCTTGAGCAAGCGACCGATGCGGAGCCTGTCCAAGGAGAGTTTGTACTTCACTGGCTGCGTTGCGCGACAGGGTTTGTAATCGGATGAGATGTTCTTCAGTCTGAAGAGGGTCTGCGCTGAGTGAAAGCTGAGCAGACTGTACGGCCAGGTTCATGCTGAAGAGGGTCTGCGTGAGGGAATCATGCAGTTCACGTACTAAATGATGACGCTCATTGGCGGCTGATAATGCTTCCGACTGAGCTGCGGAATCTTTCAATTGGCTGTATGCGTTTTGCAAGTCACCAAACAAGCGTTGATTCTCTTTTCGCCTCTCCTCGGTTCGGGTAATCAGATGAGCGAAGCTGCCCATTAAAAAACCTGCCCCAGTACCCGAGAGTATCGTCGTAAGCGCCGCCTGCCATTCCAACCCGAAGAATAATATGCCGGACATTGACAAGAGTAATCCCCCAATCCAGACAAAGCCTACCGGGGCACGAAAGAACTGCACCGCCTGAAAGCAGAGCGGGAGTAAGAGCATGGTGAGAAAGTCGAGAGTTGGGGCGAGATATAACATTACAATACCCAATACCGACTGAACCAGAGTATACAAACGTGGGTATAAAGGAAAACGGCGGGTAAGTGCCTGCTGTGAGAAAAGGATTACCCCGAAAATTACCAGCAGGATCCATGTGGAAGTCGGGATTGACGAAGTTTCCTGGTTCCAGCCAATAGCACGTGCAACCACGGCAATGTATATCAGGTAGGTAGCGAAATAGCGCATGTGGATACCTGGTCAGTCTTTCGAGCCCAATCCATGTTTCAAAGCCCAGATCGCTGCTCTTGTCCGGTCTTCCAGCCCAAGCTTGTCGAGCAGGTTGCTGACGTGGGTTTTAACGGTCTTTTCGCTGATCACCATTTTTTCCGCAATTTGGTGGTTGGTCATTCCTTGGGCAATTAAATTCAACACCTCACGTTCGCGCTCGGTAAGCCCCTGCAATTCTTTAGGTAGCGAGGCTGGCTTAGGTGCTTTTGTAGGCGTTTCACCAGAGACTGCCATCATCAAACGCCGGGCAACATCGGGGTGGAGCTGGGCTTTGCCCTGGTAGGTCTCGCGAATCGCTCGCACCAGGTCTTGTGGTTGGATATCTTTGAGCAGGTATCCTTGCGCTCCGGCGCGAATGGCAGGGAACACTTGATCGTCCTCACCGAAACTGGTCAGGATAAGCACACGCGCATGAGGATTGTGCTCCAATATCCGGCGGGTGGCTTCCACGCCATCCATCTCCGGCATGAGCAAATCCAGCAGGATCACATCAGGATCGAGCCGGGTAACTAACTCCAGCGCCTCAACGCCATTGGTGCCCTCACCGAGGACGCGCATATCATTCTGCATCTCGATGAACATGCGCAAGCCCTGGCGCACGACGGCGTGATCGTCTACCAGGAGCACGCCGATTTTCTTTGTTGATGGTGTGGCGTGGAGAGGTTCTGAGACATCTTGGCTCATGCGCTCCTCCTTTTCTTAGATTCTACAACGATAACGAATACTAGTGTAGTAAAAGCAGTGCAGGATTATCCCTTGCCGGTCTCACTACAGGAATAATTCCAACCGGTTGTTTCCATCTACCCACCCACTCTAATTTTTATTAACCGCCTTTGGCTGGTTTATTGTTTTTGATTATTAAATTAATCTTGACATTTTGGATAGTATTAGTTATAATAAATAATATTCATAATAACTAATACTATTCGGTAAATAATATGGATACCCAAATATTGCCAAGTAAAAAAGTGATTTTATCCCCTAAGGAACGCCGCGATAGGAATAGGGAAGAAATGCGTAGCAATATCCTGGCGATTGCCCTGGAAATCATGCACAAAGATGGCGCGGGTGCCCTAAACTTGAATGAAATAGCTCGACGGTTACACCTACGCCCAAGCTCGCTATATGTTTATTTCGATGGAAAAATGGCGATCTACGACGCTCTGTATGCCTTGGGAATTCGCATCTACCATGAAGGATTTGATAAGATCCTTCAAACCATCGACGATCCGTGGGAGGCTTTACAAGCAGTCATCGAGAGAGCTATGGATCTTTCGATCAACAATCCAGAGCTCTTTCATATCTGTTTTGAACGTCCTGTCCCTGGTTTTGTACCATCTGCTGAGAGTTTGGCTGAGACTGACAAAATGGATATTAAGATGTACCTGCTGCTGAACCGGGTAGTACCTGCAGAAGTACCTGATCCTAGCCGCGATGTGCCACCAGCCCATGGACTTTTTATCGCCATGTGGCATGGGTTAATCGCCTTGCATCTTGCCAATGATCCCGAGGTAGCTGTCGGGAATGGACGTTTTGGCAGCTTGATTCCAGCAGCAATGTCCCTATTCAAAACTGCCTGGAGTCAAACAGCCACACAACATTCACCCACTGTCACTCAAGGGAATTGATATTTGGAGGAACCTTCCTGTGTCGGCAAAAACTTCTCTACAGCATGTAGATCGCACAAAAATTCGCACAGAATGGGAAGCGATGAGAAATGAATACCACACTCTGGTGGATTCAATCCCACCGACTGCTTTTAGGCACTCCACAATCGACACTCGTTGGACGATTGCTGAAATCATGACCCACATGGTCCAGACCATCGAGTTAATGCCCCGTGCGATAAAGTCACTTCGTAGAGGGAAAGATTTTATCAACCTGCCCAATATGATTGTCGAATCCACAAATTTTTTCCTGGTCAAGATGATTGCTCTAAATATTACCCCGAAAACTTTATTAACCAGGTACGATCAGGCTTTTGACATCGCTATGCAGGTGTGGGATAGAGTTGATGATGATGAATGGGATAAAGGAGCATGCTATTTGGGAGAGGGTTACAAAACATTAGCTGATTATTATAAAAATGCTCTAGCTCACTTCGATGAACACGCTGCTCAGATCCGTAAATCCCTGAATAGTACCGAAAGATAAAAATTACAAATAATAAGATACAAGGAGAAAAAACCATGTCAGTAATAGTTAGTGAAACTCGTACGATTCATTTTAAACCTGCCCTGGCTGTCGCAATCGTACTAGCCATAGTCGCCTTACTGGCTACTCCCCTTGGACCGTTAGGGGTCTTTTGGCAGCCTTCAGCAGATATTCCTGTGTCCAGTGCCACTTCCATCCAATTGATCCTTTTTTTAGGACTGAATATCGCGGAATCGTTAACGTTCGGTCTTGGCATAGCATTTCTGGTTTTTGGCTATCCAATGGTACGGACAGTCTCACCTGCCTCAAAAGGCTTAACTCGCGCTGCCCACTTTGCCATTACCTGGCTGCTTTCAAACTGGTGGATTCATGACAGCTTGCACGCCCATGTTGGAATGGAACTCAACGGAATGTTAGGAATAGAATACGGCTTCCATTTTACACTGATGATCGCAGGAGGAATACTTGCTGTCTTTTTCCTAACTCTCTTGGGTCAGTGGAAGAAGGAGTATTAATAATATGAACTCTCCAACTCCAAGAACACTCAAGCGACTTGTCTCAAGCGCGGTTCTCTATATCGTGTTAGCATTGATAGCGACAGGTTTTGCAGTCATAGAAAATCGCACGACTGAGTTTGGTGGTTCGACTAGTGGATTGTCAGCTTTGCAGTCTTTCCTTTATGGGCAAGGTACAGCTATGTCGCCACCGCTCTATTGGTTAGTTGCGCAAGTTGGGCTAACTGCGATGGCGCTACGCCGTAACCGTTGGGGATCAGTAGGTGTAATTGGCCTTGCCGTATTTGGACTGTTTTTTCTAATAGGCGCAATTGGTGAACCAATCCTTCTGGAAAGCTTCAACCCGGCAACATTTGACATGCTTAATGCGGTAATACTGGCGGGATTGGTTATTGTACCGTTTATAATGATGGTTTTTGCCATTCTTGAATGGTCGAGAAGGCGAACACAATCTTTACGGCACGGGCAACCGCCATCCCAATCAATAGATTCAGCGTAGTTAACCGCCGAAAAACCCTGAACATAGGCGGCACATCACAGGATTATTTCTGTGATGTGCCGCATTCTTTGTGCGAGCCAACATTGACTATGCATTAATTCGTAAATCTGATATGAATTACTGTCCAACGGGTTTCTGAAGGTTTCAATTGTATACCCGCTAAGCTGTAACTGAAGATTGGGATCTTACAATCAAATCGGAAACCATTTGGGATTGTCAAAGGCATCAAGCTTTAATCAACCGTCCTTCGAGCAACAGCTACCCAGCCAAATTCACACCGATCAGGCGACCGATAGCGAATGTGATCATGGCAGCAACCAGGCCGAACAACACCTGGCGCGTGCCTGAATATGCCACGCTGCGCCCGGTGAAGAGGGTGATACCTGAGCCGATGATAAATAATCCAACCGCACTGAGCACCATGCTGACGGCTATGGCGGTAATGCCACTCAGGAAAGCATAGGGGAGCACGGGGAAGACTGCCCCAATTGTAAAAAGGAAAAATGATGTAATCGCGGCTTCCCAGGCAGAGCCGCCCAGCTCAGACGGGTCAACCTTAAGCTCTTCACGCGCTAGGGTTTCGAGGGCGGAAGTGGGGTCGCTTACGATGCGCTGTGCCATACGCTGGGCTTCATCTTTTGGCAGACCACGCGCTTCATAAATCAACGCCAATTCCTCCGCTTCCTCTTCAGGGGCGGCTGCCAGCTCTGCCTCTTCGATCCCGATCTGATGCTTGTAGAGCTCCCGCGAGCTTTGGACAGAAAGCCACTCACCCAAGGCCATCGAGATAGCCCCGGCTAGCAAACCAGCCAGTCCGGTGATGAGGATAGCGGTGTTGTTCAGCTCAGCCCCTGCCACGCCCATCACCAGGCTTAAGTTCGACACCAAACCATCATTCGCCCCTAAGACGGCGGCTCGCAATGCATTGCCACCGCCGGCGCGATGCCTGCCTTCTAGCAATGCCAAAGCACCGCCTTCCATCCCGCCTTTAATCGTCGCGGCTACACGGGTGAGGAGCCGGTTGTGGGAGGCTTCATCTGCACCCATCTCAGCACCCCCTGGAATTTGGGCATATTTACGACTGTCTTTTCGTTCATTTCCCATGATTGTAGGTAAGACCGCCGCTACCCCGAGACGCTTAGCTGCCCATGCCAACGTACGGCTGCGCCAATCAGGTGCAAAGACGGGGATGGTCACGCCGGCATCTTTCAGCCGAGCTTCCCAGGTGGCAGCATGTTTACTTTCTACGGCTGCCATGCGGCGATAGACCTCCGCCAGGCGGGGGTCTTTTTCAACTGCTGCCAGGGCATTGTACAGGTAGGCTCCATTGAGCTCGTCGTTTAAGCTTGCCAGTGCCGTTGCTTGCATTGTTGCATCCATATCACCCTCCAGGTGTTGTAAATAAATCAGCCAGCGTATTAATCTTACCACTCCTGACACCTCAAGCTTCGATCCATCCAAATTTTCAGGTGGTTCTGATCTTGAACACAACCCAGTGATGATCGGCCGATTACGACAGTTTTGATATTGGAAGGAGATTTTCGACGATGTATGACCCATATAGAAGTAGCGCCAGGAGCTATGACCGTATATTCGATGGGATGAATAAGGGTTTGAGGCTGATTGGGATCAGGTTGTTCCGACCAGCTCAAGGAATGAATATCCTTGACGTCGGCTGTGGTACCGGCACTCATCTCGAGCTTTACCAACGGTACCAGTGCAACTTGTATGGCCTTGATTCATCGCCATCGATGCTAGAGGTTGCTCGTAAACGCCTGGACGGGTCTGCACAGCTTGATTTAGGGGACGCCACACGCATGCCCTATGATGATAACAAGTTTGATCTAGTCATCTGCATGCTTACGTTGCATGAGATGCCTCCCAGCTCTCGGTCTCTCGTGTTAGAGGAGATCAAACGGGTGATTAATCAATCTGGGCACATCCTGCTAATCGATTTTCACACAGGGCCATACCAGCCTTTCCAGGGCTGGATCTCAAAAACAATCATCTTTTTTGCTGAGGTGGCTGCAGGCAGGAGGCATTTCCGGAATTACAGGGATTTCCTGGCTCAAGGTGGGCTTGCCAGTCTGATCACTAAACACAGTTTGAATATTGATAAAGGACAGGTTGTAGCTGGGGGCACTTTTGGCATCTACCTGGCGCATTGACCCATCGTCGATCATTGCATTCGATAAGCTTAAATTAGAATATAATCTCCTACAGCTGTCCTGAATCCAAACTGAAACTAGGATTTCCCTTCATCAACGCTGATTAAGTGTTCGATTATCTTCTATTAATCAGATAATCTAAGGGATAAAACCTTCTTTTGCATTTAATATTTAACGGTTATACTTAGGCTTTTGTAGCTGGAAACTAGGCTGAACATGTTAAAGCGCATAAATCATAGTGAGACATCCACGCAGATGAAGGGGCTAGATTTGCCTACCCGGATCACATACACAGGCAGCAAACAGACTTATTATACGTTCCGTTTCCTCGTCGATCGTAACCGAAAACCAACTGCCTACCGGGCTTATGCTTATTTCCGGTGGCTGGATGATCAGGTTGATTCTGATTCAGGTACCCAGGCAGAAAAAATAGCCTTCGTAAATCGCCAATGTCGATTGTTGGAAGCCTATTACCGGGGTGAGTCACCCAATGTTTCATGCCCTGAGGAGCAGTTGCTGGTAGAGATGGTGAGGAATGACCACGAAAAGGACAGCGGATTACAACTCTACCTGCGCAATATGATGAGGGTGATGGCCTTTGATGCGGAGCGCCGGGGCAGGCTGATCACCCATGCTGAGCTGACTGAATATACCCATTGGCTTGCAACTGCTGTGACGGAAGCCTTGTTTTACTTTATTGGCCATAAGGATGACCCACCCTGTGGTGAGGCGCGTTACCATGCGGTGTATGGGGCACATGTTGTACACATGCTGCGGGATGGCGTGGAAGATATCGCCGCAGGTTATTTCAATATCCCCGGTGAATATCTCCAAGATCAACATCTCTCCCCGGAGCAATTGAATAGCCCGTCATTCCGCAAATGGGTTTATGGAAGAGCTAAATTAGCACGCCAATATTTTGCTCAAGGCAGAAAATATTTCTCTCAAGTGAAGAGCTGGCGCTGCCGCCTGGCATGTGCTGCTTATCTGGCGCGGTTTGAATGGATGCTGAACAGGATTGAACAGGATGGATATTGCCTGCAGGAGGCATATCCTGAACGCAAAAGCTTAAAAGCAGGCCTTTGGATGGCCTGGAGGATACTCACCACCATGCTCAACCTCTCTTGGGCAAAGGCAAGGACAGGTGAGCAAAGACCACTGCCTGAGCAGTGCGAGGAATGATGAAATCGAAATCGGTTGTGATCATCGGAGCTGGTGTGGGAGGCATCTGCGTTGCTATCCACCTGGCATCACGCGGTTTACACGTCATTGTCATGGAAAAGAACCCTCACGCGGGAGGCCGTTGCGATTGGATCGAGCGGGATGGACATCGATTCGATAGCGGCCCAACCCTGATGGTCATGAAGCGGGTTTACGAAGCGGAATTTGCCGCGCTGGGTACTCCGATCAACGAGCTACTCCACCTGCAAAGGGTGGATCCTACATATCACCTGGTGTTTGACGATGGCAGCCAGCTGGCGCTCACTTCCGATATGGGCTCAATGCGCAACCAGCTAGAGGCGATTGAGCCAGGTGCCTACCAGGGCTTCCTACGCTATCATGGCGAAGGCGAAAGGCATTATCGGATTGCGATGGATAAATTAGTCGACCGTGATTTCCGCCGGTTTTCTGATTTTTTTAACCTGAGCAATATCCCGGTAATATTCCAGGTGAAAGCGTTGATAAACCATTATGCTAATGTAGGGTGGTATTTTAAACATCCACGCTTGAGAGCCGCATTCACCTTCCAGGATGTGTACATGGGATTAAGTCCCTTCGAAGCCCCCGCCACTTTCTCCCTGATGCCGTATACCGAGCTCGAGCATGGTGTGTGGTACCCGCAGGGAGGCATGTACAATATCGTGGAAGCTTTGATGACTTTAGCCCGCCAGGTGGGGGTGGAATTTGCCTTCGATACAACCGTCGAGCGGATTAATGTAAACGCCACGCATGCGACAGGCATCGATTATGAGGGCAACCGGAAGATGAAAGCAGACGTGGTTTTAGCAAATGCTGATCTACCGTATATCTACCAGTCATTGCTACCGGCAGACGGGCGAGCAGATAGACTTAACCATAAGCACTATTCCTGCTCGGTCATCAGTTTCTTCTGGGGGCTAGACAAGCCATACGGAACATTGCCTCCTCATACACTTTTCCTAGCAGATGACTATCGCCAAAATTTTGACGCCATCATCCGTGACCTTAGTTTGCCAGCCAACCCCAGCCTGTATGTCCATGCCCCCACCCGGCTTGATCCATCCATGGCACCAGCAGGCGAAGATACATTGACCGCCATTGTACCGGTCGGTCACCTGTCTGAGGATGGGGACCAGGATTGGGATGCCTTGACTGACCGGGCTCGCCAGCACGTCTTTCGCCGGCTAAGCAGCATTGGCATCACCGATCTCGAAGCTCATATCAAGTTCGAGACCAGTTTCACTCCACTCTCGTGGCGGAAACGCTATAACCTGGTAAGGGGGTCCACACATGGCTTATCGCACAACCTGGCCCAGCTTGCCTATCTCCGTCCAGCCAACCGGCACCCACGTTATCGCAATGTGTACTTCGTGGGAGCCAGCACGCATCCAGGCACAGGAATACCAACCGCCATGCTTTCCGCCCGTCTGGTAGCCCAACGCATCCTGGATGAGCTTGCATCCAATAGTTGACATGTGAGTTATGGATTAACCCCGGCAATTTCGAGGGTATGTTCGGTTTATTACCGTGTTGGTGAAGCCAGCCCAAGGCCTGGCATCTCAATCTAACTTTCTTCGTTTCGAGATCAGATAGCCCAGAACGATAATGGCGACGATGCCTCCCGCCATGAGGACAAGTAGATTCAGACCACCGCTGGCTGTCCACTGAGGAACTGGAGTCGCGCTCGGCTGAGGCAGGGCAGTATTCGTTGGGGCAGAGGTTGTTGTGGGGGCGGTTTCAGCCCATGGGGTCGAGGTTGGGGCAAGGACGATTGAGGCATCTAACGTCTTTTGAGCTAATTCAGTGCCTCCGGCAATCAATTCCATGGTTGCGGAGGCGTTGAAAGTATATATGCTTAATGCATCTTCCAGCGGCCAGCAATAATCTTGGGATGACGCGGCATAGGGTAGTTTTGAGGCTAATTCTTTACAGGCTTCAAATTCTTTCTGGATGGAATCCATCACTTCTTGGGGTGCATTGGGATTGCGCATATATCCTGACAGCCACAGCAATGCCAGACCGGCATGCGGGGCAGGATGATCTGGCATCAAGGCGGCAGCTTTCTGGTAAGCTTCGATTCCTAATGGTAGATAGGCGTTGCTGAATGCCGAAGCGGCATTATAAGCAACGGTCGCCAGGTTCCGGTAAAGGTCGGCCAGTTTCAGCCACCTGGCTCCATTTTCAGCGTCTGCCTCTAACACTGCACGAGCAGCTGACAACTCCTCCCAATCCACCGGGTCGACCAGCCAGATGGAAAAATCATCCTCAGGGCCCGGCTCGAAATCCTTCCACTCCCAGCGCGCCTGATTGCCTTCTAGAATAACTCCCGCGGGTAAGCCTGTTGATGCACCTGCCATCATATAAGGCAAATCCAGGCGATCTCCTGGCAGGTCAGCGATGGTCTCAGCTGAAGCTGGGTAAGGCAGGGTCACGGTCAGCTCAGCTCGCCCAATCGGTCCAGCCCAACTGGCCCCTGTCTGGAAGACGTAATACAATGCTAATGGTTTTCCTTTGATGGATGGCACCAGCGGGACGAGGTAGCTCACCTCTATATGGGTCTCTTTTTCAGCAGCAAAGGTCATGAGAAAGCTAGCCCATGGCAGCGGGGGTTTATCAGCGCCTTTGAGGTTGGGCAGCTCGCTGACCGCGTAATCTACGGGATACCCATCTGCAGATACCTTAAAGCTCTCGATCCTCGGCACAATCTCATCCGGGTTTATCTCCCAGCTGACGCTTTCCAATGCGGAAGCTAGCGGGAACCAAACGGTCATGTTGATCACTTCGCCGGTGGGATTGTGCATGGTGAAATCTGCCTTCACCTCTGCAATGGCTGTGAACCACACATTCCCAGAATAAAGGCCGTATGGCTCGGGATTTAATTGAATCAGGTCGTTATCGGACTGGGTGGCTTCGCGCACCGTCATTTCGACCGTCTCAGCCGCCATAATAATTGGTGTTTCCTCATTTGACTGAATATTGCTGCCACCAGGCAAAATGGGTTGCACGCCCACATCAGCGCGAACGGAAGTTGATGCCAGCACGCCAA
>Ga0153916_10002554_pt1 | contig 13298 bp, 11 predicted proteins | sample Opewatmetagenome_FD_109642 | JGI IMG/M metagenome (GOLD analysis project Ga0153916, IMG submission 109642) | Freshwater wetland microbial communities from Ohio, USA - Open water 3 Core 3 Depth 4 metaG | ecosystem: Environmental > Aquatic > Freshwater > Wetlands | place: USA: Ohio, Lake Erie...
GGGCCAGGACCTCCTGGCCGACGCGTTCTCGGGCAACGTCCGCGGCATGGGCCCGGGGAGCGCGGAGATCGAGATGGTCGAGCGGCCCTCGGAGCCCGTGGCCATCTTCATGATGGACAAGACGGAGCCGGGCGCGTTCAACCTGCCCATCTTCCGCATGTTCGGCGACCCGTTCAACTCCGCCGGGCTGGTCATCGACACGGCCATGCATTTGGGCTTCCGCTTTGAGGTCTGGGACATCGAGGAGCACCGGCGGATCTTCCTCAACTGCCCCGAGGAGATGTACGACCTGCTCATGTTCATCGGTGCCAAGGGGCGCTACGTGATTAAGCGCGTCTTCGCGCGCAGCGACAAGGTCCCCAGGGACGAGCCTGTGGCCTGCGTGTCCACGGACAAGCTCTCCCAGATCGCAGGCAAGTACGTCGGCAAGGACGACCCCGTGGCCCTTGTCCGCACGCAGAGCGGCCTCCCGGGCATGGGTGAGGTCCTCGAGGCGTGGGCGTGGCCCTTCCTCGTGTCCGGATGGAACCGCGGCTCCCACAACGGCCCCGTCATGGTCGTCGGGGAGAAGAACAACCGCACGTCCCGCTTCGATGGACCGCCGCGGTGCTTCGGCCTGGGCTTCCAGGTGACGAACGCGCACCTCATCCTGCCGCCCGTCGACCTGTTCGACGACCCCGCGTTCGAGCCCGCGAGGAGGCAGGCCGCGGAGATCGCGGACTACATGCGCCGCCACGGCCCCTTCGAGCCGCACCGCCTCCCCATGGACGAGATGGAGTACACCACGATGCCCGAGCTCATGGAGAAGCACAAGGGCAAGTGGGAGAGCGTGAAGTAGTCGGAGCTAGACGCAGCCGGTCGTCCCGCCGACCATCTCGCCGGATCGATAGACGAAGAGATAGAGGGCGGACTGCGTCCAGAAGTAGTCGCCGTGGTCGTCCAGATAGCCCGCCATCGACCCGCGGTCCTGGAACGACTTGTTGCCGGACGCGCCCACGAGACCGGTGAGCGAGCCCTCGTAGTCGATCACCTGGACCGGGTCGCCGGTTCCCGCGGGCACGAGCCTGTAGAACGTCACGTTGTATTCGGAGAGCGGCAGCGGCGTACCCTGCAGGTACTCGACGACGTAAATCCAGCCGAACGTGGTATTCACGGCCCGGACGCTGAATCGGAGTGGGCACGTGGGAGGGTTTTGGATCAGGCCCGAGCTGAGGAGGCCGACGAGGGCCACCGCCGCGACGGCGAGGGCTACGAGGATCACCGCCAGGTGCATCCTCTCCATCGCGGCCTGAACGGGCTCTCGGAACCTTAGCCTTTGGGATGTGGTTCGCAGCGAGTCTATTTGTGCGACGAAGCCCTTCCCGCCCGTGATGCGCCTCCCTGCGGTCGTGGTGAACTTCAAGGTCTATCCGGAGGTCCTTGGGAAACGGGGCTGGGAGCTCGCGAAGACGTGCGCCACGGTCGCCGAGGATACGGGCGCCTCCATCGTGATCGCGCCGCCCCTCTCCGATCTCGCCCACGTCGCGAGACTGGTCCACATCCCCGTCTTCGGGCAACACGCCGACACCGCGGACGCAGGGGCCCACACGGGCTGGCTGCCCCCGGAAGCCCTCCTCGAGGCGGGCGCCGCGGGAACGCTCCTGAACCACAGCGAGCGGAAGATCCCGCAGAAGAACGTGGCCGCCCTCGTGCCCCGTTGCGAGGAGCTCGGCCTCGAAGTCATCGCCTGCGCGGACGACCTGAAGGAGGCGGAGGCCCTCGCCCGACTGTCCCCGGACTACATCGCCATAGAGCCGCCGGAGCTCATCGGCGGGGACATCAGCGTGACGACGGCCCGACCCGAGATCGTCTCCGGAGCGGTCCAGGCGATCCACCGCATCAACGCAGGCGTGGGCGTGCTCTGCGGGGCGGGTGTCAAGGACCGCAAGGACGTGCGCAAGGCGCTCGAGCTGGGGACCGTGGGCGTCCTCCTCGCCTCGGGTGTCGTCAAGGCGAAGGACCCGGAGAAGGCGCTCCGCGACCTGGTCAAGGGTCTCCGGTGAGCCTCAAGCCTGCCGCCGGATGAACACCGCAGCGGCCAGGAGGGAGAGGCCCGCATAGGCGGCCAACACGACCAAGTCGAGTCCCACGTCGCCCACGCCCCACCCCCGCAGCATGACGGAATGCAGTGCGTCGTTCGCGTAGGTCATGGGCACGAACCAGGAGAGAGGACGCAGCCCGCCCGGAATCGCCTCAAGGGGGTAGAAGACGCCCGTGAGCAGGAGGGAGGGGAAGAGCACGAGGGGGATGAACTGGACCGCCTGGAGCTCGTTCCGCGACGCCGCGGATGCCACGATGCCGAGGCCCTGGTTGCCCACCGCGAAGAGGAGGAGGATGCCGAACGCCAGGGGCACGCTCCCCACGATCTGGATCTGGAACAGGAGGATGGCAGCGCCGAGGACGACAGCGCTCTGCAGGACCGCCACGAGGGAGAGGGCGGCTGCGTGGCCGAGGACGAGCTCGACGGGCGCGAGCGGCGTCGAGAACAGACGCTCGAGCATCCCGCCCGTCTTCTCGCGGACGATGACGATCACGGAGAAGATTGTGGTGACCATGAGCACCGCCAGGGCGATGACCCCGGGGGCGAAGGAGTCGATGAACCGCGTGCTCGAGGACCCGTACACGTAATCCGGACTCAACGAGAGGGCCGCTCCTCCGGCTCCGGCGAAGGCTTGTTCCGCGGCCGCGCGGAGGCTCGCCAGCACGGCCGAGGTGATCGGCGGCGAGGATCCGTCCAGGAGGACATCGACCACTGCGTTCCGTGCGAGCAGCTGCTGCGAGAAGTTCTGCGGGAACGAGAGCACGGCCCACGCGCGGCCCGCGACGACCTCCGCCCGGGCCGAGGCGACGTCCGGATACGATGTCAGGGAGAGCGTGTCGCCCGTGATGTTCCCCATGAAGCGGGCCGCCATAGGACCGAGGTCCTCGTTCACGACGAGGGTCCGAACGTCATGCACCGAGCCGCCGAACGTGTACCCGAACGCGATGACCATGAGCAACGGCATCCCCACGACGAACCCTAGGGTCCGCCGGTCGTGCCGGAACTGGGATAGGGACTTCCGCGCCACGGCCGCGATGCGGCGGGGGTTCATGGCGTGGGCTCCCGGGCGGCGCGCACCAAGGCGAGGAACGCATCGTCCAAGTTCGCCGTATGGGTCCGCTCCTTGATCGCGGCGGGAGGACCGTGGGCGAGAAGGCTTCCCCGGTGAAGCAGGGCCACGCGATCGCACTGGGCGGCTTCCTCCATGTAGTGCGTTGTGATCAGGACCGTCTTGCCGCGATCCGTGAGGTCACGGAAGTACGTCCAGAACGCCGCGCGGAGCTCCGGGTCGACGCCGACCGTGGGCTCGTCCAAGAGCAGGAGGTCCGGGTCGTGGAGCAGGGCCGCCGCCAGGGACGTGCGACGTCGCATGCCTCCGGACAGCGTGGAGACCAGGTCGTGTCTCCGGGACGCGATGTCCACGAGCTCGAGGACCTCCTCCGTGCGGTCCTCGATGGCCTCCGCGCCCATGCCGACGAGCCGCCCGAACAGGGCCAGGTTCTCGTCCACGGTGAGGTCCGTGTACACGGCGACGTCCTGGGGCATGTAGCCAATCCGCGGGAGGACGTCCCGCGGCGGGATCCTCCGCCCGAGCACGAAGGCCGTTCCCGCGCTGGGCGCGGTGAGGCCGAGCCACAGGCGGATCGCCGTGGTCTTCCCCGCGCCGTTCGGACCCAGGAGGCCGAAGGTCACGCCCCGGGGCACGAGCAGGGTGAGGCGGCGGAGGGCCTCGACGTCGCCGAACCGCTTGGATAGGTCCTTACTCAGGATGGCAGGAATCTCTCGATCGGAGAGGATGGACACGACATCCCGTGAGGCGTCCCGCGGCCCATAAGGCTGGTCCACTTACCGTACGTTCTATGCCCACCCGGAAGCCGCCGGCCCTACAGGGACTTCGGCTTCACGAGGGACCAGGGGTGGTCCGTCTCCAGGAACCCTTGCCGGAGGAGGTCCCGCGTCCCCTCGACCTCGCCCATGTCCCCGTCCCACTTGTCGAAGACGGACCCGTACGCGGTCTCGACCCGCTCCAGCACGGTTCGGACCTTCTTGCGGATCAGACCTGAGTCGCGGCCCTGGTAGACCACGGCGAGGTAGATGTGCGTCCCGCGTTCGATCAGGATGTGGTAGTCCCCGAACTCGAGCTGGTGCAGCTCGCGGTCCCGCCCGTACGTGAACGCGTCCTGGACGAAGTCCTGGACCGCGGTGAGCATGCCGCTCAGCTGGTCCTCGTCCTTCTCCTGCTGGCTCGCCTGGGTCAGGTGGGAGACCAGGATCCCGTCGCGGTAGATGAGGAACACGTCCTCGATGTGCACGCGGTACCGGCGGTACACGACGAAGACCGCGAGGCTTCCGGCGGCCGAGCCGCCCACCAGGATGGCCAGGAGGCCCGTGAGGTCCGCCTGGACCGTCGTGGTCGCGGGAGTCGAGTAGAGGCCCCCGAGCGGCGCGCCCCAGCTGTTCGTGTACTCCGCCTCGAGCACGTTGGCGATGCGTTCGTTCGCCGGGGTCCCGAGAAGGACCTTCACGCTGACCACGATGACGATCGCCTGCCCGGGCTGTACGTCCCGGAACTGCCAGGTGAGCGCCCCCGTCGCGGAGACGCCGGCCGGCGCGCTGTACGTGATCACCTGGAGGTGGCTGTCCAGCGGATCCGTGAGGTTGAGGAAGCTGGCGGCGGTCGCCCCCACGTTCGTCGCGCGGAGCGTGTAAGTCAGGTTCGTGCCGGGCAGCGCCTCGGCGTGGTCCACGGTCGCGGTCAGGACGATGGTCGGAGCGACGAAGGTCACATGGCCAGCGAACGACGTGAGGGGACGGTTGTTGAGGCCCGCGTCCTGGGCCTCCACGAAGAAGGTCAGGTTCGCCGAGGACCCGTTCGCCGCGAGCGGGCTCGCCTGCAGGATGAGCGTGTAGCTGCGCGCGCCCGGCGCGACGTCCGACCACGTCCAGGAGAGCGCGGAGCCCAGGGTCGAGCGCGCGCCGCCGAACGTGTCGCTGACGTAGACGAGGTTCGCGGGGAGCGTCACGTTGAGCCAGGCCGTCGACGCGGTCCCGCTGCCCGTGTTCCCGCCGTCGACCGTGTAGATGATCGGGGAGCCCGCTTCGGCCGTCGCGTCCGCGGGCGTCAGGTGGAAGGACACGGCCGGGAGCGCGACGGTCACCCGCGCGCCCGCGAGCACGACACGGGGGAGACGGTTCCCGTACCCGTCCGCGGCGTCCAGGGTGCCGTTGATCCGGAGGACCTGGCCGTCCGTGACGGAGAACGAGGCGGTGACGTTCAAGCGCACGCTGTCCGAGCCCACGGGCTCGCTCGGCAGGGTCAGCGCCACGACCGGGCCCGCGACCGTCGCGGGGACCGCAGCGTCCACGAAGGTGAGGTTGGAATCCAGGGTCAGGTTGACCCACACGGTCCCCGCGGCCTCGTTCCCGGCGTTCGTGAAGTTCACGTAGACGGGCAGGGGAATCCGGGGGACCGCGGTGGGCACTCCGAAGCTTGCGGCCGCGGAGGGGAAGGCAGGCGCGGCCACGGTGAGGGAGAAGGAGGTCACCAGCTCGGGCATGAGCAGCCCGTTCGTGCTGGAGTCGTTCACGGCCACGCGGTCCGTCAGGAGAGCACCTTCATTCAGGCCGGACCCGACACGGGCGGTCATGGTGAAGAGCCACGTCACCGGGCTGGACGCGCCCGAGGGCATGTTGGCGAAGACGAAGTCCACGCGGTTGCCCGTGACCGTGGCCATCCCGCCGAGGGCGCCCGACGTGTCGGTCACGTAGGAGAGACCCGAGGACAGCGTGTCGTTCACCCAGATGCGCTGGGCCGCGTCGCCCGTGTTCGTCAGGTTGAACGTAATCACGACGGGCTGGTTCGCATGCACGTACGGTGACGGCACGCCGGAGAGGACCATGGACAGGACAGGACCGTTGAGGACGACGTCCGCGTGGCTCGCGTTGGAAGGCCACCGGAATCCCTGCGGATCCGTGAAGTTCAGGAAGGCCCAGTTGCGGATGTAGCCGACGCCGGAGACGCCTCCCTTGACCTGGACGGTCACCTCGATCACGTGGCTCCCGACGCCGACGGACGGGAAGGCCCACCCGTACGTGTTCCCGCTGTTCGACGTGAACCCGGGGACGCTGGAGACGAAGGTCTCCTGACTGGGGAGCGTGTCGTTGACCCAGACCCACCCCGCGGGACCTGTGCCCGTCTCGTTGTAGTAGATGGAGTACGTGAACCTGGTCCCGGATTTCGCCTGGGGGACGCTCGCGACCTTCACGAACGTGAACGAGGGTGCGCGGACGATCGCGGAGCTCGCCGCGACGTCGACCGAACCGTTGCGCTCGACCGCGGTCACCTCGAACGTGTACGTGCCGACCGGGAGGGTCGGGCGCACGGCGTACCGGAAGAGCGCCCAGGCGGACGGATTCGATGCGTCCGCGAGGACCGCGGGCACGAGGGAGGTCCAGTTCGCGAGGCGACCGGACGGCCCGGTGACGTTCAGCCGGACGTCGGAGATTTCGCGGCTGCCGAAGGGGTCGGAGACGTTCGCGAGGATCACGAGGGAGGACTTCGGGGAGAGGTAGGTCGGCGGGGTGCTCACGGGCTGCAGCGAATCGACCGTCACGTACGTGGTCGTCTGCAGATCGAGACGGGACGGCTCCGCGGTCGCGTTCGTCGCGAGGAGCGTGCTCTGGCCGCTGGCCAGGGTGTTGAGTACCTGAAGTCGGATCGCGTGCCCGGCCGGGAACGTGTAGTCCATCGAGGGGAAGGTGTAGATCAGGGCCCAGTATCCGGATCCCGTGATCGAGTTCACCTGGTCCTTCCATGCCACCGCGGCAGTCGCCCCGCCGTTCACGTCGACCAGGGTGAGATTGATGTCCAGGCTCGTCGGCGTCGCGAGGGGCTGCATGTACAGGGTGGCGGTCAGGTTGAGGGCTCGGAAAGGCCGCGCCAGCACGGGGGAGAGGTCGAAGTTCATGGCGGGCCCGCCGCGGGTCAGGGTGAAGGTCCCCTGGGCGAGGAGACCCCCCGCGGGCGGGACCGGGGTCAGGACCGTGGGCGGCAGGGTGCCCCAGCCCAGGTAGAGCTGCTTCCTCACGATGCCGATCAGGATGGAGACCCCGTACGGACCGACGAACTGCTGCCCTCCGGTCCCGTCCGAGTAGACCAGCGTCGCGGAGACCGCGAGCCGCGTGCCCGGGGCGACGCCCACGTTCACGAGGTACGCGATCTGGAAGGAGTGGGGACCGAGGGTCACGCCGCTGAAGCTGTACCGCGGATAGCCCGTCAGGTTGCCCGCGGCCGTGTCCCCGACGAACGTGAACCCGGACGACGCGGTCATGTTAATCCAGGCTCCCGGGGCCGCCTGGTTCCCCGTGTTGTTGAAGTAGACCGTCACGACCACGACGTCCTTCGGGTTAGCCCGGGATGCCGACGAGGTGACGGCCAGGGTCAGCCCTGCGGCGTACGTTTGCATGGGACCCGCGGGAGGCGATCCGGGCGAGGGGGCGCCGACGAGGGGGCGACCCGGATCCGGCGACGCCGCGGGAGGGACCGCGAGGGCGAGAAGCGGCAGAAGCAGGAGGGCCGCTAGGACGAGCGCAACCGCTGGTGCCCGTGAAGTCACTCCCACGCGCCTCGACGCGTCCCTTGTCCCGGGAGGATAGATGACTCCATGGTCGCGGTTATCCCCTCTGATTTTTTTTCGTGGGAACAGGAGGGGTCCGGGGCCGAGGATGTAACGTGCGTGTAGCGGGGCGCCTTATGCCGGTCCTGCGGCGTCTCGGCCGCGTGACGGACCGGGGTCGCCTGCCCGCGACCGTTCTCCTCGCGGCGGTCGTCCTGGCGTCCGCACTCCTCCCCGGCCAGGCCGCGGATGGCGCACTCCCTCCCGCGCCGCCCGCGGTCCCTTCTTTTTCGCCCGACCCCGGCGTGCTCCTCGTCCGCCTGTACCCCAACGCGGCTCGCGACGACGAGTTCATCGAGGTGGAGAACGGAGGAAGCGCCCCGGTCGACCTGGGCGGCTGGTCCCTCACGGACCGCGAAGAGACCGCGGTCTTCCCGGCCGCGACCTGGATTTCGGCCGGCACCCACCTCGTCGCCACGAGGAACGCGACCTCCTATGCGGAGGACGTCCGCAGCCCGGCCGACCTGACGTACGACCGGGGCGAGGTGCAGCGGATGGAGGGCGGCGTGCTGCGCCTCGCGGACGCGGGGGACGAAGTCCTCCTGCTGGACGCCGCAGGAGGCGTGGCCGACGCCTACGTGTACGGAACGTCAGCCTACGTCGGACCGGGGTGGACCGGGCCACCGGCCCACGCCCCGGCGAGGGGCGAGATCGCGACCCGGACCGCCTCCGGCGATGGATGGCAGGACACGGACGGTGCGGAGGACTGGTCGGGACCCCGGGCGTACCGGCTCGGACAGTCCTCCTTCGACCCGCCCCCCGTGCAGATCGCGACGCGGCCCGACGCGCTCGTATCGCCCGACGACGGGCGCGAGCGGCTGCTCTCCTTCCTCGCATCGGCGGAGCACACGTTGGAGGTCGCGGTGTACACCCTGACGAGCGAGTCCATCACCTCCGTGCTCGCGGGCCGCGCTCGGGCCGGAGTCCGGGTGCGCGTCCTGTTGGAGGGCGCGCCCGTGGGCGGCATCGAGGACACAGAGCGGACCGCGGTCGCGCGGCTCGTGTCGGCGGGAGCGGAGGTCCGCTTCCTGACCGCCGAAGAGGATGCGGTCAAGCGCTATCGCTACCTCCATGCCAAGTACGCCATCGCGGACGGCGCCTCGGTGGTCGTGGCGTCGGAGAACTTCGGCGATTCGGGCTTCCCCGACCGCGGCGAGGGCGGGAACCGCGGCTGGTCCGTCGTCGTGGACAGCCTCGTGTTGGCGGGCCAGCTCTGGGAGGTGTTCGCGGAGGACTTCGATCCGTCCCGGCGCGACTCCGTCCCGGCCGAGAGCGTGGCGACCGGGGACGCGCCCGCGTTCGTCCCTCCCGAGCCCCGGAGCCCGGGCACGCCGTGCGAGACGTGGCACGCCCAGCTCGTGGTCGGTCCCGACACCACCCTCGCGGACGACGGCATCTTGGCGGCCTTCGCCTCCGCCCGGGACCGCATCTGGATCGAGGCGTTCTACGCGGACGATCCGTGGGACGGGCGTCCCAACCCGTACCTCGAAGCGGCCTTCGCGGCGGCCCACCGCGGCGTCTCCGTCCGGATCCTCCTGGACGGGAGCCGGTGGTCCGCGGAGGAGGACGCGAGCGGGAACGAGGAGCTCGCGGCCGCGCTCAACGACCGCGCGCACCGCGAGGCCGTGGACCTCGAGGTCCGCGTCCTGGTCCCGGGAGGGATCGTGGAGCGACTCCACAACAAAGGCGCCCTGTTCGACGGAAGGACCGTCCTGGTATCGAGCATGAACTGGGCGCATGGGTCGGCGACGGACAACCGGGAGATCGGACTGCTCCTCGACGAGCCGGCGGCCGTGGACCGGTTCGCGGCCACGTTCCTCGGGGACTGGGCCGGCGACCTCCCGGATCCCGTGGACGACCCGGTCATCGAGGACCCGACGGCCGTCCTCGCCCTCTACGCGTTCGTCGCGGCCGCCTCGGCCCTCTCGCTGCGGAAAATGAGACGCAGGGACAAAGGTCTAAAGCTCCGCGCCGGGATGATTCGACGTGGCGTCCTCGGGACTGCTCTCCGCCGCGGACATCGAGAAGTTCGGGTACTGTCCCGTGAGCTGGTGGCTGAGCCGCGGGATGGCGCCCGAGGAGGGCCCGGAGATCGTGGAGGGGGAGAAGGAGCACTCCCGGGTGTCCGAGGACCTCCGGGGAATCGAGACCCATGAGACGACGGCCCGGGAAGCGGAGACCGGCGTCATGTACTTCGCCATCGCGGCCACGATCATCGCCACGGTCGGCGTCACGTTCGTCGTGGACCTCGCCATCGAGATCGCGCGCCTCCTCTCCGCGGTCTCCCTGATCTGGCTCCTGTCCTCCGTCTACTTCCTCTACCGCGCGGAGCACCTCGCCTCGGGGCGGGAGCGGTTCCTCTCCGAGCGCATCATCCTGGTCTCCGCCATGGCCGCGGCGGTCCTCGCGGTGGCCGCGGTCTCCATCCCCAGCTTCGTGAACTCGCTCCTCGCGGAAGCGTTCATGGCCCTCGCCCTCGCGTGGCTCATCGGGGCGAGCAGCTTCCTGTACCGGTCCATGCGATCCCAGGAGATCGCGCGGTCGACCCGCGCGAAGTACGACATGGCGGAGGGGCGGGTCGTCTACGTGGACTCGACGCGCGAGAAGCCCAAGCTGTTCGTCGCCAAGCGCTACGGCCTGTCGGGCCGGCCCGACGCGGTGCTCCTGGATGCGGACGTGCACATCCCCGTGGAGGTCAAGACGGGTCGGACGCCCCGAGGCCCCCTGTTCTCCCACATCCTCCAGATCGCCGCGTACTGCCTCCTCATGGAGGAGGAGTACGGGAAGGCCCCGCCGTACGGCGTGATCCGGTACGGGGACGGGAGCCACGACATCGAGTACAACGAGGACCTGAGGCGGCTCGTCCTTCAGAAGATGGGGGAGATGCGGGCCTGCATGGAGAAGGGCGAGGCCCACCGCAACCACAACCGCCCGGGGAAGTGCGTGCACTGCTCCCGGCGGTCCGTGTGCCCGGAGCGGCTCGCCTAGCGCGGGCGGTCCTTGGGCTCCGAGGAGGACGCGCCGAGCTTGGCGGCGATGTCGTCCAGGCGGTCGCGCAGGTCGCGGACCTCCTGCCGCATCTTGAGCATCTCCTCCTCGAAGGGGGTGAAGGCCTGGCCCGACATAATCCGGTGGCTGATGACCATCCCGAGGAACACGGCGCCGATGATGGCGAGGATCGCGATCACGACGAGGGCGAAGACGAACCCCAGGAACGAGGTCACCAGGTTCCCGGGCGTGATCCACTGCAGGAGGACGCCCACCCAGATCGCCACGAGGACGCCCACGATGAGGAGCCACAGGAGGGTCCACCGGGAGAGCCTCATGAGATCATGCCCCTGCGGGGGATGGCCCAGCGGAAGTCCGCGGGCGGGACCGTGTACCGGGACGCGGTGCTCGGCTCATCCGGGAAGTTGAACACCATAGTGAACTTGTAGAGGTTGTTCGCGTCGTAGAAGGTCCGCATGGTCACGTTGTACTCGAAGTAGTTCCCTTGGAGGTCGACCAGGCGCGCATGGATGTAGAAGGGCGTCTCGTTGGCCGGGACCTCGACCTGCACGTTGTACGTGTCGTTCTGGGAGTACGCGCCGAGAGTGCGGTTGGAGAAGTCCGCGTTCATGTGCTTCACCTCGAGGGTGATGTTGTCGTAGAGGTACGCCTGGACCGCGGCGGTCACGTCCACGATGACCACGGTCCGGTCGTGATTCAAGGCCACGATGAGCACGGGGATGGAAGTGAGCTCGGAGGGGCGGCCCAGGAGGTTGGGGGTGATCAAGATGAGGGCCACGAGGACGATGATCGTGCCGAACATACCGGCTCGGAACCAGACCTCCCGCTCCACATGCGCGGCGATGGGGACGTGCGTAGATAAACGTTCGGCGCGAGGTCGGGAGGCGCGCGCGTCACGCCTCGTCGGGGCCGAATTTCAGGAAGGTGGCGACGCCGAAGAGCGCCGCGGCCACGACCGCGGCGAGGAAGTGCGTCGCGGCCTGCTCCTGGGGACCCAGGGTCCAGTACTCGAGGAACGCGAGGGCGAAGGCGGACATGCTGAACATGCCCGAGGAGAGCCAGAGGAAGTGGCGGATCTGGGAGATTAGGGAAACGGGGGTCGCCAGGGCCTCCGCGTCCGCGGTGACGCTCTCGATTGCGGCCGTCGTCGCCATGGACGCGGCCACGGGAGGGCAAGGGGTATAGCCGTGGCGAGACGAGTATCAGGTCCGGTTTTCGAGAGCGATTCTCAGAGGCGAGAAGACCGGTCAGGTCCGAGCTTCAAAAGAAAAGTGGGTGGCGCAATGGCCACCCAGTTGGGGGGGAGGTAATCGTGACATCCTGGCGTGCGGCGGCGTCACCCTCCGGCGGCATCCATCCCTTCTGACCCTTGTCACTTCTGCAGGAATTCCTTCTTGAACGACTCCATGTCGGCCAGCGATTTCTCGGCTTCCTGGATCTTCTTCAACTTGTCCGTGACGAGCTCCACGCGGGAGTACACGAGGTCTCGGATCGCCGCGCGCACAGCCTCGGAGCGGCTCGGGAAGTCGTCCACCTCGACGAGGAAGTCGAGCGCCTTCAGGTACCGCTTGGGCAGGCGGAGCGTGATCTTCTCGGTGTCATCTTTCATGGAGACCGTCCACTTGCGTGGGTCAAAGCGACCTCGTTTGACCGACGCTTGTCCGGCGCATCGGGCTGATGATATATAATGATTGCTAGAATTTTATCACGCGAAGGAACTCCGTTTCCCGTGGAACGCCGGGCGCCCGTCGCGGATCCTAGCGCGCCCGCGGCTCCGCGCGAGGGAGGCGGAGCGGCTGCCCGAATTCATCCTACAAGAATCGACGAATCGTTTAAGTCGCCTGGGCTTCTTGGTTCGCACACCATGTACGACGCCGAGGACACCGTGTTCATGCTCCCCGGACCGGTGAAGATGCACCCCCGTGTGCTGCGGGCCATGTCGGCCCCTGCGCTGAACCACCGTGGCCCCGAGTTCAAGGAGATCCTGACCGAGCTGCGCGAGCTCGTGCAGTACATGTTCGGCACGAAGGGCGACGTCGCCATTCTCTCCGGATCGGGCACGGCCGGACTGGAGTCCGCGGTCTCCGGCCTGCTTCGGAAGAACGACAAGGTGCTGAACCTGGTCAACGGAAAGTTCAGCGAGCGCTTCAACGACCTCTGCGGCGTCTTCGCGACGCCGACCGCGCTGACCTTCGAGTGGGGCAAGGCGGTGGACCCCCAGCGCGTGGCCGCGGCCCTCGAGGAGGACGACTCGTACAAGGCGGTCACGGTCTGCTGGAACGAGACCTCCACGGGGCTCACGAACCCCATCGCGGAGATCTCCAAGGTGGTCAAGAAGCACGACAAGCTCCTCCTCGTGGACGGCATCACGGCGGTCGGCGGCCTGGAGAGCCACTTCGACGAGTGGGGGATGGACGCGCTGGTCATGGGCTCCCAGAAATGCGTGGCGGCCCCCGCAGGGATCGCTGCGGTCGCCCTGTCCCAGCGCGCGGTGGAGTCCCTGCACTCGGAGACGTCCTTCTACACCAACCTCA
>Ga0153916_10002555_pt1 | contig 13297 bp, 12 predicted proteins | sample Opewatmetagenome_FD_109642 | JGI IMG/M metagenome (GOLD analysis project Ga0153916, IMG submission 109642) | Freshwater wetland microbial communities from Ohio, USA - Open water 3 Core 3 Depth 4 metaG | ecosystem: Environmental > Aquatic > Freshwater > Wetlands | place: USA: Ohio, Lake Erie...
GCAGTGGGCAAGCATCAAATATGGAAACTGCTGAGTAGTAACTGGTCGGCAAGGTGGTGCAAGATTAAATGAAGAGTTGGGCAGGTAGGATTTTACGCGTCAATCTCTCAAAGAAGAAGACTGGCGTGCAGGAGTTTGATTCTGACTTTGCATTGACTTGGCTCGGCGGAAGAGGCTTTGCGGCAAAAATTCTATGGGACGAAGTTAAACCGGGTACAGATGCGTTCTCGCCAGAAAATAGACTGGTAATGGCAACTGGACCTTTAACCGGCGCCTCGCTCCCGAGCAGCGGCAAACTCCTCGTGGCAGCCAAGAGCCCGCTGACAGGCGGCTACGGCGATGGAAACATAGGAACATGGGCTTGCGTAATGATGCGCAAAGCGGGATACGACGCATTCGTGTTTGAAGGCAAAGCAGAAAGACCGACAATCCTGAAAGTCGAAGACAACAAGACCGAATTCCTTGACGCGAAAGAGTATTGGACTCGCGGAGTCTTCGAAACCGAAAAAGACTTGAAAAAACAATACGGCGACGTAACAGGTGTCGTTGGCATTGGCAGGGCAGGCGAGAACAAAGTCAAGTATGCAAACGTTGTGTCGCAGGAGGGAAGAGGAGGCGGCAGACCCGGCATCGGTGCAGTTATGGGGTCTAAGAACTTGAAGGCTGTCGCAATCAAAGGAACAGGAGAATTACCCGCGGACAACATGACGGAGCTCAAGAAGCTCGGTCTCGAAGGATACAAAGAAATACTAAGCAAACCGAGTTACAAATTCTGGAAGCGTCAAGGCACAGTCTCAACCATCGAATGGAGCCAAGAAAACAGTGTCTTGCCAACATGCAATTACAAAGAAGGAGTTTTCGACGAAGCTGATGCTATCGGCGGCTTCACGATGGAGAAGTTTAAGATTGGTAATCGCGGATGTCCGCAGTGCAACATGACCTGTGGCAACATCATAAATGACACAGACGGCGAACCCTCAGAGCTAGACTACGAGAACATAACTCTGCTCGGTTCAAACATCGGTCTCGGCGACTTGAAGAAGATTGCACATCTGAACCGCATCTGTGACGATTACGGTATCGACACAATATCCACCGGCAACGCTGTAGGCTTCGCGATGGAAGCCTCAGAAAACAGACTCATCGATGAAAAGCTGGAATGGGGAGACTTCGAAAAGGTCAAGGCTCTGGTTGAAGACATCGCAGACAACAAGGGAAAGCTAGGTTCAATCCTGTCACAAGGCGTACGCTATGCGTCGGAGAAATTCGGACACGGTTCTCAGAAATGGGCCATGCACGTGAAAGGATTGGAAATAACCGCTTACGATTGTCACACTACCCCCGCAATGGCTTTGGCTTATGGAACCGCAGCGTCTGGAGCACACCACAAAGACGCGTGGGTGATCAGTTGGGAGGTAAAATACGGTCGTGAAAGCTACGATGAAGCAAAGGTTGACAAAATCATCGAGCTACAGCGGTTAAGAGGAGGCATGTTTGAGCTCTTAACCACATGCCGATTGCCATGGGTAGAAGTCGGCTTCGAACTGGACTGGTACCCACGCTTTCTTAAAGCAGCCTTGGGCAGAGAACTAACGCTGGAAGATATCTTCACAATTGCTGATAGAACCTACGCTCTGATTAGAGCATTCTGGGTTCGAGAGTACGGAGAACGGTGGAGCAGTGCGATGGACATGATTCCAGCCAGATGGTACAGTGACCCATTAACCAAAGGCCCGTTGAAAGGCGTGAAACTCGACAAAACAAAGTACGAAACCATGCTACAACTGTACTACAAGAAGCGAGGATGGGATAACAGAGGCATACCAACAAAATCCACCTTTAGTAGACTTGGACTAGACGATGTCGCCAACGAGCTGAGCGGGCACGTTCAACTTTCAGCCTAAATGCTCCCACCATTTTTAGAACGAAAACTAATCCGCCCGGCAAATCTGATTTGAAAGATGTTGAAAGCGGGATGAGAAAACGAGAATAATCGCAGACCTTCACGTTCACAGCCGATTCAGCCGAGCAACAAGCGAAAACATGAATATCGGAGAAATCACTCGATTCGCAAAAATAAAAGGTCTAAACATCGTCGGCACGGGCGACTTTACCCATCCAAAATGGCTTGAAGAACTCAAGCAAGAGTTGGTTGACATCCCTGAAACGGGCCTTTACAAACCAGCGAAACCGGCTGAATCTTCCATTTATTACATGATCACTGGAGAAGTTGCCACCATCTTCAACTTTGAAAACAGCGTCAAGAAGATCCACCACGTCATATTGACGCCGAGTGTCGAAACAGCGGTTCAAATCAATGATCGCTTGGCGCATTATGGCTCTTTGACAAGTGATGGCAGACCGATGTTAGACATGACCGCTCCTCAACTGGTCGAAGAGGTAATGCAAGTCACCGCCGACAACGTGGTTATTCCTGCACACGCTTGGACACCCTGGTTCGGCTTGTTCGGCGCCTTCAGCGGCTTTGACCGGATGGAAGACTGCTACCAAGACACGACAAAGCACATACGCGCTTTAGAAACAGGTTTGTCGTCAGACCCGCCGATGAACTGGCGTCTAAGCAGTCTCGATAGGTACGCTTTAGTTTCCAACAGCGACAGTCACAGCCACTGGCCATGGCGCCTTGGACGAGAAGCCAACGTCTTCGAACTCAAAAAGCCGACCTATAACGAAATCACCGATGCCATAACAAAGAAAGATGCGAATCGTTTCAGATTCACGATCGAAACCGACCCAGCTTACGGCAAATACCATTGGACTGGACACAGAAAATGCCAGGTTTCGCTCTCGCCACAGGAAGCCGTGAAATTCGGAGGGCGGTGCCCAGTCTGTCGCAGAGAATTGACTAAAGGGGTTGAACAACGAGTCGAAGAACTAGCGGATAGACCGGCGGGCTTCAGGCTGAAGAATGCGCCCGGATACATGCGATTGCTGCCTCTTTCAGAGATCATATCAACCGTTCTCGGCACAGCATACCCAAGCGTCCAAAAAGTCTGGGAGGTCTACAACAGCTTGATCGGAAGATTCGGAGACGAGTATGCCGTGCTTATCGATGCATCACTTGAAGAGATGGCACAGGTCACAGATCTCAGAGTCGCTGAAGCTGTTGTCAAGGTGAGAGAAGGAAGAGTCACAGTCAAGCCAGGTTACGACGGCGTCTATGGCGAACTCAAAATATCCAATGGTCAGAGCGAAGAAGTTGAAGCGGAACCTGACAAGCGGCTTGTGAACCAGAAGAGCTTGGCTGACTTTCTGTGAAAATACGCGGCCCGGGCTGCTCTAGACGAGCAGCAGAGGTAGTAGCGCAACCGCCGATAAGGCAATTAGGATTACTCCCAATAGAATCAGGAGCGGTCCAAGAGGCATACGCACAGGGGTGGATTTCGCGGTCACGTATTTTTCAGCTCTCTCCTTTGAAATCTGAGTTGCGGCTTCTTTTTCCTCTGTTTTCTTTTTTTCTTTTCTCCTGGGGCTTGTTCTAACAAAGGCGACGAATGATCCAACAGTGAATGTCAGTGCTCCTTCGAGGAATAAGAGATTACTTAGTACTAACAGAGGGGGCTGATCTGTGAAAACGGTGGCCACGACGGCTGTTGCCGCGTCCAGTGTTACAAGCACTGCGAGAGCGAGTAATCCCCTTTTGGTTTCTTTTGAGAGGAGATATTGCTTCAGTGAATCGACCCGTGAGGTTGCTTTCTTCAAATCTTCATCTTCAGGGGTAAATTCACGCACAAGGTTTATAGAGTTTTCAGCATCAAGCTAATGGCAATAGTTAAAGATCGAAACAGCATTACTATCTCCAACAAGAGGGACAAATCGACATGGATTATCGAAAACTCTCAGAAATGATTCCAGCGGGAAAATGGGATATACTCTCAGACAAGCTAATCGATTTTATACTCACATCAAAAAACGATGATAAGATGCCTAGCCGAGTTGCGAACGCGATACTTCGTCAGTGGCAAAACGACGCTCTGAAGAGCGAAACTGGCATAACCGCATTACTTCAAGCTGCAATTCTGCTTGAACCAGAAAAAGTCATTACGGCATTCAACGAACAGCAGATGGCAAACGTCGCTGAACAAATCAAAGAATCATTAAAATCATAAATGGTGAATCGGAAATGACAAAGTTTGGAATAGAGTTTGTCCCCCGTGAGCCCTACTGGAAAATAATATACTATACTATCCAAGCCGAGCGTGGTGGATTCAGCAATCTCTGGGTTACTGATCACTTTAACAACCGCAACGTCTACGTTACCCTCACCGCGGCTGCAATGTACACTGACAAAATCACGTTTGGTCCGGGAGTAACGAATCCGTACATGGTGAATCCGGTATTTACTGCACAAGCGATCGCAACTCTAAACGAGTTGACTCCTGGGCGAGTCGTCTTAGGTATTGGCGCAGGAGACAAAACAACCCTCGAAGGCGTTGGAGTAGAAGTCGAAAAGCCTCTGGCAGCCGTGAAAGAAGCCGTAGACATTTTCAGAAAAATCACGAATGGTGAAAATGCATCTTACGACGGTGAAGTGTTCAAGATTGCAGGCGCGAAATTCCTTTTCAAGCCCAAAGGACGAATCCCAGTCTACGTAGGTGCTCAAGGTCCGAAAATGCTGGAGTTGGCTGGAAGAATAGGCGACGGAGTGTTGATCAATGCTTGTCATCCAAAAGACGTTGAGTACGCAGTGAACAGCGTCCATGAAGGCATTGGGCAAGGAGGCAAGAAGCCCGAAGACGTCGACGTTGCGGCTTACACCTCGTTCTCGGTTCATGAAGACTTGAAAAAGGCAACGAAGGCAGCTGTTCCAGTCGTCTCCTTCATAGTCGCTGGGAGCCCGAGCATGCTTCTTGAAAGACATGGAATTGACGTGAAGAAAGCCGAAGAGATTCGCCATGCCTTGAAAGCAAACGATTGGGGCCGAGCATTCGGTGGTGTCACTCCAGAAATGATTGAAGCGTTTTCAGTCTGTGGCACACCTGAAATGTGCGTAGAGAGAATCGCCTTGCTCCTGAAGTCAGGAATTTCACAGTTTGTCGTAGGCTCTCCAATAGGCTACAACGTACGCGAAGCAATCAACCTCATAATACAAAAGATCATTCCCCACTTCAAAACCTGAGGTTAGCCAAAACAATATTTGGTTTCTTGAAAATCTTCCATAAATCTTTCAACATCATTCTTTATTTTCTCTGGCTTTTCTCCTTTAATTGCGGCTCTTTCCATAAACTCGGCTATCTTGTGCATTTCAATCTTTTTCATTCCTCTGCGCGTTACTTCGCAGACTCCAACTCTCACGAGGCTGTCAACTATTATGTTGACTTTCTCCAGTTTTCTTGCAACTCCGTGACCCCGTTTGTAATCGCCAAAATCAAGAAAGACTTGATGAGATTTCGTGTATCCAAGATTTGGGCAAGCAGCTGGAAAGCCCTTTTCTGCAAGCGCCTTTGCCAAGACTTGAGCATTTGTAATCACCTGTGCAGCGTATGACTTGCCAAACGTCAGCATTTCAGCCAACGCCAAGGTCAAAGCCGCAACTCGATTCCAATGTGCGTTATCTACAAGCCCTGGGTGAATCTGTGACTTGATTACCTCTCCATGCTGCTTGTCAGCAAGGATAATCCCGCCTTGCGGTCCAAAAAAGCTCTTGTGCGTTGACCCGAACAAGACAGAGGCCCCCTCATGTAAAGGGTCTTGAAATTTCCCTCCGGCAATCAATCCTAACACATGGGAGCCGTCGTATCCAACGTGGGCATTAGTCTCTCTAGCTGTCTTAACAATCTCTTTCACAGGGTGAGGGAACAAAAACAGGCTTGCGCCAAAGATGACTGCCTTGGGTTTTTTATTCAGAATCAGGCTTATAGTCTTCTCTAGGTCTATGTTCATATATGCCTTGGAAAACGGGAAACCCGTGACCTTAAGTTGCAGGAATTTCGGGGCGCCATGGTTCCCAATTCCTGGGTATCCTCCATCGTCTTGCGAGACGCAGAGAATTGTGTCGTCTGGTTTTGTGAAACTTGAGAGAAAAATCAAGTCAGCTGTATGACCTGAAAGAGGCTGCAAATCAGCTGTCTCAGAATTGAAGACTCTTGTCGCAAGTTCTTCTCCCTTCGTCTCTATTTCGTCCAAGAAACGGGTACCCATGTAAAACCTGTCTCTGGAAGTGTATCTGTGCCCAAAATCTGAAGAGAGAAGAGAACGAACAGCTGCGCTAGTCACATTTTCTGAAGGAATGAGATTAATACATGCCTGTCGCCACTGTTCATGTTCACGAGTCAGGCCGAGAATTTCATTTATCAGATCCATACAACTCCTCAACTCTCCAAGTCTTAGGTTACAATGTGGATATTCCTCTTTCTCATTTTAAAGCATGCTAAGCTTTTGCACCGCTCAAAGATTGTAAGTGAGCTGTGATGAACATGAAATTTGCTCCTTCACTTTCGTGCAAAAGCCTCCGATGAAATCTATACTGTAACTCATTTGATCTTATTGCAGACGCAAAGGTAATCGAAAAGGCATTCACTCAATTTTCCTCTTCTGAACAATTCATCAGATGAGAGTGTCGGGCTTCCTGAGTTCATCGAGAGTTCGATTGACGTTTTTTGCGCTGTAACGGTCGAGACCTCTCTTAATATAACTTTTTATACCTCTGTTATTACATGCATTTTTCCGAAAGGAGGATTATTTGGATGGGTTTGAGAGCTTTCGTAATAAGAAGACTTCTGTTGGTGTTGCCAACACTGGTTGGAGTTACGCTGCTGATTTTTGCGGTAAGTCAGCTTATTCCGCCAAATCAGAGAGCTTATCTTTATATGGGTGAGGTCCCGAAACGAGCTGATGTTATTCCGGAAACCATAAAGAAGTATCATTTGAACGAGTCGGTTCTTATCCAATATCGTGACTGGATGCAGTTGATCTTGCAGGGCAATTTGGGCTATTCCAAATCTGGTGTCGGCATGGTCTCTGATATCATCCGTAATAAAGCTCCAGCCACAGCTGAGATAGTTCTGTTTTCTGCGCCAATAATCATTCTGGTAGGTATCTATCTGGGTGTAAAATCCGCTGTGCACCGGGACAAGCCTTTGGATCATGCTACTAGAACTGTGTCAATAATCGGTTACTCACTTCCGTCATTCTGGCTGGGTATACTGATGCTCGTGTTCTTTTTTGCCTATCTGGGTCTGTTCGGCGTAGGTAGACTTAGCACAGCCGCCACTAGCTATGTTTATGGAATAAAGAGCACCTTCGTTCAATACACCGGGTTTATGACAATCGATGGCATACTGAACGGGCAACTATGGATAACTATGGATGCGCTGAACCACCTTGTTCTACCTGTCGCAGTCATCAGTGTCATAAACATCGCAGCGATAGTGAGAGTGATGCGCTCAAGCATGCTGGAATCACTCAACAAATCCTACATCATTATGGCAAAATCCAAGGGCTTGGACAAAAACGAAGTCATCAACAAACATGCAAGAAGAAACGCTCTGATTCCAGTTATTACTCTCTCGGGTATGATGATTGCCGGCATGTTAAACGGTTTGGTGATTACTGAGACGGTTTTCGCTTTCAACGGTTTGGGAAACTGGGCTGCACAAGCAGCCATGCTAGTTGATTTGCCAGCCGTGTTAGGGTTTGCAATGTTCTCAGGTGTCATCTTTGTTACGGCGAATTTCATCGTTGACGTAATGTACGCGTACATAGATCCCAGAATTAGACTTGGGTGATAAGAATGCATAAAGAATCACGTTTCAGCGAATTCAGAAAGAGAATTGCTCCACAGATGCAAGAGATCGGGTTCATGCTCAAAAGAATGAGTAAAAGCCCTCTTTCGGTTATAGGTCTAGCAATAGTAGTTTTCTTTGTTGCCGTTGCTGCACTCGCACCAGTATTGGCCCCTCCCATTCCAGGCAAAAACCCTTTCATGATTCCGCAGCCGCCCGCGTACGTAGTCGAGCCGCAGCCACCTAGTGCAAAGTATCCTTTTGGCACTGCTGAGAATGAATACGACCTCTACTATGGCATGATATGGGGAACAATCACAGCTTTTAGAATAGGTCTAACAGTTGTTGGCATTTCCTTAGCTGTAGGCCTGTTATTCGGGGTCATTGCGGGCTACTACGGAGGAGTCGTCGACGAGATAATGATGCGCTTCACCGACATAATTTTTGCCTTTCCTGGTTTAATCCTTGCCATGGCTCTTGTGATAGCCATCCCGCCAGTATCTTACGTGAATCTTGGTTTCACGATATGGCAAATCAACCTGGGCAAACTGGACATAGTTATGATTTCTCTGGTTCTAGTCGGGTGGCCTGGATACACAAGGCTGATCCGAGGAGAAATCATGAGGGTAAAGACGGAAGACTACGTGGAGGCCGCAAAAGCTGTAGGATGCTCAGATTCCAGAGTGATAATGAGACACGTTCTGCCAAACGCTGTATATCCACTTCTCATCGTTGCGACGCTGGACATCGGCGCCATGGTTCTTGTCGCTGCAGCGCTCAGCTTTCTGGGACTTGGGTCTGAGGCAGGTTTTGCTGACTGGGGCCGATTGATATCTACTTCGCGGAACTGGATTTACGGTGGAAGAGCAAGTGAGGCTTTCAAGTACTGGTATACTTTTCTGATACCGGGAATATTCATATTCACGTTCACGTTAGGATGGAATTTACTGGGAGATGCATTCAGAGATATTCTTGACCCAATGCTTAGAAGGAGATAAACGATGCAAAAGCAAGAGCAACAGCAGGACCTGCTAGAAATCAATGACCTGAAAGTGCGTTTCTACACATACGAAGGAGTGGTCAAAGCAATAGAAGGCATCCACATAGACCTTCAACGAGGAGAAACGCTGGGAATAGTGGGTGAAACTGGTTGTGGGAAAAGTGTTACAGCCCTGTCCGTCTTATCCCTAGTTCCGCCACCTGGAAAGATAGAGAGTGGCCAAATCGTCTACAAATCCGAGGACGGAAACATCGACCTGTTGAGCCTCAAAGAGCGGGAACTTCAAGACGTCAGAGGGGAAGACATCTCAATGATCTTCCAAGAGCCTCGAGCCTATCTGAACCCGGTATACACGGTGGGCTATCAGATCACTGAAGCTCTTCTCCATCATAGATCAAAACAAATGGTTGAGATGGTTATTGAAGGATTGGATCAGGATCTCCAGAATGGAAAGAAGGGTGCGGTTAAGAAGTCGTTTCTCAGATTCGAAAAATACATGTACAAGAAATGGTTGAAAGATCCTGCTTCTCTCACGTACGCATTCTTCAGAAAGATTCCGTTGTTCCGAAGGTTCCGCAACAGATTGAAGAATGAACTTAGGGAAAAAATCGTTGTGATACTTAAAGAAATGAGAATACCTGATGCGGAAAGAGTTGCAGAAATGTATCCACATGAACTCAGCGGTGGTATGGCACAGCGAGTAGTAATTGCTACGGGGCTCGTCTGCAGCCCTACATTACTGATATGCGACGAGCCGACCACAAACCTCGATGTTACTGTGCAAGCCCAAATCCTCCATTTGATTAGAGAGCTTAAGAAAGAGTTTGGGTCGTCAATTGCTTACATTACGCACGATATGGGTGTTGTTGCTGAGTTGTGCGACCGAGTAGCCGTGATGTACGCTGGAAGCGTCTGTGAACTCGCTCCTGTTTTGGAAATCTTCAAAACACCGTTGCATCCGTACACTCAAGGACTCTTGGAGTCAATTCCTAGGCCTGGATGTGATTTCAAGTCAATTGTAGGCAGTGTGCCAAGCGGTATCAATCTGCCCTCTGGTTGCCGTTTTCACCCGCGATGTGGAAAGGCAAGTGATCTATGTTCCAGGATCAAGCCTCATCCAGTTGAAGTCAAGAAAGGGCATTTCGTGGAGTGTCACATATACGGGGGATCTGAAAATGAATACAGTGCTTGAAACTAATAGTCTGAAGAAATACTATGCTGTTACAGGCGGTGTTTTCAGAAGAAGGGTTGGAGATGTCCGAGCAGTTGATGGTATCGACATGACGATATCCAAGGGAGAATGCTTTGGATTGGTAGGGGAGTCAGGATGCGGCAAAACAACGTTCGGTAAAACGGTGCTTCGACTGCTTCGGCCGAATTCAGGTCACATATACTTCAATCTTGAGGACGATGTGCGAGACGAGATTAGGAAATCTGAAGAATCCGCAAATAAGTCTGCTCTGGGAAAGCTCTATGCGCAGCACGATCTCTCCACGTTTAAGGGATTCAAGCTGAAGCGCTTGCGAAGAAAGATGCAGATAGTCTATCAGGATCCGACGACTTCGCTCAATCCAAGAATGTTGGTCAAAGACATAATTCAAGAACCACTCAGCGTCCAGAAAATCGCTAGAGGTGAAAAAGCCAGAGAGAGGGTGATAGAGCTCCTCAAAATGGTTGGGTTGACTGAGAGGCACCTTTGGCGATATCCACATGAGTTCAGTGGGGGTCAGAGACAGAGAATTGCCATTGCCAGAGCCTTGGCGACGAACCCTGAGTTTGTGGTTCTGGATGAGCCCACTTCCGCTGTGGATGTTTCAGTTCGAGCGCAGTTGCTCAACTTATTGCAGGATCTGCAGAAAGAATTCGACTTGACTTACCTCTATATCAGTCATGATCTAAGCGTGGTAGAGTGCATAAGCGATCGTGTTGCTGTGATGTATCTTGGAAAAATGGTGGAGCAAGCTCAAACGGCAGAGCTGTATAAGAATACGTTGCATCCATATTCGATAGCGTTGTTTTCATCAATTCCGGTTCCTGATCCGACTCTCAAGAGAGAAAGAGTGATGTTGAAGGGCGAAGTGCCAAGTCCTGTGAATCCTCCGCCGGGTTGCAGGTTCAATCCACGATGTTCAAGAGCGATGGAAATATGTCGCAGGGAGGAGCCGCAGCTCGTCGATGTGGGTAATGGCCATTTGGTGGCGTGCCATCTTCTTAAGAGCTAAGATGCTTTTGTGAATATCCAAGCGTTGAGAGTAAAGTGTAAATTGGTCTTCGTGCAATAGCTTGGTAGTGAGAAAGGTTGGCTAGGCATAAAAGGAGACTGAAAGTTAACAAACTGCTTATGCCTACAGCTGTAATCTTGGTTGTTTTGGTGTTTGTGATAGCCGCTGCTATGTATGGGTTTAACACTCCTCCGGCTAGGAGTAAGGCGCCCGCTTCTGAGTATTTTAGGATCCATGCAGTAGTTTTGCCTGAGTATGGAGTTGAAGAGCACAATCAAACAAACGGAAAATATTACATCATTAAGGCGATGGGATTTAATATTACCGCTGTAAAAGGCAATGCGAATGGAGTAACGATCTACTGGGCAAATGCTTACTCGGATGAAGTAAATATAAGACAGGGGCAATCGGCGTGGGTTCAGATTATTTCGACTTACGGCGCACCTGTGGGGCCTGTTACTGGGTCAACGTTTCAAACTGAAATACGAGTGGCATCGGACGAAGCTGAGGGAAAAGTAACCGTTACTGTATCGTAAGCTTCGTTGTGGGGTTCTTGTTAATTTCGGGCGTTTCTTGTCTCTAGCGTCTGATGAATCTCCGGTATGCGTATATCGCCGAGAAGGATAGGAGAAAGAAAAATGCGAAGTTGATAAAGAGACCTGCCCAGAGTATCTGGACGTTGCTGTTTCCCAGCATCATGTACCATAGTGCGTCTGTAGTCTGTTGACCACCGACTGGTGTTAGAATTCCGATCATTGAGAACGGGAATCCATAGTATGTTATGTGAACTATGGCGTCTCTTCCAATCCCCATTGGAATATGTATGATTGTTGTGGTTAGTCTTGAGTATCCGACAAAAGAAATGAACATAAGCACAGCGGTTGCAAAGAAACTTGTGAGTATGTCCACCGGTTCACTGTAGTTTTCAATGCCCTCTTTGATCTGTTTCGGCAGGCTTTTCATCGGTTTTCGCTTCTTGCACGTCTTCTAGAATGAAACAGAGATTAATAAATTTGTCCAAATGCATCTTCCTTTTGGTGGTTTCATCTGGAAAAGTCTTCCATAAGGATTAAATACGACCGAGAGGATACTTTTTTACGCTGAAAAATAAGGAGAAAGGAGAAATGAACAAGAAACTTCTTAGCTTAGCTTTTATGATGGCTTTGACGATAGCAGTGTTCGTACCAGCAGTTAAAGGTGCGTCAATCCAAAGTTTGGGACCCGGTAAAATGACATACGTGATTGCGACTATCGCGGGTGGTCCGCAAACCGTTGACCCAGCATTGGCTTACGATACAGCCAGCGGCGAACTCATAGCAAACGTGTATGACCCGTTGGTCTACTTCAAAACGACTGGAAGTGAAGTTGTACCATGGCTGGCTGATTCATTCACAGTTAGCCCAGATGGTCTAACATACACTTTCCACATTAGGACAGGTGTCCAATGGCAGGACCCAGCATACGGCACAGTGACACCGAGAGACGTTGAGTACTCATTTGAGAAGGTCATGGTTCGAGACTACACCGGTGGTCCAGCATGGATGTACTGGTTCCCAATCTTCAACCAATTCGCAGCTGACACAGCTAATCCACTTGCACAAGGCATCGCAATCGACAATGCAATTACACGCAACGATGTTGCAGGCACAGTGACGATCCAATTCACAACAGGCATGGCTTACTTGCCCTTCATACAGATCCTCTCTCAGACTTGGGGATCAATCTCCAGCGAGGCATGGTCCGTTGCTAATGGTGATTGGAACGCGGCAGTTGACAGACTTGATGACGGTTCATGGATTAACGCTCGTGACCCAGCTACTTCACCTCTAGATGCAGCACCGTACCACATGATGGGTTCAGGTCCATTCGAATTCAACCTCCTGAACGCAGCCGTCTCGTGGTCAATCATTAGAAACGGTGGACAAGCAAACGACCCACACCCGACCACCACTTTCTGGGGCGGTTGGGGCACAAACCGCTTGAACCTCCTCGGATTTTCCGGTGTGGTTACAAGAGGTTATGTGGACGAGATCGTGGAGTACTTCATCAGCGACTATGCAACAAGGTTGGCTGGCTTCACAGGTGTTGCGCCAATCTACGACAACATCGCCGTCCCCAGGTCACAGATTGCAACAATATGGCAGCAGCCAGGCATCAAACTACAGTATCCATTGGCAACGCAGACAGTTGATGCCATGTTCTTCAGCTACGACGTTGGAATGACAAGTCCCTACATCGGAACACCAACAGGCTATGGATACTTCGGTGAACTCGGCATAACCCCAGACTTCTTCTCGGACTTACACGCGAGGAAGGCTGTGGCATACAGC
>Ga0153916_10002557_pt1 | contig 13289 bp, 10 predicted proteins | sample Opewatmetagenome_FD_109642 | JGI IMG/M metagenome (GOLD analysis project Ga0153916, IMG submission 109642) | Freshwater wetland microbial communities from Ohio, USA - Open water 3 Core 3 Depth 4 metaG | ecosystem: Environmental > Aquatic > Freshwater > Wetlands | place: USA: Ohio, Lake Erie...
ATGCGATCGGCCAGCAGGCCGCCCAGCAGGCAGCCGATCGATCCGGTTGCGATCGCGAGAAACGCGGCGATCGACGCCGCGCGCGGGACGTTGCTGCCGCCCGACGCCGCGAGGCTCGCCGCCGCGAACACGCCGGCCCACGACCACATCGCATAGAGCTCCCACATGTGGCCCAGGTAGCCGAACGCGGCGAGCCGCGTGCGCACGTTTCGGAAGAGCGCGGCGGCGGCGCGTGGATCGAAGCGGGCAATCGCCTCGAGGTGCGGGCCGTCACGAACCGCGACCAGCACGAGCACGCCGCCGCACGACGCGAGCGTCGAGCTCACGAGCATGCGCGCCTGCCAGGACGAGGCGGGCGCGAGGGCGGCGAGCAGGTGCGGAAACGCCTGGCCGAGCGTCAGCGACGCGACCAGCACGCCGAGGCCCGTTCCGCGGTCGCGCGCGAACCAGCTCGCGACGATCTTCATTCCCGTCGGATAGACCCATGCGAGTGCCGCGCCCGTGCAGAAGCGAAGCAGGAACGCCGCGGGCGCGCTTCCGGCCCGCGTGACCGCGGCGGTGGCGATGGCGCCGAGCACGCATCCCAGCGCGAACAGGCGCCTCGCGGCGACGAGATCCGGAAGGTTCAGCAGCGCGCTGACGAGCGTCCCCGCCACGAAGCCACCCTGCACCGCCATCGTCAGCCAGGCGGCGCCGCCGGTCGAGAGATGGAACTCGGCGACGAGCGCCGGGGCCGCGGCGGTTGCCGAGAACCAGAGCGTCATGCCGAGCGATTCGCTGACGGCGAGAAGCGCCAGCATGGCCCACCTGATTCGCGCTTGCTGTTCGACTGATTCGATCACTGTGGCACGCTGCCACCGGTCTGAAGGGCACCCCAGCGCGGATGCCGCGCCGGGGACCCCGCCGACCGGCGGTTCCGCAAGCGTTCCGTTGCAAAGGCCGCAATATTACCCGATCCGTCGCGAAGGCGCCTGTGATAGGTTCAGCAGAGTACTTCGCGGTGCGAGACCAGGGAAAGAGCGTGCGCATGGACATCGCCTTCACCAGGCGGGTGCTCGACAACGGGCTGAACGTCATCGTGCACGAGGACCATCGCTGTCCGATCGTCGCGGTGAACATCTGGTATCACGTCGGCTCGAAAAACGAGCAGCCGGGACGCACCGGCTTTGCGCACCTGTTCGAGCACCTGATGTTCGAAGGCTCCGAGCACTACGACAAGGGGTACTTCCACCCGCTGCAGGAAGCCGGAGGCCTGATCAACGGATCGACCAACGCGGACCGCACGAACTACTGGGAAGTGGTGCCCACCAACGCGCTCGAGATCGCGCTGTGGATGGACTCGGATCGCATGGGCTACCTGCTGCCGGCGCTCACGCAGGCGAAGTTCGAGAACCAGCGCGAGGTCGTGTTGAACGAGCGGCGCCAGAACTACGAGAACCGGCCCTACGGCCTGGCGCCCGTGGTGATCCTCGGGGCGCTCTTTCCGGCCGATCACCCGTATCACTGGTTGAGCATCGGCGTCCCGGCGGATCTGCGCGCGGCATCGTTGGACGAAGTGCGGCACTTCTTCGAGAGCTACTATCACCCGCGCAACGCGTCGGTCGCACTCGCCGGCGACATCGATCAGGCGAGCGCGCTCGAACTGGCCCGCCGCTATTTCGGCGACATCTGCCCCGGCCCCGAGGTCTCGCCCGTTCACCCCGTGGCCGCCCGCCTGGCATCGGAGGTGCGGCTGCTGCTCGAAGACCGCGTCGAATTGCCACGCCTCTACATCTCGTGGCACACGCCGGGCCTGTTCCGGAAAGGCGATGCCGAGATGGACCTGCTCGCGGACGTGCTGACATCCGGGAAGAGCTCGCGCCTGTACCGCGCGCTTGTCTACGAGCAGCGCATCGCGACGGAAGTGGCGGCCATCCAGAATTCGCGCGAGGCGGCCGGGTTCTTCCAGGTGATTGCGACGGCTGCGCCCGGCCGGACGTTGAACGATCTGCGCCGGGCGATCGACGAAGAACTCGCGCGGTTGGTGGCCGAGGGCCCGACGACCGACGAACTCGAGCGCGCGCAGGTGCAGTTCGAGGCGCAGTTCGTGTTCGGGCTGGAGAGCGTCGGCGGCTTCGGCGGCAAGTCCGACCAGCTCAACGCCTACAACGTGTTCCTCGGCGATCCCGGCTGGTTCGCGCGCGACCTGGCGCGATATCGCGAGGCGACGACGGAAGGGCTGCGCGCGGCGGCCGCGCGATACCTGGACCCGGCCGAGCGCGTGATCGCCAGCGTGGTGCCGCGCGGGCGCCCCGAACTGGCCGTGTCCGATTCCACACCGGTGGTGCCATCGTGAGCGTCGATCGTTCGCGCCTTCCGGGGCCCGGCCCGGAGCCGCACATCCGTTTTCCGGAGATCGCGAAGCAGACGCTTCCGAACGGTCTCCGGGTGTGGACCGTCGAGCATCGCGGCCTCCCCGTCATCGCGCTCATGGCGCTCGTGCCTGCCGGCGCGTCCAGCGATCCGTTCGACCGTCCCGGCCTGGCTGCCCTCACCGGCGACATGCTGGACGAAGGCGCGGGGGGGCGATCGGCGCTCGAGCTGCAGGAGGCCCTCGGCCGCATCGGCGCGTCGCTCGACACCGAGGTCGGCCCGGATGCGACGATGCTGACGCTGGCGATGATCTCGCGGTTCACCGATCGCGGCCTCGCGCTGCTCGCCGACATCCTCATGCGGCCGGCGCTGGACGAGCGCGAGTTCGCGCGTCTTCGCGAGCTCCGCGTCAACCGTCTCGTGCAGCTGCGCGACGTGCCGCCGTCGCTGGCGGACCGCGCCTTCAGCCGGCTGCTCTTCGGCGCGCACCCCTACGCGCACCTGCCGATGGGGACGGAACCGTCGCTGCGCGCGATGACGCACGACGAGGTCTGCGCGTTTCACCGCCGGGCGTACGACCCGCGGCGCACGACAATCGTCGCGGTGGGCGACGCGTGCCACGACGAGTTGTTCCAGGCGGTCGCAACTGCCTTTGCCGGCTGGCCGGCTGGACCAGCCGCGGAAGTGGACGCGGCGGTCCCGAGCCACGTCGCGCCCGTCGTCGGCTCGCGCGTCGCGATCGTCGCGCGCCCCGGCGCGCCGCAGTCGGAACTTCGCATCGGCCAGGTCGGCGCCGAACGGCGCACGCCCGACTACCACGCCCTCCTCGTGCTCAACACGCTGCTCGGCGGACAGTTCGTCAGCCGCATCAACATGAAGCTGCGCGAGCAGAGGGGCTACACGTACGGCGCGCGGACGACGTTCGACTTTCGCCGCGGGCCCGGTCCCTTCCTGCTCCAGACGAGCGTGCAGACGCAGGCGACGGCCGCGGCCGTGAGGGAAGCGTTCGACGAGTTGTCCGCGATCCGCGACGCGCGACCGGCCACCGCGGACGAAGCCGCGCTCGCCCGCGCCTCGCTGACGCGTGGCTTTCCGCGCAGTTTCGAAACATCGGAACAGGTGGCCCGCGCCCTCGCGCAGCTGGTCCTCTACGAGCTTCCAGACGATTCGTTCGAGCAGTTCGTCCCGCGCGTCAACGCGACAAGCGAAGATGAGGTGACGCGCGTGGCGAACGCGTACCTGCGGCCGGCGGAGATGGTCACCGTCATCGTCGGCGATGCCGATGTCGTCGCCCCTGCCCTGCAGTCGGAAGGGTTCCCCGAGCCGCAGCTCGTCACGGTCGAGTGAGGACAGCCGGGAATGGGAACAAGCCGGCGTCCCGCCGCGTATCAGAACGTATGGCGGCGAGGTTCGTTCCTGCCCTCCGGAGTGGACCTTCGTCGGGGCCCGGTCGCAACCCGCGGAGGGCCCCCAGTCGTACGGGGCGAGCTTGCTCGGTCTTCGGCAACCCGCGACGGCCGGTCTGCGTAGTATGAGATCGTTGGCCGGTCGTCGAAGCCCAACCAAATCGTGTGGGCGCGCGTCCAACTATCCGTGACGGTGGTACACTAACGGAGCTGCAACGCGGGCAGCCCTTCGACTTCGCTCAGGGCGAGCCGCGTTGGGGCGCGAGAAGCGTTCGGCTGCAAGCTGCGCTGGGGACCCCGAGGGCGGTATGCAACTGGCACGTGTGAGTCTGAGCCTGTTCGGTGCCGCCGCCGTCGTCTCGGCGGTGCTCGCCGGCGCGACGATCTGGCTCCTGCTCACGAACCCGGTGACCGTCGCCGATGCGGTCAACGAAGGGGCGGTGACGCCCTTCGTGCGCGAGCTCGCATCCGTCCTGTATCAAGCCTTCAGCGGGCTGCTCAAATACCTCTAGGACACTGTCTGTGGGACCGCCGGTCGGCGGGGTCCCCAGCGCGGCAGCCCCGGGGTCCCCAACGCGGCAACCGCGTTGGGGTGGAGCCGCGCTGGGGTGCCCTTCAGACCGGTGGCAAGATCCCTTCGCAGCTGAGCGCCACTCGCAGCATCTCTCGTGTCCCGCCGCGCCTGCCGACCAGCTGGAACCCGACAGGGAGGACGTTGGTGGCTCCACCCGTCCCACCTGCCGCACCCGCCCCGATCGGCAATGAGATCACCGGGTGGCCGGTCACGTTGAAGAGCTGCGTCAGCCGCAGCATCACGTTGCGGACGGGGAGATCGACGCGTCCCAATCGGACCGTCGCCTGGCCGAGCGACGGCGCGGGAATCGGGAGCGTCGGCAGCGCCAGCGCATCGACGTCTTCGAAGGCAGCGTCCACTTCGCGGCGCAGCACCTCGCGGCCGCGCTGCGCCCGCGCGTAATCCTCCGCGAGCACGTATCGTCCCATGTCCAGCCTGAGGCGGACCGCAGGGGTGTACATCCCGGGCTCGCGTTCGAGCGTGGCCGCGTGATAGGCAGACGACTCGGGCAGCTGAATGTGGAGGTAGACCGTGCCGATCATCTCCGCGTGGGGCACGTCCACGTCGGTCACACTCGCGCCCGCCTGCCGCAGTCGGTCGATCGCTTCCTCGAATCGCGCCCGCACGTCTTCGTCCAGGAGATCCAGGAAGTAACGGCGCGGGACTGCGAGACGAAGCGACGCAGGCGGCATGCGGTCGCTGTCTGAGGGCAGCGCTGCTGCGGCGCCGGTCATCGCCTGGTACATCACCCATGCGCTCTCGACATCCGCCGCCATCGGGCCGACGTGATCGAGAGAACGGCTGAGCGGGACGACGGCGTCGCACGAGATTTCATCGTAAGTCGGTTTCAATCCGACGATGCCGCACGCCGCCGAAGGGATGCGGATCGAGCCGCCGGTGTCCGTTCCCACCGACCCGGCGCACAGGCCGGCAGCAATCGCCGCCGCCGAGCCTCCGCTCGATCCGCCGGCCGATCGCGTCACGTCCCAGGGGTTCCTGACCGGCCCGTAGGCCGAGTCCTCGCTGGTCGTGCCGTACGCGAATTCGTGCAGGTTCGTCTTGCCGATGACGACGGCGCCGGCCGCGCGCAGCCGCGCGATGACCGGCGCGTCGTGGCGCGCGATGTGACCGCGACGAACGCGCGAGGCGGCGGTCGTGGGCACGCCTTCGACGTCGACGAGATCCTTCACCGAGAGGGGCATGCCGTGAAGCGGTCCGAGGTAACGGCCGCGAGCGAGATCCGCGTCGAGGCGTCGCGCCTCGGCGAGTGCGCGGTCGCCGAGCACGGTGATGAACGCGTTGATCGCCGGGTTGGCGCGTTCGATCCGCTCGAGCGTGTCGCCGGCGAGCCGCTCGGCGGTCAGTTGCCTGGAGGCTACCTGCGGCGCCAGTCGTGCAATCGAGATCGTGTTCCACATACAGAATGCGTCGGGATCGGGGATCAGGGGTCAGGGGTCAGGGATCAGGGATCAGGGATCAGTCTCATTCTCCCGCGGCGCCGCTCGCGTCCTCGTTCCAGTCGGCCGCGCGCAGGGCGGCCGTCGCCTGGGCGAGACTCTCGAGCAACGGCTTGAGTTCGGGCAGGCCGCGCCGTTCGGCATCGGCGATCGCATCTTCGAGCCAGGCAGTCACATCACGCGGCCGCACGTTGGCTTCAGGCACCGGTCCTCCCTCTTGTCTCTGCAATGGGGACAGGCACTTTTTCTCAGAAAGTGAGAAGTTGTGCCTGGCACCTCTTCTCGGGTCAGTCTCATTCTCATGGGCGCTTCACGGCGAGCGAGACGCCGTCGCCGAGCGGCAGCACCAGGCTGAGCACGCGCGGGTCGGTCGCCAGGCGCTGATTGTATGCGGCAATCGCCTCGGGAAGGATTTGGCTCATGACAACATGAGATTGTAAGCTGTGTGGGCGGTCAACCGAGGAGTCCGTTGCGCATGCAGGCCGACTACGCCACCGGCGCGATGATCGTGGCGCCGCTCGAAACGCTCGGCCTCGAGAGCCTCGGCCAATAGAGTCCATATGCCGAATTCACACACGCCCGCCACCGACACTCGCCCCGCGCCGACGCGCTTCTATCGCTGGCTGGTGCTGGTCTTCATCAGCCTGGCGATGTTCGGCAACTACTACGTCTACGACTGCGTCAGCCCGCTGGCTGATGTGCTCAAGACGCAGCTGGGGTTCTCGGACTCGAACATCGGCCTGCTGCAGGCGATTTACAGCTTCCCGAACATCCTGATGGTCCTCATCGGCGGGATCATCATCGACCGCATCGGGACCAAGAAATCGACGCTGCTGTTCGGCGGCATCTGCTTCGTGGGCGCCGCGGTCACGGCGTGGGCCAACGCGCCAGTACTGCTGGCACTCGCCGGGGCCGTGAGTCTCCCGTTCGAGTCGATCGCGGGTCTGCTGGGGCATCCTTTCACCCTCGCGCCCGGGTCGCGTCTGGTGGTCGTCATGGCGGCCGGCCGGCTGATCTTCGGTCTCGGCGCGGAATCGCTCATTGTCGGTGTCACCACGGCGATCGCGCGCTGGTTCAAGGGCAAGGAGCTCAGCTTCGCGTTCGGGATCAACCTGACCATCGCCCGCCTCGGGTCCTTCGCGGCGTTGAACTCGCCCAGCTGGGCCTGGCGTTCCTACGAGCACTGGCAGTGGCCGCTGCTCATCTCGGTTGGCTTCGGCACGTTCTGCGTCGTCGGTGCGATCCTGTATTGGATTCTCGAGGCGCAGGCCGAGCAGCGCTACCAGCTCGGGGCGGCGGGACCGACCGACAAGGTCGATCTCCGCCAGACGAAGTTCGGCACGTCGTACTGGCTCATCGTCGCGCTGTGCATCACGTTCTACTCGGGCATCTTTCCGTTCCAGACGTTCGCCGTGAAGTTCTTCATGGAGGCGCACGGCACGACGCGCGAAATCGGCGGCGCGCTCTCGAGCTCGCTGACCTTCTTCGCCATGGTGTGCACGCCGCTGTTCGGCCTGCTCGTCGATCGCGTCGCGAAGCGGTCGCTGTTCATGATGCTCGCATCGCTGCTGCTGGTGCCCGTGTACCTGATGATGGCGTACACGCGGATGCCGGAGCTCGTGGCCTTCAACCTGCCCATTCCATTCACCGGGATCATCTTCCCGGTCTACATCCCGATGATCATGATGGGGGTCGCCTTCTCGCTGATTCCGGCCGTGATGTGGCCGTCGGTCGCGTACGTCGTGGAGCAGTCGAAACTCGGCACCGCCTACGGTCTGATGACGATGATCCAGAACATCGGGCTGTTCGGTTTCAACCTGCTGATTGGCTGGGCGAATGATCACTGGGGAGCGACCGCGACGAACCCCGGCGGTTACGCGCCGGGCATGTGGATGTTCTCGTGCCTCGGGTTCTTCGCCTTGCTGTTCGCGTTCCTGCTGCGGCGATCGGAGACCGGTCCGCACGCACACGGATTGGAAACGATCACCACGAAGGCTTGAGGCTCAAGGCCCAGTCAAAAGAATATGGAAAACCAGCCGCTCGCGTACCTCATGCGCGAATTCGTCGAGAGCGGGGAAGGCCGCCCGATCCGCATCCTTTCGGAGTACCTCGAACCGCTTCGCCGGTTCAGGCAGCACAACATCCAGGACACGGTCGTCTTCTTCGGTTCCGGGCGCGTGCACAGCCGGGAGTGGGCGCGGCGGGCGCTCGCGGAGACGATGAAGCAGTACCCGAACGGGACGCCCGACGAGGAAGCGCTCATCGCGCGCAGCCGGCGAGCGGTCGACTGGGCGCGCTACTACGAGGATGCGAGGCAGCTGGCGGCGATGCTCACCCGGTGGAGCCTGTCGCTCGGTGCCGAGCACGAGCGCTTCGTCGTCTGTTCGGGCGGCGGGCCGGGCATCATGGAAGCCGCCAACCGCGGCGCGCGCGAGGCGGGCGGAAAGACCATCGGGCTCAACATCCGCCTGCCGTTCGAGCAGGGCGTCAACCCGTACGTCAGCCCCGGCCTGCACTTCGAGTTCCACTACTTCTTCATGCGCAAGTTCTGGTTCGCGTACCTGGCGAAAGCGCTCGTCGTCTTCCCCGGCGGCTTCGGCACGCTCGACGAGATGTTCGAGATTCTCACGCTCGCGCAGACCGACAAGCTGTCGAAGAAGATCGGCGTCCTCATCTACGGCCGCGACTACTGGGACCAGGTCGTCAACATGCAGCCGATGGTCGACCGGGGCGCCATCTCCGAGTCGGATCTGGCCCCGATCCGCTTTGCCGACACGCCGCAGGACGCGTTCGAGTACCTGAGGGCGCACTTGCTGGAGCACCACCTGAAGCCTGCAACCGCGCAGGAAGGGCAGGCGCCGGGACTGGCGAAGACGAGGAGATAGCGTTCCGAATGAAGAATTGGGAATGGAGGATTTAGAATGTTCGATTGCTGAATGGAGAATGTCAGGACGTTTCGAATGCGGAATGTTGAATGAAGAAACCAGCGTGTCTCCCGCGCCTGGTCGCTGATCCCCGATCCCTGATCCCTGATCCCTGATCCCTGATCCCTGGTCCCTGATCCCTGGTCCCTAGTACAGCAGGAACCGCTCGCGCACCGGGAGGAAGCGACGCACGTCGTCTTCCCAGCTCGCGGCGATCTCGAGCGCCGGAACGTCCGCGTCGATCTGCAGCCGCAGTTCGTCCGATCCCGCCAGGATGTCGATCGGCCACTTCGCCTCTTCGTATTCGTAGGGCGGCTGCCGCCACGCGAAGCGCTCGGGGTCGAGGCGTCGCGCCTCGGCGAGCAGCGCCGCGCCGGTGAGCACCGGTTTGAAGACCTGGCGGCGGGTCACGTGGATCTGGCAGCCGCCGCACGCCTGCCGCGCGTGTTTCTGGAAGGTGGGTTCGAATCGAACCGGCCTGAACCAGACGCCGGGGATGGCCGCGTCGTTCATCTGCTCGGCCAGCCTTCGGGCGTCGATCCACGGTGCCCCCGATATCTCGAACGGCCGCGTCGTACCGCGGCCTTCCGACAGGTTCGTCCCCTCGAAGAGCACCATGCCGGGATACACGATGGCGGTGTCGAGCGTCGGCATGTTCGGCGACGGCATCACCCAGGGCAGCCCGGTGTCGTCCCAGTACATGTCTCGCTGCCACCCGGCCATCGCCACGACCGTCAGCTTCGCTCCGATGCCGAAGTGCTCGTTGAACAGGCGCGCCAGTTCGCCGATCGTCATCCCGTGGCGCATCGGGATCGGAAACTGGCCGACGAACGACTCGAACCCGGGGTCGAGCACCGGGCCTTCGACATCGACGCCGCCAATCGGGTTCGGCCGATCGCAGACGATGACGGGCACGCCGTGCCGCTTCGCGGCGCGGAGGCAGTTCGCCATCGTGTGGATGAACGTGTAGATGCGCGCGCCGACGTTCTGCAGATCGACGACGAGCACGTCGAGGCCCACGAGCATCTCGGCGGTCGGTTCGCGCGTCTCGCTGTAGAGCGAGTAGATCGGGACGCCCCAGCGGTGGTGGTGTGCGTGGCCCGTTTGGACCATGTTGTCCTGCACGTCGGCGGCGAACCCGTGCTGCGGGCCAAACAGCGCCGCGAGCGTGAGGTCGTCGCGTGACGCGAGGCGGTCCGCAGTGTGTTGAAGACGGCGGTCAACCGAGGCCGGATTCGACACGAGGCCGACGCAGCGGTCGTGAAGCAGCGTCGATTCGAGCAGGCGATCGGAGCCGAGTGCGATTCGCATGTCAGAATTGAGGGTTCAGGAGTCGGGACTCAGGAGTCAAGCGCTTTCGCTCCCCGGCTCCTGATTCCTGATGCCCGACTCCTGATTCCTGGCTGCATTCTGTTCATTCGGGACGTTCCGTCCCGCGTTCGACCTGCCGTCGAATCTCCTGCAGCACCTCGTCGCGCTCCGGGCCCGACAGCCGCTGCTTGAAGTCTTCGAGCGCAGCCCTCACCACGTCGCGGTGGTGCAGGCGCAGGCCGATCGGCCCGACGGCCTGCAGCCACAACCGGTGAATCAGCTCGAGATCCTCGGTCGTCAACGTCGGCAGGTGCGGTCCCAGGACGAACGTCTGCACGTCGCCGTTCAGGCGGCAGGCAGCCAGCCGCGTCCGCAGCTTCTCGCTGCCGGGCACCCGTTCCCAGGCGTCACCGAGCAGTCGCGCCTGTTCGGCCGCCGAGAACTTGGCCGACTCCCCGACGACGATCTCGAGCGAGCCCAGGCGTACGGCACTCTGCGCCACCGCGTCGAACACGTTGCTCGACGGTACGACGAGCAGCTTCACCGGCTTGCCGTGCCGCTCGGCGACCGCCACGACCTTGGTGAACAGCAGCTGCTCGTAATCGAGGAACAGCTCCTCCTCCTGCAGGTTGGCGTACCGCGTGTCGGGACCTTGCAGCAACCGGACGGTCATCACGACGACGTCACGCTTTTCCGTGTCGGTCTGGTCCAGCGCCCAGTCCACGTGCCGCAACGTGTTGTAGTCGCGGACGGGCACCAGCACGTTACCGGGCCGGGCCGCCACTTCTTCCAGCGCCACGTCGGCGGCTGGCAACAGCTGGAACTGGTCCAGTTTCGAGTCGCGTCCCCGGCGGCGGTGTTCCGCTTGCCGTTCCGACAACGTGAAGGCGACAAAGAGGACCGCCGTGAAGCTGAGGCCGGATATCGTCGCGAGCTGCTTGGTGAACAGGTTCGCGATGGCCACCGCGAACAGCGCCAGCGCGATCGACGCCAGCCCGATCGGCAGCTCGAGCCCCCCGACACGCAGGTTGAACGGCACGCGCCATTCGCGCACGCTGCGATCCTTGAAGCGCAGCACCAGCAGCGCCAGGGCGTTCAGTGCAAAGCTCCACACGACCCCGAACGCGTACGCCTCGCCGAGCAGGTAGACGTCACCCCTGCTCGCGATCACCGTTGCGAGCTGCAGCGCCGCGATCGTGTTCAGGATGCGGTGCGTGGTCCCGTACTTGCGTTGTGGCTTGCGGAACCATTCGGTCAGCACACCGTCTTCGGACACCCGGTTCAAGATCGCGTTCGCGCCGACGATCGACGTGTTCACGCCGCCGCTGAGGATCAGGAACCCGACCACCACGACGAAGGCCTGGAACAGCAGCCGCAGCATCTGCGGCCCGACCAGGCTCATGGCGACGCCGGAGATCAGGTTGTTGGAGAAACGCGGCCGCACGGCGTCGGGGATGAGCGCGACCGCCAGGAAGCTGACCGACCCCGTGAAGATGACGCTGTAGAGGAAGGCGACGAGGCCGGCGCGGCGCAGATTCAGCGCTTTCGGGTGCTGGATCTCGCGATACACCTGTGCGAGCGTTTCCCACCCGCTCATGGCGAGGAATGAGTGCCCGAAGCCGACGAGCAGCGCGATCACCGGGATCGAAGGCAGCACCGTGCCCCGGAACCACCCGAGCGCTTCGTTCGAGAAATGCAGGTGCTGGACGGTTGGCGTCGGCGGCAGTTGGCCGCCGTGCCGGAGCAGCGTGAACGCGGCCCAGACGAACAGGATCACGATCATCACGGTCGTGATCTGGATGATGCGCAGCGCATCGGAGCTCGACTCGCGCATGCCCTGCGTGTTGCGCCACCAGAAGTAGAGAATGACGGCCGCAGCCAGGATCGCGGCCGTCTCGTTGCGCGGCAGCGCGAAGTCCGCGCCCACTCGATGGGCGATGTCGTTGACGAGCCCCGCGACGTACTGGCCCGCCGACACCGCGCTGATGGGACCGGTCAGGACGTAGTCGAAGAGCAGCGCCGACACCGACAGCTTGCCCATCGTCCCGCCCATGGCCGCCCGGACGACGCGGTACGCGCCGCCGCGGACGAACATGACCGACCCTTCGACATAGATGGCGCGAACGGCGTACGAGAAGAGCATCACCCCGAGGATGAACCACGGCGCCGCCTTCCCGACCGCCTGCTCGGCGATACCGCCGGCGTAGAACGCGGACGAGCCGAGATCCCCGAGGACGATGGCGGCCGCGCGCCAGAACGAGATGAACGAGAGGAAGACCGTCGTCGCGACGACGACCTGCACGCGGCTGCGACCCGTTCCCGGCTCGGACGCACGTGTGCGTTCTGGAGCCTTCAAGACACGCCTCTGCTGATGAGGAAGAACAACGTGAGTGCCAACGGCGAGATGCGCTGATGGTCGGTCAAGCCAGCCCTCAACGGTACGCTTCAGACCTTCGCCAGTCAAGGAAGGCCGCCTGCGGGTGCCAGGTCCCGGCTCGACCGGCCGGTCCTATATCCCCACGAGGGCAGAATGCGCGGCTGCAGCCTTCGCCCGGGAAGGGTGGCTCACTGGCTTGCCTGGCCGTCGCTCATGGCAACGGCAAGCGAAGGCAAAAAAGGGGGAGGCTCCTCTTCCATGCAGGAGCCTCCCCAAGGACACGGGTATGGGAGGTGATTAACCTCTGATCCGGCAATACGCCGACGGGGGATGCGCGTTTACCTGGCCGTGTGACGGGGCGAAAACGGGGGATTCGACGGCTCGCGCGAAGCGCGGACGATACGCCGCGGGCGCGCGGCCGGTCGAACCCCTGTAGGACCCACGTGGCGTCGGCCCGCGAACGATCGCTCGTTCGGGAGGCTTCGGGCCGGCCGCCATGTCGGCACTTGAACTATCAAATCACATGCCAGAGCTCCGCGTGGCCAGCCGCCCATCGATGCGCGGGCAAAACCGGCCGGATCCATGCGGCCGCACGGGCGCGGTTCGACGTGACGCGGGTCCCGGGGTCGCTGCCGGAGGGAGAAAAGTGTAGGCTTGCTGTCTCAAGATGGAGATCAGGTGTCACACCGGTGTCACAACAGTGACAGCAGGCCGTCCCCGAAGGCCAGGCGCGCCGGGACCTGGCACGCGCGGACTGTGCGACCGCCGGTCTTGAAAGGGTGTGGGACCGGTGGTGACAAAGGAGTGATCATGCGAACCATCGCTCGGCGTTCGGCGTGGCTCGTGGTGGCGGTCATGCTTGCTGCTGCCGTGCCGGCGGCAGCGCAG
>Ga0153916_10002558_pt1 | contig 13289 bp, 16 predicted proteins | sample Opewatmetagenome_FD_109642 | JGI IMG/M metagenome (GOLD analysis project Ga0153916, IMG submission 109642) | Freshwater wetland microbial communities from Ohio, USA - Open water 3 Core 3 Depth 4 metaG | ecosystem: Environmental > Aquatic > Freshwater > Wetlands | place: USA: Ohio, Lake Erie...
ATCTCGGCGCGCTTCTTTTCACCCCCGCTGAATCCGTCATTGACGTAGCGGCGGGCGAAATCCTGGTCCACCTTGAGGATGTCCATCTTCTTGAAAAGGAGTTCGCGGAATTCGCGGATGGGCATTTCCGTGCCGCGGACGCTGTTCAGCGAATGGCGGAGGAAGTTGACGAGGGTGACGCCGGGGATGGCAACCGGGTACTGGAAGGCGAGGAACAGTCCGAGACGAGCCCGCTCGTCAACCTTCATCTCGAGCAAGTTCTTGCCCTTGAATCGGACCGAACCGCCCGTGACGGTGTAGGCCGGGTTCCCCATGAGCACGTTCGCGAGCGTGCTCTTGCCCGAGCCGTTCGGTCCCATGATCGCGTGAATTTCGCCCGCCCTGATCGAGAGGGATAGCCCCTTGAGGATTTCCTTGTTGGCGATGCTCGCCCTGAGATCAGAGATCTCCAGTAGTGGTGACGTGGTCATGGGGCTCCTTACTGTATCTCGATGAGTTGCCGGTTGCCGCCGGGGTGGAACAGGTATTCGCAGCAGGCTGCACCGTCGACTATTCGATGCACCTGGGCGACATCGAAGCCCAACAGCAGCTCGATAGCTTTCCGATCTGAGTCGCAGGGGAGCTGCGACATCTCGGCGGCTTTCCGATAGGGGCAGGCTCCGTTCGTCAGATGGAAGCCGTCCGCCTCTGCGTGCCAGGAGTCGAGAATGCCTTCCGCCTTCAAGCTCTCGGTGACCATCCGCGCCAGCTCGGCGGGATCGGCCACCTGTTCGGGTACCTGTCCGCGGTGACGCGCCGCCAGTGATTCTGCAATCCCGGCCATCACCTTTGCCTTGACGCCGTCCTGCTCCGAAAGGCTTCGTAGCATTCGCTCAAGGAGGTCGGCATAGGCGGCTGGGAGCGAGCCGGTCGCGGCTTCGGTTGCGTGATAGGCGTGGTACGGCCGTCCCTTCGTCTGTCGTACCTGCTTGACGTCGACGAGCCCGTCCGCACGGAGGTTATCCAGGTGGCGCCGCACCGCGGCCTGGGTGATACCGAGCTCTTCGGCCAGGCTCTCAACGCGGGCTTCGCGCTGCTGAATGAGCAATTCGAGGACTCGTTCGCGGGTCTCGTGCATGCACTCAGGATAAGCCGCCGTCGTCGGAGTAATCAAGCTTTAACGACCATATTGTTAGAAAAGTCCTACAAGTTCGGTGCCGTGTGCCCATCCGTGCCGGCTAGCCTGTCTCGGGCCGGGTGGCAGAACGGGCGCTTGGCTTCGGAGCGGGCTGTGGGGCCACCGCCGGTTCAGCGCTGACCGCGCGCGCGAACTCCGCTCCGAGCAGCATGATCGATGCGGTGATGAACATCCAGAAGAGGAATGCCAGAACCGTGCCGAAGCCCGCGTAAATGGCCGTGTTCTTGGTGTACTGCAGATGTGCGAACACGATCGCGCCGATGTTCTTCGCAATCTCAAAGAGCGTCGTGGAGAAGATTGCGCCGACGATCGCTTCCCGCCATGCCGGTCTGCCCGACGGCACGTACCGGTAGAGCAGCGTGAACATGGCGAAGGAGATGATCGCTGGGAGCACGTATGACGCGATTTGGAGCGCCATGTTTGTTCCGAAGTGGAGCCCGCTGATGGTCCCAACGCGTTCGATGATGCCCTGGGTCGCTGCTGTCAGGCCGATGGTGAGCAGGATGAGCAAGCCGAACAACGGAATCAGCGCCAGGTCGATCAGTTTTCCGTGCCAGTAGGGGCGGGCAGGGTTTCGGTGCTCGGCTGCGTTCAACCCGCGCCGCACCGCTGCGAACATTCCGCTGCTCGACCAGATCAAGAGGACAGCGCCAAACGAGATCCCGGCCACGCTGAAGTTGTGCGCCTGGCGCACGACTGCCTGGACGTTGCTGAACTGGGACTCTTTGAGCGGAACCTGGTCGAAAACGAACTGGACGACGCGGTCTTCATCGAGCACCAGGCCGAGGATAGAGAGGATGACGAGACTGAGCGGGATGAGTGAAAAGATCGCGTAGTAAGCGATCGCTGCCGCATGGGTACCACAGCCGTCGGCGTTGTACAGCCCCACCGTGCGACGGACGACCCGAAGTGCGGCCCTGATCGAGCGAGGAGCCATGCGTCTTATGGCTGCCACCGGCCGTCGAATCACCATAGGCGCTGGTGCCCTGGATCGGGCCGCTCAAAGACCATGCGTACATACTCCATTGTCGGGAACCCCAAGGGGAAGCGCTCAAGCGGGACGGCGGCCCGCCAGGACGGAAAGTGCTGTGTCCCAACTGCCAATCACCCGGTCCCAGCCAAATCGCGCAGCCGACTCGTTCAGGCTGGCGAGTTCAGTGCGAGGCTCCCGCAGGGCGGCCCGGAGCTGGTCGACCAGCTCCGCCTCGCTGTGGAACAGGCAGCGGCCATGAAGAGATTGGGGGACGAGCGCCGGGTAGTTGTAGCGGGCCGGCACAACCGGGAAACAACCGCAATAGAGCGCCTCGACCATTCCAACGCCAAAGAATTCGTGACGGGCCGTGCTGACAACAACGTTGCTCCGCCAGAGGAGTCGTGCGTACTCTTCCCGGCTCCCCGCGAACCCGAAATGTTCAATGCGGTCCGCGAAACGGTCTTTGAGTGACAGGAGGCCGGGATACGGGTTCGGTCCCGGGTCTCCACACAGCGCCAACCGGAACGGCGTCCCCTCTTCCGCGAGGCGCTCGATAGCGCGGACGAAGGTCTCCGGCGCTTTGTCGAACTCCCAGCGGTGGTTCCAGAGAATGAGAGGAGGCGCCGCGGGGTCGCGTTCCAGACGGAAGTCATCGAGCCACGCCAGGTCCACGCCGACCGGCAGGACGCAGCTCTTCGCTTCAATCGCATCGATCTGGGATTCGACCAGCCAGTTGTTAGGTTGCGAAGTGAGCGTCCTCAGGGCACCGAGGAAGTCGTTGCGATGGAACGCCGAGTTGAAGGCGACGAGATCAGCAGTGCAGGCCGTGAGGTAGTTGATCTGGCCGAACCAGGAGTTGAACTTCGTTCCTCGGAGTCGCGGATAGGTGAACTGGTTCTCGTGGAAGTAGGCCAGGATCGGTAGGCCGGTGAACCGGGGCCTGGTCAGCGACAGGAAGGCCGGCAGGTCCAGCATGTCCGACGCGACCACGAAATCGAACTCGCCCTGCAGTTCCAGCGCCGCGGATGCCAGCTCCTGGGCGCCACGCCGCATTCGTCGTCGCCATTCCCCTTCGGGCATTGTGAGGAGCGTGAATTCGTGTGTGGAGCGTTCGCGAAGGCCGTCGGCAAAAGCGCGATGGCTGCCGCCGTAGAAGGGCTCGACGAAAAGCCCCCGGGCCACGATTGCTAGAGATGCCCGAGTTCGGCGAGCCGATCGAGGGCGGCCAGCAGTTCGCGGTCGTTCTCGTTGATCGCCTTGTACTGGCTCACCAAATGGCCTCCGTACTTCTCCACCAGGTACCAGTCGTCATCGATGATGAAGTCCGGTCGCGGTTGGACGCGCGGGTCTTTGTCAAAACAGCCGTCGACCCATTCGACCAGCCCGTGCCGTTCGACGGTCCGCCGGACGTATTCAGCGCCGCCGGCCGACCAAACGTACACCCCATGCCCCGCCGCCTTTAGTCGCTGCATTGACTCATGCGCACAGGGCCGGAGAGCGTTTGCATGCTGGTCGATGAAGACCAGAGTGTGGTCCACATCGAAGAACACATTGAGCGGCTGGCCCGGCTCGCCGTAGGGAGAAGCGTTCATCGCTGCGCCATCGGGTCCCTACGCCTCAGCAACGTCGAGCCCCCACACCGGTCGGAATCGCCAGGCCCGAATGCCCTTCTGCTCAACGTGATACTTCTTGCAGAGGCGTTTCGCTTCCTCAACGCAACCGAACGGGACATACAGGTAGAGGTCACCGACCTTTGAGTAGGGCAGCCATGCGTCACGTGCACGTTCGTCGGTGACGGAGTCGGCAGTCTCGACAACCGCCATCATTTTCAGCCACAGGCCCGGGCGGCGGACGACCACAATGTCGGGGAAAAGGTCCTTCCCGTTCTCGTTGCCGACCTCCAGTCGCGGTGTCGGCACGTTCACGATCGTTTCGAGGTCGGGATGTTCCTCGTTGGGAAAGGGGAATTTGACGCGTGCGACTTCGCTGACCGTGCCGGCCTGCCGCATGTCGCGGAGATATTTCACAACCATCAGTGGTGGGGCACCTCCCTGGGAATCCTCGCGGGCATTACCCGATGACGATGAGGGTGTCGCCTTCGTTCACGCGGGCGCCTTCAGCGACACGAATTTCGGTGACAGTGCCATCGGTGGGTGACTTGATCTCGTTCTCCATCTTCATCGCCTCGAGCGTGAGGAGGACCTCACCGCGACTGACATTCGCCCCGACGGCGACTTTGATCGTCGTAATCCGCCCGGCGATCTGGGCGGTCACGCCGCCTTTGACACCGGCACGCGGTGCGGGGGCGGCGGCGATTGCACGCGGCTCTCGTGTTGAGCCCGAACCCGTGAGCCGTCCCTCCCATTCGACTTCGAACGGGCGGTAGTCGACCTGTATCTCCATCCCGCTCTGCCGTTCGGCGGGGGCGGGCAGCGTCACCCGGTAGGCGATGTCACCGGCCTTCACCAGTGCATAGCCCTGCTCCTCCCGCACCTTGACGGGGTAGGAGTGGCCATCGACAAGGACCGTTTCGCCCTTCACTTCAACTTCGTAGGACCGGCCGCCAATCGTGAATTTCGCCATCGTTTCTCCGCCTACCGCATCTGCCGCATACGGCCGAAATTCTTCCATGTTGCGCCGTCGGCTACGGATTTCCCCGTCATGACGGTTACCGGTGCGGCAGTGGCCTTCTTCTCGCCGATCGCCATGGCTGCAACCACGGCTGCCACGAGCTCGCGCTCGGGTCCGCCCCCTTCCCGCCGCCAGGCGAGGAATTCTTTGGCTGGCTGCGGGAACATGACGTAGCTGAGCACGTCTTCGACGCTCTCGGCCAGGTCTCCAATCTCAGCTTTCGCCTGCTCGAGTTCGGGCGAGATGTCATCGGCGGGACGGTGGGTGATGGGAATGTCGCCGTCGCAGATGGTCCTCAGCACCTCGGGCGCAATCGGAACGGCGGTCGCGCCGTAGGCGCCGAGCGTGAGGTTCTTTGTCTCTTTTGTCACCGTTCCATAACGCTTGCCGGTCAGCACGTTCAGCACGGCCTGCGTGCCGACGATCTGCGAACTGGGTGTGACCAGCGGCGGATAACCGAGGTCGGCCCGCACGCGAGCGTTCTCCTGGAGCACTTCGGCCAGGCGTCCCTCGGCCCCCTGGTCGCGGAGTTGGCCAACCAAATTCGAGATCATCCCGCCCGGCACCTGGTGCGCGAGAACCGCCGCATCAATGCCCAGCAGGTTGCTTTCGAACTTCCAGTACTTCTTGCGGACGTCCCGGAAGTAGTCGGCAAGCTTTTCGAGCTTTTCGAGGTCGAGGCCCGTCGCGTGCTCAGGGTCCTCTGCCAGGGCCGCGACCATGGTCGCGGTCGCCGGCTGGGACGTGCCCCCGGCAAGGCTGCTGATGGCGCAGTCAATGACATCCGCCCCGGCGTGGACGCCCATCAGGTAGGCCATTTCGGAATAGCCCGAGGTGTCGTGGCAGTGCATCTGGACGAGTTTGTCGGGGTGATCCTTCTTGATTCGCCCAACGAGCGCTTTGGCCATCATCGGGCTGAGGAGCCCCGCCATGTCTTTGACGCACAGCGAATCGGCGCCCATCTCGACCATGCGGTCCGCCATCTTCGCGAAGGCGTCGACCGTGTGGACCGGGCTGATTGTGTAGCAAATGGTCCCCTGGATGTGTCCGCCTGCCTTCTTGACCGCGGCAAAAGCAGTCTCAAGGTTTCGCGTGTCGTTCAGGGCGTCGAAGATCCGGAAGATGTCCATGCCATTGGCAACGGCGCGTTCGCAGAATTCCCGCACCACATCATCCGCGTAGTGGCGGTAGCCGACAGCATTCTGGCCGCGGAGGAGCATCTGGGTCGGCGTGTGCTCCAGGCGCTTCTTTATTTCCCGCAGCCGCTCCCAGGGATCTTCCTTGAGGAAGCGCATGCACGTGTCGAACGTCGCGCCGCCCCAGCACTCGATGCTGTGGTAGCCGATCGCGTCCATGGATTCGAGGGCCGGGATCATGTCCTCGGTCCGCATGCGTGTGGCTAACAGAGACTGGTGACCATCCCGGATGGCCGTCTCCATGATGCCGACTTTCGTCATCGTGCAGTTCCGTGAAGAAGGTGGGCACGGACGCACCGGGCGCCCGCCTGGGGTAAACCTTATCACGTGCACCGGTCAGCGGGCATGACATTCCGCTCTTCGGAAAACGTCCCCGGTTAGATGTAGGTAATGCGAACTGCGGGTGCCCCAATGATGTGGTTGATGAGCTCGTCAACCTGGTGGAGCAGGCGCTCCATTTCGGGGGGCCGCGGGCCGTGGTTCGAAAGCGGCTCGGGCACGACATAGCCGGGGAGGATCCCGTGGTCGACGCACAGGCGGTCTGCGTCGGCGACCAACCTCGTCAGCGGCGTTGCATTGGGTGTGCTGTGGTGCCCCGCGATCGCTTCCTGAATCTCTTCAGGAAGGCCCCATTTCGCCGCGAGCAGGCCGCCGATCTCCGCATGGTCATAGCCCAGAGCCTCATGCTCGATCGTCTCAAGCGGAACGTCTTCGGTGATGGCTCTGACAACTGCCTGGTCGAGGCCCGCGGGATCGGCGTTGAAGATGGCCAGCCGGCCGATGTTGTGAATGACGCCGGTCGTGAACGCCGTTGGAGGATCGACTCGCGTCCGGGCGGCCGCCTCGCTTGCCTTGAAGGCGACTGCGAGCGAATGACGCCAGAAGCTACTGATGCGAAAGAGTGCGTTGCCCGGGTCGGGAGGATAGGTGCCGGCGATGGCGCTTGCCACGGCGATGTTGCGCGCCTGGATGAATCCCAGGAGCACCAGCGCTTCCTGTATCGAAGTCACGTGGCGGCGGCGCCCAAACGCCGCCGAGTTGACGATGCGCAGGAGCTTTGCGGTCAGGCCTGGGTCGGACGAGACGACAAGGGCAAGGTCTTTGGCCGAGGTTTTCGGGTCTTGGGCAGTCGCGACGACTCGGAATGCGACGGCCGGGAGTGGTGGCAGTGATTCGACCGCGGCGACGATCTGTTCTCGTGTCTTGCGCTCAGAACCGGCGGAATTGGGTTGCGCGACCATAGGTACCCCTGTCCCTGAGGATGGCGTTCCTACTGTCGCCCGAAACAGGAGCAGCGAGCATAGGGATCCGCCCCTACTTGCCTAACGGGAATCCCCCAAGTGGACCCAGATTCGCTAGAGCGGGATGTTCCCGTGCTTCTTCGGGGGGTTCCGGTCGGCCTTGTTCTGGAGCATCTCCAGCGCGCGGATGATCTTCGCACGGGTCGCCCGCGGATCGATGACATCGTCGATGAAGCCGCGCCCCGCCGGGATGTAGGGGTTGGCGAACTTCTCGCGGTACTCGTCGATAAGCTCTCGCCTGCGAGCCTCCGGGTCTGCTGCCTTTGACACTTCGTCACGGTAGACGATGTTCACCGCCCCGTCGGGGCCCATGACGGCGAGTTCGGCCGTAGGCCACGCGAAGTTCATATCGCCGCGAAGGTGCTTGCTGGACATGACGAGGTAGGCGCCGCCATACGCCTTGCGCAGGACCACCGCGATCTTCGGAACGGTCGCTTCGCTGTAGGCGAAGAGGAGCTTCGCGCCGTGCGTGATGATGCCGCCGTATTCCTGGGTGATGCCGGGCAGGTAGCCCGGCACGTCGATGAGCGTCACCAGCGGGATGTTGAAGCAGTCGCAGAACCGCACGAAGCGGGCGCCTTTGCGTGCGGCATTGATGTCGAGCGAACCAGCCAGCGCCATCGGCTGGTTGCAGACGAATCCGACGGTTCGTCCCTTCATTCGGCCGAAGCCGACCACGATGTTGGGCGCAAAAAGCTCGTGGACTTCCATGAACTCGCCATCGTCCACCAGCCTGAGGACCACATCTTTGACGTCATACGGCCGGTTCGGTTCGTCGGGGACAATCGTGAGGAGGTCTTCATCCGACCGTTCCGGGTCGTCGTTCGTCGCGACGAGGGGCGGGTCTTCGGTGTTGTTCCCTGGGAGGAAGGAGAGGAGCCTGCGGACCTCGCTCAGGGTCTCGGCCTCACCGGCGATGGCAAAGTGGGCTACGCCCGAACGCGTTGCGTGCGCGTCGGCGCCACCGAGTTCTTCCTGGCTGACTTCCTCGCCAGTCACCGAACGGATGACGTCCGGTCCCGTGATGAACATCCGGCCCAGGCCCTCGGTCATGAAGCAGAAGTCGGTGATGGCCGGGCTGTAGACAGCGCCCCCTGCCGACGGGCCCATGATGACGCTGATCTGGGGGATCACGCCGCTGGCGAGCGTGTTCATCGCGAAAATCTCGCCGAAGCCGCGGAGAGACTCGGGTCCGTCTTCAATCCTGGCTCCGCCCGAGTCCTGGATGCCGACGATCGGAGCCCCGGTCATCATCGCGAGGTCCATGACCTTCAGGATCTTCTCCGCGACCGGCTCGCTCAGCGATCCGCCGTAGAGCGTGAAGTCGTAGGCGAAGACGTAGACCGGACGCCCGTCAACCTTGCCCCAGCCCGTGACTACTGCTTCAGCGGTTTCCTCGCCGGCGTGCGCCCCGCGAGGGCGCACGAGCGTGTCGATCTCGTCGAAGCTGCCGGGGTCGACCAGGAGGTCGATCCGCTCGCGGGCGGTGAGCTTTCCCTTGCTGTGCTGAGATTCGATCTTCGCCGGGCCGCCACCCTGCGCGAAGAGTGCTTTCTTCTCCTCTAGCTGGGCAAGCTTCTCAACGGCTGTCAATTGATGGTCGACCATGTGCAACGCCTCGGCATGGACGGGAGGTCGCAGCGGGACAGGATACCCCGCGCATTCGTCGCGGCCGCCCTGTCAGGTTCGCGGCGTCTGGGCAATGTAGCATCGAGGGGTGTTCGGCGCTACGCGCTCACTGTGTTGCCTGACGGAGGCGGCCCGTCGCCTCTCCCCAGTTCCAGCCATCGATCTCCGGCAGCGCGATCCCGTGGGCGCTCAGCGTGGTCACGATGTGCGCCCGGTGCTCGGTGGAATGGTTGATCGCCTGCACGAGCACCACCTGGCCGTCGATCTCCTCGTCAACACCGTCCTCGGTCTCACGAATCACGGTGGCTGGCTCGACGGTCTCGGCGAGGCGGCGAAGGCGCTCCCCGCTCCAGCGGGCATGCTCTGTCAGCGCTTCGATGCCGGGCCACGGCGTGTCGCGGCGGAGCGGGTTCGGCGACTCTTCCCTGCTCAGCCGGTAGATGTAGCGCTGCTCGCCCGACAGGTAGTGCAGGAACGTCAAGGCGGGAGTTCCGTAGACGCCGGCGATCGAGACGGCGAGCTGTTCACGTGTCAGGCCGCTGCACGCTTCCAGCAACTGCAGATTGGCCCAGTAGTTGTGTTCGAAGAGCGGGGTGAGTGCATTCGCCATGCGGCGAATTGTAGCGAGGGGCAAAGAAAGACCACCAAAAGGCTGGTGGTTCGTCTTCGGTGCTAATTGTGGTGGTGGAGACAGGGGGGCTCGAACCCCCGACCTCAGCATTGCGAACGCTGCGCTCTCCCAACTGAGCTATGTCCCCACGGAACAGGAAGACCACCGCCATCGTATTGAGCGGTGTGAAGCTGAGTCAAACGGAGGGAAGCGGAAGAGGCGCTAGCTGCGCTGCGAGGACCCTCTTCCGATGCGGTAGCTCGTCTCGCCGGTGAAATCCTTTTCCTTGCCGCACTTCTTGCAGCGGCCCGAGGTCAATTCGCCTCGTGGTGACTCGAGGATCCAATGATGGACGCAGTCATCAACCAGCTGAAGCGCTTCTGCCTTGGACATGGAAAGACCCCCTCAACATACGTAAAGGTCAGGAAAAAACCGGGTGATATGCAGGGTTGTGCCACCAGCCCCACGGCAGTGTAGTCCCGTGTATAGACGACTTCAATGGCTTATTTCGATTTGTCCAGCAGTCCGGGCAAAGGTGTAATACGCATTTCCCCCGCGGCGAGGTCGATCGAGTCCACAACATCGCCGATGGCGGGGATAAGCACTTCCCGCTCCCCGTCCCGGATCACGTACACGTCGGCGGCACCGCTCTGCAATACCTCGGTGACACGGCCGAGCTCCTCGCCGGTGCCGGTGATAACCCGTAGGCCGATCAGCTCGTGGATGAAGTAGGAATCGGCGTCGTCGCGGCGGACGTCAGCGTCACGGGCCTCGACGAGGAGGCCCCGGAGGCCTTCGACCGAGTCGCGGCCGGAGAAGCCGGTGACCTGGACGATCCAGGCGCCGCGGTCGGCCCGTGAACGGAGGATCTTGCTGCGGACGCCGTTGATGAACACCGTGCGGCCGGGCTGGAGGTTCGGGCCGGCCGGGTTGAACGCCTCGACGCGGAGTTCGCCTTTGAGGCCATGCGGTTTGAGGACGCGACCGACGGCCGTGTAGCCCTCACGGGGTTCTGTCGGTGGACTGGCCGTTGGCCGCTGGCCGCTGGCCTTTGGCGGGCGGCTGGTGGAGTCTTGTGGCCCGGGTTCTGCTTTCACCGTCTTACGCTGCAGCTAACAGCCAACGGCCAGTAGCTAATAGCCCGGTCAGTCGCCGATCTCCAGGCCGACACGGACGTCTTCCTTGACGGCCGCGACCTTCACGAGGGAGCGCATCGAGGTGGCGATGCGGCCACCTTTGCCGATGACCTTGCCCCAGTCACCATCGGCGACGTCGAGGCGGATGATGACCCGGTCGCCCTCTTCGCGCTCCTGGACCACCACGTCGTCGGGGTTATCAACGAGCGCCTTCGCGAGGTAGTCGATGAGGGTCACCATCATGGAGGCCATGGTTATTCAGCCTTCTTCTTTGCGGGCGCGCGGCGCTTCGGCTTCGCGGCGGGTTCGGGTTCGGCGACGACAGCAGCGGCGACCGGTGCGGCCAGGATGCCGGCGCGGCGGAGGAGCTTCTCGGCTGCCTCGGAGGGCTGGGCGCCCTTGCCGATCCATTCGAGCGTCTTCGCGGCGTCGATGTTCACCACGGGCGGGTCGGCGTGAGGGTCATAGGAGCCAAGGGTCTCGAGGAAGGCCCCATCGCGCTTCGCTGTCTTATTGGCGACGACCATGCGGTACGACGCGTGGTGCGTCTTGCCAATGCGACGCAATCGAATTCGGATCATGCGTATCTCCTCGACCCGATGCCGGGCCGGACAGTTCATTCAGGTAGTTGGAATCGTAACGCATCGCCCCCGATAGGGGCGAGCGGCCGTTGGCCGTTGGCTGTTGGCCGCTGGCGGGCGCGCGATTTCGTGCGTCGCAACCCACGAGACGATGGGTTGAACCCATGGTTGGGGAGTAGGGGAGCGTGGGAGTGGGTGCGGTCACAGCAGCGCACCCTCATCCCCCGGCTCCTTCTCCCGTTCCGCGGGAGAAGGGGAGTTGAGCGGAAGGTTGGCGGGAGTGGGGAAGAGGCGGGCGAGGGCCTGGCGGCGGTGTTCGAAGGATTCCGGGTCGTAGTGGGAGCTGGTATAGACGGCGCCGCTGCGCTGGGGAATGCGTTCGAAGTTCTGGGAGGCGATGGAGAGCATGCGGGTGACGATGCGGGCGCGCGCCAGGGAGAGGGAGCCGGCGAGTTCGAGTCGAAGGACGGTCTCGAGGAGCGCCTGGATTCCGGCGCGGGTATCGAGGGAGATGGGGTCGGGTTCGAGGAGCTGGCGGTCGATTTCGGCGACGCGGGCGGCGATGTCGTCGCGCCTGGCCATGGAGGCATGGGCGCCGCGAAGGGTGTTCTGGCGCTGCTGTTCCCTGTAGGCAGGGTCGTGGTTGATGCAGAGGCCGGTTTCGTGGCGGGCGGCGAAGCGGCAGGGTTTGCCTTCGAGGGTAGTGCCGGAGCAGAGGGTCACGGTCGAGCGGCCGATTTCGGGGTGGTTGAAGGCGTCGCGCTGGCGGTCTGTCGGCGTGGGGCGACCTTTCGATGGGGCAGGCGTGGGGTGAAGAAGGGGTGAACGATGCGGTGCGGGAGGGGTGGACGATGGGGTGGACGATTGGATGGACGATGGGGCGAACGATGGGGCGGCGCCGGGGTCGAACATCACGGGCGGGCGACCGCTGCGGAGCCATTCTTCATAGTCCCTCACCCCCGGCCCCTCTCCCGCGCCGGCGGGCGAGGGGAGGTCCGCATCATCGAGGGAGGCGTGGAGGGAGCAGTAGGCGGAGCCGGGGGTAGCCTGGAGGTCGCAGCGGCGGCCGTAGTCGTGGGAGAGGCATCGTGGCATGGGTGTGACCCTCGTGGGTGATGGGGTGAGGGTCGCGCGTGGGGTGGCGAGGGCGAAGGGTGGGGTGACACGGCGTGAGTGATGGTAGCCGCGGCCCGCCGTGGCCGCTGGAGATGGTTGCCATGGTTCGAGGGTGTGGAAGCGGTTCGAACGGGATTTGTGCGGCTGGCGCGAGGCATTCGACGTACATCCCGGGGCCACGGCCAGAATCCCTACCCCGGCTTCAACGGGCATTCGGCGTACATCCCGGGGCCACGGCCAGAATCCCTACCCCCGGCTACACCGGGGTTCGGGGTACATCCCGGGGCCACGGCCAGAATCCCTACCCCCGGCTACCACCGGCGGGTATGATTGTCGCCCGTGAGCGGAATCCCTTTTCCTAAAGCCACTCGACTCCCGCGCGCCGTCTATGCGAGCCCCGAACACATCTTCCACATCGTGTTCCGGGCGATCCCCGAAACGGCACCGTTCAAGAGCGAACTGGGAGAATTGGTCTGGCGTCTTGTCCTAGACAGGACGGCCATGGCGTCGGCTCGCATCCTCGCCGCGTGCCTGATGCCGGACCACCTCCACCTGGTCGCGCAACCGGGCGACGTTTCACTAATTGCCTGGGTCAACAGCTTCAAGTCATATTCCACTCGCCTCGCGTGGGACGTACGAGAGCGGGGCTTGTTGTGGCAGCCCGGCTTCTACGACCACCTGGTCCGCGATGACGTGGAGCTTGAGGCGACCATCCAGTACGTCCTCACGAACCCGCTGGAAGCGGGACTGGGCTCCTCCTGGCCGTGGGTGTTCGAACGTGCCGATCGCGCAAGAACGTAGCGGGACTGGCGTGGGGCATTCGACGTACATCCCGGGGCCACGGCGGGCCCCGGCTACAGGTACGACCCCGTATCGAATTCGTGCCGCTGGCGTGGGGCAGTCGACGTACATCCCGGGGCCACGGCGGGCCCCGGCTAC
>Ga0153916_10002559_pt1 | contig 13283 bp, 10 predicted proteins | sample Opewatmetagenome_FD_109642 | JGI IMG/M metagenome (GOLD analysis project Ga0153916, IMG submission 109642) | Freshwater wetland microbial communities from Ohio, USA - Open water 3 Core 3 Depth 4 metaG | ecosystem: Environmental > Aquatic > Freshwater > Wetlands | place: USA: Ohio, Lake Erie...
CATCCAAGCCGTGCGGTAGACTAGAGATCGGGCTGCTTCAAGTTCAGTATAGTCATCAGCTAATTCGAACTGAATGCCTTCAAACTTGCCTATGGGTTGTCCAAATGCCTTTCGTTGCTTGATGTAGTCCATGCCTATTTCAAGAACTCTTCGAGATGCACCTAGGCACGTTGCTGCAATCAATATTCTTGCGCCGTCGAATCCTTCCATCGTGGAATAGAATCCATCGCCTACATTTCCAAGTCTGTAGCTGTCAGGAATTCTCACGTTCTTAAGTGAAAATCCGCCTGTTGAGATGCCCATTCTTCCAACGTCGTCGAAGCGTTTTGTTACTTCGACGCCTGGAGCCTTGATAGGCACGAAGAATCCGGTGATTCCTTTGTGCATAGCAGACGGTGACGGTGGAGGTGATGTTCTAGCTGTTACCCAGTAGCCTCCGCCCATTTGCTGGACCTCTTCTGTGCCGCTTATGTACATCTTCTCTCCATTGAGAACCCATTCATCGCCTTCTTTCTTAGCCACAGTTCTGAGTCCACCAATGTCTGAGCCTCCTCCTGATTCAGTGGTTGCGATGCCGACGAATCCTTCGCCTTTGATGGCAGGTCGTATGAATTTTTCTCTGACTTCTTCTGAAGCGTACTTGTCAACTACATAGCCCCAGCTTGAGTGCAACAGAAAGTCAACAGGTATTGCGCAGCTTATGTCAGCGTACGCTAACTCTTCAGCGGCTAGGCAAGCAGTGATCCAGTCGGCGCCTATACCACCGTGTGCTTCGGGTGCGGTCATGATGATTAAGCCTTGGTCACCCATTGCCTTGAAAAGACCTTTCGGAGGTTTCCCAGTCTTGTCCATTAAGCGTACGGCTTCTAGTGGCAGCCATTTTTGGGCCCATTCGCGTGTTGCCTTTCGAAACAGCTCTTGCTCTTCAGTGAAACTGAAATCTATCATGGTTTTTTCATTCTCCTTTTTGTGTTGAGGGTAGAACTCTACTCTATGACTGCATATAAGATTTTTCCGATTGGGCTTGCGAGCCTCTTTGAATGCCTGTCAAAAGGAATCTAGTTCTCTGCGGTATCAGATTCTGCTTCAGAGATCAAAGAGTAGAGTTTAAAAGACTTGATACAGCAAGAATCCTCAGAACATCAAAGTTTCCAAAATGTTGGGATTGCGTTCAATGAGGCTCTCATCGCAAAAAACACTGAGGCTGCTGAAGCGCTCGCTAACTCCGAACAGACCGTACCATGCACAATGGTTGCTGACGCGCCGCTGCAACTATCGTTGCAGAAGTTGTGGTATTTGGCGCGAGCCTCAGAAGTTTGATGAAGTGACAGCTGACGAAGTTAAGAAGGGGCTTGATGTCTTCAGAAAGCTAGGCGTTATAGATGTTGTGTTTTCAGGTGGGAACCCGCTTCTTCGGGATGACATCAAGGAAATCATCGACTATGCCTCGAGGTACTTCATAACCACGGTCTATGACAACGGAAGTCTAGCTGCCGAACGAGTTGACGCCGTGCGAAACGCCGATTTCGTTGCCATATCATTGGACACGTTGGACAAGAAGAAGTTGGATTATATTAAGGGAGTTTCTGGAGCATGGGAGAAAGCGTCAGAATCGATACGCACCCTTCAAAGCGAAGGAATATCAGTTGTCATATCGCCTACAATTTCAAGGCTCAACCAGTATGAAATCGTTGACTTCACCAAGTATTTCATCAAACAGAAATTGCCTGTTCTGTACTGCTTGTACTCTTACGATTATCCGTCCGATGACAGATTGTTCGGCATTGGAAAGAAGATGGATGAACTCGAACCCACCGATAAAGCCTCGTTGGTAAAGGTCTGTGATGAACTGATTGAGCTCAAAGGCAGACAGCAGGGAATTTTCGTAACCACAAGAGTGCTTAATGCTCTTAAGGGATTTTTTGCCACCCAGCAGCGATCATGGCAATGTGAAGCTCTCCGTGGTTTTTTCATTGTCGATCACTTGGGCAGAGTGGCTAGCTGTCACCTTCGAGAGCCAGTGGCCCGAATCTGGGAACTGGCTGACGTGTGGGAAAGTGACAGATTTGAAAGCCTTCGTAAGGAGTACAGAAAATGCGAAAAATGCAATTACCTATGCTACATAGTCTATTCTCTTCATGCTAGCGTCTTGGGCAACTTGGAGATAGCGCGAGACCAGTGGAGAAACATTGGATTATTGCGGTCAGAAAGCGCCTATAGGTTCCCCGAGTGATCGATGGGAACCTGCAAAAATCCAAGATGCAGTGGTGTTAGTTCGTCCCGTTCTTATCAGGTCAAGATGGCGGTTTCTAGGGCAGTTCGAGACCTTGTGGAAGTTCTGATCCCCTACTCAACTCGTCTGCGACTAATCAGGCATATCCTTCAACGATTTTGTTAGCTCAATCCTTCTAATGCGGAGCTGTCTTCTGACTGCTAATATCTCAGCCGGGACTAACGTAAGGATCAGTGTTACTATCAGTGTTGAGGCAAAGGTGATCTTTAAGCCAGCAAGGTTAAGCCAGAAGTATGTGACAGAGACAAGAGCGAATGATAGGGCAATAGAAAGCAGTATTCTTTCGGGCGCATGGGCTTTCTTGTCGGCAAGGAGCAAAGAGATCCAAGCATATCCGGGTAGAAAAAGGACCAAGATGAATGAGGATAGAAATCTGAGGAGGGGTGATAGTTCAAGGGAGGTTTCGTCGTATTGCTGGTTGGCACTTTGATTTGTGGATGGTCTGAAAGACCTTGTATAGTTCAATGGGTGATAATAGATGATAGCATGGGCTGTGTATGAGTAGCCGTAGGCATCTATTTCTGGCGGATTGTAGGCTTTCTTCTCCTCAAATACTTTTACGAATTGACTCGTTGAGTTGAATCTGGTCATATCTACTTGTTCGAGCGGAGTTATGTTTAGCTGATAAGCAGAGGGTTTGTCCCATATCAGAATCCATTCTGCCTTGTACTTCTTCATGAGGGCTATTGTCTCAGAAAGATTCTCGCCCCGGAAGATTGTACGGACATCTTGGAGTTTGGTAACTATCTCCTCGTAAGTAATATAGGTAGCCGAGCCCTTTCCGCCTTCGATTAGAGCTAATCTATGGGCCTTAAGCCATATCTCTCCGCCGCTCCAATCGTTTGCAATAATCACTGCATCCTTAGGAGTATTCTCCCTGAGCCAAATCAGTGCATCTGAGTATTCCTGCGCATATAGCATATTGTACGAATTTGCGAATCCCGCATTCCTTTTTGCTGCCCATGCCCCGACGGATACAAAGCTTACTGCGAAGACTAACAGCAAAATCGGTTTCCGATTTCGCCAGATTCCCCTCAAAGTTAGTAGGCTAGCAACTTCAAGATCAGCTACAACCAGCCTCAGCTTCTTTACTACATGGTACAGTCCAAAACCCGAAAGCAGAGATAACGCCCACCCAAAATATAGTAGCATTCTGATTCCAGCAGCATTTACTGTTGGACCAAAGGCAAGTGACAAAAGGATCGTATCTAGTGCCACTTGCAGGATTATCCAAAGTAAGGGAAACAGCAGTCTAGGTTCTTTGTGGTTTTTCAGTGAGAAGTAAGTTCCTATCAAAGACAGGGGAACGTAGAACACTAAGATAAAGCCCGTTCCAAACAAAAAGATGTAGTCAGAGCTGACGTACGTTAGCTCGGTCCAGATTGGAAGTTTGTTCGCATACAATTTCCAATAGTCTCCGAATTGGTCATAGTAGATTCTCTCGAACTCCGCCTCCCTAGGAGACTTGCTTGCGAACAGGGATCCTATTGTCGAGGATTCTCCAGCGTACAAGTCTCCAGATGCGTAGAGCACTGGAAGCGGGATAATCAAAGCTAACAAAACAATAACCAACGCTGATTCCAGCAATCTCCTCAGATTTCTTTTCGCTACAAGCTCGGAAAAGCAGTATGCCCCCACAATGAGCGAGTATTCGGCAAACACCATCAAATTCGACAATGGAAGGAAAGAGGCCAGGAATGCACTAAGTATTAGGTATTTCCTATCCCGCTTTTTCGCATATTCAAAGTACATAGTAAGAGCAGGAAACAATATCAACCAACCGATGAACTCGCCGTTCACAGTGACTAGGTAGTTGTGAGTTCTCGGAACGAACAACATGAACAAGGAGCCGACGAAGCCAAGCGTATTACCAAACGCCTTCTTCGCAAAAAAGTAGAAGCCCATGAAAAAAGCAACGGACAAGATGCAACTCAGTAATCTCTCCATGGTTTCGAAGGACATCCCGGTTAACAACTCTAGGCTCACATAAGGCACGTGATGCAACAAGAACCAAGTGTGATCCGATCTTTGCCACGCGCCAAACTGTGGTGTCTGGACGGATATCATGCCCTTCTCTATAATCTGTTGCTGAATGACGTTGTACGCGTAAGGCCAAGGATTGCTCGGCGCAGAAGGAAATGCCATGAGCGGAACAGCGTAAGCAATGAAACAAGTGGCAACAACTAGCGCGAAAAAAATCAAATCAAGCGATCTACGTGACTTGCCATTCTTTCCTGATACGTTGGACAGGGACTTCATATTGGATCATTTGCTTTTCTGCGAAGATCGTTTCCTTAGCATGACCAGATTCTTAAGGTTGCTGCTTTCTCAATTCGTTGCGAACTTCCTTCTCTTCAGCTGTACGCATGAAGCCTGCAGCACCGTATATTATCGGCGTCAACGGGGAGTCAAATAGTGTTTTCGCTACGATTTCACTACGGAAGGGCAGAGTTGATAGCTTATCAATCACAGTCTTCCTCAAAATGACTGGTTTCTTCTTGAACCTATTCCAGTCCTTGTTGACTACAATCATTTCTGGATTCGTAACGCCCAGTTCTTCCATCTCGGCAAGCTTGATATGTCGGACTTGTTCAGGCTGAACTCCCATTATAAGAGCGGTCAGACTATCTGCTGCAACGCAGTTGTTAGAAATCAGCAGCAGATCTCTCTTAATCGGCGTGCCAAACATAGGACCGTGCAAGTCGAGCATGTAGGATCCATCCAGGACGACAATTTTGGGATCCAAGATCTTCGCGATCTGGACCAGCTTGTGATCAAGGTTCTTATGGTGGAGGCATCTCATTGTGTCCGGGTAGCATCCCCAAAGATTCTTGATTGCCAAGCTTACCTTTGTCATAACGTGAACCTTCATGACAGGCACGGAAATCAGACAGTCCACTTTCTGAAGAAGAAGGATTGGAAGCTGAACTGTCACCTTTTTTGATTGGATCTTCGAGGAAATGTATTTCGAAGGAAGCCTGGAGAGATTAACTAGCTCTACGCCCATCTCCCTGCACGTTTCATACATTCCATGCCCTTTGAAACTCTGTTCCGCTGTGAAAGAATGATTTCCACCGTCAGATTCGCCCACGATTATATTTGGCGTTCTATTTCTCAATATATTCAACAGTTTACTGAGCAACGAAGGACTTGTCGTGATCCCTTTCCTATACGTTGGGAAAGTAAAGTTAGGCTTCAGAAAAACCGTGGAGTCTCTCTTGATGCGCTCTCTCCAACCAATAAACTCCAGCCCTTTTAACAGTTCTGACTCCAAGTCACCCTCGATTTGTTCGACATACACAGAATACTTGTGTTCTTTATCCTTCGTTGGTGTCTTGGAAATTGTCATTTTGCGCTCACCTAAGAAGCGAGAGTCACCATTAATCTTTTTCGATAAGCGACTTTAAAGCGGCTTCAAAATCGTCGCTGATTATGTCCCAGTCGCATTTTTCGACGCATAGTCTCGCTTTTTCTCCAAGCTCGTGCGCGCTGAGCCTAACCTCATCTGCTTTTTCAATCACGCTTTCAGGTTTGTCAACATAAACAACTCCGTTGCCATGACCGAACTCTTTGATTATTCCTCGCAAACTTGTGGAGATTACAGGCTTGGCGCAAGCCATGTACTCATACATCTTTATCGGAACTATGCTTTGCATTATAGCATTGTCCTGAGCAGGAAGCAAGCAAATGTCCGATGCAGAAATGAAATCCGGGATTCTATCGTAAGGTTGCCGCCCAGCAAGTATGAGCTGCTCTAGACCGCATTCACTCTTGATGGACTTAAGATCCGGAAGCAGGTCACCGTCGCCAACAACCAGCAATTTTAGATTTGGGTATTTGCTCTTGGTCCTGTTCAGCTCCAGAGTGACTTCTCTTAGCCCGGAGAACGTATACAACCAGCCCATGAACAGCAGAACAATGTCACGTTTCTGAATTCCAAAGGACCTTCTTATTTCGTCGCCGCGTTTCCTGGGGTTGAATCGTTTGAGATCAATACCAGCTCTCAAAACGGTTGTCTTGCCAAACTCCGCTCCCATCCCAACCGCATACCCTCTAAGCTCTTCATTGATCGCCAACACCTTCTCTGCCTCTCGAAGCGTCATACTTTCAAAAGCTCTAGCTATCGGCTGATATGGTCCAAAGGGGACCAAGGTGTGCAACGCGTCGATAAGATAGTAGACGAATGGAATACCACGTCTTTTAGCCAGCCGCATAGCCACATATGTGTTCAATATGCCGAAGCCGATAACAACATCAGGCTTGAACTCCTTCATTTGGCGATCAATCTCTCCAGTGTGCGAAAAAATTATGGACAGAAAATCTAAATGAGGAATCTTCAGAATCGCTGGACGAACAACAGTGACGCTGGCATCTCTGTAAATCTTTGAGACTCTTTCAAAGACCTTCCGTCTTGAGTATAATTCTCCCTTCCAATGTGCCCTCCATGTAATCTCATAGTCGATCACACGAACCTTATGCCCTCTTAAAGCCAGTTTCTCCATCAAGTGATGTTGCTGATGAGGGCCTCTCGAAAGCCAATCTGACTCTTGAACAACAAGTATTCTCATGTTACTGCAATCTACCTAGAATTTCGCGCTTGCTTCAATGTTCTTCATGTTCGCTCGGAACCATTCAACCGTTTTCGGTATTCCCTGCTTGATCTTCGTCTTAGGCTCGTAGCCCAGAACAGCCTTAGCCTTCTCGATGCTTGCCCTTCTTCTAACTATCTTGTCCCAGTCTCTCTTGTTGGCAAACTCAATCTCACCTTTGTTGCCGACCGCGCTATTTATCATGTGCGCGAGGTCTATAACTTTGGTCTCACTCTCAGAAGCCAAGTTTATAGCCGTGCCAACAGCTTCTGGTACAACTCCTAGCCGTATGACTCCGTCAACAACGTCCTCGACAAAAGTGAAATCCCTAGTTTCTTCTCCTGTTCCTGTTATAGTAAGGGGTTGATTGTGCATCGCTTTGTAAATGAAGTTAGGAATGACGTTCCGATATCTACCCGGCACTTCGCCCGGACCGTAAACGTTGAAGAAACGTCCAATCGAAACAGGCAATCGGTAATAGTCGTGGAAGAAGTTACAGTAAAGCTCGCCCAACAGCTTAGTTATCTGATAAGGCGTGTCTAAATGAATAGACACAAAGTCTTCTCTCACCGGCAAAGGAGCTTGGCTTCCGTACACAGAACATCCGGACGACGCGAACACGAATTTCTCGATTTTCGCAAGATGCGATTGCTGTAGCAACTTAAGCGTGCCGAGACCGTTGACCATAAGATCGGTCTCCGGATGATCGATTGAATTCTGATTAGCAAACAGAGCTGCCAAATGGAACACGAAGCTCGGCTTCTCGGAAAAGACCTTCTTCAGCACATCTTCATCGAGAACGCTTCCATGAACAAACTCCACACTTGCATGATTCGGCACATTCCATTTGTAAGAGGAGGACAAGTCGTCCATCACGATAATCTTTCCTGCCTCAGCAGAGATCAAAGTGCGCGTAAGGTTGCTACCGATGCAGCCAGCTCCACCAGTGATCAACACGACCTGATCTTGGTATTTCTTAAGACAGTCGTTCAATTCCACGTTGCCCTCCCTAGACAGATTCTAGCCGTTGAGAGTAATCTCTTGTGGCAAAGCCGCTCTGTACTGGCTCCTCATCCACTCGATCGTTCTCGGAATTCCCTCTTCAAGCGGAACCTTTGGATCGTGTTCAAGATCTCTTATCGCCTTTGAGAAGTCGATTTTCTTTCTTCTCGTCGTAAAGCCTTCCATCTCTTTGTAAACGACTTTGGAATCATCCTTTCCCAAATACTTGAGAACCAGATCCGAAACGTGTTTGATGTCGCATTCCCATTCCTGTCTGCCACCGATATTGTAGACTTCGCTAGGCTTGAAGCTGTCAACTATATTCGCAAAGGTTCTACAAGTGTCCTCAACAAAATCAAAGATGCGTTTGTGACCTTTGTAAATGGTGTAGGGCTGATCCATCAGTGCCTTGTAAATTATCGTTGGCACGACGCCACGGTAGGGAGTATAGTGTTCGTGAGGGCCATATGCGTTCACTGGTCTGATTCTAACGGTTTCAGTGCCAAACATAGACGCCGAGTTCAAAGCTTGCATTTCGTTCACCCACTTGGTCATAGCGTAATCGTTCATCTGCTTTATCGGAACCGTGTCCATCACGTCTTCCTTCATGACACCGTCATAATCTCCGTAAACCTCTGCACTGCTGAACAATATCATTCTGAAGCTCTTCTTTTCCTGAAGTCTAATCATGTTCTTTGTGCCGATCACGTTTGTCAGCCAAAGGCTCTCGTAGAAGTCTTCGCCGTTCCAACGTCCATACTCGGCTGCCGCATGGTAAACGTAATCAAAGCTATTGTTCTCAAACATACGCTCAACTTGGCGATACTGGCTTACGTCGCAACGGATGTACTTTGTTCTTTCAGAGTGACAACGGTCGCAAACCCACACGTCGTGCCCTCGTCTTGTGAGCTCAGGCACGAGGTTTGAACCAATGAATCCTAGTCCGCCAGTAACCAGTATCTTCAATATGAGCTACACCCTTCGCCCATAATTCGGACATCGCGCATTTAAGAATAACGACTAGGCAATATCACGATTCTTCTTGCTTTGCATAGTATTTCCGATGGCAAACAATATGATCGCAGTGAAGATAGCAAAGAAGCCAAGAAGAATCGCAATCGTTGAGATGAGCATAGTACCTATTGCAAACTTGGAAGTGGCGAAATAGGTATCCACAACTTGGAAGAGAAGCCAAAGTCCAACGCCTATAGTTAAAGCCCCCGGAGCACCAAAGACAAGCAGCGGTCGTTTTAGTGAGATGTATTTTAGTATAGTCCTTATGACCCTCATCGAGTGTCTAATAGGGTTGTACGTTGAACCATCGACGCCCTTGTATCTGCATCCAATTGGGATTTCCTTTATTCTCATGTTGCAGTTGACTGCGTCCATAAGAATTTCCGAGTCAACGCCAATTCCTGTGGCGCTTATACTCATCCTTTCGATAGCCTTTCTGGCATAGGCTCGAAATCCGCTCTGCGTGTCCGTTATCTTCTGCTTGTTGACGCTGTTCACAAGGCCGTTGAGAATCTTGCTTCCAAACCTTCGATAAAGCGGCATATCCGTCGTATTCTTCAAAAAGCGCGAACCTATAACGATATCTGCCTCATCCTTAGCAATTAGTTGAATGAACTCAGGAATTTCCTTCGGATCATGCTGGTCATCTCCATCGAGAGTTATCACGATGTCGGCGTCCAGTTCTCTTGCTTTGTCGAACAGTGATCTGAGGGCAGCGCCTTTCCCTTCATTGTTCTTGTGGCAGACGACCAGCGCACCTGACACCTTGGCAATGTCCGCAGTCATATCGGCGGAACCGTCGTCGCAGACCACAACTTTGTCAACGTACTTCTGCGCCAACAGAACCATCTTGGCGATGGTTCTCTCTTCATTAAAAGCTGGTATAGCAGCAATAGTCTGCAGTCTTCGGCTATTTTCCATACATTTCCTCCATACTAAGAAGCTGCAAATTGATACGCCGTTATCCTGTCAACACTGTATCTGGCAGAGAAGTAAGGAGGCAACGTGAAGCCATACCAACCTATATTCTCATTCTGCCACGTAACAAACCCCTCATTCCACCAAACCGTATAGATAACCTGATAACCTAGCTCCTGCGCGGTAAGCACAGCTTTGTTAATGTCTCTCACGAAAGAGATGATTACCCACTCACTATCTAAATAAAACTTTGCCCACCAAAAGAATGCATGATGCACAACTAACGCGGAATTTTGAGTCATCTGATGATTTAGCCACATCAGAACCTCAACTGCGCTTTTCATATCCCGCAAGGGTATGGTGCTGTACTGCATCGTAGAAGGAACGTACGAAACAATCGTCGGAATCTGGAAGAAACCAAACCTGTCAAGAAATGGCGGAGTAACCATGAATAAAGTCCCCAAAGCAACGGCAATGCACACCATTCCCAGAATTTTCCTTCTAGAAAGCTTCAACCACACAGGGAGTCTAGAGGAACAACCGAACACCAGGCTACGACGCCCTTCATACAGCTGCGACGCAGCTTTCAGTACCTTCTGAACACCATTCGCTGCGTAGAACGTAAAAGGATATACAAGCATGAACATCCAACGATCCCAGAGATCCAAGGCAAAAAAAGGGCTTGCCAGAGCGCCAAACGAACCGACGAGAAGCAACAAAGTCCAAGGCGTCAGAATTCTGTCTTTGAAGAAACCAACGTAAATCAATGGAACGTAAAGCACGTAAAGAAAAACGAACAATGACAGAATATGCGCCGCAAGAGTGGCATAGCTTGCATAGATCTGGTGACCGGTTGAAACGCTTAAGTAGTCAATCATGAAGAAAAGCCCGCCTGGACGAACTGCCTTTTCGTCAACAAGCTGCATTATAGGCTGAGCCTTAGGAAGCTCTGGATGAAAGAAAGCAATTATCACTGACAGGACGATTAGAGGGAGGAAGGCCCCAACTACCGTTAAACCTGCCTTTGTCCTCCCGACCAACATCTCTTTCAATGCAATGATAAGCCCGATGAACAACAATATCGCAGTGACCAGAAAGTGAGCAAAAACCATCAAGATCGAAAGAACCATCAACAACACGAAACTCCTTCGGTTGCCAAGGGATTTGAGCAAGGGTAGCGAAAAGAGTAGAATAAAGAGCCCCAGAAGGTTTCTGAACAAATCCCACGACAGCCTCAGAGTGGCAATCTGAAACGTGAACACAAACACTGCGATCAACGATGTGGATGAGTTCCAGCATAAGGCTCGCCTGCAGAAATAGTAGATTCCCGCCGCGTTCAAAGCAAAGAGAAAAGGACCAACTAACTTGAGCAAAAGGAATGTATCGATCTGAGAGACTCTCTGCACGCCTATCAAAAGGCCATCAAGCAGCCACATAGAAAAAATAGACGTTACATCAGACCACAGAACACCGTTTCTGACTCTCACGGCGTAGTAGGGCGTGTCAAAGCCTATGAGCCAAGGATATGAGAGTATCTCAGGTATCAGTCTAACCATGAAGCCGAACGCGAACGAGAACAGGAATGCTCTTCTGCCAGTCAGTGATCTGAAAAAGCTATCTAACCGGTTTGGCATCATGTATAAGCTTCTCTTTTCACAAACGCTCAGCTGACTGGAACAGTTACGTGTCCTGTCTTAGGTGTTCTGGTCCATTTCTGTGTCTTGCCGAACAGCGCCAATACATGCACATAAAGTGACACAGCTGCCAGCAGAATCCAGTCAAGATAGATGAGGGGAACGTATATTGCGTTGCGCGGGTTCGACGTCACCAGCAGGGTGGGTATTAGAAGGTTAGATATGACTAGAGCTATGCCGATTATCTGGAGGATCGGGATGTTTGTTGGCTCTTGAAATACGCCGTAGAGTGCTACAGCATATCCAACTAAGCCCAAGACGAGCATTAAAGGAAAGATTAGGGTCAAGCACGCATCTAAAGTGTGACGATTTGGGTTTCCTAACATTCCTCTGTGTTTAGCCAGCGCCTGGGTATATCCCCGCAGCCATTTCATCCTCTGTTTCAAGAAAACCTTCAATTTTGCTGGGGCTTCAACCATGGCTTCTACAGCCACGTAACTGGTTTTGTAGCCTCTTCTCATCAGCCGCACGGAGATCTCAGTGTCTTCTGACAACGCATTTGGGTCCCAGTATTCCAGCTTTTCGAGAACAGACCGTCTAAAATACTGGTTTGTGCCCAATAATGGGATGAAGAGGTCCAGCCTGTCTCTTCCCAGCTGCTGCAAGTTGACGATAAAGTCATTTATAACAGAGAGTCTTGTTATGGCGTTCTCGTCTGGGTTCAACGTTTTTAGTTCTCCTTGAACCGCAGCAACATTCGGGTCGTTGAAGTGTGGAATGATTCTTTCTAAGATGTCAGTCTCTACTATTGTGTCAGCGTCGTAGACCGCGACAATGTCTCCAGTTGCTTTTCTTGCCGCTGAACTGATCGCCATAGGCTTTCCATTGCTTTCCTCATTGTGGAGGCATTTGACAAAGCTTGGACACTTCTCTGCCCATTGCGTACAGATTTGAAGGGAATTATCCGCCGAGCCGTCTTCTACCAATATGATTTCTTTGTTTCCGTAGCTTAGGCTCACTAACCGCCTAAGAAGACGGTCAACCACTTCAGCTTCATTTTTGACTGGCACTATTATCGAGACTTTCGGTTGGGGATCCACCGCGAGCGGGTTAGAAGAATCATCAGCCTTGTCGTCTTTGCCATGTTGCTTCATGATTGCATTCCATCTTCTGAAGCCTACAATGACAGGCGGCATATTGTAAGACACCCAGAGAAACATCACTACAGCAATAGAAGTCGTGACTAATGACATAAAGTCCAATATCTTATCCTCGTTTCAACAAAAGCGCGCTATTCGCCGTGGAAGTGAGAGGCGTGTTCAGATACATGACTTCAAGAAACCGTATGAATTCTCTGTCTACGCTCCAGTTCACTGCAGACGTGTTGCCCCATGCTTGAGCGATCATGCTCATTTTCTCGGCTATTGTTCGCCCCAGGCTATGCAATGAAGTTGCCCGACCATCTTTGCTGTTAACCTGCAATTTAGCAATGATTGAAACAAGCACTCGGCCAAGCACGCTGCTCCGAATTCTCCTAACGATTCCAATAGTTAAGCCAAACAATGCTCGTTCAGTTTTGCTGAGTGTTTTGAACCAGATGCCTCGGCGAATAGCCATTGCTCTTATTCTTGCCAGTTCTTTTCCAGAAAGCAATAATCGAGCTGGTCTTGGTTCAATCATAGAATTGCCGTCTCTCTCAACAACAGCGTCCGTGGCATATCAACGTATTTGAGAATGACCGGGAGTTTGAATATAAGATTTGTCTAGAAAGAACTAGATTCAGCTACAAGATTGCTTATGCCTTATCCGTGTACACTATGCTTTTATGTCCGA
>Ga0153916_10002560_pt1 | contig 13281 bp, 24 predicted proteins | sample Opewatmetagenome_FD_109642 | JGI IMG/M metagenome (GOLD analysis project Ga0153916, IMG submission 109642) | Freshwater wetland microbial communities from Ohio, USA - Open water 3 Core 3 Depth 4 metaG | ecosystem: Environmental > Aquatic > Freshwater > Wetlands | place: USA: Ohio, Lake Erie...
ATCCTGGACATGATGGAGGCCATCCGCAAGAAAGGCTGGGACTGCACGCTCTCCCCGGAGACCACGGGGAAGCATTCCGCCCTCGGGAGCCTTGAAGAAACAATCCGGCTCGTGAAGGAAACTAAGTGTAGCTTCAACATAGATTTCGCTCATTTGTATGCGAGAAATTATGGTAAAATAGATTACAGAGAGGTCTTGGACAAGCTCCATGACGAGCTCAAGCCCAGGCACATCCAGTGCCATTTCTCCAACATAAGCTACACCAGCAAGGGCGAGAGGAACCACGAGGTCATGGACCACCACCCTCCTTTCGAACCTCTAGCGAAGGAAATCCTGGAGAGGAAGCTTGATATCACGATAATAAGCGAGAGCCCCGTCACTTGGAGGGACTCGCTCAAGATGAAGCAGATATTTGAGAAGTTGGGGTACAAATTTGAGTAAATTATTCATATGGCGGGTTCAGAAAATCTTAATTGATACCCGCTGTCACTTAGACTGTTCATTCTGTTGTAAAGAGATAAGAGCATTTGTTTCCTGTTAACCCCTCTTCCCGTGGTGAACAAAAGAGTGCTTCCGTATGGTTTTCCATCGCGATATGTTTCTATTACAAAATCCTTTGTATCGCCATAGACATAAGCCATTTTTGTCATATTTTTAGTTAGGACTAAGTTTTAAATATCGAAGATGCCCTGCAAAGCGGTTATTCGCCGTATCCCCACCCCTGCATTTAAAAGAGTCCGTGCCCAATTCCTTATAACAAGCTGGTTTCTATGGTTGAGATTAGGTTTCATGGAAGGGGCGGCCAGGGGGCCGTGAGCGCTGCCTCCATCCTTGCGCGGGCTGCCGGGTTTGATGACAAGTATGCGCAGGGCTTCCCTGCGTTCGGGGTGGAGAGGAGGGGCGCTCCTGTCAAGGCGTTCTGCCGCATCTCAGACAAGCCCATAAACACGCGCTCGCAGATCTACACCCCGGACATAATCATAGTGCTTGACCAGTCACTCATGCGCCTGCCTGAGATAACAGAGGGGCTGAAGCCTGATTCCGTGATAATAATTAACGGCAAGCAGGACGCGAAGCTTCCCCTGAAGCAGAAGACTTATTACTTTGATGCGACAGCCCTTGCCCTGAAAATCATTGGGAAGGATATTGTGAACACAGCCATGCTTGGCGTCTTCTCGAAGGAGACCAAACTTGTGAGCCTGGATTCCATTCTCAGGGCCATTGGTGAGAACTTCTCCGGGAAGATTCTCGAACTGAACACAAGACTCGTGAAGGAGGCCTATCAAGGGAGCTGATAACATGGCACTGAGCAAAGGCGCTGTGGTGAGGGAAGCCGGCTCGACCGCGAAGAACAAGACAGGCACGTGGAGGACTTTCAAGCCAGTGGTCACGGACAAGTGTATAGGCTGCGGGACATGCGTGATGTACTGCCCGGAAGGGGCTATTACTATAAAGGACGTGAAGGGCAAGAAGCGCGCCGTGATAGATTATGATTACTGCAAAGGTTGTTTGATCTGCATAGAGGTGTGCCCCCAGAAGGCCATAACCTTGGAAAAAGAAAAGTGAAAGTATGAGCTACGTGATTGCCTACGTGACAGCGATAGATGCTAAGCAGGCAAAGAGAATCGGGGAGGTTGTTGTACGAGAGCGACTGGCCGCGTGCGCGAACATAATACCTTCCATGGAATCCATATACTGGTGGAAGGGGAATGTGGAGAAGGCGAAGGAGGCCGTGCTCCTTCTGAAGACAAAAAAATCCCTTGCTCCAAAGCTCATAAAAAGGGTGAAGGCGCTGCATAGTTACGAAGTCCCGTGCGTGGATATAATCCCTCTGACGGGCGGCAACAAGGCTTACTTCAAATGGATCGAGGAGAGCGTATGAAGAACATAGTGGAGGGCTCCAAGGCGGTTGCAGAAGCGGTGAAGCTGTGCAAGCCTGGGGTGGTGGCTGTTTATCCTATAACCCCGCAGACCCATATCGCGGAGGACCTGATGCAGATGATAGCTGACGGGGAGCTGGACGCGGTATCCATAAACGTGGAGTCAGAGCATTCCGCGATGGCCGCGTGTATGGGAGCGCAGGCGACTGGCGTGAGGGCCTACACCTGCACATCCTCCCAGGGGCTTGCCTACATGCACGAGATGCTCTTCGTGGCTTCCGGCCTCAGGCTTCCAATCGTAATGACCGTGGTGAACCGTTCCCTGTCCGCCCCCCTGAACATATGGAACGATCAGCAGGATTCCATGTCAGAGCGAGACTCCGGCTGGATACAGCTGTACGTGGAGAACGCGCAGGAGGCGTTTGACACGCAGATACAGGCCTTCAAGATAGCGGAGCAGACTTCGCTTCCTGTGATGGTGTGCATGGATGGGTTCGTGATCTCCCACACGTTCGAGAACGTGAGTTACCTTGACCAGAAAGCCGTCAAGAAGTTCCTCCCTCCGTACAAGCCCGAGGTGAGCCTGAACCCATCCAAGCCCGTATCCATAGGCACGCTCGCCACCCCAGAATATTTCATGCAGTTCAGGAAGGATCAGAACGAGGCCGTCCTGGCCGCGAAGGATGCCATAAAATCCGTGCACAGGGAGTATGCGGCCATCTCCAAGCGCGCTTACGGGAACGGGCTGATAGAGAAAGTCAGCCTTGACGGCAAGAAGTTCGCGCTAATCACAATCGGCTCTGTCACCGGGACCGCGAGAGAACACCTGCCGAAGGATTTCGGGATAATAAAGGTGAAGTCCATGAGGCCCTTCCCCACAGAGGAGATACTGGCCGCGTGCAAAGGGCTTGCCTCAGTCGGGGTGATAGAGAAGGACGTTTCGATAGGGAACGAGGGCGCGCTATACACGGAGGTCAAGTCCTGCCTTTACGGCTCAGGCTGCTCCACAAAGCTCTCCGGATACATAGCAGGCCTGGGAGGGAAGGACATAACACCCAAGCACATGGAATCTGTTTTTGAGAAAATCCGCTCCGGGAAGACCGGGACGGAGTGGGTCATGTGAGCCTCCAAAGCTTTAAATATACTTATATCAGATAATAGGTATTCTGTTTGAAGGTGGCGAAGCCGCCTTTCCAGAATGGCCTGACGCAGCCGAGCTTGACTATGGATAAGCCGGCGCCGACGGAACAGCTTGAAAGAAGGCGACAAGAGTCGCCTTCAATCTCAAAACGCAACAGAATGGTGTCCAGATGAAAGTACCTGTCTACACCCTGAAAGGGGAAATGAAGAAGAGCGCGGATTTTCCCAGGCTTTTCTCTGAGGCCGTGAGGACCGACCTGATAAACAGGGCGGTGGTTTCGGAGCAGTCCCATGACAGGCAGCCCTACGGGACAGACCCGCTTGCCGGCAAGCGCACGTCCGCCCACTACCACGGACGGAGAAAAGTCCGCCACAGCATGATGAACAGGGAGATGTCCAGGATGTCCAGGATACACGGGACAGGCTTCCTGAGCATGACCGCACGCTTCGTTCCGCAGGCCACCAAGGGGAGGAAGGCCCACCCGCCAAAGGTGGAGAAGGTGTGGAGGAAGGGGATGAACAAGAAGGAGCGCATGAAGGCGCTTGTCTCCGCAATCTCAGCGACAGGGCACAAGGATTATGTTTCTTCAAGGGGCCACCTGACAGAGGGGATAAAGCACATCCCGCTTGTCATAGAGAACGAGATCGAGCATGTCAAAAAGCTCAAGGAGATGGATGGCATCCTCAGGACGCTTGGCCTGGAGAGCGAGATGGAGCGCGCGAGCGAGAAGAAGGTCAGGCACGGCAAGGGGACCAAGAGGGGAAGGCGTTACAAGCGCAAGAAGAGCATACTTATTGTGGTTTCTGATTACAAGGGCATAGAAAGGGCCGCGGGGAACATCCCCGGCGTTGATGTCGTCAGGATAAGCGACCTCATGGTAAGGCACCTTGCGCCCGGCGGGATGCCCGGCAGGCTCACGCTCTGGACTGAGGGAGCGCTGGAGAAGCTGGAAAAGATGTTGGTAGGACAGCCGAAGGCTGTCTCGCGAGAATCCGGTGAATGATATGGTGGAGAAGAAAAAGCCTAAAAAGGCAGAGAAGGAGCAGGAAGTCAAGGTCGTTGAGAAGAAGCTCAGGCAGGTCGGCGGGACCGACCCCTGGGAGATACTCATGTATCCCCACCTTGCGGAAAAATCCATGAAGATGGTGGAGGCCGAGAACAAGCTCGTGTTCATGGTCAGAAGGAACTCTAGGAAGGTCCAGATAAAGGACGCGATTGAGCAGGCCTTCAATGTCAAGGTCATCAAGGTGAACTTCGAGATAACCATGGCGGGCCAGAAAAAGGCGTACGTGAAGCTGAGCCCGGAGTCCTCGGCGGCTGACATAGCCACCAGGATGGGTATGGTTTAAACAATGAGTGATTTTTATGGGTAAGCGGATAATCTCGCAGAGGAGAGGGAAGGGCTCGCACACCTACAGGGTGCCGGAGCACGCCTTCAAGCCCAACATCCAGTACAGGAAGGTCCCAGGGACTGTTGTGGACATACTGAGCGACCCCCTGAGGAATGCCCCCCTGGCAGAGGTCGTCTACAGCGACAGCCAGAAAGGTTATATTGTCGCGATAGAAGGAATGAAGGTCGGGGACAGGATAGACAGCCTCGTGGTCCCGCTCTCCAGCATTACGGAAGGCCAGCAGATAAGCTCCATAGAGACCTATCCGAACTCGGGACCGAAGCTCTGCAGGTCCCCAGGCTCGTTCGCGGTCGTGGAGACCAGGACGGAGAAGGAGATTGTAATTATACTTCCATCCAAGAAGAAGCTGAAGCTGAACGCACAGTGCCTTGCCACCCTGGGAATACCCGCAGGTGACGGCAGGGGGGAGAAGCCTTGGATTAAGGCAGGCAAGAAGTGGACGGCCATGCATGCCAGAGGACATCTTTATCCAAGGACATCTGGCAGCTCAATGAACGCCGTAGACCACCCGTTCGGAGGCGGCTACACCGGACTGGGCAAACCCAAATCCGTTTCGAGAGACGCGCCTCCGGGAAGGAAGGTTGGCTCAATAGCCGCGAAAAGGATGGGCAGGAAGAATAGATAAGTCGCAAGGTGCATGATATGGCAAAATTTGAGTTCAGAGGGAAAAGCCTGGAAGAGATAAAGGCGATGAACCTGGAGCAGTTCAGCAAGCTCATACCCTCAAGGGACAGGCGCGCCCTCAAGAGGGGATTCACGGAGAAGGAGAAGAAGCTCCTTGAGAAGATAAGGAAGCATCCCGGAAAATTCCACAGGACGCGCTGCAGGGAGATGGTGATAGTCCCCGAGATGGTTGGGATAAAGATGGGAATCCATAACGGCAAGGAATATGTTATTGTGGAACTAAAGCCGGAGATGCTGGGGCACAGGCTCGGGGAGTTTGCAATCACAAGGAAGGGTGTGAAGCACTCAGCGCCCGGTTTCGGCGCCACCAGGTCAAGCAAGTTCGTCCCATTAAAGTAGAAGGAGGAGAAAGAAAGCGAAACTGAAATAGAATTGAAGCGAATTTCGCCTTCATTCAAAGAATATGCACAAGTACGCGTTCAATCCGGACCCGGAGAAGTCGGTCAAGGTCTACGGCAGGAACCTGAACATTTCCTCAAGGACCTCCAAGATAGTGTGCAGGAAGTTGACCGAGATGAACCTCGGGAAGGCGAAGAGCCTCCTGGAGAACCTGGTTTCGGAGAAGCACAGCCTTGATGGCAAGTATTACACCAACATCTCGAAGGAGCTGCTTGGCCTGCTCAAGAGCGCGGAATCCAATGCAGAGGTCAAGGGCCTGGACACGGCAAGGCTGCAGGTGCACGCCTCCAGCCACCAGGGATTCAGGTACATGCGACCCAGGAGGCTTAAGATGAGGGGGACGATGAAGAAGATAGCGAACATTCAGATCGTCCTCGTGGAGAGATAGGTGATTCATGATGCTCAAGCAATACTTCGTGAAACATGCGATAAAGGAGCTAGAGATAGAGGAGTTCATAAAGCAGAACTTCCCCATGGGCGACTACTCCAAGATAGAGATGCAGAGGACGCCCCTCGGTATAAAGATACTCATACACACCAACAAGCCGGGCCGCATAATCGGGAGGAGCGGCAGGAACATAAACGAGATGACTGACGCCATAAGGCAGAGGTTCGGCCTGGAGAACCCGCAGCTTGACGTGAAGATTATAAGGAACCCTGACCTTGACGCCAAAATCGTGGCGAAGCAGATTGCTTCCTCCATAGAGAGGGGCTTCAATTACAAGAAGATAGGGAACCTCACCATCAAGAGGATAATGGAAGCCGGCGCTGTGGGCGCGGAGATCATAATCTCAGGCAAGTTCGGGACAGGGAAGGGCATGACCTCCAAGTTCATAGAGGGCTACCTGAAGCACTGCGGCCAGAGCGCAAAAGAACTGGTTGATTACGGTTTTGAGGAAGTAACCATGAGGCCCGGCAAGATAGGCATACAGGTCAAGATAATGAGGTACTTCATGGGCATCGACGGCGAACTCAGGTCGAAGATGCAGGAGAAGGAGATGGAGAAGAAGGGCGAGGAGATCGTGGAGCAGCTTGAGACCGCAGAGGCGGAGCAGGCTCCGGTCCAGGAAGAAACGATGGAAGGAAGGCGTCAAGAGACGCCTTCAGACCAGAAGCAGGAAAAGCCCAAAAAGGCAGCGAGGGCTTCAAAGCCCAAGAAGGAGACTAAGGAAAAGGTTAAAAAGGGCGAATCCAAAGGTTAGATAGTTATGACGATAATGAGGAAAAAGGACATCAGAAAGCTCGAAGCGAAAGAGCTTGACAAGAAGCTCGATGAGATGCGCCTGGAGCTCGCGAAACAGAGGGCGAGCGTGAAGATAGGCGCCACTGTTACTTCTCCTGGTAGGATCCGCGACCTGCGGAAGACTGTGGCAAGGGGTCTTACCATAAAGAAAGAAAGGAGCGCGAAAGAGCAATAGATTTATGAGCGAAGTATGCCCGAACTGCGGCCTGCCGAAAGAGCTTTGCGTATGCGAGGCAATAGCCAAGGAAAGCGAGAAGATACGTATTTTTGAGGTCAAGAAGAGGTACGGGAAGATATCCACGCTTGTCCAGGGAATGAGCAGGGATGTGGACTCCAAGGGCGTCCTCAAGGAGCTCAAGACGCGCCTGGCCTGCGGCGGCACGCTGAAGGACGGAGTGATAGAGCTGCAGGGCCGCCACAGGGAGAAGGTAAAGGCGATTCTCGTGAAACTTGGCTTCAAGGAAGACCAGATAGAGACAGGATAGTCCGCGTTTCCAGCCTGGCCTCGGCTTTTTTAAGCGTGTAAATACCGATTTCTATTATGGTAACCCCAAAGGACCTGATTCTGCACGAGTTCATAGGCCTCGAGGTGCGGGTAGCTGCCTGCACGAACAGGCAGCTGGAGGGTTTGAAAGGGACTGTGATAGACGAGACCAGGAACATGCTCACTATAGAGACTCCAAAAGGCGAGAAGAAGCTGGCCAAGCAGGACTGCACGTTCTCCTTCCACCTGCCTTCAGGGGAATGGGTTAAAGTACGGGGCGACCTTCTTCTGGCCAGACCTGAGGACAGGATAAAGAAGAGGCTCAGGAAGTGGTGATTCTGGAATGAATGTGTCTGCGGACACCTTCGGTCAAGGGTTCCAATGTATTTAAATACCTCTGCTACTATATTCTGGTAAGCTGAGTTACTTCGCCGTTCCCGGCGGGGTAGAGAGGCTCTGTTACGAGTTCTCAGCTTAATCTGATAGTGTGATACCATGCCATCCAGGAAGAAAGCCAAAGCGAAGGACATAGGCATACCCATAAGCCCCCCGGAGAAGGAGTGTAAGGACAAGAGGTGTGCATGGCACGGCTCGCTCCCTGTTCGGGGAAGGGTTTTCAGGGGCGTGGTCACGTCAGCCAAATCCCACAATACCGTGATAGTGGAGTGGGGCTACCATAGGTTCATCCGCAAGTATGAGCGTTACCAGAGGCAGAAGTCCAGGGTGACGGCGCACAATCCCCCGTGCATAAAGGCGAGGGAGGAGGATGCCGTGGTTATAGCGGAATGCAGGCCCATAGCGAAGACTAAGCACTTCGTTGTCGTGGGTTTCCAGAAGGATTTGGGGCTCAAGCAGCCCAAGAAGGAGACTGAAGGTGTCAAGAGGCACCTTCCAGCCAACGAGTGATAATTATGAAAGCCATTAGCTCAAAAGTCACCAAGTGCCTTCCTGTGGGGGCAGTGCTCACCTGCGCGGACAACAGCGGCGCCAAGGAGCTGCAGATAATCTCGGTCATCGGGTTCAAGGGCAGGTGGAGGATGAGGGCAACAGGAGGCGTGGGCAGCCTGATAACCTGCCGCGTGTTCAAGGGCAACGAGAAGGTGAGGCACGAGGTCTTCAGGGCTGTCATAATAAGGCAGAGGAAGGATTTCAGGAGGCCGAATGGCATGTGGGTTTCCTTTGAGGACAATGCGGCCGTGATAGTGAATGAGAAGGGCGAGCCCAAAGGCACGCTGGTGAAGGGTCCTGTCGCCAAGGAGGCAATCGAGAGGTTCCCTCTCATAGGCAAGATATCAAGCATCGTGGTTTAGGTTCGAAAACAGTGTGTTATTATGAAAAAAATCTGGTCACCGAAATGGGTAGCAAGCTCCCAGCCAAGGAAGCAGAGGAAGTACAGGCACAACGCCCCCCTGCACGTCAGGCGCAAGTTCCTTTCAGCCCACCTCTCCAAGGAGCTCAGGAAGGAGTTCGGGAAGAGGTCCGTGCCCCTGAGGAAGGGCGACGAGGTCGTTGTCATGAAGGGCGGGTTCAAGGGCTTCAAGGGGAATGTGGAGAGGGTGGACATGTCCGCTTCCAAGGTCTATGTGGACGGCATGAAGAGGAAGAAAGTGGACGGCTCGGAGATAGCCGTACCTGTGCACGCTTCCAACGTGATGATAACCAAGCTGACGCTCGAGGACAAGATGAGGCAGGCCGTTTTCGAGAGGGCAGCCAAACCTGAGAAGGCAAAGCCTGTAAAAGAGGAGAAGCTCAAGAAGGCCCGCCCAAAAAAGGAGAAAGTTGTGAACAAAGGTGAATGATTATGGCGCATCTCAAGAGATATTCAATGCCAGGATTCTGGCCGCTTGCAAGGAAGGCGGAGAGCTACGTGACCACGCCCATGCCGGGCCCGCACCCCAAATACAAGTGCATGCCCCTGAGGGTGGTCATCAGGGATTCACTGAAGCTCGCGGAAAGCACGGGAGAGGTGAAGAGTATCCTCAACGCCGGCAAGGTCCTGGTTGATGGGAAGGTAAGGAAGGAGCCGCACTTCCCAGTGGGCTTCATGGACGTGCTCGAGATCCCGGAGCTGCACGCAAAGTACAGGGCAGTCATAAACAAGCGCGGCCTTGTGCTGGAGAAGATAGGGGAGGAGGAGGTCAAGGTCAAGCTGTGCAGGATAACCGGCAAGACCGTGCTTAAGGGAGGAAACCACCAGCTCAACCTCCATGACGGCAGGAACATTCTTTCTAAAGACCCTTACAGGGTCGGGGATTCGGTCATGATAGGGGTCCCCTCGCAGAGGATACTGAAGCATTTCTCGCTGAAGAAAGGCGAGCCCGCGCTCATAATCGCCGGAAGGAACATGGGGGTGACGGGCAGGATAAAGGACGTGAAGGACAGGAAGAACATGCTCGAGAAGAGCACCGTGACCATAGAGACGGAAAAGGGGAAGGACATAGAGACCCTCAAGGATTATGTCATGGTGGGGAGCCTTTCCGAAATCCCGGCCAGCGCCTCGGAAAAGGAGGAACCGATGGAAGGAAGGCGACAAGAGTCGCCTTCAAGCTCAGAGAAGCCCAAGAAGGAGCGGAAGTCCAAGACCAAGGCTGAGAAGGAGGAGCAGGCATGAACCCCATGAGGGAGATAAGGCTGGAGAAGGTCACAGTGAACATGGGGGTGGGCGCTGATGCCGCCAAGCTTGAGAAGTGCAAGAAGATAATGCGCACACTTACAGGGAAAGGCATAGTCGTGACATCCACCCACAAGAGGAGCACGTTCGGCGTCCCAAAGGGCAAGCCCATAGGGGCGAAGACCACGCTGCGCGGCCAGGAGGCGATAGACTTCCTGAAGAAGGTGCTCCAGGGGGTGGAGAACAGGCTGAAGGAGTCGCAGTTCGACAAGAACGGGAACTTCTCGTTCGGCATTCATGAGTACATAAACATCCCGGGAGTGAGATACGACCCGGACGTCGGCATACTCGGCATGGACGTCGCGGTCACGCTAGAAAGGCCCGGCTTCAGGGTGAAGAAAAGGAAGCTCAGGCCCGGGAAGATCGGGAAGGCCCACCTGATAACCAAGGAAGAGGCGATAGAGTGGGCCAGGAAGAACCTGAACGTGGAGGTAGCGAAGGAGGGCGCCAAGGAATAGGCGCATGCGGGAACATGACATACGAGAGGGTGAAGCGTCAGATAGAGAGGAAGCCGGTGAAGGTCGCGAGGTTCGAGAAGTTCAACGCGCCCAAGAAGAGGAAGTCCGGCAAGAACGTGCACAAGTGTAGGAAGTGCGGCAGGACAGGGGGGATAATCCGCAAGTACGGCCTGGTCTACTGCCGCCAGTGCTTCAGGGAGGAGGCCGAGAAGCTGGGCTTCAGGAAGTACAGCTAAAGGAGAATGATGATATGAAACACGATCCGCTCGCTGACATGTTTTCGGTGCTGAAGAACATGGAGGCCATAGGAAGGACAGAGTGCACAGTCCCCGCGTCAGGGACCATAAAGAACGTGCTGCAGGTGATACATCAGCACAGGTACATAGGGGCATTTGAGCTCGTGGACGACGGGAAAGGCGGAACGTTCAGGGTGAAGCTGATAGGGAAGATAAACGACTGCGGCGTGATAAAGCCCAGGTTCTCCGTCACGAAGGGCGGCTTCATAAAATGGGAGAAGAGGTACCTTCCCTCGAGCGAGAAGGGCATCCTCATCGTCACCACCTCCAAGGGCGTGATGGACCAGCACAGTGCCTCGAAGGCGGGCGCAGGCGGAAGGCTGCTCGGATACGTGTATTAGGTTTGCAGGTGTGTTACATGACAAACGTGAACCAGGAAATAAAGGAAGCGATGAAGGAGAAGAAGATACTCATAGGCAGCAGGACCGTCATGAAGGGAGTGAAGAGGGGCCACATCGACAGCGTGATATTCGCCTCAAACTGTCCCCAAGAGACCATGAAGGACCTTGAGTATTATTCAAAGAGCGGGTTCCTCGGGCTGAAGGAGTTCAGGGGGAATTCCGTCCAGCTGGGCGAGCTCTGCGGCAAGCCCTTCAACGTGCTGCTGGTGGGTATAAGAAAGTGACCTGAAAAACTTAAATAAGCAACAGAAATAATAATGCTAACGAGGTGCTGGATGTCTGTGAAGCTCGGGACCGACTCGATAAGGAACATAGCTGCTTTCGAGGACATAACGCAGGTCCATGCGCATGACTGCCTCATAACCGAGGACTGCGTCTATTTTCTTGTTGACCCGGACAAGATGGGCCTCGCCATAGGCAAGAACGGGGTCGTGATAAGGGAGCTGAGGAAGATTTTCGGAAAGACTGTGAGGGTGTTCGGCCACTACCCGAGCCCGGAGCTTTTCATAAGGAACACCTTCCAGAATGTGAAGAGCATAGACATAAGCAACGGCAGGATAACCGTTTCCATGCCCGAGGAGGACAGGGTGTCCGCCATAGGAAGGAACGGCAGGAACATAAAGGCCATACGGGAGATAATGGAAAGGCATTTTTCAGTGAGGGACGTGCGCATCAAATAGTACCAGGCAGCCCTTTTTTTAATCTGTTAACGTAAGGATTGGTGGATATGAAAGTGAATGTTGCTGAAAGGAAGGGAAACAGGATAACGTTCGTGCTGCAGGGAGCCACTCCAGCGTTCGCGAACGCCCTGAGGAGGATAATGGTGTCCGAGATCCCCACCATGGCCGTGGATAGCGTGGAGTTCCACGAGAACGATTCCGTCCTTTTTGATGAAGTGGTGGCGCACAGGATCGGCCTCATCCCCATCTCCTTCGACCCTGACAAGTTCAATGCCAGGAGCTCGTGCAGGTGCGGTGGCAAGGGCTGCTCGCTGTGCCAGGTTGTTTTCGCCGTAGAGAGGACAGGCCCCGGGATGGTATATTCCGGGGACATGAAGTCTTCCAACAAGGCTGTCAAGCCCTCGAGCCCTGACTTCCCCATAGTGGAGCTCCTCAAGAGCCAGAGCATAAGGCTGGAAGCCACTGCCATTCTCGGGACGGGAAGCGAGCACGCGAAATGGCAGGCCGCGAACGCCTCCTACCAGTATTACCCGCAGCTCGTGGTGAAGGACGCGAAGGAAGCGAAGAAGTGCCTGAAGGCCTGCCCCAAGGACGCCATAAAGCTCAGGGCCGGAAAGCCCGTGCTTGCAGACCCTGAGAAGTGCGACCTGTGCAGGCAGTGCCTGGAGGGCTGCAAGGGGATAGAGATAGAGGGCGACCCCACAAGGTTCATATTCAGGGTGGAATCAGTCTCTGGACTGAAGCCTGACTACATAATCTCCAAATCAGCCGAGATACTCGAGAGGAAGGCCGATGAGTTCAAGAAAGAGCTCAAGAAGCTGGACTGAGCAAAGAAGCAGGCTTCGGCCTGCTTCAAACTGAAATCATGCTTGGTCCATCGAATCCTTTTATTTTAGCTGCTCCAATTATATACAGGTGGAACAATAGCCAGCGGAAAGATAGTGATGGCCTGGATACTTGGAGGGCTCCTCCTTCTGGGAGGGACGTGGATAGTCCAGAACCTCCAGCTCAACGTGGGCGTGACAGAATTCCAGTACGGCCTCGCGCTGGTGATAGCACTCGTCCTTTTCCTGATAGCCGGCCTGTGCTGGATCTCCGTGGCAGTGGCCACCAGGCAGGACATAAGTTAAGCGGCCTCTTTTCACATTTATAAACCTATACTGCCATTATTCTTAGATTGTTCGGTGCAAAGGAGAATGAAGGCGTCTCTTGACGCCTTCTAATCAAATTATGGCAAGAGTCTATTCGCGCAAGAAGGGAAAGTCCGGGAGCAAGAAGCCCATGCAGAAGACCGCTCCCTGGGTGAAGCTCAAGAAGGAAGAGGTAGAGGAGATAATAGTCAAGCTGGCCAAGAAAGGCCACAGCTCGGCTGAGATAGGCCTCATCCTCAGGGACCAGTACGGGATTCCCTCGATAAAGGTGAAGGAGCTCCACATGGAGGAGAGGATAGCGCAGATAATGAAGAGGCACAAGGCCTACCCTCCGTTCCCCGAGGACATGTACAACCTCCTGAAGAAGGCCGTCCTTCTCCA
>Ga0153916_10002561_pt1 | contig 13281 bp, 9 predicted proteins | sample Opewatmetagenome_FD_109642 | JGI IMG/M metagenome (GOLD analysis project Ga0153916, IMG submission 109642) | Freshwater wetland microbial communities from Ohio, USA - Open water 3 Core 3 Depth 4 metaG | ecosystem: Environmental > Aquatic > Freshwater > Wetlands | place: USA: Ohio, Lake Erie, Old...
CGCAAGGGCGGCGACAGCGCGGCGCCGATCCTTGAGAAGCCAGGCGCGACTCGTTCGTACAAGGTATCCGCCTGCGCTCCATAGCGCGCGCTTCCCGGCGGTGTACCAGACGGGCGCTTGATAGCTCAGGCGCCCGAACAGCGCGCCCATCAACCAGCGCAGGGAACGCCACAGCATGGCGATCGGCCACCACGCGATGGCCATGATGCGGCCAATGAATTTGAACGGTTGTACGAGCCCAGACAGCAGCCGCGGGAGGCCGCCTTTGATTTTTTTCATTTTTCATGTCCCCTCAAAGTAGCTGGCAACGCACCAGCTACTCTGTCTCAGTGTACCGTGTGGTTAACATGAAAAATGGGTGCCTTGGCCGGTTCGTATCCAAGGACCTGGGGCATGTGCTGGCCGCGTTACATCCCGACACAAAAAAGGGCGCTGAAACAGCGCCCTTTGGTCTGGCTTGAATGGGTCAGGATGTCTTGGCCAACTCGGTGTTGCGCAACTTGATGTGCAGCTCGCGCAACTGCTTTTCGTCCACCGGCGACGGCGCCTGCGTGAGCAGGCACTGGGCGCGCTGGGTCTTGGGAAAGGCGATCACGTCGCGGATCGACTCGGCGCCGGTCATGAGGGTGACGATGCGGTCCAGGCCGAAGGCCAGGCCACCGTGGGGCGGCGCGCCGTACTGCAGCGCGTCGAGCAGGAAGCCGAACTTGAGTTGCGCCTCTTCTGGACTGATCTTGAGCGCGTCGAACACTTTCTGCTGCACATCGGCGCGGTGGATACGAACCGAGCCGCCCCCCATTTCCCAGCCGTTGAGCACCATGTCGTAGCCCTTGGAGATGCACTTCTCGGGCGCCGTGACCATCCAGTCTTCATGGCCGTCTTTGGGCGCCGTAAAGGGATGATGCGTTGCTGTATAGCGCTGGGCATCTTCGTCGAACTCGAACATGGGGAAGTCCACCACCCACATCGGGCGCCAGCCGGCCTCAAACAGGCCATTCTTTTTGCCGAACTCGCTCAAACCGATCTTCAGGCGCAGCGCACCGATGGCGTCGTTGACGATCTTGGCCTTGTCGGCGCCAAAGAAGATCAGGTCACCGTCCTGGGCTTTGGTGCGTGCCAGAACCTCGGCCAGGGCTTTGTCGTGGATATTTTTGACTATCGGGGACTGCAGGCCCGGCCACCGAAGGGCCTGATCGCCCGGGCCTTTGGCCGCATCGTTCACACGGATGTAAGCCAGACCCTTGGCGCCGTAGATCTTGACGAACTCGGTGTAGGCATCGATTTCGCCGCGGCTGATGCCACCGGTTTCTTGCGAGCCCAAGGGTACGCGCAGGGCCACGACCCGGCCGCCCTTCATGTTGGCAGCGCCCGAGAACACCTTGAAATCCACATCGGCCATCACATCGGTCAGCTCGGTGAATTCGAGCTTGACGCGCAAATCAGGCTTGTCGGAGCCATATTTGTACATGGCGTCGGCGTAGGTCATGACCGGGAACTCGCCCAGGTCCACGTTCATGGTGTTCTTGAACACCGTTTTGATCATGCCCTGGAACATGTCGCGAATTTCCTCTTCGGTCAGGAACGAGGTTTCGATATCGATCTGGGTGAATTCGGGCTGACGGTCAGCACGCAGGTCTTCGTCACGGAAGCATTTGGTGATCTGGTAGTAGCGGTCGTAGCCGGCCACCATCAGCAACTGCTTGAACAGCTGGGGGCTTTGGGGCAGCGCGAAGAACATGCCCTCATGCACGCGGCTGGGCACCAGGTAGTCGCGCGCGCCTTCAGGCGTGCTCTTGGTGAGCATGGGCGTCTCGATGTCGATAAAGCCGTTGGCGTCCAGAAACTTGCGCACTTCCATTGCCACTTTGTAGCGCAGCCTCAGGTTGTTCTGCATGTAGGGGCGGCGCAGGTCCAGCACGCGGTGGGTCAGGCGCGTGGTCTCGCTCAGGTTCTCGTCGTCGAGCTGGAACGGGGGCGTGACCGAGGGGTTGAGCACCGTCAGTTCATGGCACAGCACTTCGATCTTGCCGCTCTTGAGGCTGTCGTTGATCGTGCCTTGCGGACGGGCGCGCACCAGGCCCTTGACCTGGATGCAGAACTCGTTGCGCAGGCCCTCGGCCGTCTTGAACATGTCGGCGCGATCGGGATCACACACCACCTGCACGTAACCCTCGCGGTCGCGCAGGTCAACAAAGATCACGCCACCGTGGTCACGGCGGCGGTTGACCCAGCCGCACAGGGTCACAGCTTGGCCCATCAGGGCTTCGGTCACAAGACCGCAATAGTGGGAACGCATGGCCATAAAAATCTTCTTTCAGCTGTTGGATTGCGGGCCGGACTTGACCAGCTTCATCTGCGGGTTTTTCGGCCCGCCGGGGACGATCACGCCCATGGAGATCACATAGGTCAGCGCTTCGTCAACGTTCATGTCCAGTTCGATGCAATCGCTCTTTTTGAGCATGACGAAGTAACCGCCGGTGGGATTGGGGGTGGTGGGTACATACAAGCTCAGATAGTCGCCCGGCAGGTGCTTGAGCAGTTCGCCGCTGGGCGCCCCCGTGACAAAGGCAATGGTCCACATGTCTTCATGCGGCCACTGCACCAGCACCGCTTTGCGAAACGCCGTGCCTTTCTCGGAAAACAGGGTGTCGGACACCTGCTTGACACCGGAATAGACGGACCGCACCACCGGGATGCGGTGCAGCAGGGCATGCCACCAGTCCACCAGCTTGTTGCCAATGATGTTGGAGGCCATGGAGCCAATCAACAGCACCACCACGAGGGCAAAAATCACGCCCAGGCCGGGAATATGCAAGCCCAGCCACTGGTCTGGCTGCCAGGCCTTGGGCAGAATTTTCAGCGTCATGTCCAGGGTGGAAACGACCCACTCCAGCACCCAGATCGTGATGATGAGCGGGGCCAGCACCAGCAGGCCCGAGAACAGCCACTTGCGCAATTTGGCCATGATTGACGGCCGCATCAGGTCGCCGTAGTGGAAGCGGCCGGCGCAGGGGCTGCCGCCTCGGTTTTGGCCGGCGCCGCTTCGGCCTTGGCCGGCGCGGCTTCAGCCGGCTTGGCAGGGCCGGACGTGGCGGCCGGGGCTGCTGCCGCCTCGCCGCCGGAGGAGCCGCCGCGGAAATCAGTCACGTACCAGCCCGAGCCCTTGAGCTGGAAACCGGCGGCCGTCACCTGCTTCCTGAAGGTGGCCGCGCCGCAGGCGGGGCAGTCGGTAAGCACCGGATCCGAGATTTTCTGCAAGACGTCCTTGGCGTGGCCGCAGGATTCACATTTGTATGCGTAGATAGGCATGGCGCTAAGGGGGTGGTTGGTGCAAAACCCTCAATTATAGGCAGCCAGCCCAAAATCAATGGGCCAGCCCTTGCCGGGCCGGCCAAACCGGCTCATTCCACGCCGGTCAGCTTGTGGTGCGAAGCATGCTGATTGGCAATCGCCTGCGGGCCCAGCGAGCCCACCAGCATGCCCGTCAGGGCCGCCAGCACGCCCGCCAGTTGCGCCGGGAACTCCCCGCCGGCAGGGGTGGCCAGGAACAGCAGCCAGGTCAGCAAGCCCAGCACAATCGAAAAAACAGCACCCTGGGTGGAGGCCTTTTCCCAATACAGGCCGAACACCAGCGGAATAAAGGCCCCTACCAGCGTGACCTGGTAAGCCCCCGACACCATCTCGTAGATGGGCGTGCCCTGCATCTTGATCGCATATAGAAGCACCAGCGTGCTGAAACACAGCACCGTGATGCGCATGGTCTTGAGTTCCTTCTTGTCGCCCTGGTGCGGCCGAAACTGGCGCCAGATGTTTTCGACAAAAGTCACGCTGGGAGCCAGCAGGGTGGCCGAGGCGGTGGACTTGATGGCCGACAGCAAGGCACCGAAGAACAGCACCTGCATCACAAACGGCATTTTCTCCAGCACCAGCGTGGGCAGCACTTTTTGCGGGTCGTCCTTGAGCAGCACGGCGGTCTGCTCCGGCATGATGATCAGGGCACTGGCCACCAGGAACATGGGCACGAAGGCAAACAGGATGTAGCAGATGCCGCCGATCACGGGGCCGCGGGTGGCTGCGTACGGACTGTTGGCCGACATGACCCGCTGGAACACGTCCTGCTGCGGAATCGAGCCCAGCATCATGGTGATGGCCGCGGCGAAGAAGAAAACCATGTCCTTGAAGCTCGGCTCCGGCCAGAACTTGAAGAGATCGCGGCTCAGCGCCAGATTCACCACCTTGTCAGCGCCGCCGGCCATATTGCCGGCGAACACCGCCAGAATGGCCAGGCCGCCCACCAGAATGATCATCTGGATGAAGTCCGTCACCGCCACCGACCACATGCCGCCAAACAGGGTGTAGGCCAGGATCGACACCACGCCGATGACCATGCCCATGGGAATGCTGATGTCACCGGCCGAGAGCACATTGAACACCAGGCCCAGCGCCGTGACCTGCGCCGACACCCAGCCCAGGTAACTCAGCATGATGATGCGCGAGCACACCACCTCGACCGTGCGGCCAACGCGCTCACGGTAATAGTCGCTGATGGTCAGCAGCGTCATGCGGTAGAGCTTGCCGGCAAAGAACAGCCCCACCAGGATCAGGCAGGTGCCAGCGCCAAACGGGTCCTCGACCACGCTCTGGAGGCCGCCGTTGACGAACTTGGCCGGGATGCCCAGCACGGTTTCAGAACCGAACCAGGTGGCAAAGGTGGTGGTGACGATCATCACCAGCGGCAGCCGGCGACCGGCGATGGCAAAGTCAGCCGAGCTCTTGACGCGCTTGGCCGCCACCAGGCCGATCGCAATGGTGATCAACAGATAGACAATAACCAGGGTCAGCAGCACCGCAATCTCCTATCCAAGAGGCCCGCATTATCTCGAACTAGAAAACCTGCACCCGCACCACGATCTGCATGGCCACCAGCCCCAACGCAAAACCGATGCCACCGTAGATCAGGCCCTGCAGCAGACGGTTGGTGCGCTTCTGTTCGGCCAGCAACTCCAGCAGTTCACTCCGGTCATGGTGTGGGCCACGTTTGAGATAGTCGTGCAGCAGGTGCGGCAGCTCCGGCAACAGCTTGGCGTAACGCGGCGCCTGGTTCCTGAGTTCTTCCCACAATTTGCGCGGACCGATCTGGTCAACCATCCATTTTTCGAGAAACGGCTTGGCCGTACTCCACAGGTCCAGCTCCGGGTCGAGATCCCGGCCCAGCCCCTCGATGTTGAGCAGGGTTTTTTGCAGCAGCACCAGTTGGGGCTGGATCTCGACATGGAAGCGGCGCGAGATCTGGAACAGGCGCATGAGCACCATGCCGAGTGAAATTTCCTTGAGCGGCCGGTCGAAATAGGGCTCGCACACGGTCCGGATGGCGGATTCCAGCTCATCCACCCGGGTTTGCGGGGGCACCCAGCCGGACTCGATGTGCAACTCGGCCACGCGCTTGTAATCACGCCGGAAGAAAGCCGTGAAGTTCTGCGCCAGGTATTCCTTGTCGTACTCGGTCAGGGTCCCGACGATGCCGAAATCCAGCGAGATGTAGCGGCCGAAGGTCGCCGGGTCGATGCTGACCTGGATGTTGCCCGGGTGCATGTCGGCATGGAAAAAACCGTCGCGAAACACCTGGGTGAAAAAAATCGTCACCCCATCGCGCGCCAGCTTCGGGATATCGACCCCGGCCTCGCGCAGCCGGGCCGTCTGGCTGATGGGAATGCCTTTCATGCGCTCCATCACGATCACGTCGGGCATGCAGAAGTCCCAGAACATCTCGGGAATCAGCACCAGATTCAGACCTTCCATATTGCGGCGCAACTGCGCAGCGCTGGCGGCCTCGCGCACCAGATCAAGCTCGTCATGCAGGTACTTGTCGAACTCGGCCACCACCTCGCGCGGCTTGAGGCGTTTGCCCTCGGCCGAAATACGCTCGATCCAGTTGGCCATCATGCGCAACAGGCGCAGGTCTTTCTCGATCGCCGGCAGCATGCCCGGACGCAGCACCTTGACCGCCACCTCGCGCTCACGACCATGACGGTCCAGCATTTTGGCGAAATGGACCTGGGCGATCGAGGCGCTGGCCACCGGCTCACGCTCGAATTCGGTAAATATTTCCCCCACCGGCTTGCGAAATGCCCGCTCGACGATGGCCACCGCCTCATCGGAGCTGAAAGGCGGCACCTGGTCCTGCAGCCGGGCCAGTTCATCGGCGATATCGATGGGCAACAGGTCGCGCCGGGTTGAGAGCACCTGGCCGAACTTGACAAATATGGGGCCCAGCCGCTCCATCGCCTCGCGCAGACGCTGGCCGCGCGGCGCATCCAGGTTGCGCCCGATCGACACCATGCGGGCAATGACCCGCAGCCAGGGTTTCTGGAAACTGTTGAGGACCAGTTCGTCCAGCCCGTAGCGCAGCGCGATCCAGACAATGAAGATGCCGCGGATGAGGCGCCTCATTCACCGGCCCCGGTGCTGCGATCCGGCGCACGCGCCGCCATGAACTGGCGCAGGGCCTCGGCCCCGCGACGCACCGCCTGCGCCAGGGCGTGGGCCGGCGCATCGCCCAGGAGACGGGCCAGGTCTTCCTCCATATCCCAGCGCACATGATCGACCAGCCAGTTGACTTCGGCCGCCAGTTGCACATCGCCCTCGATGCGCACAGCCGGCTTGTCGCCGCGCAGGGCCGACTGCACCAGCGCCACGGGCGATTCCTCGGTGACGGACAGCGTCAGGTCCGACGGTCTATCCGCGCCGGCCAAATCCAGCAGGCCAGCGGGCGTCAGCAGCAGCTTGAAGTGAAACTTTTGCCACTGGAACAGCACCACCCGGCCCTTTTGCCGGGCCAGTCGGGTGGTCGCTTCCTTTTCCTGCATCAGGACATGGTTGAGGAGCAGGACCACGCGACGCTGCGCTTCTTCCACCGCCCACTCGGGCGGCTGGAAAGTGGTGCTGAGTTTCTGGAAAGCCTGTTCCAGCAAAGAAAACGGGGACTGTGTTGCCATAGTCCCCGATTATTCCCCAAGTCATAAGACCCCCACGCTTGCCACTACGTGTGCTGCGCTGCCCCCCGAGGGGGCCCTTCGCGCCTTGGGACGGCCCGGCGGCGCTCGCGCCGGGGCAGGAAATGAGTTACTGCAGCGCCTGCACCCCGGCCACGAGCCAGCCGCGGTTGCCGCTCTTGGGCTTGGTCATGTTCCAGACTTCGCGGAACGGGCTCGGACCTGCCGAGGGCTGCTCAAGGATCATGCCGGAGAACTCGACACTGGCCATGTAGTCCTCGCCCAGATCCTCGATACCCAGCAACTGGGCCTGCAGCATCTCCACTTCGGTGTGGTTGGACCCGCCGCCCGTGTGATCCTCGCGTTCGGTCAGTTGCGACTGGATTTCGCGCAGCATCCCGTCGGTCATCATGGAGCGCAGGGCATTGATGTCTTCCTTGTCCCAAGCGGCCTGCAAGGTCACAAAGTTGCTCTTGGCCGCCTTGAGGAAGCCTTCCGAATCGAAATCCGCCGGCACGCCCCAGTTCTGCGAGCCCGCCAAGGCCGAGCCGATCACGATGCCGGACGACTGCGGCGCTGCGGCCGACTCGAACGACGTGCCTGCACGCTCCCAGGGACGAGCCGATGCGTCGTTGCCGACGTTTTCCGGGCGATACGGTTGCGGCGTCACGGCTTGCCCACCGGCGCCCTGGAAGGCAAAGGGTCCGTTCTGGCTGGCTGCCGGCCGACGGCTGCGCATGAACCAGCCGATGGCCATCATGGCCACCAAAACCAGCAGCGCAATCATCATGAACTGGCCCATCCCCTCACCCAAGCCCAGTGAATGAGCCAGCCAAGCCAGGCCGAGACCGGCTGCCAGGCCGCCCAGCATGGCGCCCCAGGGTTTGCGGGGCGGTTGGGCTGCCGGTGCAGCAGGGGCCGCTGTATTGGTTGCACCCTGGGCCGGCGCCGCCGGGGCAGCCTGACGCTGGGTCACATTGCTCGACTGTTGGCCTACGGATTTACCGCCGCCCATGCGTTTGGCCTCGGCATTCATGCCCCCAAAAGCAAGGATCAAAGTCAGGGCCAAAGTCCAGAATTTCATAAATTAATCTCCAAGAGAACCAGTAAATGGGCTCAAGCCCCGAGAATACAAGACAAAAGCGAAATCAGCACTTGATTCCGACATGCAAGGCCACCACGCCGCCCGTCATGTTGTGAAAATCCACGTGTCCGAAGCCGGCCTTTTGCATCATGGCCTTGAGTTCTGCCTGCCCCGGATGCATGCGGATCGATTCGGCCAGGTACTGGTAGCTGTGGGCATCCTTGGCCACCAGTTGCCCCAATTTCGGCAGCACCTTGAAGGAATACCAGTCGTAGAGCTTTTCCAGCGGCGGCGCCACCTTGGAGAACTCCAGCACCAGCAATTTGCCGCCGGGCTTGAGCACGCGGTTCATCTGGGCCAGCGCCACGTCCTTGTGCGTCATGTTGCGCAGGCCGAAGGCCACGCTCACGACATCGAAATAATCGTTGGGGAAAGGCAGCTTCTCGGCATCACACACCAGGGTGGGCAGGGCCACACCGGCGTCCAGCAGCCGGTCGCGCCCGGTGCGCAGCATGGCTTCGTTGATGTCGGTGTGCACCACCTGACCGGTCTTGCCCACTTTTTTGGAGAACGCCAGCGCCAGGTCACCCGTGCCGCCCGCGATGTCAAGCACCCTGTCCCCCTCATGGAGGTTGGCCACCATCACGGTGTAGGCCTTCCAGGCCCGATGCATGCCCATTGACATGAGGTCGTTCATCAGGTCGTATTTGGAGGCGACCGAGTCGAAGACACCGCGCACGCGCCGCGCCTTTTGCGCTTCGTCTACGGTTTCAAATCCGAAGTGGGTGCTGGTCATGGTCAGTGGCTGCCGCAGCTGTGGCCCGCCTTGTCCTGCATGGGCGCATCGCGCTCCACGCCGGCAGCTTTCAGGCGTGCCTCGTAATCGGCCCAGAGCCTGTCCTGCTCGGAGCCCAGGAAATAAAGGTAATCCCAGGAATAGATGCCGGTGTCATGGCCGTCGGAAAAACGGGGCTGCACCGCGTAGTTGCCCACCGGCTCCAGCGCCGCCAGTTCGACCTCGCGCTTGCCGGTCTGCAGGACTTCCTGGCCCGGGCCATGGCCCTGCACCTCGGCCGAGGGCGAGTACACGCGCATCAACTCGAACGGGATGCGGAATTTCGAACCGTCGGAATAACTTACTTCCAGCGCCCGAGACTGGCTGTGGACCGTGATGTCCAGAGGGGTGGGCGCACCAGATTGCTTACCTGCCATGGGAATTTCCTGCTTAAAAAATTAAAGGTAGCACAACGACAAAGACCTTACACCAGCACACGTTCGATGCCACCGGCATTGGCCGCCGCCACATACTGCGGCATCCACTGCTCGCCCAGAATCTGACGCGCCATTTCGACCACGATGTAGTCGGCTTCCAGCAGGCCGTTCTGCAGGTCGTTGCCGTAGCGGGTCAGGCCCTGCAGGCAGCTCGGGCAACTGGTGAGTATCTTCACATTGGCCTTCTCGCCCACTTGACCGGATGCGCGCAGTGCCGCCTCGCCCTTGCGGATTTCCTCTTCTTTGCGGAAGCGCACCTGGGTCGCAATGTCGGGCCGGGTCACGCCCAGCGTGCCGGACTCGCCGCAGCAGCGTTCGCTCTTGAGCACATTGCCCTCGGAACTGCCGGCCAGCAGCGACCGGACCGTCTTCATCGAATCACCCAGCTTCATCGGGTTGTGGCAGGGCTCGTGGTACAGGTAGCCGCCCTGCTCGCCCGTGAGCTTGATGCCTTTTTCCAGCAGGTACTCGTGGATATCGATGATGCGGCAGTCCGGGAAGATGTCCTCGAACTTGTAGCCCTGCAACTGGTCGTAGCAGGTGCCACAGCTCACCACCACGGTCTTGATGTCCAGGTAGTTCAGCGTGTTCGCCACGCGGTGGAACAGCACGCGGTTGTCGGTGATGATTTTTTCCGCCTGGTCGAACTGGCCCGAACCGCGCTGCGGGTAGCCGCAACACAGGTAGCCGGGCGGCAGCACGGTCTGCACGCCGGCGTGCCAGAGCATGGCCTGGGTGGCCAGGCCCACCTGGCTGAACAGACGCTCCGAACCGCACCCTGGGAAGTAGAACACCGCCTCTGTCTCGGCCGTGGTGGCTTTGGGGTCGCGGATGATCGGCACGTAGTTGCCGTCTTCAATATCCAAAAGAGCACGTGCCGTCTTCTTGGGCAGGCCGCCGGGCATCTTCTTGTTGATGAAGTGGATCACCTGCTCCTTGACCGGCGCCTTGCCCACGGTCGCCGGCGGCCGCGCGGTCTGCCGGCAGGCCAGCGTGCGCAACAACTGGTTGGCCAGGCGCTGGGCCTTGAAGCCCACCCCCACCATGGCCGAGCGCATCAGCTTGATGGTCTGCGGGTTGGTGGCGTTGAGGAAGAACATCGCCGCCGCGTTGCCGGGGCGGAACGATTTCTGCCCCATCTTGCGCAGCAGGTTGCGCATGTTCATCGACACATCGCCGAAATCGATCTTCACCGGGCACGGCGACAGGCACTTGTGGCACACCGTGCAGTGGTCGGCCACGTCCTCGAATTCCTCCCAGTGCCGGATCGAGATGCCGCGGCGCGTCTGCTCTTCGTAGAGGAAGGCCTCCACCAGCAGCGAGGTGGCCAGGATCTTGTCGCGCGGGCTGTACAACAGGTTGGCGCGCGGCACATGGGTTGAGCACACCGGCTTGCACTTGCCGCAGCGCAGGCAGTCCTTCACGCTGTCGGCAATCGCGCCGATGTCGGACTGCTGCATGATCAGCGACTCGTGCCCCATCAGGCCGAAGCTGGGGGTGTAGGCGTTGGTCAAATCTGAGTGGATAGCCGGCCCCCACCCCTGTCCTCCCCCAACGGGGGAGGGCGTTGAAGCGTCAAAACGCAGCAACTTGCCCTTGTTGAAATGCCCATTCGGATCAATGCGCTGCTTGTAGTCGGTAAATGGGCGCAGTTCCGCGTCGCTCAGGAACTCCAGCTTGGTGATGCCGATGCCGTGCTCGCCCGAGATCACGCCGTCCAGGGACTTGGCCAGCGCCATGATGCGCTTGACTGCGCCGTGCGCGGCCTGCAGCATCTCGTAGTCGTCGCTGTTGACCGGAATGTTGGTATGCACATTGCCGTCGCCGGCGTGCATGTGCAGCGCCACCCAGACCCGGCCCTTGAGCACGCGCTGCTGGATGGCGTTGCACTCGGCCAGCATCGCTTCAAATGTACGGCCGGTGAAGATGTCCTGCAGCGGGTCACGGATCTGCGTCTTCCAGCTGGCGCGCAGGGAGTGGTCCTGCAGCCGCGGGAACAGGGAGCCGACATTCGCGTACCAGTCCTGCCATTGCGCGCGCACGTCGCGGATCAACGTCAGGGCCTGTGCCACCCGGCCTTCCATCAACTCGGCTGGAGGGGTCTCGTTGGCATCGTCCAGCTTGCCGATCTCAAGCAGATGGGGCAGGTTGCCCTCGCTGAAGAAATACTCCAGCTCGTCAGCCAGCTTGATCTTGTTGCGCAACGAGAGCTCGATGTTGATGCGCTCGATGCCGTCGGTGTACTCGGCCATGCGCGGCAGCGGGATCACCACGTCCTCGTTGATCTTGAAGGCGTTGGTGTGCTTGGAGATCGCCGCCGTGCGCTTGCGGTCCAGCCAGAACTTCTTGCGCGCTTCCGGGCTGATGGCGATGAAGCCCTCGCCGCTGCGCGAATTGGCAATGCGCACCACCTCGGAGGTGGCACGTGCCACGGCATCGGCATCATCACCGGAGATGTCGCCGAACAGCGCCATCTTCGGACTTCCGCCGCGCTTGCTCTTGGTGGCGTAGCCCACTGCTTTCAGGTAGCGGTCGTCCAGATGCTCCAGACCCGCCAGCACCACACCGGAGCGCTTCTGCTCCGCAAACATGAAGTCCTTGATCTCCACGATGCTGGGCACCGCGTCGCGCGCGTTGCCGAAAAATTCCAGGCACACGGTGCGGGTGTGGGCCGGCATGCGGTGCACCACCCAGCGCGCGCTGGTGATCAGGCCGTCGCAACCCTCTTTCTGGATGCCGGGCAGGCCGCTCAGGAACTTGTCGGTCACGTCCTTGCCCAGGCCGGCCTTGCGAAAGCTCTTGCCCGGAATGTCGAGCTGTTGCGTGCGCACCAGCGTCTTGCCGTCGGCCTGGAAATATTTCAACTCGAAGCTGGCGAGCTCGGCATCATGGATCTTGCCCAGGTTGTGGTTCAGGCGCGTGACTTCGAGCCAGCCCGCATCAGGCGTGACCATGCGCCAGGACACCAGATTGTCCAGCGCGGTGCCCCACAGCACAGCCTTCTTGCCGCCGGCATTCATGGCGATATTGCCGCCAATGCACGACGCCTCGGCCGAGGTCGGGTCCACTGCAAACACAAAGCCGGCGCGCTCGGCCGCATCGGCCACGCGCTGCGTCACCACGCCAGCCTCGGTCCAGACCGTGGCCACAGCTCGGTCCAGCCCCGGCAGCGTCACCATCTCCACCTCGGTCATGGCTTCGAGCTTTTCGGTGTTGATCACCGCGCTCTTCCAGGAGAGCGGCACGGCGCCGCCGGTGTAGCCGGTGCCGCCGCCGCGCGGGATGATGGTCAGGCCCAGCTCGATGCAGCCCTTCACCAGCCTGGCCATCTCGGCCTCGGTGTCGGGGGTAAGCACCACAAACGGGTATTCGACCCGCCAGTCGGTGGCGTCCGTCACATGCGACACGCGGCTCAGGCCGTCGAACTTGACGTTGTCTTTGGCCGTGAGCCGGTTCAACACCCGCTGGGTCTTGCGCCGCAACTCGGCCATGGCCTGGAACGAAGCATCGAAGGCCTCCACGGCCCGCGCGGCATCCCCCAGCAATTCGGCCACCAGCGCATCACGCTGCGGATCGGCCTGCGGCGTGCGCCGCTTTTGCACCTCGCCCAGGCGGTGATGCAGCGCATCGACCAGCAGACGGCGGCGCTTGGGGTTGTCCAGCAGGTCGTCCTGCAGGTAGGGGTTGCGCTGCACCACCCAGATGTCGCCCAGCACCTCGTACAGCATGCGGGCCGAGCGGCCGGTGCGGCGCTCTTCACGCAGCTGGTTGAGCAGATCCCAGGCGCGTGCGCCCAGCAGGCGGATCACGATCTCGCGGTCGGAGAACGAGGTGTAGTTGTAGGGGATTTCGCGAATGCGTTCGTGGCCGTGCGGCGCTTGGCCGGATGCGGGCACAAATTGATCAAGCGGGGTAGGTGCGTTCATGGTGTTC
>Ga0153916_10002562_pt1 | contig 13279 bp, 12 predicted proteins | sample Opewatmetagenome_FD_109642 | JGI IMG/M metagenome (GOLD analysis project Ga0153916, IMG submission 109642) | Freshwater wetland microbial communities from Ohio, USA - Open water 3 Core 3 Depth 4 metaG | ecosystem: Environmental > Aquatic > Freshwater > Wetlands | place: USA: Ohio, Lake Erie...
ACCAACCCATAATTTTCATCTCACCTGCATAAATTTGAATGAAGATAATCGGAAAACAGGAATCCGCAGGTGGTTTTCCCTGCGGATTCCTGTTTTCCGTCCTCTTTCCCCCCTTCCCAAACAGGTTTTGGGAAGGGGGGATAAAGGGGGGATGGGTGAGTAATTACCCTTGTGGAATAGAACAATTGTGCTATAATAGCGAGGAGTGTTTTTTGGACGAAGTATCGCCAGTGTTTATACAGTTCCTTCATGTTTTCACTGCTCTGCGAGCGAGAGAAGGGCGTTCTTCGTTCTGTGAATCCCGCAACCAAGTGAACGTTTATACAGTTTCTTCAGGTCTTCACTGGTTTGCGAGCGAGACAAGGAGCGTTTATACAGTGCCTTCATGTTTTCACTTCTTTTCGACCCTGAGCGGACGATCATTGTCCGTCGTAGCCTCGCGAACGTCTTCTGCGAGCGAGGTCGTGGGCGGTTTTCCACCTCCCCCAAATCTGATTTTTGAATTGGGGGAGGTTGGGAGGGGGCTTTCTTCGACGGTGGGTTTCCGCGAAATCAGGGTGTCCCCCTACCGCACCTTGCCGTCCAATAGCCTTCGTTCCTCTTCGTTTTCAAGGGAAAACGATTGCACGCATAGCTGAGGACATTCGCTGTCCGAAGCATCGAGGGCGCCTTGAGCCCAAAGCATCGCGAGTGCTTATACAGTGTCTTCAGGTTTTCACTGTTTTACGAGCGATGAAGAGTGCTCTTTGCTAGCAATGCAATAGCAAGCGCGTTTTCCCGCAGTATCGAGGAGCGTACTTTACGACCCTGGGCGGACGGTTTTTGTCTGTCGAAGCATCCCGAGCTAATTGTGTAAGCGATGAAGAGTGCTTTTTACGAGCACCTGCCCCGAGCGTAATGAAAGGATGAAGAGCGTTCTATGCGAGCGATGTTTCCCGCGAAACGAATCCTATCATCATCCTTCCCCCAGATCATTAGATTGCCTGATTACCAAATCACCAATATGCTTATTACTAAAGTGCTTGATTGCTTGATTCACCAAATGCAAATTAATGTGTTGTTGCTCTCCATGAATAATGAATTTAATGCAATTGCTTCTTATGAAACAATCCCATTACACAGTCTCTGTAGTAGGGGCAAAGCAGGAATCCTGAGCGAGATGATTTTAAATTCCTCCCTTGCGTCCTTCCAACAATTCCAACCCGAACTGCGGCTTTCCTATGGTAGCCTGCGATGTCCGGTTCACATTTTTACCGGATGGATTCCATCCACCAGCGCCATCCTCAGCCCTTGCAAGTGAGCCTCTCACTCTCGATTGCGATCACGCAATTAACTATCTATTCGCCGGGTCGTTTAGGTACCCTTTCAGCAACTAACTTTCTAATATTTAAACGTTTTTGCCTTTCAGCTTCTGACGTTCAAACGTTAAAACGTTAAAACATTCTAACTTTTACTCTTCCACCGCAAGTACGCTTTGGTGATTTCCTCCATCACTGCCGGTACCAGGGAAAAAGAAATGATCACGCCCCACTCCCGCAAGGACGGGAAGTGTGTGTTAAAGATCGGCTGCAGGAAAGGCACGCTGACCACCACCACCAGTAGGAGGATGGAAAATCCAACCGCATATTGCATCCACTTATTTGAGAACACGCCCAGCCGGAAGATGGACAGACCCTCCGAGCGACACGAATATGCCCGGAAAAGCTCGCATAAGCTAAGGGTCACGAATGCCATGGTTTCTGCTGTCTGCACATCCACTCCGCGCCAGTCATATCGCAGCAGATAGACCAGCGGGTTCATCCCCGAAGGGACCAATGCATTTGCCTTCAGGTGCCATAACAAGCCCATAACAAATGCTCCCAATACCACCCCCGTCTGTGCTATTGTCTGGATTCCGATGCCCAGCTGCATCCTTCGGTTAATGATCGGCTCTGATGGTGGGCGTGGTGGGCGCTGCATGATCGCTGGATCACCCTTCTCCATCGCCAATGCCAGTGCAGGCGCTCCATCCGTCAGCAGGTTCAGCCATAATAGTTGGATCACCGTCAGCGGTGAGGGCAGCCCTGCCAGTGTCGCCAGGAAGATCACCATGATCTCAGCTACATTCGAGGATAACAAGAAGTAAACAAACTTGCGGATATTATCGTAAATGATCCGTCCCTGCTCCACCGCCGCTACGATGCTGGCATAATTGTCATCCGTCAGCACCATGTCAGCACTTTCTTTGGCTACGTCCGTGCCGGTGATGCCCATCGCTACGCCAATATTGGCGCGCTTGATCGAGGGGCTGTCATTCACCCCATCACCGGTCATTGCCACCACCTCACCATCATCACGCAGTGCTTCCACAATGCGCAGCTTATGTTCTGGTGAGACCCTGGCGAACACATCCGTATATTCCACCTGCTGCCTGAGCTGTTCATCATCCAACGAATCAAGCTCTAAGCTGCTTAGTACCTGGTGGTTGGGTTTTAGCAGACCAATCGCCTCCGCAATCGCGCGTGCAGTGTTTGGGAAATCTCCTGTGATCATGATGGTGCGGATACCTGCCTTGGTCGCTTTTCCAGGGCGGGAGCCACCTCTGGGCGAGGTGGGTCGATCATCCCCACCAACCCGATGAAGATCATCCCTTCTTCCAGTTTATCCAGGTCTTCCATATTAGGCATGGATTGGCTAACTCGGTATGCCACCCCCAGCACACGTAAGGCATCCTGGGTCATTTTGTCGTTGGCATTCAGGATGCGCATACATTGCTCTTCAGTCAGGGGAGCTGATGTATCATCTATCCGCTGGTAGTGGCTGCAAAGATCAAGCACCAAATCCGGAGCACCCTTGATTGCCACTACATACCCGCTGGTTTCATGGTGATAAAAGGGTGAGAAATCCTCCGGCGTGGACTCTCGGATTTGATGGACGGTGATCATGCGCTTGCGTTCTGAATCAAATGGCACCTCTTGAACGCGTGGGTAGGCATGGTTCAACGGTCTGGGCAAAGTTCCAGCTTTGGCAGCTGCAACTACTAACGCCCCTTCGGTCGGGTCTCCGGTCATGCTGTAGGTCTGCTCCTCATCGCTCGAGCCGGAGATAGTCAGCTCTGAGTCGTTGTTCAATGCCCCCACCCACAAAGCGGTGCGCACTGCAGGGTATGCCTCCAGCGATACCGACTTACCATTCTCCTGGAACTCACCGCTTAGGCTGTGCCCTTTCCCAGTGATGGAAAGGTATCTTCCATCCACCCATATGCGTGTAAGTGTCATCTCGTTCTGGGTTAGTGTGCCGGTCTTGTCGGAACAAATCACCGTGGTAGAGCCCAGGGTCTCCACTGAAGAAAGACGGCGGATGAGCGCATGCCGTTGGATCATTTCGCGCATCCCTAGCGCCAGGCTGATCGTCACCACCGCCGGCAGACCTTCTGGCACGGCCGCGATTGCTAATCCCACCGCCAGCATAAACATGGTGATGATCTCCCCTTTGGCAGCCTTTAAATATACCAGCACCCCGCCTCCGCTTGCGGTAATCAATCCAAGGTCGGTGAAGCGCAGGATGGCTACCACGAACACCACTCCGCAGATAGCCAGGGTTGCCCATCCCAAAAGCTTGCCCAATTGGTCCAGTCGCTTTTGTAGCGGTGTGGGTTCATTCTCCACCGCTTGCAGCATCTCGGCAATTAAACCGATCTGAGTGCGCATACCGGTACCGACTACTACCCCTCGTCCGCGTCCGTATGAGACCAGCGTACCCATAAAGGTGGTGTTCTTACGATCACCCAGGGGGATGTCTGCTTGCAGGCGTATATTGGCGTCCTTTTGCACCGGGACCGATTCGCCTGTCAGGGCAGCTTCCTCAATCCTCAGGTTGGCTGCCTCCAATAAGCGGATGTCCGCCGGGACGTAGTTACCCGCTTCCAGCAGGACGATATCGCCCGGTACGAGCTGTGTGGAAGGCACAGATTGCCTTTGCCTGTCACGCAACACTTGCGCATCTGGTGCTGCTAGTTTCTTCAAAGCAGCCAGCGCTTGTTCAGCACGTCGCTCCTGGACCACCCCCAATGTGGCGTTTAAAATCACGATTGCCATGATGGCAGCTGCTTCCTCCCAATCGCCCAAAATAGATGAGATGACTGCCGCCACAATCAGCATGATCACCACAAAACTTTTGAACTGGTCGATCAACATCTGCCAAAAGGTCACACCGGGCGCTTCGGTGAGCTGGTTAGGTCCGTAGCTTTCCAACCGGCGGGCTGCCTCCTCGGAAGTCAGTCCAGTATCCGGCGGGGTAGCCAGCTGTTGTAGGATCTGATCAGATGTTAGGGCATGCCAGCTAATCTGATGCTGGCTTTCGGTCGGGGATGTTAGTTTGTTTATGCTCATCTGGTTCTCCAGAGTGTGATCGCTCCCAGCAGCTTGGCTGAGGGCACACGAATTATAGCAGAGGATATGAAGGGTGATAAAATTTATAAACCACAAGGATGCAGGCAAACCATAGATAATCTTAGGTTCTTTGTGACCCTCTGTTGATAAGTTAATGGAGAACGAGCATGACCTATCAAATCATTAGTATGCCGAAGGCTGGCGAAAAGATCAGCATTGCTAAAGGCAAACTATCTGTGCCTGACCACCCCATCTTGCCCTTTGTGGAGGGAGATGGCACCGGTCGCGATATCTGGCGTGCTTCCCAACGCGTTTTTGATGCTGCCGTCAGTCAAGCCTACGGTGAAAAGCGAAAAATCGAGTGGATGGAGGTCTTTGCCGGTGAGAAAGCCTATCAAAAGGTCGGTTCGTGGCTCCCAGATGAAACTGTCCAAGCTTTCCGGGAGTTCTTGGTGGGGATCAAAGGACCCCTGACCACCCCCATCGGGGGAGGCATGCGCTCCTTGAATGTAGCACTCCGTGCAGCGCTTGATTTATACGTCTGTCAGCGCCCTATACGCTACGTCACGGGGGTTCCCTCACCCGTCAGGCACCCCGAATATGTGGATATGGTCATCTTCCGCGAGAACACCGAAGATATATATACCGGGATAGAATTCGAATACGGCACAGAGGGTAACCGCCAATTCATGGTTTTGCTGAAGGAAGCATTCCCGGATGAATACAGAAAAATGCGCTTCCCTGAAACGTCTGGGATTGGTATCAAGCCGATTTCCAAAGAGGGCACATTCCGACTCGTGCGTTCCGCCATCCAATGGGCTCTTGACAATAAACGCCGCTCAGTCACCCTGGTGCACAAAGGAAACATCATGAAGTATACCGAGGGTGCCTTTCGAAATTGGGGTTACGAGTTGGCTTTATCTGAATTCAGTGATCGTGTGTACACCTGGCCAGAGTGGGAACGCACCAAAAACGAAAAAGGCGAAGACGCCGCCAATATCGAGCAGGATTCCGCCCTGCGAACCGGCAAGATGCTGGTCAAGGACGTGATCGCGGATATCGTATTTCAACAGACCATCACCCGGCCACGCGAATTTGACGTCCTGGCGACGATGAACCTGAATGGTGATTATCTCTCCGATGCCCTGGCAGCCCAGGTGGGTGGGATTGGCATTGCCCCGGGAGGAAATATCAACTACACAACCGGGCATGCTGTTTTTGAAGCCACCCACGGCACGGCACCGAAATATGCCGATAAAGATGTAGTCAACCCGGGTTCGCTCATCCTTTCCGGTGAGATGATGTTCCGTTACATGGGCTGGATCGAGGCCGCGGACCTGATCGTCAAAGGGATGGAAGGTGCTATTGCGGCCAAGACGGTAACCTATGATTTCCACCGCCAGATGGATGGAGCTACTCTTCTTAAATGTTCCGAGTTTGGCGATGCGATCATTCGGCAAATGGCAATCTAAGTCATAGAGAAGCCACCATGGGATTAATGCCCTGAAAATCACTCCATCGAGAAGAATCCCGACGAGCGTTCATGCTCATACCATCGTGTGACATTCCGCCTCGCCATAGATGACCAATAACACCTCACAAATATGAGATTTTTTGTGAAAATATGCGCAATTTAAGTCTAAATTTTACTAGGAGAGAACACCACTCGCCTGGTTTTTTACGTCAATTTGAGAAGGAGTGAACGGATTATGACGAATCAACAGGAATTGATCAGGGCGCTGGAAGCCATCCCGTGGTTCCAGATGATGACTCCCGAACACTTTACCAAAATCCTCAGCATAGCAAAAATCTTTAAATTTGAGCCTGGTCAGGTAATCTTTCACGAAGGTGACAAAGAAGACTATCTCTATGTGGTGCTTGAAGGTCGCGTGGCTATCGAGATGAGCGTCCCTGGCCATGGCCGGATACGGATCCTAACCGCTGAGCCAATGGAAGAAGTCGGCTGGTCGAGTGTGACCCCGGTTGTCCGTCAACGGACTGCTGGTGCACGTGCTGTCCTACCCAGCCGCCTGGTAGCATTTGATGCCAGTGAGCTGCGTAGGATGTGCGATGAAGACCACGACTTTGGTTATTTTGTGATGCGCCGCTTGGTCAACGTAGTTGCGGGACGTCTACTGACTGGTCGCTTGCAGTTGCTGGATATGTTCGCCAATCCCATCGAGCATAAAGAGGAATAGCATGGCAGAAATCCAATTATCTGTGGGCTCAACGGTTGCCCTGCCCAAGGTTGCCTTGGAGAAGCTGGTTGCCAATCTACACCGGATGGGGTATCTGGTTCTTGGACCGCAGATCCAGGATGGCGCTGTTGTTTATAAGCCTCTGGATAGTGCAGGGGTGTTACCAAAAGGTTATACCAGCCAACAGGATGCCGCCAGTTATCACCTGGTTTATACCGGACATCAACGCTACTTTGACGTCACCCCTGGTGCACAATCTTGGAAACAATTCTTCTTCCCACCTCAAACAGAGCTTGCCAGCTATAAGCGGGAGGAAAATGGGCGCTGGCAAATAGAAGAGCGAAGCATCGACCTGACCCCTCTTGCCCTATTCGGTGTCTTCCCGTGCGACCTGGCCGCAATCCAAATACAAGACCGCATCTTCTTGCGTGAAGAATGGAAAGATCCCGTCTACTGGGCTCGCCGCCAAAGTGCTTTTATCCTGGCAGTCAACTGTCTGCACCCATGTGGGACAGGTTTTTGCGCCTCTATGGGTACCGGACCTAAAGCTAGCCCGGGGTTTGACCTTAACCTTACGGAGCTGGAGGATGTATTCCTGGTGGAACTTGGCTCTGAAGCAGGGCGGCTGGTCATGGAGGGAATGCCAATCCTGCCCACTAGTGCATTCTGGCTGCAAGCATGCCAAAATGGTTTGGATGAAGCCAGCACAAAGATGGGCCGTAGCCTACCCGCGCCACAGGAATTACCTGACTTGTTGCTCAGCAATTTGGATGCTCAGCAATGGGATGATGTAGCACGCCGATGTATGAGCTGCTCTAGCTGTACCCAGGTGTGTCCTACTTGTTTCTGTTGGGATGCACGTGACTCCGCTGACCTGACTGGCCAGACCGCACGCCGCGAAAAGGTGTGGGACTCGTGCTTCAACCAGGATTATTCCTATATCGTGGGTGGTAATTCACGCCCAAATACCCGTTCGCGTTACCGCCAATGGCTGACGCATAAATTTGGCTCCTGGTATGCCCAGTTTGGTACTTCGGGCTGCGTCGGTTGTGGGCGCTGCATCACCTGGTGCCCTGCAAAGATTGACGTGACAGCTGAGATACGTGCGATCCGTGAGGAGGTGCAGCCATGATCCCAACGATTGGACTTCCCCATGCAATTTCACCAACTCAACCCATGCAACCCTTCTGGGCTGAGATAACAGAGATCGTGCATGAAGCTCCCGGGGTATCGACCTTTTGGTTGCAGTTTCTCGACCCTGATCTCCGTGAAGGCTTTCACTTCAAAGCTGGACAGTTTAATATGGTATCGGTACCGGGTTTGGGTGAAGCAGCAATTTCGATCAGCTCAGATATGGAAGACGGTCACCGCATCGGTCATACCATTCGTGCGGTTGGTAATGTCACCTCAGCTATCAGCCAAATGAATGTGGGAGATGTCTTGGGGGTGCGTGGACCATTTGGAAGTTGGTGGGGATTGGACGAGTGTGTTGGAAAGGATATTGTGATTGCAGCTGGTGGGATCGGGCTGCCTCCCATACGCCCCGTGCTTTACTACGTCCTCCACCACCGTCAGGATTTTGGCAAGGTGATTGTGCTCTACGGAGCCCGCACGCCCAATGACCTTCAATTCACCAGCGAGTACAAGACCTGGCAGGACGCAGAAATTGAGATTAATGTGACTGTAGATCGTGGTGATGATTCATGGCAAGGTCGGGTCGGCGTCGTACCTATTCTGTTCTACAATACTCGGGTCAACCCACGCAATACCGTCATTTTGACCTGTGGTCCTGAAATTATGATCCGCTTCGTGATCTTTGAAGCCCTGGCGAGACGAGTGCCACCTGAGCGTATCTTCGTTTCTCTTGAGCGAAATATGAAATGCGGGCTGGGTTCTTGCGGACACTGCCAGCTTGGACCTTTCTTCGTGTGTAAGGACGGTCCGGTATTCAGCTTTGATAAGCTCCAGCCTTACGTCAATGTGGAGGAGTTCTAATGAGCAAACCAACCATTGCTGTATACAAATTTTCCTCATGTGATGGCTGCCAGCTCAGTATATTAAATCTGGAAGACGAGCTGCTGGACTTGGCAGGGGCTGTCGAGATTGCTTACTTCCTTGAGGCACGCCGTCAAACTTTGCCCGGTCCATATGACATCGCCCTGGTGGAAGGGTCAGTGACCACTCCCCACGAAGTGGAACGCATCCAAGAGATCCGCAAGCAGGCAAAAACATTGGTAGCGATTGGAGCATGTGCAACCTCTGGTGGGATTCAAGCTTTACGCAATTTCACCAACGTTGACGAGCTGGCGTTCGCAGTTTACGAACACCCTGAATATCTGCATACCTTACCGAAATCGACCCCCATCGCTGAGAATGTGAAGGTCGATTACGAGCTATGGGGCTGCCCGGTCAACAAATACCAGCTGGTTGAGGTAATTCAAGCCTTGCTGCAAAAACGTCGACCCAGTCTCCCCACCCATAGCATCTGCCTGGATTGTAAGCGCAGAGGCATCGTCTGTGTTATGGTTGCCTACGGCGTACCCTGCTTAGGGCCAGGTACACGCACAGGATGTGGTGTCCTCTGCCCATCCAACGGTCGCGGCTGCTATGGCTGTTTTGGTCCCGCACCCAATGCAGATATGAAAACGGTACTGGCAGCCATGAATTTTGTCGAGCGTTATCCAGGAGAGGTGAGAGGCTTGTTGACCCATATTAGCAATTATGCACCCCAATTTCGCCAGGCAGCAGAGATTCCGGGTGTCACATCCTACCAGATTAGAGGAGAGCAGAAATGAACCAGGATATTCAAATCCCCGCTCTGGCGCGCGTGGAAGGTGAAGGGGCGCTAACCATACGGCTTAAGGATGGAGCCGTTAATGAAATCCTACTCAACATCTATGAGCCGCCACGCTTTTTCGAAGGCTTTCTGCATGGGCGGTATTTCCAGGACGTGCCCGATATCACTGCCCGCATCTGTGGGATTTGCCCGGTGGCATACCAGATGAGTTCCGTGCAAGCCCTGGAGGCTGCCCTGCAGGTGACTATTTCGCCTGAAGTGCGGCTTCTACGTCAGCTGCTCTACTGTGCAGAATATATCGAAAGTCATGCATTGCATATCTATCTGCTGCAAGCTCCCGATTTAGTAGGTTATGAAAGTGCTATTAGCCTGGCAGCTGACGCTCCAGACCTCGTGAAACAGGGGCTGCGATTGAAAAAAGTCGGCAACGACCTGCTTAAAACCATTGGCGGACGTTCCGTCCATCCTGTCAATACCTGTGTAGGTGGGTTTTATCGCTGGCCAGCTGAGAATGCCATCCATGCACTAATCCCCGAACTGGAATGGGCTCGGCAGGCATCCATTGATACTGTAAAGTGGGCTGCTACATTGAATTATCCCGACTTCGAGCAGGATTATGAATTTGTCGCCCTTAGCCGCTTAGACGAATATGCCATTTATGATGGATATATCGTCTCATCCAAGGGGAAGAGGACCCCCCCAGAAGAATTTGAAAAACACTATCTCGAAACCCATGTCGAGCGCTCCAATGCACTTCACAGCCACACTGTAGACAATGGTACGTATTTCGTCGGTCCACTGGCTCGTCTGAATCTTAATTTTAAGAAGTTGCGTCCTATTGCCCGGCAGACTGCCAAGGAAATCGGGGTAAAGCTCCCCTTATGCAATCCTTACAAGGGATTAATTGCCCGGGCAGTTGAGCTAGTACATTCCTGTGACTTAGCAATTGAGCTTGCCAATGATTATCAGCCTCAAGGACCCAGCTTTAAGGAAATTAAGATACGCCCAGGGGAAGGTTACGGGGTCTCGGAGGCACCGCGTGGTTTGCTCTACCACCGTTATGTCGTGGATGAGCAGGGTCTGATCCGCTTTGCCAGGATCACGCCACCCACGGCGCAAAACTTCACCCAGATGGAATCTGATCTATGGGCGCTTGCACCCATTCTGGTCAACCAGCCCCAGGAAGAAGCATCATTGTCTTTTGAGCATCTCCTGCGCTCGTATGACCCTTGCATCTCCTGCGCCACGCACTTCCTGAAACTGCATATCGATCGAGAATGAATAACTCATCGGATGGTTCCAGAGATGAATCCTCTGGCACCATCAAGATAATTGGCATCGGTCAAAGCCTGCGCGGAGATGATGCGGCTGGCCTGGCGGCTGTGCGCTTATGGAAGCAGATCTACCAGGCTGGAAGTATGCATACAAACGTGCAGGTGGAATTGACTGAGTTACCAGGCATCGGGTTACTTAGTCTATTGGAAGGTGCCAGGGTCGCCATTTTGGTCGATGCAGTGGATAGTGGTGCAAAAGCTGGAACAGTTTATGTATTAACTGAAAATCAGCTTGAGGCCTTTAATAACGGGTCTGGATCGGCCCATGGGTGGGGAGTGGCAGAAACCCTCTTACTTGGGCGGAAGCTCATGTCATCTGCACTTGCCGATAAACTGATCCTGATTGGAATTGAAGCTGGTCAGCTGAGTTTGGGGGAAACACTCAGCCCCGAGGTGGAAGCAGCATTACCCGTGGTTGCCCGCTTGATCGAACAAAATGTAAGTATTGATCCGCATCATGAATAAAGTCATTCCACATCCCCCCGTATCTCCCCTAGATAACCCAATTCTGCCAATGCACCCATCACTTTCTCGATTGCCCCTGGTTTGACCGCAATGGTTGACGGACCCAAAGGCTCTCCCAAAAAGCGGCTCGCATGTGATTTACGCAAAGCTAGCAGGATATCCTCGGATGCAACCCTCAAAACCACCATCTTTTCCAACCGGACCTCACTACCCTGTTTATCCCAACGCTCCAGGGCTTTTATCAGACTGGGTGGAACTGCTTTCGCGGACCGGTTAAGCAACGTAAGTAGCTGACTCACCGTCAAACCCTGTTGACGGGCACGAGATAGCGAGGTTGAGCTAATTCGATATCGGTACTCGTCGGGTGTTTCCTTTTCCCATTCACAAAATCGGGCTAGTTGGTATCGCACCCGCCGAGGGACTAACCGCCTGGCACTTATCCGGGCATCGGAGCGAGCCACCAATGGTTCCTCTTCGAGTGGAAAGCCTTTGGGAGATTTTTCTTGCAACAATGCCTTCGACCAGCCCGAAAGGCGGAAAGTCATCACTTCCTGCTCTGCCTCCGGCCGCGACAGGTCCAATACCCCCAGCCAGTGCAGCGGACCGGTGAGAAGATAACGAATCACGCGGCCATCCACCTCATCCCAATGTTCGAAACCACGCAAATATTCCTCGCTGGTTTTAAGGCGAATAAACCAGGAATCATAATCACCAGCCGGTCGTTGGAAATCTGGGTTGCGTTGTTTTACCGCAGAAATGAATGACCCCAGGTTCCACCACGTTTCTGTAGGTAAGCTGGACAGATAACCCAATATTACCTGGCGGGTATGCAATGGATCATTCTCCCAATTGCCCTCAATATTCAAATCAGGCAACACTCGAAGCTCATTGATCTGGGTACTGTGCTTCCATGCACGGAATAGCTGCAGCAAAGCCTCACTCCGCTTGGCTTCCAGAAATATCCGCACGGGTTCGGGGAGAGGCATGCTAGCCTTATCCAGTAATCCATTAGCTGATAATATGCCCTTCAAGAATATGCTTGTTAGTTCCTCTCCAATCGGAATAAGAAATGGATCCGGCGAGGGATTGCCCAGGCGCAAGGCTGCTAAATATGTGCAGGCATGATCCAGGATACGGTCGTTTGCCAGAAATACTCGCTCATATTCCACCGCGGATGCTTGCCGCCCCATCAAGGGGGTATCTGTTCCCGCATCCGAAGGGATCAAGGCTAACAAATCATCAGGAACATAAGCGAATTCTTCGGGGCCTGCAGGGGTATCAAAAAAAGCCCTTGCAACAAAGGCTCGGTACCATAAGTCTTCAACTGCGGATATTGGATTTTGATAAGGCCGCTCGCGATCACGTTTTGCAGATCCCATCTCACGCACCTCCCCGTAAGCTCGGGTAAATTGTGCCCACGGGAGTCTGCCGCTATGTTGGGTGAGGTCTTCCAGAGCAATTCTTGCCTCTGATGCCAGGCTTGATACCTTCTCATTTACTGTGGACGTATTGAGGAGCGAATTGGTGAGACGGAGTATCGCCGAGTGGGTATCCTGCTCATCCAGCTTTACCCCCCACAACTCTGCGATGATCCGCAAATGCCCCAGGTCGCGACCTTGCAAGCTCTCAATTAAATCGGGCATAATCGAAGAACAAAGAGTTAAGTTATGATTTCCAAGGCCCCAGGAACGACTTCAACCATTACATCCCTGACGTCAGTACCAAAACCGGAGATAATTTCCCCATCCGCGTGGATGGTCATGGGTTTTTCTGAATGCAATTGTAACTTGTGTAACTGACCCAGCCTGACTTGCTTAAAACGTCCGTGGGTGCCTTTCATCACCTCGGGCACCAGGCGTAGCATCATCAACCGTGAGACATGGCAGATCGATGCGTAATTTAATATCCCATCCGAATTAACTGCACCCGGGGCAACCAGGAAACCACCTCCTTCGCGCGGTCCATTGCATACCACCAGCATGATCGTCTCCTCATCCCACATCTCACCATCCGTTACAATATGCATCCGGGGGGCTTCGTGGTTGAGGGCGATAGTTTGCAGAACTGCCACCAGATACATCAGAAAACCTCGTATCAGAGTGATGCGGTGAGTGC
>Ga0153916_10002563_pt1 | contig 13275 bp, 12 predicted proteins | sample Opewatmetagenome_FD_109642 | JGI IMG/M metagenome (GOLD analysis project Ga0153916, IMG submission 109642) | Freshwater wetland microbial communities from Ohio, USA - Open water 3 Core 3 Depth 4 metaG | ecosystem: Environmental > Aquatic > Freshwater > Wetlands | place: USA: Ohio, Lake Erie...
GTCATCCCCGTCATGCGCGCCCAGGGCCATGGGCGCATCGTTCAGAACAGTTCGGTGCTGGGGTTGGTGGCGCTGCCCTACCGCGGCGCCTACAATGCCTCGAAATTCGCCCTGGAAGGGCTGACCGACACCCTGCGCCTGGAGCTGCAAGACACCGCCATCCGCGTTGCGCTGATCGAGCCCGGGCCCATAGCGAGCCGCTTCCGCGCCAATGCCCATGCCGCTCTCCGCCGCAACATCGACGCCGAGCACAGTGCCCACCGGGAAAAATACCAGGCCATGGAGCGGCGCTTGAACAAGCCGGGGCCGGCCGCGCCTTTCACCCTGCCGCCCGAGGCGGTCCTGGCGAAGGTCATCCACGCCCTGGAGAGCCCGCACCCGAAAATCCGCTATTACGTCACTTTCCCCACTTACCTGTTCGCCACGCTCAAGCGCTTGCTGCCCCATGCCGCACTGGACTGGGTGCTGGGGCGGGTGGGCAAGGGCGAGGCGAAATAGCGCTTGGCGTTAGCGCCAGCGTGGGTAGGGGTGCTGATAGGGATACGGGTAGGGCGGCGAGGGCCAGTAGGGATCGTAGAATGGGCTGGGCCCGTAGTAGGGCGGTGGATAGACCGGCGGGCGTTCCGGCAGCAGCGTCAGGATCGCCGCGCCTACCAGAGGCAACAGGTAGAGCTGGCCGGCAATCAGATGCGTCGCTTCCCTGCTCAGGCTGCCCTCCACCAGCAGCCTCCGTCCGGGAGCGAATAGCGCCGGATCGTAGTAGCCGAAGGCGCAGGCAATGAAGCGCTCGGACGTCGAAAACCGCCTGATGGCAAAATCCCATTCATCCAACGGTCCGTAAAGCTCAAAACAGGTATCCTCACCCTCGCGCATGCTGCGGATGATGCGGCCTTCCCACTGCGCGGATGGCCCAAGCTCGGCGCCCATGGGGGGGTGCTGCCGCGGCGCATCGGCGGCCACGGCCAGGTGCATGCCCACGGCCAGAAAAAACATCAACAGCGGGCGGCACCATGTTTGCATGTTCCCGTTCCTTTCATTTCATCCGGGTTACGCTTGGACCCAACCTGGCCGGACAAAGCGGCGGCGATCAGGGCAGGTGGGGTTTTGATTCCGATTTCGCGGCAGCGTAAATCCAGATGTGGTTTCTGCCGGCTTCCTTGGCCTCATACAGAGCCTTGTCTGCCCGAGACAGCAATTCTTCAATATGCATTTTCTCTGAATCCTTAACCGCTACGCCGATCGAGACAGAATAAGACAGGATGGATTCATTAAGTTTCACGGTGGCCAAGGCGACACTGGAACGGATTCTTTCCGCGAGCAGGAAAGCCGAATCCAGCTCGGTCTCTGGCAGCAGGATAGCAAACTCCTCGCCGCCGGTACGACCGATGATATCGGTCTCGCGTATCGTTCCGCAGCATATCTGCGCAAAGTGTTTTAGCACTTCATCGCCGGCGCGGTGACCATAGGTGTCGTTGACTTGTTTGAAACGGTCCAGATCCAGCATCAGCATGGCCAACGGTCGTTGATACCGGTGCGCGAGCACTAGCTGTTTTTCGGCTTCTTCATAGAAATAACGGCGATTGCAGACCTGTGTCAGATCATCGACCCGAGCCAAGGTCGTGAGTTTGTCTTCCAGTTCCTTGCGTTCGGAGACGTCCCGCGCAATACCCTCGACGCCGATATTTTGCCCATTCTCATCGAGCCGCATGTAAGCGTTGGTCGAAATCCAGACTTGGGAACCATTTTTATGAGTCAGGCAGGCTTCGACATGTCTGGCTTTGCCTTTGCCTTCCTGCAATGCATGGAGAATCTTTTCACGCTCGGAAGGCGTGCAATAAAAGCTCGCCAGAGGCCGGCCTATCATCTCATCCGCTGCATATCCCAGCACCTCCTTGCAGGAAGGCGACATGAGCGTGATCAAGCCCTGCAAATCGGTGCGATAGAAAACATCCGGCATGTTATCGAGGATGGATTCAATGTCGTGCTGGGATCTGGCCAGATCGCGCATGGTGCGCTTTGTTTCGCGCAGATCCCTGATCGTGCCAATGGACGTGCGCAAACCGTCTTTAGCTACAGAAACGCCGACATTGATACGAACATCAATGGCATTGCCTTGCCTGGAGCGCATGCGAAACTCGTACTCATGGGGCACATCTTCACCGCGCAAGCGAGCCTGGTAGTAGCCGACGACTTTTTCAAGATCGTCTTCGAGGACAAAACGGCGAAATGGCTGCTGCAGGATCTCGTCCACGGGATAGTCGATGAGCGTCGCCAGGGCTTGATTGGCGTAGACCAGCAATCCCTCTTCGATTGCAAATACGCCGTCATCAAGATGGTCCAAAAGGGTCTTGAATTTCTTTAGCGTGAGCTTACTGTTTGGCACTACCTGACTTCCTTTTGAATGGGCCGGAAGAGTAGCAATACTCGTCCGGGGGCATGGGTAACAGTTTTGCCTATTTGCCGCGTTCGTGCAAACCAACCCTGTATTCTTTAGCGCAATTGCTTGAAGCCCTCGGTCGCCTCGACCAGCGCGGCGCAGATTCCCGGCTCGAAGGCGGAATGCCCGGCGTCCGGCACAATGACGTAGCGGGCTTCGGGCCAGGCGCGGTGCAGGTCGTCGGCGCTGACGATGGGACATACCGCGTCGTAGCGGCCCTGCACGATAACTGCCGGAATGCCCCTGATGCGCCCGACGTTGGCGAGCAGGGAGTCGTCGGGCAGGAAGATGTCGTGGCGGAAATACTGCGCCTCGATGCGGGCCAGGCTCAGAGCCATGTGTGGCTCGCCGAACTGGTCCACGATGTGGCGGTTGGGCAGCAGGGTCGAGCAACTGGCTTCATAGATGCTCCAGGCGCGGGCCGCGGGCAAGTGCACCGCCGGATCCGCATCGGTCAGACGCCGGTAGTAGGAGGCCAGCAGGTCGCCACGTTCGGGTTCTGGCAGGAATTCCGCAAACTCGCGCCAAGCCTCGGGGAACAGCGTGCGCAGGCCGTACAGGAACCAGTCGATCTCGGACGGCCGGCACAGGAATATGCCGCGCAACACGAAACCCAGGCAGCGTTCCGGATGAGCCTCGCCGTAGGCCAGTGCCAGCGTGCTGCCCCACGAGCCGCCGAACACCAGCCAGCGCTCGATGCCGAGGTGGGCGCGCAGCTTTTCCATGTCGGCGATCAGGTCGGGCGTGGTGTTGTGCGCGAGTTCCCCATGCGGGGTCGAGCGCCCCGCACCGCGCTGATCGAACACGATGATGCGGTAGTGGTCGGGATCGAAAAAGCGCCGGTGCGTGGGCGTCGAGCCGGCGCCCGGGCCGCCGTGCAGGAATACCGCGGGCACGCCGTCGGGGTTGCCGCTCTGCTCCCAGTACATGGCGTGGCCGCGATTCAGCGGCAGCATGCCGGAACTGTGCGGTTCGATGGCGGGGAACAACGCGCGTGGCGCTTTCGGATGATTGGTCACGATACGCGTCGATAGACGGGGGAGGGCATGCGGGTCAACGCTTGTGCAACAGCGCGTTCAGTTCTTCCACCGCTTCGGCCCAGTCTGCGTCTTGTTCCCAGGACTCCTGCAGAAACGCCGCTTGCGCCGGGGTCCAGAAGTCCTGTTCCCAGAGCGGGCCGTCCTGGCGCAACGGAGCGTGGGAGCGGACGAAGGCATCGATGTCGCCAGCGCTCTCCGGCAATCCCAATTGCAGGAAAAGGGTGTTGAGGTTCTTCGGGCTTTCGTCCATGGCGTTACTGCTTCAGCGACTCCTTCTCCATCAGCAGATAGGTGTTGTAGGCGTTGATGCGATTGCCCTGCTTGAATGCGGGCAGCTTGGCGAATTTCTTCCAGTCCACCTTGGCATAGGCCTCGTCGAACGGCACGAACTCCTGCACGGCATGGCCCATGGTTTCGCGCAAATAAGCGAGATAGTCGCGGGTGAGCTGCAGGTCTTTCTGCGGAGCGCTGGACGCCGCGCCGTGGCCGGGGATCAGGTACTTCGGCTGCAGCGGGATCAGCTTGTCCAGGGCACCCAGCCAGGCGCGGCTGTCGGCGGCGCCGACGAAGGGAATGCGGCCCTTGAACACGATGTCTCCGGCGTACAGCACCCCGTCTTCCTTGACCAGCATCACCATGTCTTCCGGCGAATGCGCCGGGCCCACGTAGCGCAGGGAGAAGTGCAGGCCGCCCATTTCGAAATCGGTGTCGCCATCCAGCCAAACGTCCGCGGGCAGTAAACGGGTGTTCTTGTCCACCCAGGGAAACAGGTCTTCGCGGCGCTGTTCCAGGCGCAGCGTGGCCTCGTCGGAGGCGAGATATTGCTGGCCGCCTTTGTGCCCCCAGATTTCCGCGCCCAGTGCCTTGAAGGATTGCAGGCCGTAGATGTGGTCAGCATGATAATGGCTGATGATGACGCGCTTGATCGGCTGCCGCGTGACTTTGCCGATGGCCTTGATGAGCGCATCGGCCAGCGGCGGGGTGCCGAGCGTGTCGAACACCACCACGCCGTCATTGGTCACGACGAAGCCGGCGTTGGACATGAAGCCCTGGTTTTCGCTCGACGCCTGGCCGGCGGCACCTTGCACGTAGTAGCTGTGGGCGCCGACTTTCTTCGGCTCCATCTTGACCGTTGCCACCATCGAGTCCGCCGCCGAAGCAAACGTGGAAAACAGCAGCAGCGCGCTGCACAAAAAGACCTTGAACATGGGGTGATCCACCTGCGATTGAAGTGACTGGAACGGCCTGTGATTATAAGCGAAGAAGCGCCGCAGTGCGCGGCAACCGCGACATCTGGGGCTGCAATATGGTATCTTCGTCGGCAATCCGAAAAACACCAGGGTTGCTCATGAGTTTGTTCTCACTGCTGGCCGCGTTGCTGCTGGAACACTTCAATCCGCTCACCAACCGCATCCGGCTTTACCTCCACTTCGCACGCTATGCCGATTTCCTGGAGCGCCATTTCAACGCGGGGGAAAGCCGGCACGGCATGATCGCGTGGATGCTGGCGGTGGTGCCGGCCGTGGTCGCTGTCGCCGGCGTTTACTCTGCGCTTTACCACATCAGCCCGCTGCTCGGTTTGGCCTGGAATGCGGCGGTCCTGTACGCCACCATGGGCTTCAAATATTTCAGCAACACCAGCAACGGCATCGCCCAGGCGCTCAAGGCGCAGGATCTCGACCGCGCGCGCAGCCTGCTTGCCGGGTGGCGCGAGCACACTGCGGACGAGCTGGAAGCTAACGAGATCGCCCGCGTCGCCATCGAGCAAACGCTCGCCTGGAGCCATCGGCAGATTTTCGCAGTGCTGTTCTGGTTTGTCCTGCTGGGGGCCGGCGGGGCAGTACTGTACCGCATTGCCTCGATTCTCAACCATCGCTGGGGCGGGTTGGAGCGTGCCGATGCGGGCGATTTCGCCCGCTTCGCCGCGCGCGCTTTCGCATGGCTGGACTGGATTCCGGTCAGGCTTTCCGCTATCGCCTTCGCGGTGGTGGGCGATTTCGAGGACGCCATGTACTGCTGGCGCTCCCAGGCTGCCTCCTGGGCCGATCAGTCGCAGGGCATTCTGCTGGCCGCCGGCGCCGGCGCGCTGGGGGTCAAGCTGGGCGAACCGCTGCACCAGCACGGCAGCATCGAGTTCCGCTCCGAACTGGGCCTGGGCGACGAGGCCGATCCAGACTACGTGCAAAGCGCGGTGAGTTTGATCTGGCGGGCTTTGCTACTTTGGCTGGCGCTCCTTTCGCTGCTGCAGGTCGGGCAGTGGGTGGGTAGCTGAAGCCACGCCGCCACCTTCGCTCCGATAAACCTTGAGTTCACCACACCGCAACCGCAGCCTCGCCACCGGCGTGGCCCCGCGCGAAGTATGGGCGTGGGCCATGTACGACTTCGCCAACTCCGGCTACACCACGGTCGTCATCACCGCCATCTTCAACGCCTACTTCGTCTCGGTCGTGGCCGCCAATGCGCCCTGGGCGACGTTCGCCTGGACCGCGTCGCTGGCGGTCTCGTACGCGCTCATCATGGTCAGCGCACCGCTGCTCGGCGCCTATGCCGACGCTTATGCCGCCAAGAAAAAGCTCCTGCTCGCCACCACGGCCGGTTGCGTGCTGTTCACCGCCGGACTGGCCTTGGCCGGTCCCGGGGGCCTTTGGCTGGCGGTTCCGCTGATCGTCCTTTCCAATTTTTTTTATGGCAGCGGAGAGAATCTGATCGCCGCCTTCCTGCCCGAACTGGCGAAAGGCCGTGCCTTGGGCAAGGTGTCCGGCTGGGGCTGGAGTCTGGGCTATCTTGGCGGTCTGGTCAGCCTCGGCGCCTGCCTCGCCTACGTGAGTTGGGCGCAGGCGCGCGGGCAGGGCGCGGCTGATTTCGTTCCCGTCACCATGCTGATCACCGCAGCCCTGTTCGCCGTGGCGAGCCTTCCGACGTTCATGTTTCTCAACGAGCGGGCGCAGCCGCAGCCGCACTTGCAGGGCCGCAACATCCTGCAGGAATCGTTCGGCCGCTTGCGCGTCACGCTGCGCCATGCCCGGCGCTACCGCGACCTGCGCCGCTTCCTGGTGTGCGTGGTGTTTTACCAAGCGGGCATACAGGCCGTGGTCACGCTGGCGGCCATCTACGCGCAGCAGGTGATGCATTTCACCATGCAGCAGACGCTGCTGCTGATTTTCGTGGTCAACATCACGGCGGCGGCAGGCGCATTTCTGTTTGGTCATGTGCAGGACCGCATCGGCCACATACCCACCATCGCGCTGACGCTGCTGGGCTGGATGGCCATGGTGGGGCTCGCCTGGGCCGCCCAGGGCCCCTCGATGTTCTGGGTCGCCGCCAACGTTGCGGGCGTGTGCATGGGCTCCAGCCAGTCGGCGGGCCGTGCCCTGGTCGGGCTGCTGAGTCCGCCTGCACGCCGCGCGGAGTTCTTCGGTCTGTGGGGGCTCGCGGTCAAGCTGTCCTCCATTTTCGGCCCGGTGACTTATGGTGTGGTGAGCTGGGTTACGCACGGGGATCACCGCCTCGCCATGCTGATCACGGGGAGCTACTTTGTGGTGGGGTTGCTGATTCTTGCCGGGGTCGACGTGAAGCGCGGGAGGCGCGCGGCGCTGCGTCCGTAAAATTACCTAAGGCCCGGTGCAGCGTAAGCTCGCTCAAGTTCCTCGCGCACCACGTCTTCCTGGCCGGAATAAGTGGGCGAGAAGTGGAATGGAACGACGCTCTTGGCGCCGGCCGCACGCGCCAGCAGGCCCGCTTGATGCGCGGTCAGGTGGTATTTCTCCGCGGCGCGCGCGGCATCCTGCTGCAAGAATGTGCTTTCGATAAATAACAGATCCGCATCGCGGGCGAGTTCCACGATGCGTGCAGCGTTCTGTTCGTGATACACCACGTCCGTCACATAGGCGATCTTCTGGCCGGGGACGATGCGCAGGATGTGTGCCTTCAATTCGCCCAAGGGCAGGTAGCCGTCTTCGCCCCGCCCGACATGCACCAGGGTGGCGTCGGGCTCGCCGCGCAGCACGGCCTGTTTGAGTTCGCGCAACCAGGGGCCGGTGGACAGCCCTTTTTCGGCCAGGCGATTTTTCCAGATGTTGACGTGCGATTTTTCCTGCAGCGCGAAGGCCAGGCAAGGCGTCTTATGGTCCAGAGTAAGCGCACGCACGCTGAACATTTCCTCGTCGAGCAGCAGGCCGTCCGAAAGGGTGAAAGCTGTTTCCTGTTCGCGCCGGAAGGCGCCTTGGCAACGGAACGTGGCGCGCCGCGCTTGACCATCCGCATGTACCTCGGTGACGTACAAGGTGAAATCCGTGGCGTAGTTTTGCACCAGATTCCACGTGTAGGCCGCCAGTTTGTGCTCCACCTGATCGAGGAAATGCGCCGGCCCGAACAGATGCATGCTCTTCTCGCGGCCCAGGCAGACGCGCAGCAGCCAGTCGAAGCCGATGAAATGGTCCATGTGCGTGTGCGAGACGAATACATGGCTCACGCGCAGAATCTTGCGCGGGGCCAGTCGGCGGATGTCGCCGAGGTCGAACAGCAGCGCGCGTTTCTCGAACAGGCAGTCGACGTAAAGCCCTGGATCGCCGAAGGGATCGTTGATCAAGCTGGGATGAAACAGGGGCCTCATGTGGATAGGTGTTGCCGCTGGGTTCCTGACTTCGACTCTTTTTGACTCTAGCCCAAGATCGTCCAGGCCCGGCTGTGCAATCCGGCGATCTTTACTATATTGATAGTCTGGTTCTTTCTGTCCGGACAGGAGAAATATCATGGCTATCGCATACACGGTCGAGCAGTATCTCAATCTGCATCACGTTCCCTATCAGGTTGTCAGCCATCCGCGTGCCGTGACCAGCCTGAAGACGGCAGAAGCCGCGAACATCCGGCCTGACCTGCTGGCGAAGGCGGTCCTGTTGGAGGACGAACAGGGTTATGTGGTTGCGGTGTTGCCTGCCACGCACCACATCAAGCTGAACATGCTGCGTCGCCAGATGGGGCGCAACATCAGGATGGCCAGCGAGGATGAGATCGCCGAACTGTTCACCGATTGCGAAATTGGTGCCATCCCCGCGCTGGGACCGGCCTATGGCATCGAGACGGTGTGGGACGAGAGCTTGGTCGGGCAGTCCGGTATTTATTTCGAAGCGGGCGACCACGAAGAACTGATACGCGTCAGCGCGGATGGGTTCGTGGACATGCTGGGCACGGCACGGCATGGGCACTTCACCCGCGAGATGTAGGCGCAAAAAAAGCGGGCGCTCGCCCGCTTTTTTGAGTGGCCCTGTGTGGGCCGTCCATCCGGTTACTTGATGGAAGCCAGGAATTCCGTGACGTTGTCGATGTCCTGGTCGGAGAGCTTCTGCGCGATATCGCGCATCATGCCGCCGCGGTCGTTGGCGCGCTCACCCTTCTTCAGGGCCTTGAGCTGTCTGACCAGGTAATCCTTCCACTGCTGTCCGATGCGCGGGAAAACCTGATTGCCTTTGCCGTTTTCGCCATGGCAGTTGACGCAGCCGTAAACTCCGGTTGCGGCATTGCCGTTGAGGAACAACTCTTCGCCGGCTTTTACTTTCTTGGAGTCGAAGGGGCCGTCGTTCTTCACCATTTTCTGGCTGCTGAAGTAAGCGGCAATGTCGTGTAAATCTTCAAGGGAAGTCACGGTGGCCGCCATCGGCTGCATTGTTTCATTGAGGCGGAGTTCCTTCTGGAAGTCGGTGACCTCCTTGAAGATATAGGTGTGGGGCTGCCCGGCCAGTTTCGGAAAATCGGCGGAGGCGCTGTTGCCCGTCTCGCCGTGGCAACCTTGGCACAACGCCGATTTATCCTTCCCCGCTACGGCGTTTCCAGCCGCCAGGACCGGTGCGGCGCCGGCAGCAAATAAGATCGCAACCGCGAATATGGACGACAATGCTTTCATCTCAACCCCCATCCTTCCTTGGTTTTTAGGACTGTACCCGCGAACCGGGCCGGTCTTTAATGGTTAAACATATATTTTTATAATGAAAATTTAAATCAGGAACACCGCTAGCGCTGACCCTGATCCCCCCACCCTTCGCCGCAAGCGGCGAACAGTCTTTTCCAAATTTGCTTTTATACATGTTGCGCCCGCGCTTGGCAACGCCCCCCGTGCCGCCAAGCGTTGCGATCGATGCGGAATTACGCGATGCCCTGGCTGCGCAGGTACTCCTCGTAGTTGCCGACGAAGTCCTTCACGCCGGTCGGGCTGAGCTCGATGATGCGGGTGGCCAGCGACGATACGAATTCGCGGTCGTGGCTGACGAAGATGAGCGTGCCCTTGTAGTTTTCCAGCGCCAGGTTGAGCGACTCGATGGACTCCATGTCGAGGTGGTTGGTCGGCTCGTCCATCACCATCACGTTGGGCGCTTGCAGGATCAGCTTGCCGAACAGCATGCGTCCCTGCTCGCCGCCGGAGATGACCTTCACCGATTTTTTCGAGTCGTCGCCAGAGAACAGCAGTCGCCCCAAGGTGCCGCGCACCACCTGGTCGTCGCCGCGCGTCCATTGCTTCATCCAGTCGAACAGGGTCATGTCCTCTTCGAAATCGGCCGCGTGGTCCTGCGCCATGTAGCCGATCTGGGCCTTTTCCGCCCAGCGCACCTTGCCGTGGTCGGGGGCGAGTTCGCCGATCAGGGTGCGCAGCAGGGTGGTCTTGCCGATGCCGTTGGGGCCGATGATGGCCAGGCGCTCGCCCGCTTCCAGCATGAGGTTGAGGTTGGAAAACAGCGGCTTGCCGAAGCCCTTGCCGAGCTCGGTCGCTTCCAGCGCCAGGCGGTGCAGCTTGTCGCGGTCGTCGATGTCGAAGCGGATGAAGGGGTTGACGCGGCTGGAAGGCTTGACGTCCTCCAACTGGATTTTCTCGATCTGGCGTGCGCGCGAGGTGGCCTGGCGCGCCTTGGAGGCGTTGGCCGAGAAGCGGCTGACGAAGGCCTGCAATTCCGAGATCTGCTCCTTCTTCTTGGCGTTGTCCGACAACAGGCGCTGGCGCACCTGCGTGGCGGCGATCATGTATTCGTCGTAATTGCCCGGATAAATGCGGATTGCGCCGTAGTCCAGGTCGGCCATGTGGGTGCACACGCTGTTGAGGAAGTGGCGGTCGTGCGAGATGATGATCATGGTGCTGGTACGCGCGTTGAGCACGTCTTCCAGCCAGCGGATGGTGTTGATGTCGAGGTTGTTGGTGGGCTCGTCCAGCAGCAGGATGTCCGGGTTGGCGAACAGCGCCTGCGCCAGCAGCACGCGCAGCTTGAAGCCGGGCGCCACCGCGCTCATCGGGCCGTCGTGCTGCTCCAGCGGAATGCCCACGCCCAGCAGCAGTTCGCCGGCGCGCGATTCGGCGGTGTAGCCGTCCAGCTCGGCGAAGCGCGTCTCCAGTTCGGCGGCGTGCATGTAGTCGTCTTCGCTGGCTTCCAGATTGGCGTAGATGGCGTCCTTCTCGTGCTTCACCGCCCACAGCTCGGCGTCGCCCATCATCACGGTGTCCAGCACCTTGTACTCCTCGAAGGCGAACTGGTCCTGGCGCAGCTTGCCCAGGCGCTCGCCGGTGTCGAGCATGACGTTGCCCGCGGTCGGCTCCAGGTCGCCCCCGAGTATTTTCATGAAGGTCGACTTGCCGCAGCCGTTGGCGCCGATCAGGCCGTAGCGGTTGCCCTCGCCGAACTTGACCGAGACGTTCTCGAACAGGGGCTTCGCCCCGAATTGGATGGTGATGTTGGCGGTTGAAATCAAAGCGGTTGAATTCCTAAGGGGATAGTGAGTCTGAACAAACGGCGCATTTTAGCATTTTCGCGCGGCTTCCCCAAAAGTGGGGGTGCCATGCCCCATTGCAAGTGTGGGTACTCCTCACTAACGGCGCGACATAGGCTAGAATCAACTCTTTCGAAAAAAGATTGCCCAACCCATGGTGCCACACCTGACGACCGCGCTCTCCGGCCCCTTGCTGGACCTTGAGAAGCACATCCTGGATGCCATGCCGCGCATCGAGCACTGGTTCCGCAAGCAGTGGCAGGACCATGCCGCGCCGTTCTATACCTCGGTGGACCTGCGCAACAGCGGCTTCAAGCTGGCGCCGGTGGACACCAATCTGTTTCCCGGCGGCTTCAACAACCTCAATCCGGATTTCCTGCCGCTGTGCGTGCAGGCCGCGCAGAGCGCGGTGGAAAAAATCTGCCCGGTGGCGCAGCGTTTCCTGCTCATTCCCGAGAGCCACACGCGCAACACCTTCTACCTGCAAAACGTTGCGACGCTGCAATACATCCTGCGCCAGGCCGGGCTGGAGGTGCGCATCGGCACGCTGCTCCCGGAAATCACCGAACCCACCGCGCTGGCCCTGCCCAACGGCGGCAGCCTGACGCTGGAGCCTTTGCGGCGCGTCAACAACCGTCTGGTGCTGGACGGCTTCGACCCCTGTGCGGTGTTGCTCAACAACGACCTCTCCGCCGGCATCCCGGAGCCGCTGCAAGGCATCAAGCAGTTCGTGGTGCCGCCCCTGCACGCGGGCTGGGCGACGCGGCGCAAGTCCACGCATTTCGGGGCCTACGATGGCGTCGCTGCGGACTTCGCCAAGCTGGTCGACATCGACCCCTGGCTGATCAACCCATATTTTTCCAGTTGCGGCGAGATCAACTTCCAGGAGCGTCAGGGCGAGGATTGCCTGGCCGGCCACGTTGACGAGCTGCTGGCGGACATCCGCAAGAAATACGCCGAATACGGCATCGACCAGGACCCATTCGTGATCGTCAAAGCCGACGCCGGCACCTACGGCATGGGCATCATGACGGTCAAGGACGCGTCCGAAGTGCGTGCCCTCAACCGCAAGCAGCGCAACAAGATGGCGGTGATCAAGGAAGGCCAGCCGGTCACCGACGTCATCATCCAGGAGGGGGTGTACACCTTCGAGAGCATCAACGAAGCGGTGGCCGAGCCGGTGGTCTACATGATCGATCATTTCGTGGTGGGCGGCTTCTACCGCGTCCACACCGGACGCGGCACCAACGAGAACCTCAACGCCCCGGGCATGCATTTCGTGCCGCTGGCGTTCGAAACATGCTGCACCATGCCCGACCGCAAAGCCATGCCGGACGCGCTGCCCAACCGCTTTTACACCTACGGCGTGGTGGCGCGGCTGGCCATGCTGGCGGCGGCGGTCGAGCTGGAGCAAACCGATCCGCGTAACGCCTGACCCTCGCCGCGCCTACATCATGAAACTCGCCATCATTCTCGACCCGCTGGATACCCTCAAGACCTACAAGGACTCGACCTTTGCCATGATGCGCGAGGCCGCGCGGCGCGGCCACGAACTGCACGTGCTGATGCAGCAGGACGTGGTGCTGCGCGATGGGCGCGTGCTGGGTTTCGCCCAGCCTTTGACGCTGACGGGGATGAGCGACGCCTGGTACGAAGCCGGCCGCGCGCAGGAGGTTCCGCTCAACCAGTTCGACGCGGTGCTGATGCGCAAGGACCCGCCGTTCGACATGGAGTACATCTACAGCACCTACTTGCTGGAGTTGGCCGAGGGCGAGGGCGCGCGGGTGCTGAACCGGCCGCGTTCGGTGCGCGACTTCAACGAGAAGCTCGCCATCGCCAAGTTTCCGCAGTTCACCGCGCCCACGCTGGTGACGCGGCAGGCGCAACTGATCAAGGAGTTTCTGCGCGAGCACGGCGACATCATCCTGAAGCCGCTGGACGCCATGGGCGGCGCCTCGGTGTTCCGCGTGCACCGCGAGGACCGCAACGTCAACGTCATCATCGAGACCATCACGCAGCTCGAACACAAGACCATCATGGCGCAGCGCTACA
>Ga0153916_10002564_pt1 | contig 13275 bp, 14 predicted proteins | sample Opewatmetagenome_FD_109642 | JGI IMG/M metagenome (GOLD analysis project Ga0153916, IMG submission 109642) | Freshwater wetland microbial communities from Ohio, USA - Open water 3 Core 3 Depth 4 metaG | ecosystem: Environmental > Aquatic > Freshwater > Wetlands | place: USA: Ohio, Lake Erie...
CAATACCGCTCTACGTTTCTTGACATCCATTCACGGCAAGAGATATATTTTTGGCAAAGTCGATTGTGTAGTTTCCGGTTCTCAGGCGAACGGCAAGGTTACTTTCGTTCATAATCATATCATAGAAGGAGGCGGAGATGGCATCTACAGGCAGTTCACTGAAAACGGGCAAGCTGGGAAAATTCCTCTTTTGGAGTGCGCTGGTCATTGCGGCCGGCATCATAGTGGCGGCACCGGCGGTGATGGCCCAGGAAACGAAGGACAACTTTCCCGACATGCCCACCCTCGACATTTTTACCACAGAAGAGCTGCAGCGTGATTTTGTCAGGATGCAGTTCGCCAAGCCGGCCGACCGGCCCGACCTGGGGTTCGTGCTGATGGTTCCCAAGACGTGGGATGAGGTGCCGCTTAAGATTTCCCTAGACGACCTCAAGCACGACGATCAGGGCACGATCCCTCTCGCCGCCCTCCAAGGACCGGAAAAAGACGTCCAGATCGAGATCGCTTACTGCCGCGTTCCCGAGACGGTTGAGCTCGAAGAATGGGCCCGGGCTTACTTAGAGGGCAACGGCCTCGAGGTGGTCCACGTCCAGACAGGAGATTTCTCCGGGCGCCAGGTCTTCGACACGCTGCTCAATGCGCCGGAGGATCTCGGGTTCCGCATGACCTTCTCCCGGCACGGGGACAAGATTTACATCGTCGGCGGCTCGGCGCCGGCATCCCTATACGAAAAGTACATGAAGATTTTCGGCCTCGCCGTCCTCTCCTTCCGCAAATTATAGAGATATCTTGGCGCCTGGCCGAACAAAAAAGCCCAGGAACGCCCAAGCGGTGATTCGGGGCTCAACAAGCAATCAGGGACGGCGGCCTACAGGCTCCGGTCGAGGAACCCTTTTCGCAAGGTCATCCAGATGATCTTGAGGTCAAGACCCAGGGACCAGTTCTGGATGTAGTAGAAATCATACTCGATCCGCTTATCGATCGGCGTATCCTGCCTCAGGCCGTGGACCTGGGCCCAGCCCGTGATGCCGCACTTGACCTTGTGGCGGAGCATGTAGTTGGGGATCTGGCCGGCTAATTCCCGGACGAATTCGGGCCGCTCCGGGCGGGGGCCGATCAGGCTCATCTCTCCCTTGAATACGTTGACGAGCTGGGGGAATTCGTCGATGCTGAATTTCCGGAGAAAGCGTCCGACTTTGGTCATCCGCGGGTCCCCGGGACGGCTCATCACCGGGCCGGACTCCTCTTCCGCATCGCGGACCATCGTTCGGAATTTGATTATTCTGAAGCGGTGGCCGTCCAGGCCCATCCTCTCCTGGCGATAGAAGACGCGTCCCCGGGAGGTCAGCTTAATCAGGACGGCGACCACCAGGAAAACTGGCAAGAGAATGACCAGGCCCAGGGAGGAGACGATGATATCCTCCAGCCGTTTGACCACGCTCTTGCCGCCTCTTAGGGCGACATCATCGATCGAGATGACCGGGAACCCGTCAAGGTCCTGGATGTTGGCCTTCAAGGTGAGGAGCTGAAACAGGTCGGGAATCAACCGGATGTTGACGACGTAGCGGTTGGCGACCTTGATCGTGTCCAGGATCTTGCCGTAATTGTTCAAGTCCAGGGCGACAAAGACTTCACTGATCTCCCCCTTCTCCAGGATCGGGCCGAGGTCATCGAGTCGGCCGAGCACCTCGACGGCGCCGTCGATCTCGACCTTCTCGCCGACGGGCCTGTCGTCGTCCAGGAAGCCTTTGAGCCGGAAGCCCAGGTCTTTGTAAACAAGGACCTTCTGGGCCACCGCCCTTCCCATTTCTCCCGCCCCGACCACGAGGACATTCTGCAGGTTAAGCCCCTTGGCATAGCGTCTCTTCATGAAAAAGAAGATCTGGTTGCGGAGGAAGGTGATCATGAAGATGACGACGATGAAATAGACGGCCAGGAATCCGTGCGAGACCTTAAAGGTCACGCGGAACAGCGGCCTAGGGCCCTGGCTGTAGCTGTAGAGGTAGCTCATGATCCCGAACACGTCGATGACGATGGTCAGGATGGCGTTCAGGCAGATGGCCAGGAAATCGTCGATCCTGGCCCGCTGGAGGCGGGTCCGGTAAAAGCCCTGAAAATAGAAGATGATCAGGTGGGTGGCCAGGAATAAGGGGAAGACGATCAAATACTGCCGCAGCGGAGGAATTCCCTTGCCCGGGTCGACGGGGATGATATAGGCGTAAAAGCGAAACAGGTAGGAATAGAAAAAGGAGATCAGGATGCCGACCACATCACAGAAGACGAAGAGGCCGACCAGGCCCAGGCGTTTTTTCTGGATCACCGCTTCCCCTTGAATTCAGTCCATTTCTGCTCGAGATAGGCCGCCAGCCTGTCTCGAAAGGCCCGCCGGGAGAACCTCTCGGCGTTCGAGCGGATGGCGGTCTCATTAAATTTCAGGCTCCGGAATTTGTCAAGGGCGGCGCGCAGGCTCGAGGCCGTGAGCTCGGGGAAAAAGAGGCCGGTCTGTCCCGGGAGGATGCTTTCCAGAGCCCCACCGCGGCCAAAGGCGATGACCGGCGTCCCGCAGGCCTGGGCCTCCAAGGCGGTGATCCCGAAATCCTCCTCGCCGGGAAGAAGCAGCGCCCTGGCCTTGCAGTAGAGGGAGCGGAGTTCCTCGGCCGGAACCTGCCCGAGAAAAGTGATATTTGGGCGGGCTCTCTTCCTGAGCTTTTTGAGGTCGGGGCCGGTGCCGACGATCTTCAGCTTCTCTCTCGAGCTGTTGAAGGCGTCGATGGCCAAATCGATCCTTTTATAGGGAACGAGCGCCGAGACGATCAGATAGTCGCCGCTTTTCGGGGTGTCCGCGGCGGGCCGGAAGAACTCCGTGTCCGCCGGCGGAGGGATGACGTCGGCCTCCCGACGGTAGTATTTCCTGATCCGCCGGGCGACGTTGTCGGAGTTGGCGACAAAATGGTCGACCCGGGTCGCGGACGATTCGTCCCAGACTCGCAGCCGGTGCATGACCGGGGGGATGAACTTGCGCGAAAAAAAGGACAGCTGACCCGGAGAGAAATAGGCGAAATACTGGTTCCAGGCATAGCGGACGGGCGAATGGATGTAGCTGACGTGGAGGGAGTCAGGAGGAGGGATAGCGCCCTTGGCGACGCAGTGCGAGCTCGAGACAACCAGTTCGAATCCTCCCAGGTCAAAGAGTTCGACGGCCAGGGGAAAGAGCGGCAGGTAGTGCCGGTACTTCTTCTTCAGGAAGGGCAGCCTCTGGAGAAAGCTCGTCCGGATATCGCGGCTCTCGATGACCTCCGACTGGCTTCCCTCGAAATGGAAAAGCGTAAAGATCGGAGCCCGGGGAAATATCTCGGCCAGGACTTCGAGCACTTTCTCGCCGCCCCGCTGACCGGTCAGCCAGTCATGGACCAGGGCGACCTTGATGTTGTCCATTGACGCTGATTATAAATTGAATTGGAAACGGAATCAAACCGTTAGATCGCATCTCTTTTCCCGTGATGGGGCGGGTCCTGTCGTGGTTCACCCCCGGCGCCCTCGCGGCCGATCCTGTTGATTTCAAGGCCAAAGAGTCCGCGACATCAAACGCTTCGGTCGGCGGGGGTCCCCCGAACCACGCCACCCTCCCCTTCCATCAGCACAAGGCTATCACAGAATTAGAGGTGCTTCCAAACCTACATAACTAGGTTTGGGCAATGGCAAAGGCGGGCAATCTGGGAATGGCAAAGCGACCTCTCAGGTTCAGCCTTCCCGAAGCGCTTTTGGACGGTCGCCGCCTTTTTGTAGTAAAGGCGAAGGGTGTGGGTGAGGAAGCCCGTGGACGACTGAGCGGGCATGGTTTCTCGACTGAAAGGAGAGAAGAGCGAAGGAGGATGCGGAGCGAGTTTCCTCGCTGGGGAAACGAGCGGGCTGACGAGTCCCATACCCGAGCCTTGGCGGAGTTCCGCAGCGCCGAGAAAAGCGCTTCGGGAACGGCGTTAAGAACCTGAGCGGGAGCGAATGCATTCCCAGATTTCCCCCTTATCCCATTAATCGCTCGTTATTCCGGTTGTAAAGGTTAGGACCCGAGGACATCGAGATAAAGGTTCTCGGTTTGGTCGATCATGCGGCGCAGAGGAAAGCGGGGCGGGACGAGCGTCCGGGCCGTCTCGCCGAGCCGCCGGGCCGCCTTTTTGTCCCCGAGCAACCTGATGACCGCAGCGGCCAAAGCCGACGGATCTCCGGGCTGGACGAGAAAGCCGGTCTTCCTGTCTTCGAGGATCTCCGGGACTCCGTCAACCGCCGTGGCGACGATCGGCTTTCCCAGGGCGGCCGCTTCGACCAAGACAAAAGGAAGTCCCTCCCACAAGGAAGGAAGGACAAAGATATCGAACAGAGCCATAAGGGCGGCCGCATCCTTCCTCTCTCCAAGGAAAAGGAAGCGGTCTTCCAAATTCAGGCGCTGTGCCTCGCGTCTCAGGCTGTTATTCTGAGGGCCGTCGCCGACAACCGCGATATTGACCTCCGGAAAAGCTCTCAGGATCTCGGGTGCGGCCCGGAGAAGGTTAACCACGCCTTTCTGGCGATGCAACCGGGCCACCGTTCCGACAACCGGCCGGTCGGGTGGCCAGCCCAGGTCGCTTCTTCGGCGGGCGACCTCATGGGCCGCGGGTTCCGGTTGAGGGTCCATGCCGTTCAGGATGACGGTCATCTTCGCTTCCGATGCCAGGCGATGTTTCCGGGCCTGCCGCAGGTCGGACTGACAGACAAGGATCAACCGGTCGGTCGAACGAGAACACCTCCTCTCCAGGATCACATACAATTGACGCAAGAACGGATTACGGTAATGGAGATAGTGGATGCCATGAAGGGTATGGACGACGGCCGGCGTTCGGGCGCGCCGGGCTGCGGAACGGCCGTAGATCCCGGCGATCCCGCCATGGGTGTGCAGGAGATCGATCCTGTTCTCCCTGAGGACTGCCGCGATTTCTCTTGCCGGCTGGAGGCTGACTCGCTTGCCCAACGGAACCGGGATATAGGCGATCCCTTTCCGCCTGGATTCCTCGGCCAGCGGCCCTTCCCCGGCGGAAGAGACGATCGCTTCAAACCGGCTGCGGTCCAAGTTCTCGGCCAGAAGGAGAACGGCGGTCTGGCCTCCTCCAAGCGAGGGTTTATCGATCATCTCCATGATTCTCAATTTTTCCATGGGTTCACTCAGGCGTCCCCGTCGGCCAGAATCCTCCGCAGTTCTTCTCGAAAAAGCTTGATTTCTTCATCCCTCCGCGCCGATACGGCCAGGGCCAAGGATGTCATTTTCAAGTAGAACCTCAAGAGACCCAACGACAAGCGGGAAGCGTGTTTTTTATAGAAACGAAGCTGACTGCGCCGGTATTCCAGGCGACTCCGCCAGCGGCGGACGGATGTGGCCGCACCCCCGATATGAGAAATCCGGACCGCCGGCAAAAAAATGAGCTTGAAGCCTTTATCGCTGATCCGGCGGCAGAGGTCGATGTCTTCGAAATAGAGAAAGAAGACCTCATCGAACAGCCCGGCCGCCTCGACCGCCGTACGCCTCGTCAGCAGGCAGGCTGCGCTCAGCCAACCGACCGCCCGAGCCCTCCGGGAATGCCTGAGCGCGATCCTGTGGTACGGGTTCAGGATGATTTTCTGCCGGATCTCGGGGAAAAAACCCACCTTCTTACCGAACGAAACCTGGAAGCGGCCATTCTCATGGATTAGGGCCGGACCGACCGCCCCCGCCTTAGGCCGGGCCTTGATCTCGGCGAGGAGGGCAGCCGCCGCTGACTCCGGAACGACGGTATCGGTGTTCAAGAAGAGCACATAGTCGCCGCGGCTTTGCTTGAATCCTATGTTGTTGGCCCTTGGAAAGCCGACATTCTGATCGTTTTCGATGAGCCGAACCCATGGAAACAACGACCTGATGAGCTCCAGACTCCAGTCGCTGGACTGATTGTCCACCAGGATGACCTCGGCGCTCAGGCTGGCCAGGGCCTTCTCGAGCGAAGACAGGCAGGCTGGAAGATGAGCCCGGTCATTATAGTTAACGAGGATGACCGAGAGCTCCGGTTCGTTCGTTTTCGGACCGGCCGTCGTTCTCATCCCGATTTCATCTCTCCGATGAGTTGGGCCAGCTCGCGCGCAGACCTTGCCCAGGAAAACTGCGGTTTCCTCCTTTCGAATTCGGACAGGATGTCCGAGCGCGTTGTTTCCTCGGTGAGCGCGGTCTTCAAAGCGGAGGAGATCTCTACTTCGTCCGGCCTCTTGACCATGATCGCCAAGCCGCTGAAGACCTCAGCCAGGGAGCTGCGCTCCAGGAGCACGGGCGGAGTGCCGCAGGCCAGGGCCTCGAGCGGGGGGAATCCGAACCCCTCGTACTCCGAAAGGTAGGCGAAAGCGTTCAGACTCGAATAGAAAAGCGGGAGATCCTCCTCGGGGAGCGATTTTTCCCATCGGATCCATTCCTGTCCCCCGAGCAGGAAAGAGTCTCCGCCGCCCAGCGCTCCGAAATCCTCCCCTACGATGAAGAGTTCCGCTTCGTGAGAGTCCTGCCGAAGACGCTCCACTGCCCCGATGAGCTCGGGGACATGGCGCCGCTTGAAGATGGCTCCCAGGAAGCCGATGACCTTTTTCCCGGTTAGTCCTTTCTCCTCACGCCAGCGCCTCACGTCGTCATCCGAGGCTCGCCGGAACCTGTCCTCGACGCCCCAGCCGATGACCTTGATCTTGTGGGCTCCGACCCTGAAAAACGAGCGGATCTCCTTTTCGACAAAGACCGAAGGGACGACTGCGATGTCGGCCCTGTCGAGGCTTCTTCGGACAAGATATCTGCGCGTGAAAGCATATTTCTTGGGGTACCATTCGGGGTGGGATATAACCGAGATGTCGTGTTCGATAAGGATTGACCTCCAGGGACAGGAAAGGGGAAGCACATAGTTGGAGGCGACCAGGACGTCCGGATTCGCTTTCTTCAAGGCTTTTCGCAAAGGGCCGTTCTGCCAGCGCAGGTAGCCGCCTTGCGGGGGCAAGACATGCTCCTCAACCCTGTAACCGAGGGATATTCCAGTATTCTCTTTTGTGAAGAGGAGGAAATCGTCTTCCGGAAGGAGCTCCGGGAGCCGGAGCAGCAGGTTGCGGATGACCCGACCGACACCCTTAGCGTCCCGGCCCAGCTCGTATCCGTCCAGCGCGATCTTCATGATCCTTGTATCACCGCTTCGTAGAACGCCAGCGTCTCCGCAGCCGCCTTCTTCCAGCTGAAATCCCGGGCCCTTGCCTTTCCCCTGGCAATGAGTCTCTGCCTCAGCTTTTCATCCTCGAGGACCAAGACCACCTTCTCGGCTATGCTTTCGGGGCTTTCCGGCTGGAAATAGACGGCGGCGTCGCGGCAGACTTCGGGGATGGCCGAGGTCTGGGAAGCGGCCACCGGGACCCCGCTGGCCATTGCTTCGACAAGGGGCATACCGAATCCTTCATACAAAGAGGGCAGGACAAAGACCGTGGCCAGTCGGTAAGCATTCCGGATTTCCCTTTGCCCGAGGTAGCCGGTCGCCATCACCCAGGGGCTGATCTTGAGTTTCTCGGCCCTTATCCGGATCTCCCTGGAATCGTCTCCCGCCGGGCCGATGAGGACGAGGGGGATCTGGAAGCCGTGGAGGTGGACGATCTTCAAGGCTTCGACAAAGCGAACTAGGTTCTTACGGGGCACCTGGGCGCCCACGAAGAGAAGGAAAGACGGCGGGAGGTTGAGGCGCTCGCGCGTTGCCCTGAGTTCTTCGGCCGGGACATCTTCCAGGAACATGCTGTCCAACCCGGGAGGGATTATCCTCACCTTTTTTTCATCGAGCGCAAAACGGGAGATGAGCTCAACGGAGGTGATCAGGGACGACGTGACGATCCCGTCCGCGTCCCGGAAGGAGGCGGCGGCCAAACGGAAAAACGCGTTTCCCGCTTCCTCTCCGGCGTGATCCGGAAAGTCCATGAAGAAGATATCGTGGACCGTAATCACCTTTTTTCCCCTGGTGGGCAGGATTAGGGGCGTGGCCGAATGAGCCAGGTCGAGCCCCGTCCGGAAGAAAAAGTCCAGGGTGGGGCGGCGCCGCTTCTGCCAGAGCGAGTTGAGAATCCGCACCGGCAGACGGCAATCCCGGAACTTCAGGTGCTCGAATGGGGGGATCTTGTCGGCCGGAAAGCGATCCTTCCAGGACGAGGAAAAGAGGAAATACTCGTTTGTCCGGTCGATTTCCGCGAGCTGGAAGAGGAGGTTCCGGAGATACGTCCCCACGCCCGTCTCTTCGCGCAGGAAAGGGCGAAGGTCAAACCCGAACCGCATTGGCAGTAAATGTATGTCCAACCCGGCCAAAAGTCAAATGGCGGTTCCCCTTGCCTATTTATTTGGACGGTGTTATCATCCCGGGACAAGAGGAGTCCGATGACGAAATTCGACAGGATCGCCAAACGAATCGACAGCTTCCGTGACGAAATGGTCAACCTGCAGATCCAGCTTTCGGCCATCCCGGCCATCTCGCCTTCAAGCGGCGGAGAGGGCGAGGTCAAGAAAGCAGAATTTCTCCACGGTTTTCTCGAGCCGCTGAAATTCGACAACATCGACCTCATCAAGGCCCCTGACCTGGACGCCCCCTGCGGCTACCGGCCCAATATCCTGGCCGTCCTCAAGGGGAAAAATCCATCGCGGACAGCCTGGGTCATGACCCACATGGATGTCGTCCCTCCGGGGGACCTCTCCCAGTGGCGGGGCGACCCGTACAAGGCCTGGGTTGAGGGGGGCAAAATCTTTGGGCGCGGGGTCGAGGATAACCAGCAGGATCTGGTCGCCTCTCTCTTCGCCGTCAAGGCTTTTCAGGCGGAAAACATTAAGCCGAGCTCGAACATCGGGATCGCTTTGGTCGCCGATGAGGAAACGGGAAGCACCAAGGGAATCGACTATGTCCTCCTGCACACCCAGGCTTTCAGAAAGAAAGACCTGATCATGGTCCCGGACGCGGGGAACAAGCACGGCACGCTGATCGAGGTCGCCGAGAAATCGATCCTCTGGCTTAAGTTCAAGACCGTTGGCAAGCAGGCGCATGCTTCCACCCCCAACAAGGGGATCAACAGCTTCAAGGCGGCCTGCTTTCTGGTGACGGAACTGGAAAATCTCTATAAAATTTTCAAAGCCCAGGACTCACTCTTCGAGCCGCCCATCTCGACCTTCGAGCCCACGAAAAAGGAGCCCAACGTCCCCAACATCAACACCATCCCTGGTGAAGACGTCTTCTACCTGGACAGCCGCCTTCTCCCCCAGTTCACCATCGAAAAACTCGAGGCCGAAATCAATAAGATGATCAAGAAGATCGAGGACAAGTTCAAGGTCAGGATCACCTACGAAGAGCAGCAGCGGGCGCCGGCCGCCCCCCCGACCAGGACCCAGGCTGCGGTCGTCTCCGCCCTGCGGGGGGCTATCAAGGAAGTCTACTCGGCTGAGGCTCAGGCCCGCGGCATCGGCGGGGGAACGGTGGCGGCCGTTTTCCGGAGGCTCGGCTACGAAGCCGCCTGCTGGGCCAAACTCGATGAGACCGCCCATCAGCCCAACGAATACTGCCACATCAACAACATGGTGGGAGACGCCAAGGTCTTCGCTCATGTCTTCCTCCACGCTTAGGTTCGCCTGCCATGAGCACCGGATTCATCCTGGTGTTGACGACCGTCCCGGAAGAAAAGACCGGGCATGAGATCGGCCGGACGCTGGTCGAAGAGAACCTCGCCGCCTGCGTGACCGTGTCTGCCTCCGCCCAGTCCTTCTATCGCTGGGAAGGGAAACTCTGCGCCGAGAGCGAGCACATCCTCATCATTAAGACGCGGGCATCGCTCTTCGAGCGGCTCGAAGCCCGGATCAAAGCCCTCCATCCCTATAAAGTGCCAGAGATTGTCTCCCTGCGCATCGAGAGGGGGTCGAAGGATTACCTGGACTGGCTGGGAGAAGAGACGAAGGCCTAAGAATACCTTCTCTGAACCCTCCTTGCCACCCGCACTGTGTTGAGGTGAATGCCCACCGTATCATCCAGATCCACGGCATATCCTCCGGCCAGAACTACGGCTACAGGAAGGCGAAGCCGACGGGCCTCGCCGATGACGATAAGGTCCCTCTGGCGCAGTCCGTCCTTGGTCAGACGGAGGCTGCCGAGCTGGTCCCTTTCATAGGGGTCGGCGCCAGCCAGATAGAAAACGAGGTTGGGCCTGAATTCCTGGTAAAGCCGGGGGAAATGCGCCCGGAGGGCCGAGAGATACTTCTCATCCCCGTCTCCCGCCCAGAGTCCTACATCCAGGGTCGAAAGAGGCTTCTCCGAGGGATAGAGGTCCATCTGGTGGATGGAGAAAGTAAAAGCGTAGTCTTTTCCCGAGAGGATATGGGCGGTGCCGTTCCCCTGGTGGAGGTCGCAATCGACCACCATTATCCTCTGCGCGGCGCCTTCTTTCTTGAGCGCTTCGACGGCCACGGCGACGTCGTTGAGGACGCAAAAGCCTTCGCCGTGGTCGTGAAAGGCGTGGTGAAAACCGCCCCCCAGGTGGACGGCTACGCCCCGCTCCAGGGCCAGCCGGCCCGTGAGGATGGTCCCCCCCGTCATCAGCCAGGCGAAACGCACGAGTTCCAAGGAAAAAGGGAGCTCCATCATGGCGATCTCCGCGCTCGAAAGCGAGGCCGTCTTGAGCTTCTTGACGTAGCGCGCCGAGTGGACCAGGAGGACGTCCTCGTCGGAGGCCGGCTCGGGTAAGATAAAGTCCTCTTTCTTTGCGCCCAGAAGAAGGAGCTTCTCGTAGAGGGCCCGGTATTTCTTGATGGGGAAGACATGCTTCCCGACATCGAGCATCCAGTAATCGTCGCTGTAAACGAAGGGGATGGGGGACCGCCATCTCTCCAAAAACTTCAGGATGCGCATCATGCGGAAAGCGGAGTATATATCAGGAAACCGGCAAAAACAATTTGTCCAACTTGAATTCAGCCTGGAATTGAATATGATAAAGGAGTCGCACCAAAGAAACTAGTCACCCGGATGGCCCGGACCTCGTCTATCGTCCAGATCAAGGCTCGATAATAAAGATGAAGCCATGCGGTTCGAGGACGTTCCTATTGAGCGGTGTTCTGGTCTGGGCTGTGCTCGTCCTTCCGAGCTGCACCTCCCACCCGCCTGAGGTCCGGACGGAGCCTGAGACAAGAATCCTGGTCCCCCCAGCCCCGAAGATCTCTCTAAAACCTTATCACCGCTCGATGGTTGACGAGATGCAGAGATCCTTTGAGAAAGCGGACGAGGTCGTCATCGGGGTTTACACCGGGACCTTTGGGGACGGTCCGCCGAGCCGGGCCTACTATTTCGATCAATTCCGCGTTTTCAACAAGGAGGCTTGGACCTGGAGCTCCGAGACGAACGTTCTCCTCCCTGTCCTTTTTCAGGACGCCAAGCCCGAAATCATCGCCAACTCAGAGCTCAAATCGCTGTCCGACCTCGACAAAAGAGGCATCTGTTGGGACGATTATGAAGGACCGCGGGTCATCTATCTCATAGAAGGCATCCCCAACCTTCTTTTCCTGAGGCAAGTTCTCGATGAAGTCGACAACAACTCACACCGGATCTTGATCGACGCCTACCCGCTGACCAAAGAATGCCGGGCCAAAGACGTCTTTGACCTGATGCTGAGAGAGCGTGCCCGGCTGAAACCTCTTACTTCGGATAGCCGACGGGATGATTCAGAAACGGGTGTTGAGTCTCTTTTAGCTTCAAAAGCTCTTTAATCCGGTCCTTGCTGATGGCGGCACGGGGCCTCGTTGCCAGCCCTGTCCCGGCGCAGAAAAGGGCTCTGTTCTGAGACACGAGCCCGGTGTCGATGGCTCCCCATCCGTATTTCAATTCCGGCTGGGCATTCTGGGCCGACGCGGCCGTGCGCTTCTTGCTCTCCGGGCGGTTGATTCCATTGGCTGCCCACAACAGGTCGGACAAATCCTGGAGGCTCAAGTCTTTATCGGACCATTCCCTGACAGAGGCCCTGACGGATAAGGCCTCCATGATGGGAAGTCCCCGTTTCTTGTTCGGCTCATTGAGTTTAATGGTCTTCGACTCTTGCGCCTGAGCCCAAAATAATGAGGGGAAAAACAGCAGAAACGCCAACACTGACCCCTTGAATAACGCCTTTTTCATAGGGCCTCCTTTCCTTAAAAACAGACTCAAACAAGATCCGGACGCCCGTAAAGAAGGGCTTTTTTATCCTCAATGCCGAGGATTTATAACCATATAGAACCCGCGTCAATCATTCGGGGCCGCGACGGCATCCTCATGGGATTGCAGTCTTCAACCTCATATGATAAATAAAAACAGAGGGGTTTTTGCAGTCCATAGAAAATAGAGAGGTGATATGATGAGGATAGGGTTTATCATCGCTTCGCTCATTGCCGTGGCAGGCCTCACCGTTTCCATCCCGCCGGTCCCGGCTGGACAAACGAATGTTTTTGACGAATTCTTTTCCGTTCCTCTCGCCGAAGATGAAGCCGCCTTCGTCTTTCTGGGCTATTCCGCGGTCCTGGTGAGAACGGCAAAAGGAGCCGTGATCATCGACCCGGCCGAACTCCTGCTCGATGAGGACATGAGCCATTTCAGCGGGAAAAAGGTCGACGCCGTTCTCTATACCCACGGCCACGGCGATCATTGGCAGGCAGATGTCGCCCGCGGCCTCTTCAAGGCAACAGGTGCCCCAATATGCGGAGAGGATGCGGTCATCCGGCCGCTCAAATCGGGAGCCGCCATTCCCGCCGACAAAATCATCAGCCTGACTCCCGGCCGGAGCCGGTCCATAGGGGAATTGGTGATCACTCCGGTCCGCGGGAAGCACGTCGGGCCCATCATTCTCTTCCACATCCAGGCCGGAAGCATCGGCGTTTTTCATGGCGGGGACTCCGCCTATGTTCCGCTGAAGAACCTCAAGGCAGGGCTGGCCTTTCTGCCGGCGGGAGATCCGTCTCCGACGGCCTCACCCGAAGATGCCCTGAAGATGGCGCAGGACCTCAAGCCGGTCGTTATCGTGGCCATGCACGGCTCGGACTCGCAGTATCAGCAACTCGCGGCGAAAGTCAAAACCGCGCTTCCGGCTGCGTCCATGATAATTCCCCAGACCATGAAGGTGAATGTGATCAAGGTCCGCTGAGATCGAGTGGGCGAATCGCCCGAACTAATCGGCTTCGGTGCCTCTTTTACCGATATTAACCTGGGCCGCGGCCAGCCGGGCGATCGG
>Ga0153916_10002565_pt1 | contig 13275 bp, 15 predicted proteins | sample Opewatmetagenome_FD_109642 | JGI IMG/M metagenome (GOLD analysis project Ga0153916, IMG submission 109642) | Freshwater wetland microbial communities from Ohio, USA - Open water 3 Core 3 Depth 4 metaG | ecosystem: Environmental > Aquatic > Freshwater > Wetlands | place: USA: Ohio, Lake Erie...
AAGGCTCTTTCGGCATTAATACGACGAGTTATATCAACAAAAATGAGTATGGCCCTGTTGTCGGGAAGAGGTGCAAGAGATACAAGCACATTCTGCAGCTTTCCAATAGAAGTGACAAACACTGTTTCTGCTGCTTCCACTCTCCCTGTATTGGCGAGACGAGAGAAGATTTCCTCTTCGTCTTCGCTACTCATAAATGTTGTAAGAGGTGCAGCAACAAGATCTTCTGCTCCTGCCTCAAGTAATACCCCAGCTTTCTCATTTACTTCTTCGATTACCCTTCCATTTTCAGACATGTGGATGAGAATGCTACCTGCCTCAGAGTTGTCAAAGAGACCATGGTACAGAGCTTCCTGTTCCCGCAGCCGGAGTGTAAGTATTGAAATGAGCCATCCGATTACCACCACCACGATTGTTCGTACGAGTGCCTCACCAACTGTCTTTAGATCACCACCAGTGATGAGGACAACCATAAGTAGATAGATCCCTCCGATACATCCGGCGAAAAAGAGTCCCCGCTTCGGATATCGATATGCTGCGAGTACTACGGGAATATAAAGGAGATGGGGAATAACAATGGTTATCCCCATAATGAGTCCTACAAAATTAAGTAAAAGAGCACATGCGGCAGCGGCGAAAATTGCGACATTCCAAACCGCGTTTCTTCCTACAAGAAAGGGCGGTCTTTTCATTTAGGAAACTCCCCCTATCCATCTGTAATCCGACCAGTATGGACGGGTCAGGTACAATGAGGAGATTATTTCATCCCACATGCAAAGTCTCTTTCAGTTCTATAAGTAAGAAGGAAAGCTCCGGATATGTTTATTCCTACCATCCAGAAAATCCTTTTTTTTATCTTACTCTATCGATAGGTGTATCTGTGGTTTCCTGGATCCCTGGTGTTAGCCCCGTTTGTACCCAAACCTCCGCAGCAGTTCCATTCGGTGGTTTATATCCTCTGGCCCCTCAACTCCCTTCGGGACAGCCCCGTCAATGACACCCATGACCCCCCGGCCACGGGCTGATTCTGCGATTATAACTTCAACCGGGTTTGCAGAGGCACAAAAAAGGGTACAAACCTCCTGGATATTTTTGAGAGCATTCAACACGTTGATAGGGTAGCAGTCCCGGAGAAAGATAATAAAGGTATGTCCGGCACCGATCGTGAGGGCATTCCTCTCTGCTAGGGCTTTAAGTTCATCGTCATTACCGTCAATCCGAACCAGGCAGTCAGCAGAAGCCTCACAGAAGGCCAGCCCGAACTTCGCGACGGGAACAGCCCCTACTATCACCTCGTACAGGTCTTCTACGGTTTTAATGAAGTGGGACTGCCCGAGGATGACATTGACCTCTTCCGGTTTTTCGATGGTCACAACCGTGAATTCTATGCCCGCTGACATGGATGCACCGAAACACAGGTAGTCTCGTTGGGATTTAAATTCATCGCCGACTATGGCTTCACGTCAAAGAACAGGAAAAAGAAGACTCCTAACCGTTTGCCAGACTGGTTGCATCCACAGTAGTCCTCATCTACATCCAAAATGTCAATCTGCATGGGACCCCAACCGAGCACATGTCATCACCCTCTACAACTGGAATAAAAAAAGGTGTATGGAGGTTTGAAGGCTATCGGTTTTCACCGGATATCCCGGGCAACACCCGAGGTAAGGGCCGCTGTCTGCACAGCATCGGCGACCGCTTTCACGACGTGGTGGTCAAGCACCGGGGGTATGATGTGGTCACGTGACGGTTTCTTCACGTAATCGGCGAGGGCATGGGCAGCTGCTACCTTCATCTCGTCAGTGATCCGCTCGGCACAGGCATCAAGGGCGCCCCGGAAGACCCCGGGAAATGACAGGGCGTTGTTGATCTGGTTAGGGAAGTCGCTCCGACCTGTCCCGACGATAAAGGCACCAGCACTCAGGGCGACATCGGGCATAACCTCCGGCACCGGGTTGGCTATAGCAAAGACAATAGAACGATCGTTCATCCGCCGAATCATCTCCCCGCTTACAATTCCCGGTGCTGATACCCCAATAAAGACATCGGCCCCTTCCAGGGCATCGGCAAGGCTCCCGGTTCGGCCGGACCGGTTCGTCTCATCTGCGAGGATAAACTTGTACTTGTTAGCATAGAGGCCCTTCCGGTTGCGATGAATGATCCCCTGGGTATCGCAGACGATAATATCCCGGACCGTGGTGCAGACTTCCGGGTTGTAACCGATGCATTTCAGCAGGCGGGTGATTGCGTAACCGGCCGCACCGGCACCGGAGATCACAATCTGGAGATCCGCAAATTCCTTTTTGGAGACCCGACAAGCGTTTAACAGGGCGGCAAGGACAGTAATGGCCGTCCCATGCTGGTCATCATGCATAACCGGGATGCCGATATCCTGTAGGGCCTCCTCCACTTCAAAGCATTTAGGGGCTGCAATGTCCTCGAGGTTGATCCCCCCGAAGACCGGGGCGATGTTTCGAACCTCGTCCACGAAATCCGTGTGATAACTCTCAAAACAGATGGGGAAGGCATCGATGCCGGCAAACTTCTTAAAGAGCAGAGCTTTACCTTCCATTACCGGGATTGCTGCATATCCTCCGATATTCCCGAGGCCGAGGACCGCCGAACCGTCGCTTACAATGGCCACTGTGTTCGATTTCAAGGTATAGCGCCAGGCCAGGTTACGGTCCTTCTGGATGGCCCGGCAGACCTCGGCTACTCCTGGTGTATAAGCTAGGGCGAGGTCCCGACGAGTCTCAAGTGGGACTTTCGGCCGTATCTCAATCATTCCACGATGTTGTTTATGAAGCTCGAGGGATTCCTGGTAGAGGTCGCCCCGGTCATTGTTATCCACGATCCTGTCACCACCTGCTCTGCATGAGAGTGCATCAGAGCAGGAGACCAAAGGCATTTCGGTCCCTTCTTGGACCTATTAGAATGATCGGGTTATTTCACGGGTAGCACCGAAAAGATAAGTAAAGATGTCCCGACTATTTCCTGTCATCATTCTCACCACCCTCATTGTATTCCTTTTTATTTTTGGGGGTTGCACCGTGCAGACCGGTGACGACGGGCAGGGAGGAGCGAGGAATGAGCGTTTTTCCCCCGGTATCCCTTATCCCGCCCGTGTCGACCACGTCATCGATGGTGACACTCTCCGCATTGCTCTCCTAGATGGCAGCCAGGAGACTGTTAGAATTCTGGGTATTGACACCCCCGAATTGAAGCCAGGCGAAAACGATCCCGATACCTTTGAGGGAATCACCGATCCTTGGTTCCTCTCTTCATGGGGGGAGGTGGCTTCCTCCACTCTGTACCGGGAAGTAGAGGGACGGGAAGTAGTGGTAACTATCGACAGGGCAGCCGGTGAACGGGACCAATACGGCAGGCTCCTTGCATACCTTCAGACCGCGGATGGGACCGATATAGGCGAGCTGCTGATCTCCCGGGGCCTCGCCCGGGTCTACACCGCAGAGTCCTTTACCCGGAAAGAGCGATACCTTACAGCGCAGGAGGTTGCAATGCGCCAGAGGACCGGGCTCTGGAGTGGTATAGCCCCATCACCTTCCGGGTCAAATGGGGTCTTCATTGTCTCCGTTCATTACGATGCAGCCGGGGATGACCGCATCAACCTGACTGACGAATACATCATCCTGAAAAACGGTGGCAGCATTACGATCATCCTCACCGGATGGCAGATCCGGGACAGTGACGGGTTTGTATATACATTTCCAGAGGCCACTATCGGTCCCGGTGCCGAACTCACTCTGCATACTGGGAACGGGATAGCGGACAGCACCAATCTCTCCATGGGCTCAACGGTTCCGGTCCTGGACAACGATAATGATATCGTTACCCTCTATGACACCAGCGGAACCGAGGTTTTCCGGTTTTCATGGGGATGACATCCTCCCCTTCCTCGCTCGGTCAATGGTAAATACCACCTCATTCCAGGCTTTCTCCAAGAGTTTTTTATAGTATCCCGTATCAAAACGGGTCGCGTTCCAATCCAGTTCCACCGACCAAGTCCGGGCATCGGTGACAACGTAGCCCACCTCCATACCCGGCGACAGAGCGATTCCGGCAGCAGCACAGGCTGCCACCGCTGAGGCCTCGGGACAGGTATGCCGGTACGAGAGCTGGCTTATCTGCCGATGAATTGCCATGGCTGCAGGGGCTGCACTGGGAAGCTCTGCTACCGCTTCTCGGTACCGCTGCCTGACCAGGTCCGAAAGCTCCAGCAGCTCCCGCCGGTCTGAAGCTTCCTGCAAGATGGCAAGCATCTCCCGCTGCATCTCCCGCACGTAGGCAGGGGTATCCCCTCGCCGAGCCGCAATCCCCCGCACTTTCAGCTCACCGCTGGAGAGCCGCCCGTAATAGCGGTTGTAGGCGCCGAACCCGTCCGGCATTGGGAGGAAGACAAGCCAATCATAGGTATCGAGCGTGGTATGGAGTCTTGTCTCTTCCTCCACACGGGCTTTCAGCCCCTCTGATGGGCTGCCCTGTACCCAGAGGCAGTCCACGATCCCGTGCAGGATCGAAAACCCCATATCCTCTGCGATATCCTTGGTTTTGATCAGGATCTCTCGGGCATGACGGGTGATCCGCTCGTGCACCTCGATCTGCCCGAATTTGGCGTTCTTGTACCCGGTGTACCCAAAGCAGGTCACCAGCATCCACTTCAGGATAGCATCAATTCCGGCATACGCGGGATCTTGTGCCTTCCGGGCCTTGCTCTCCTTCCGCAGCGCAAGGAGCGGCCCGAGTACCGTGGGCAGGAATCCCTGCCGATCCGGGGCGGCAAGGGTTTCGGGCGAGAGGTTGTACGCAACAATGATCGCGGGGTAGAGCGAAGTGAAATCGATCTCGTGCACCCGCTCGTACAGACCGGGGACTGGCTGGAACATCATCCCTCCCCGATCGGCGGTCTTCAACTCATCAAACCTGCGCACGCGCTCGGGATCGCTCTTCCGGAAGGGGACCGCAATGCCACACCGGAGCGCCTCATAGACCTCGTAGGCCGAGATCAGTGTCCCTGAAGTGAACCGGGCAGAAAGATTCGGGGAGAGCCCGGTGAGCCGCGACCCGAGCACGATGCCCGAAAGCCCGCTCTCCCGGTAGTGGAAGCTCTGGGTGGTGTCGATCAGGATTCTACCATCAGGGATAAGTGAGCCTGCCCGGAACTCGGTCCTGCCGTAGCTCCAGTACGACTTTTCGGCCATCTTCCGGTACCATCCGCTCCGCGAAAACGGGATCAGGATCCCTCGTTTCCGTGCCGCTGCGAGGAGACGGGGCAGCCAGAGATCAGAGCGTGGAAAGAGCACGACATCGGGATCGCAAGTCTCAAGGAAACCCGCGAGGTCGGCAAGGACGGTCTGCTCGGTACCTCCGAACCGCTCCCGCCGGTCAGCGATCACATCGATCGCACAGAAGGCATCTGTTCTAAACGGGTTGCCCTGCACCTGCACCTCCAGTACCCTGAAGGAGAGCGGGAAATCCAGTGAGAATCGCGACTCCCCCTCGCTGCAGCAGGGGACACAATTCTGCCCGGCCAGATATCGCTGATCGAGGCGGACATCAACGTTGTACAGCTGAGCAGCATACCCTGTCTGCCACTCGATCGCCTCAGCAATCTCCCGCCCGGCAGGAACGATGTAGCCATCATACTCGCCAAAGATGGTTAGAAACGTGCATTCACGTGCCCCGTAATCTGCCTCAAGCGCCTCAAGGAGCTCCCGGTGCGTGGCAGGATCCGGGAGATGAAGGTAGAAAGATGGCTGGAACGGCACCGTGACCCTGCGGGTTTTCCCTCCCGCCCGTTCCCAGATCTCGACGCCGTCCCGGTAGCAGGTATCGATGATCACGGCCCCGCCCCTTCAGAGATCGGAGCAAGTTCGCATTCCCACTCCTTCAGGATCTCGATCAGCACCGAGAAGATGAGCGATTCAAGCGGATCATCAAAGGCATAGAACCCCTCACTCGTGTGCCGTTTTGCCATCGCCACAACCCTGAGGGCAGCGTCACGATCCGGTCCTGTCAACGCCAATGCCACATGTTCCCAACGTTCGGTGATCGCTTTCCCCCCCATCCGGACACTCTCGAAACTCCTCCCCATCAGAACCCCTCCAGGGTGGTCTGGCCTCGAGGAGGTTCGTACGGGTGGCGCACCTTTCCCGCCCGGGGGGCTCTCGGAAGCGGGGAGGGAGGGGGCGGGGCGAGCGAGAAGAACCGGTCTGCCCGCTGTGCCACCCCGACAAATGTCCTGTCTGCCACTGGGGTGTACAGCACCACTGCGGATCCCTGCCCCGCATCCTTCAGGGCCTGGGCCAGCTGCGGGATAACCTCTTCGCCGGCCCCCTCGTACAGGCCAGGATCATGCTCAACAAAGATAATGGTGTGGTACGATTCCCGGAGGATGGTGAGGAGCTGGAAGGCCGTGAACGCCCTTCTCACCTCGATGCTGACCGATCTGCGGTTGATACCGGAAAGGAGCCGCGAGTAGTTTCCGCAGATGAAGAGGAAGAGGAACCGTTTCAGGACCGGATTGTTATTGAGTCCGGCGAGCACAAGCTCCTCTGGTGCCATCAGGGCCGAAAACGTCCCGCTGGCTAGGGTGACGGAGGGGTGCAGATCGAACTCCATTGCACATATCCCTCCCCCAGTCATCTCCATAAGGGTGGATAGCATGCAGGGTGAAAGTGGGATCGTTACCTTGATGTGAGAGAAAATATCTTTGATTTGGGCCTTAAATATAAAAATAAATGAGATATCAAGGTAAAATAGTGGTTTATCTTTTTAAAGAGAACGAATGTCAAATTTCGGACATAGTTCTAGGGGCCGCCATGACACATGCCAGTGGATCTATGGTGTTGATGAAGTCATGGCTAGTCTTCCTATCAGGTCTTTTGCCGGAAGGTCCGTGACGGGCAGCGCTCGGCCTCGCGGTCTGCAGGTACCGGGCCGTTGATGGTACAGATCCCCTCTCTTTCACCTTTTGGGGTATATAAGAAACAATCGGCACAGGTGGACATGAAGAGATGATTCTCCCTCCCCCCGTTTGTAGATTGTCCTGTAAGGATGAGAAGAAAAAAAACCTTATTGCTGTCTGCGCAGAGGCTAGATTATGACGTTGCTGATAGTTGTACTCCCCGCCCTGGCTTTCCTGCTTTTCCTGACCGGATCAGGGGCAGCCCACTCCACTTCAACGGTGCAGTTGACCCGTAATCAGGCAGTAGGGAAGATTGTTGTTAGCCTTGAACATGGGGGTAAATGATGACAAAGGTGCTTATCCTCCATTATTCGCTCTATGGGCATATCCACCGTATGGCGATGGCAGTTGGTGAAGGGGTACGAGAGGTGGCCGGTTGCGAGCCGGTCCTCCGAAGGGTGCCCGAGACCCTCCCTGCAGGGGTCCTCGATAAGATGGGTGCAACCGAGTTCCAGAAAGGGTTTGCAAGAATCCCGATCGTGACCATGGACGAACTGGCAGATGCTGATGCGGTTATCTTCGGCACCCCGACCCGGTATGGGAACATGTGCGGCCAGATGCGCCAGTTCATGGATGCCACCGGTAAGCTTTGGGTAGCCGGGGCTCTGGTTGGGAAGGTGGGAAGTGTCTTTACCAGTTCTGCCACCCAGCATGGAGGACAGGAATCAACGATCCTCTCCTTCCATATCACCCTTCTTCACCATGGGATGTTAATCGCTGGGCTTCCCTACTCCTTTCAGGGACAAAACCGGCTCGATGAGATAACTGGCGGGAGTCCATATGGTGCTTCCACCATAGCCGGGAACGGGCCATCCACTCGTTTCCCGAGTGAGAATGAGCTTGCTGCGGCAAGATACCAGGGACGATATGTAGCAGAGATTGCAAGAAAGCTGCGAGGATAAGAGAGAATTTTGATTCTCTATTCACTTTGAGGTGTGGGGGAGGGACGAAATGCCCTCCTTTCGATTATACCAGGTATAATCACTTCCGGGAACATGAAGTGGAAGTGAAACTCACACTCTCAAGTTTCTCTTCACTCCCTTATTCCCCTCAATACTATCAGATCCTCCCATTCCACCCGGATTTTTGCAACGAGTTCGGACCGGAATCCTGCTTTTGCTATCATATCTCTGACTTCCCTGATGCCGGTTAGTGATGAGATGAGTAGCAGAAACCGTCCACCGGGGGCAAGCACGCTGCCTACCCCCTCAACGAACCGGGCAATCACTGAACGCCCGTCAGACCCTCCGTCAAGAGCACATTCGAGACAATCATCACATCGCTCCTCAGGCATGGTTGGAAGATAGGGCGGGTTAAAGAGGACCAGGTCAAACTTGCCGCAAATCCCTGTAAAAAGGTCGGTCCGGACAACCTCAAGCCCGAGTGCCCGTGCAGCGCGGACTGCAGGGGGGCTGATGTCAGAAGCAAGCACAAAATCCTGGTATGGGAGCGAGGCACTAATGCGGCCACCTCCACAGCCGATCTCGAGCACCCGGTCACCAATCCTCAACTCGGCGACTGCAGCTTCCAAGAGCAGTCGACTGTCTTCCTCAAAGGGATAGACCTGGGAAGACGTCATAGAGGAGAACTCCGATAAAATAAGAGGAAGGACCCGGTCATGGTGCTACAACGTTAGTGATGGTGGCAAAATCCTCGAGATATAAGGCTTCGGGTCGGGAGACGAGGATCTCTTCGGGCAGGGTGGCAAGCATAGCATCAGCATACTCTTTCGGGAGGATCCCTACTGAATTCCGGAGGCAATTCCTAACGGTCTTTCGCCGGTGAGAGAAGAGGGCTCGAACCACATCAGCGTACAGCTTCCGGTCGGAGATGGGGAAGATCGGTCCGCGGGGGGTGATTCTGACAACGGTAGACTTTACCTGGGGTCGTGGCGAAAAAGACTGGGGAGGAAGGTCAAAACACCGTTCAACACAGCAGTAAGTCTGGATCATGATGGAGAGACGGCCGCAGTCCGTTGTCCCTGGTGGGGCGATCATGCGACGAGCAAACTCTGCCTGGTACATCAGCACGGCAGCCACAAATCCGGCGTCAAGGAGTCGGAAGGTGATCTTCGACGATGTAGAATAGGGGAGGTTCGAAATCACGAGGTCAAGAGGCGGGAGTTCGCAGCGGGCTGCATCCCCATGGATAACCGAGAGCTTTCCTGCAGCTATCTCATCTGAGAAGAGGAAGCCTAGTTCCTCCACAAGCTCTCGGTCGATCTCAATAGCTGTGACCAGGGCCCCTCGGTCTAGCAATGCCCTCGTTAGAGTACCGGTACCCGGGCCGATCTCCAGTACGTTGCGGCCATTTACCTCGATAATGCCGGCGATACGCCGCACGGCATGCTCATCAACCAGGAAGTGCTGATCCTTTGGTGCTCTCATTTTGACGTGAAGACGTGGTACTTCACATTCGGGTCCTGGAGTTCTTCCAAGATCCGATTTACTACCATCTTTTCAGGGTGAGGGATGGACTTGATCCGATGGCTGATATCGGCAAAACTCTCGAACTGCTTTTTATTCCGTTCTTCAAGGATCTCCCACATCAGTTTCTTTCCGATACCCGGGAGAAGATGGAGCATATGCAGTTTGGGGGTTATTGATATGGACTTATTAAAAAACTGGACGTACTCCGGTTCTTTTTCAGCAACGAGCTGCTCGACCACAAAGGGGAGCTCGATTCTCGCGGTCTGGGTCAGCTCATCATAACTGATCCGCCGCTTGACACGTTCGATTTTTTCACGTTCCCCGTCTCCGATATACACATTCTCGTGGATTTGGATCTCAAGGGACTTGGGGATAAGTTCCAGCAACTTAAACTGAGAAATCCCTACTGCCTGAATGATAGGCTCCCGTTTGAAGACCGGGCGGGGATCATCCGGGTGCCCTTTCATGAGGACATCCAGAACTATCGCATTAACCTCTTTTTTATCGGTTCTCATGGCGATACCCTCTAGAGATTTGCCTTCACTAGCTCGAGGATCTCGTCAAGTTCTTCCCCACTTAAGGAGAATTTTTCTTTGGCATAAATCGCCCGCAATTCATCCCTATTCCGGGGCGCGATATTTGCAATTCGGAATGCTATGTCAGGCTTCATCTTCTCGAGCTTGAGGAGTCCCTCGACAAGAGCTCTCGAATTATCTGCAGGCAATTTATAAAGCTGGTTGGCATGTTCGATGCTCCTACGAAGCTCATACGACATCTCCTTTCCTGCCTCGAGACGCTCGGCTTCAACATTGGCGAGCACGTCGCGGACTTCAGAGAGCGTTACCCTCTCTTCGCTCCGAATAGCTTTTACCTTCATGCCATCACCTTTTTGCAGAATGTTACTTTTGTGCTTTTAGATGTTGCGGTCTAGCAATAACGATCTTCTCTTTATCGCCGTCCCTGATCTCGAGTAGCCAGGCACGCCCTCGCTGGCCGACCACTGTCCCAGTTCTACCATGGAAACGGGGATGAGGCATTCCTTTCTGAATGCTCGGCTCACAGATGACATGTACCTTCTGACCGATCTCAAACTTCTGGATAAGGGAGGTTATCGGTAGAATACCCCGCCGTCTCTGATCCTTTTTGAATTTATATCTCGTCTTTTTTCTTGGTCCATTGTGATGTGCCATGGGAAATCACTCCTCTTCTCTGCTATCTACCTGTATGACGTCGAGGCAACTCACCCGAACAGGTCGTCCGAGGATTTCGGCGAGGCTTGGCCGGGTTCTGCCATGGTCCCCTGATATGAGCTCCTTGATATATAGTCCCGCTTCACCGGTGACTTCAAGAACAAAGCCATCATCCTTGCTGCCGACATATGTAATATCGAGAACCTTCCGTTCCCGGATTTTGTCAGCTCTCCTATGAGCGACCCTTTGTGGGGTGCGCTGCTCTATTGTCACTCCTTTTAAGGCTTCCAGAGCAGATTGAAGCTCAGATAAGGACAACAGGTCTTCTATCTCGACCAGGATCCTGTATTTTTTATGCGCTTTGTCTGATTTAATGGTTTCGACGTCTTCACGCCGACTCCAACGCTCGAGGGAGACCTCAACCCTCCCACCTGCACCCTCATTGATTGCTTCTTCGAGCTTACGGAGGTCGATCGTCCGCCGATTAGGGGAGACCATCTCCATGATAAATGGCCTACCCGTCCCGATCATCCGGGCATCGATATCCTCTCTGCCTGCTCCATGGAGGACTGCCCCCTTAGCAGAGAACAACCCGATTGCCGGCCTCCCGATCAGTTCCTCCACAGAATCCTGGTACTGCTTTCCGGTAAATCCGCATCGCTCACACCCTTTTCCCCTGCAAATGCGGCAATGCCAGTGGGTCTGGGGAATTCCCCGCTCCAGTTTCCGGTAGCGCCCGGAGAAGAAAACAGACTTGACCTGTACTTCTACAGTGCCGGAAAGAGGCTCAAGTAGAGCAACGATATCTGGGTGGGCGAGGTCAGCTTCTTTTCCTGTCTTTTCCGAAACAGCTTTCCCAACCTCTCTATTGATTTCGGACTTTAGAGGCTCGGCGTGAGAAAGTGTGAGATCGCTCCACACCATCTCCTCGCTCTCTGCCATAAGAGGTGGGATACGGGTCCCGATGAGGAATGTCCCAAACTCGATATCTTTGAGGGCGGATACGACCCGATCTGCCCATTCATCGATCGCTTCAAAGAAATCCTGGCAGATCCAGCATATCCCTTCGTGACCTCGGTACGGTTCATTCCGAACAAGGAAATAGGAGATCCGTAAGGCTCCGCCCCGCTGATCATTGGTTAGACCAAACGAGCGCTTCCCGACCATCCGTCCTAGACAATGATCGCAGATTTCACCATAAGCAAGGATTGCCCCAGTCAGCCCGGTCAAGTCCATCCGGCACTCCTCCGGTCATGTTCATTGAGCATCAAGGTAATGGCATGATCGACATGGAGCGGGAGCGGGCCGACTGAGAATTTCGGGCATCCAGAAACCAGCTTAATCTCTTCATCTGTGAAATTCAGGTGATCGGACAGCAGATAGTTCTCTGGGAGCATGGCCACCTTCCGAACATCCTTACCCTCCTCATCGAGAACTGCAAACGGATGTTCAATGAGGAGTCGCTTCAGTCCTCCTCGCCTTACAAAGACCCCTTTTGTCGACTCTCGAAATTCGTCGCCCCGCGGGAGAGTTAGGGCCTTCTTGAGTAGGGATCCAGCACTCCGTTCATCGGGATTTAGGTATCTGACATTTTCACCGGAAAACATCACGGTGACCGGTGGTTCGGGTGGCCCGAGAAAGATCAGAGTGACCTCAACATCCCGGCGCATCCCGTGTGAGAGGAAAAGTGAGGAGCTGACAGCCCGACAGAGGACATCCATCCTTCCTGCTCCGCCGGGCAGATCGTTTAAGGAAAAATCGCCAGAGCTCTGTGCACGATGCCCAACAACCGCTATCCTAATCATCCGGCTACATCCCGCCGAACTTCTTCATGAGGCGCTGCATGTTGAACTTTCCAGCACCACCCCGCACGCCCTTGAGCGCCCGTTTCATGTTTTTGTAATATTTGAGAAGCTCACGGACTTCATCAGGTGAAGAACCGGATCCGGATGCAATCCGGTGTATCCGTGAGCTTCCGATGACAGATGGGTCATCGAGTTCGTTTCCGGTCATAGAATCCATGATGATCCGATATCGGGACATCTTGGTGCTGGTGACATCATACACATCCCCGGGGAGATCGACATTACCGAGGGGCATCATGCTCATAATCTGCTTCAAAGGTCCCATCCTGTTAACTGCCTCAAGTTGCTTGTACATATCCCTAAGGGTGAACTTTCCCCGCATCATGGCATTGACATCGATCTCACCTACCGAAACTGTCTCCTGGGCCCGCTCGACCAAGGCTTTCAAATCACCCATTCCGAGGAGACGGGAAATAAACCCATCAGGATCAAAACGTTCAAGGTCCTCGATGGTCTCACCGCTCCCGATAAAAACGATTCCGGCGCCGGTTTCAGAGACTGCAGAGAGCGCACCGCCTCCCTTGGCGGTTCCGTCCATCTTGGTGATCAAGACTCCGTCGATGTTGATGGCATCATTGAACCGTTTTGCCTGTTCACTTGCCTTCTGCCCGATGGCAGCATCGAGTACTAGCCATCGGTGGGTTGCAGCGGTGAGGACATTGAGGTCAATAATCTCTTGAATGAGATCGTCCTCGAGGGCATGACGGCCCTGGGTATCAATTATCACTACTTCCGATGACCCCGTTGCCTTCAGACCCTCCTGCACAATCAATCGGGCATCCTTACCCTGCGGGTTCCCAAAACAG
>Ga0153916_10002566_pt1 | contig 13274 bp, 11 predicted proteins | sample Opewatmetagenome_FD_109642 | JGI IMG/M metagenome (GOLD analysis project Ga0153916, IMG submission 109642) | Freshwater wetland microbial communities from Ohio, USA - Open water 3 Core 3 Depth 4 metaG | ecosystem: Environmental > Aquatic > Freshwater > Wetlands | place: USA: Ohio, Lake Erie...
GAAACCGCGGAGAGCGTTCGATCGAGATAGGTTGCGTCCCAAAATCGGGGAAAGGATCCACGGGCAATCAAAATGACTGTCGATAAAACGACGAGACCGTATTTACTGTTAATTGCCGGCCTACTTTGCGCGCTTATCGGCGCGGAAGTCGGCGGCGTAGCCGAGCAGTACTATTCCGGCGTTCGAAGCGCCCAGGCCGCTGTCACTTCTGAAATCGGGGGGCAACCCGGCGCGCCGTCATCGGCGCTGCCGGATTTCACAAACTTAGCGAAAAGGTTGGGCCCCGTGGTCGTTAACATTTCCACCACGCAGGTTCGTAGGGCGGCCGAACAAGCGCCGACCCCCTTCGGAGGCGACGATCCGTTAAGCCAATTCTGGCAGAGATTTTTCGGCGGCCAGCTCCCTCAAGGCTCGCAGCGCCAAACCGGTCTCGGGTCCGGTTTTATCATCGACCGTGATGGTACGATTCTCACCAATTACCACGTCGTTGACGGCGCGCAGAAAATCGTCGTCAAACTCGCTGATGGCGGAAGTTTCGACGCTAAAGTGCTGGGCAAGGATCAGAAGACCGATATCGCGATCATCAAGATCGACGCCGGGCAAAATCTTCCGGCCGCGACTCTGGGAGATTCGGACCGGCTCGAAGTCGGCGAGTGGGTGATGGCCATCGGTAATCCCTTCGGTCTCGATCACACCGTGACTTCGGGAATTGTCAGTGCCAAGGGGCGCCATATCGGCGCCGGCCCCTATGAGGATTTCATTCAGACTGACGCCTCTATCAATCCCGGAAATTCCGGCGGGCCGCTGATTAATTTGCGCGGCGAAGTCGTCGGCATCAATACGGCCATCTTCAGCCAATCGGGCGGTAACATCGGTATTGGCTTCGCGATTCCGACCAACATGGTCAAGGAGTTACTGCCGCAGCTCAAAGACAAGGGAGCGGTCGTCCGCGGCTATGTCGGCGTAACGATCCAACAACTGACGCCGGAGATTGCCGAGTCTATGGGGCTGAAGCAAGCGCGCGGGGCGTTGGTGGCGGAGGTGGCGAAGGCCGGACCGGCGGCACGAGCAGGGATCAAGAGCGGCGATGTGATCGTGGAATTCAACGGCAAAGAAATCAAGGATTCGTCGGAACTTCCCCTTCAAGTCGCGCGCATTTCGCCGGGGAAACAGGTGCAGACAAAAATCCTGCGCGACGGCAAGGAATTGACGTTTCCCCTAACCGTGGGTGAATTCAAAGAGCACGCAGTCGTAGCGTCGGCTGACAACGGCGACCTTGGCTTGACGGTTCAACCCGTCACTGCGGGCATCGCTGCGGAACTTGGGCTGGAACGCGTCGAAGGTTTGGTGGTTACTTCGGTTAACCCGGGTAGTCCGGCTCAGGAGGCGGGGCTCCAGCGCGGCGACGTTATAGCCGAGATCAATCGCCTTCCGGTGCGCAATTTGAACGATTACAATCGGGCCCTGGAAAAAACCGAGACGGGTAAATCCTTGCTGTTTTTGGTGCGCCGCAGCGGGAGCAGCCTGTTTCTCGCCTTGAAGCGCTAAGCGCGCCCACAGTATATAATCTGAAGCTCACTCCTCTCGACCATCAGCGCGATGGTTTTTACGCGTAGGGGCGGCCGCCCGGTCGCTCCTACGTTCTGCTTGTGCTTAACCATTGTGCTCAGGCGGTGCGCCGCCGCTATTGGCAATTTCCTTCGGTCAAAATTTCCTGCTAGATTGCTGGTCTTAACCTCACGGATCAGGAGAAAATAAGAGCATGAAGGTAGGTCTCATCGGCCATCGTGGCGCGGGCAAAACGACGATATTCAATATGCTGACCGGACTCCAGGCCCAGGTCGGCGGCTTCGGCGGCAAGGAAGAGGTTCACCTGGGGGTCATCAAAGTTCCCGACGCCCGCATTGACAAGCTGGCGCAGATTTTCAAACCCAAAAAAACCACTTACGCCGAGATTCGCTTTACCGACTTCCCGCCCAATGAAGGGGACGACAATCTCAAGTCCAACAATGCCCTAGTCACTCAGATGCGCGAAGTGGACGCCATCGCCCTGGTGCTGGGCGATTTCGCCGCCGGTGCCGACCCGCTTAAAGATTTAAACGACCTGTTGACGGAGATGATTCTTGCGGACTTGACGGTGATCGAGAACCGCCGCAGCCGCTTAAAGAAGGAGAAAGCACGGCCGCAGGAAGAACCGCTGCTCGAGCGGTGCGCCAAGGCGCTGGAGAACGAAGAGAGCCTGAGAAACCTCGCGTTTAACGGCGACGAAGACAACCTGCTTTCGGGTTTCGGCTTTCTCAGCCGCAAACCGCTTTTGGCGCTCTTCAACCAAGCCGATGAGAAGGCGGGCCAACCGCTGAGCGCTGCCTACGAAGAGGAGCTGAAACGGCGCGGCTTGGCCGGCTTGCCGCTCGCCGGCAAGGTGGAGATGGAGGTCGCCCAGCTCGATGAGGCTGACCGCGCCGCGTTTTTGCGCGAGATCGGAGTCGGTGAACCGGCCCGGGACCGGTTTATCCGAGTGTCGTATGGCCTCTTGAATCTCATCAGTTTTCTGACCGCCGGCGAGGACGAGGTCCGTGCCTGGACGATCACCCGGGGGACGGCCGCAAAAAAAGCCGCCGGCAAGATCCACAGCGACATTGAGCGCGGTTTCATCCGCGCCGAGGTGATCGCCTATGAGGACTTCGTGACTCTGGGAAGCGAAGCGAAGTGCAAGGAAGCGGGCAAGCTCCGTCTCGAAGGCAAGGACTATGTCGTTCAGGATGGCGATATCATTCATTTCCGCTTCGCGGTTTGACCCGCCGGTGTAGCTTTTTTCCAACCTCCAACCTGTCGCATCGCCGTTTGAGCAAGCGTGGAAAATGGACTATGTTTCCCGCTGCTGGCGCGTCGAGCCTGCATACCGCGTCGGATACAAGAGGAGAGTGCCAATGGTCATAAAGACGCAAGGTAAGAAAGTCCTGTCGCTCCTTGAGAGGCTTGTGTTCGCTTTGCTATGGGTAGTAGCACTTTCGGTGCCGGCACCGGCGAATCCCTACCTGGCCCGACCGGGCGAACGGCCAATCAAAATCAGAATCGCCACCTGCGCGGTCTCGGGAGGTTTCGTGCACCTTTACACCGCCCTGGACTACGGCCTGTTCGATAAGTACGGAATTAAAATGGAACACATCTATATCCGGGGCAGCGGTCCCTCGCTGGCAGCGCTGGCGGCCGATGAGATTCAGTTTCTCTATTGCGCGGCGGACGCTACGATGCCCGGGTTGGCCACGGGAATTGACGCCAAGCTGGTCGCCGCTCCGTTAGTCAAACTCCCTTACGTGCTGGTCACGCGCAAAGAGATTCGCCGACTCGAGGATCTGAAAGGTAAAGCGCTCGGGGTCACGCGGCCAGGCGATTTAAGCGCCCGGCTCTCCCGCGCGGTGCTCAAGAAATTCAATCTTACGGACGAGGTGATGGTCCGGCCCATCGGTGGCAGTCAGAACGAGCGTTTCCAGGCGATGGCTGCCAATGTGGTGCAAGGGATCGTTGTGCCGCCGCCCCTCGATGTTCGGGCCAAAAACGAGGGCTACAACGTAATCTACCGGCTCATCGATTTGGATCTGCCGTTCATTTACAGCTCGGTGCATGCAAGCTCGCGCACCCTACGGGAAAAGCCCGAGGTCGTCCAAAGAGTCGTGGCCGCGTTTGCGGAAGCGATCCACTTCGTTGACAAGAACCCCGAGAAAGCCCAGGGATCCATCAGCAAAGCCATGCGCGTCAAAGACGAAGAGGCCCTGCGGGTTTCTTACAACGTGTTTGCGAAAGAGATCGTCGACCGCCGCATGAATGTCCCGAGCGCGGCGGTGGCGGAAGGCGTGGAGCTTGTTCGCAGCGGCGGCACGCTAGTGCGGCGCAAGCCGGAAGAACTTTATGACAACTCATTCGTCAATAACTTAGAGAAAAGTGGATTTCTCAAGGAACTCTGGGGCAGCGAGCTGCAAAAGTAACCCGGCAAAGCAAGCTACGACCACCCCTGACGGCCCGGCGACTTTCTGAAAGGAATTGCACCATGTTTCTCTCATCCAAGGAAAGAGAATCGCGCTTTAAAGCGGTGCGCCGCCGGATGGCCGAGCAAGGAATCGACGCGCTGATCGCGCGCGGGTCGAGCGCCGTGCGCGGCGACGGCGCCGCGTTTCGTTTTCTGACCGATTTTCCCAACATCAACATTCCGCTGGTGCTGATTTTTTTTCGCGCTGCGGCGGAGCCGCCGATTTTGTTGGTCGAGTCGCGCTTCCAGGCGATGCACGCCGAAGAAAATTCCTGGGCCGGCGACATCCGGCTGAACAATAACTTTTTTCACAGCCTCGTCGAGGTTGTCAAAGAGAAAAAACTCGAGGGCACCGCCGTCGGCATTGACGGGCTGCACAACTTCCCTTTTCTCTGGGGGCAGCGCCTCGAAGAGATGTTCCCGGGGATCACGCTCAGCGAATTCGGCCCGGCGCTCAAGCAACTGCGCGCCTACCGGACTCCCGAAGAGATCAAGCTGGTCAAAAAATCGGCCGCCCTGGTGGACTGCGCCTTCACCGAAGGGATTAAAGCGATCAAACCGGGCAAGACCGAATGGGAAGTGATGGCGCGGATGGATTTTCTGCTCAAAAGCAACGGCGTGGAGAAAACCTTCAACATCATTTCCCAGGGGGCGAAGGTCGACGCTTACGTGCCTTCGTCGCGCAAGATTAAGAAAAAAGGCATGGTTTTCACCGAGCTTACCGCCAACTACGGCGGTTTCTGGACGCAGTTGGCGCGCGCCGTTTCGCTCGGCAAACCCGACAGCAAACTGGTGCAATTACACCGGGGTGCGGTCAAAGCGATCAAAGAAGCCTTGCCCTATTTGAAACCGGGAAACAAAGTCTCGCAGCCGATGAGCGCGATGGAACAGTCGGTGAAGAATTCGGGACTCGGTTGCACGCCGGTGTATGGCCATATCGTCGGCATCGACATGGTCGAAGACCGGCCGTCGCCGCAAAACGAAACCGAGATCACTCCCGGCATGGTCTTTATCGTGCATCCCTGGCCGATACTCGACGACGCCTCGCTCCTCTGGGGCGAGACCTATCTCATCACGGAAAAGGGCAATCTGCGTCTTAACAAAGTCGGCGACGAGCTGATTGTGCTTTAGCTCTCGTCACCGCATGCGGAGCGATTCGTGATCCTCATCACCGGTGGACTGGGCTTTCTCGGCTGCAACCTCGCCAAACTCCTGTGCGCCGGCGGCGCCGAGGTGCTGCTCACCAGCAACCGCAACACGAACGTTCCGCCGCTGATCGCACCGTTCCTGGGAAAAAACCTCAACATCGCGCCGTTAAATATTACCTCTCTCGACAGCGTCTCGCGCGTCATTCAAGAATTCCAGGTCACGTCCATCGTGCACGCCGCGGTGAGATCAGAGAAGGGCGACACGACGCTCTATCAAGCGATGGACGTTAACGTGACCGGAACGATCAACGTTCTCGAAGCGGCGCGCCGGGCCGACATTTGCCGCGTACTGTTTATCAGTTCCGAGGCTGTGTACCAGGGAATGAATCAGACCACGCCGTTCAAGGAAGAAGAAAAACTCTTCATCACCTCCGACCGGTATGTGCCGGGAACGAAGAAAGCCGGCGAGATCCTTTGCTTGATGTATTGCGAGCAGTACGGCATGGAGGCCGTCTCGCTGCGCGTCACCCGGGTTTACGGCCCGCTGTACAAAGGCATACGCAATCTCCCCGGACATATGGTTGAGCGGGCTGCTAAAGGTTTGCCGATCGAGGTGGGCAATTACGATCCGACGGAGGCCCATGACTTCATCTACGCGAAGGACGCGGCGCGGGCGATGGTTTTTCTGTTGAAGCGTCCCGAGCTGCGCGGGCGGATCTACAACCTCGGCTATGGCAAACTCACCAGCATCGGTGAATTTGCCGCCGCCATTAGAAAGGCGCTGCCGGAAGCGGAAATCCACTTGGGCGACGGACCGGGGCCGCTGACTTCGACCAAGACGCCGATGGACATCAACGCCTGCGTCGATATCTCCCGGCTTAGCGAAGAAACCGGCTTCGCGCCCGAATACGATCCCCCACGCGCCGTTGCGCATTACCTCGAATGGGCCCGAACCGGAAACTACAGGTAGGAAAGGACGAACCATGAAAACTCTCATCCAGGGCGGTTTCGTCGTCGGCTTCAATGGGACGGAACATGAGATCTTCAAAGACGGCGTGGTCGTCTTTGAGGGCAATCGAATTGAATTCGTCGGCAAGGAGTATGCGCAGTCGGTGGACAAGAAGATCGACGCCAGGGGCTGCCTGGTTTCGCCCGGTTTTATCGACACCCACTTCCACTCCGGCATTAACGCCAGCGACTATATTCTCGCCGATTCGACCAAGACCGATTTTTTTGCTGCCAATTACCTGGCCCATGGCGGTCCGACGCGCCAAGGGGCGCATGCCGCTCATTTGAAAGACGTCGACGTGGGGCAACGTTTTTCCTTGATTCACGTTCTCAAGAGCGGCGTGACCACAACCTTTGAAATCGGCGGGCCGGGGGGTGAGCCGGAGCGTTACGTCGACATGGTCGACCAGGTCGGCATCCGCGTCGCCACCGGCCCGAGTTACAAAAACGTCAGCTTTTTCCACGACCGCGAGGGCCGGCTGGAATACGATTGGGATGAGGAGCGCGGCGGCAAGGGACTTAAAGCCGCCATCGACTTTGCCAAAAAATTCAACGGCGCGTGCAACGGGCGGATGACGACGATGCTCTTTCCCGGCCATGTGGATTCCTGTACGCCGGCGCTGCTCAAAGACACCAAAAAGGCGGCCAAAGAGATCGGCGTGCGCATCCAGATCCACGCGACGATCAACCTGTTCGAATTTCACACCGTCATGCAGCGTGAACGCTGCACGCCCATCGAGCTCTTAAATAAGCTCGGCTTTCTCGATCCGGAAGTTTCCCTTTCCCATTGCATCTTCATCAGCGGCCACAGCTGGCTCGCCTATCCCTACGGCGATGATCTCAAGATCATTGCCGACTCCGGCGCGTCGGTAGCTTACAGTCCGCTTAAATATTTGAAGCTCGGCATCGTCATGGAGTCATTCGACAAATATCGCCAAACCGGCATCAACATGGGCATCGGCACCGATACTTTTCCCAAGGATATCATCTCCGACATGCGCTATGCCGCGCTCGCTTCGCGCGTGGCCGGCAAGAGCTTTCTCTCCGGTCATCCGCGTGACGTTTTCAACGCCGTCACGCTGGGTGGCGCGAAGATGCTCGGGCGCGACGATCTGGGGCGGATCCAAAAAGGCGCGAAGGCGGACATCACCATCGTCAATCTCAGAGACATCGCCTTCGGCGCGGTGCGCGATCCTGTTCGCTCGCTCATGGAAACCGCGGTCAGCCGCGACGTGCGCACGGTCATCGTCGACGGCGAGACGCTGGTGGGCAATGGCAAGTATCTTCGTCTCAACGAAGAAGAGCTGCTGGAAAAAGTTCAAGCCAGGGGCGAACAGATTTGGGACAGCGTCCCAAAGTGGCACTGGACGGGGAAGGGAATCGACGAGGTCGTGCCGCCGAGCTTTAAATTAAAGTAAGTCCAGTCGGCCTACCGATTGCGACTTTTCGGCGGTCACGGTATATGATTTCGCAAGTCTGAACGGTCACCAAAAAAACGAAGGGAATTTTCCGTGTCGGAACTTAATGAACTGAAGAAAAAATTGGCGATGTCGTCGCGCATGCTGTTTAATTCGGGCCTAGTGGACTACAGCGGCCATATCAGCGTGCGTATTCCCGGGTCGGACCATTTGCTGATCCTGCCCCATCCGGTCAGCCGGGCGACGGTGGCGCCCGACGACATGGTCGTTACCGACTTCGGCGGCAAACTGATCGAAGGCAAATACCGGGCGCCGTCGGAGGTCTTTATGCACGCGCGCGCCTATAAGGCGCGCAGCGATATCCAGAGCGTCGCCCATCTCCATAATCACATGGTGGCGGTGCTCAGCATGGTGGACAAGCCTTTCTATCCGGCCTCTTCCAATCCGGGGGCTTTTTTCGGCCCCGGGCCTTTGCCGCTCTATCTAGACCCGGCGCTGATTCATACGATCGAACAGGGGGATGCGGTCGCCAAGACGCTCGGCAAAGGCGAGGCGGTGATGCTGCGTGGGCATGGCTCGATGGTCGTTGGCCAGGCGATATAGTGGGTTTTTGCGGCCTGTGTCGATCTGGAAGAAGCGGCATCCCGGTTCTACAAAGCTTCGCTGCTCGGTCCGGTGCGGGTTTATAATGATGATGAAACCCAGCGGGTGATGAAAGGGCGGCGCAAAGATTCCGTGGTGCAAAAGGTCTGGGACCATAACGTCGCCAAGACCAGGCTCGCTGGTCTGATGGATGGAGTTTAAATTAAAAAGTTCTTTTTTTTAAACACCTTAACTCAATTGGCTTGAGTTTTTACGAGAACCTACGTCCTCGCCGCTGCTAGGCAAGAGTAGCCGGGAAACCTTCATCAAGCCGGCAAATCATCAGCGCTTTTGTCGAATACCATCAATAGTCTATTTTTTCGTTGCAAGGGCCTATACCTTGTGGTATAGAATCCATTTCAATCTACTCAGGAGTGATTCTACCCATGTATGATGATTTTTTAGCGAGGATTCTCGAGCCCGATGTTTTTTTGCCGTCACAGTTTTATGGGACGGGAGGATTGTCCCGTAAGCTCGAGGGGGAAAAAAGGTTGATGATAGCGATCCTTAAGGATGCCGTCGAATGTCTGGATAAATACCGCAGCGCGAGGAACAGTTCGGGCCGTGGCCATTATGAGAACGCCTTGGAGTGGGTCCAGGACAAAGGCACGGACTGGCTTTTCTCGTTCACTAATATCTGCGATCTGTTGGGGTTTGACCCCGATTACCTTCGGTCGGTGCTGCTGAAGCGAGAAAATGGCACGGCCAAGGCTGCCTCGGGGAAAGTTTCTTTCATTACCGGTCGTGGCGAATCGCGGGTAGCGTCATCTTTTTCGGGCGCGCAAAGCAGTTAGTTCTTCCTTAATCACCTGACTTCGGGGTGAGTTGTTGCCTAATATTTTGATGGCTCTCTCGTAGTCGATGATGGCTTTTTGATCCTCGTCTTGGAGTAAAAACGAACGGCCGAGGTAGTAGTATGCGTCACCGAGACGATTAAGCTTGGAGTAAACGACGCCGAGGCGGTACGGTGGCTTGTCCCAGAGCGGCGAGAGGTTGAGAGCATTCAGGTAAGCGCCGGCCGCGGCTCCGAGATCCGACTGGTTCTCCAACAATTCCCCTAGGTACAGATAAGTCAGCGGTTCCTTAGGTTCCAGCGCCAAAGCGCGGTCGAAGGCGGCCCGCGCCGTAATAAAATCGCCCATCTGCATATAAAGCTTTCCTATATCCCGCTGCAAACTTGCATTATCGGAGTTGAGCATTCTCGCTTTCTCATAATTCTGCTTGGCCTCCGCCAGCTGTCCTTTCCTATGTTGGGTAAAGGCCAACAGGTGAAGGAACTCGCCATTTTGCGGAGTTTGTCGGACCAGTCTCTGGTACTCATCCAAAACGGAGTTCTCTTCCTGCCGTTGCATACGGATGAGAATCTGTACCTTTTTAAGCTGGTCCGGTAGCTCGGTCCTCAGCTCGGTTTTCCCCAAGGATCGTAAAACCAATTCCGCGTTCGCCACCCGTTCCTGGGATACGGGGTGGGTCATCAGATAAGCCGGAATGTCGATCGGATTCAGCGCCCGCTCTTGGTCCAGGAGCTTGAGGAACGCCACGCTTCCTCTCGGATCGTAGCCCGCCGCGGCCATGTAGCGTTCGCCCAGCGTATCTGCTTCCATCTCCAGTTGGCGGCTATAGGCTATTTCCCGGGTTGCCGCCACCGCTTGGCCGACGGTGCCGGCCGCCTGGGCACCGGCTCCGCTGCGCGCCAGCAAAAGCATGCTGAGAAGGCTCAGGACCGAAACCGCGTCGACTCCGGAGGAGCGGGCCATATGGCGCCCTTTCACGTGGATGATTTCATGCCCCAACACACCGGCGATCTCATCGGTGCTTTTGGCTTTTTCCAGGAGCCCGGTGTAGATGTAGATTGATCCTCCGGGGACCGCGAAGGCGTTAAGCTGGGGATCCTCAACGACGAAAAAGCGGTAGTCGAATGGCTGCGGCCCCATGGCCGCGAGAAGCCGTTGTCCGATGCGCTCGACATAGCGCTCGACTTCGGGATCACTGATGAATTTAAGGTGCTTCCTGGCTTCGCGCCGGAACTCGCGGCTGATTCTTGTCTCTTCGTCTTCGCTCGGTGGTCCGATGGAGGGGAGCACCGATGGCAGGTTGACGCCGCCGCAACCGGTGGTGAAAAAAGCGATCAACAAGAACCACGCGCAGCAAATCTGCCAGGGATGGAATCGGCCGGCTTTGCGAATCATTATGAAGAAGTATAGTGAGTGGTCCGGGCGCATTCAATAGCGCGCCGACGAACTATTGACGCAGAATTTTTAAATTTTTATGCTTAGAAACCGATCCGGCTCATGAGGGTATCAGATGACGACACGATTTAAGGTTCCCGCCGAGCAACTTACATGGCGCTGCGACTTGTCTTTTCTACCGTTCACCTGCACCTCGGAGATGACGCCGCTGGAAGATTTCATCGGCCAGGAGCGGGCGATTCGCGCCATCGAATTCGGTCTCGGCGTGAACAAGCCCGGCTTTAATATCTTCGTCACCGGCCTTACCGGCACCGGCAAAACCAGCATCATCAAGGCGTTTCTCAAAAAAGCGACCAGCGAGCGCGTCGCCCGGCAGGCGGACTCCCAAACTCCCGAGGATTGGTGTTATGTCTACAACTTTTCCGATCCGGACCGGCCCCAAGCTCTGCGCATTCGTCGCGGCCTGGGGAAAAGCCTCAAAGCCGACATGGAGCAATTGATTCAAACCGTGCAGCGCGATGCCAAGAAGATGTTTGAGAGCGATGAGTTCGCTCAGCAACGCCAGGCGATGATCGAAACGCTGCAGAAAAGACAGCAAGCGATGATGGAATCGTTGATGGAGGAGGCGAGCCGCAACGATTTCACTTTGCGCATGACCCCCTCCGGCATCGTGCTCCTCCCGACCAAGGAGGGTAAGCCGATGCAAGAGGCCGACTATCTCGCGCTCTCGGCGGAGGATAAAAAGCGCTTCGAAGACAAGCGCGGCGAGATCGAGAAAAAAGTCGAGGGCACGCTGCGCGAAGGAAAGAGACTCGAGCGCGAGATCGTGGAAAAGCTGGAAAAGGCCGAAACCGAAGCGGCCGACTATCTGGTTCACAACCCGCTGGCCGAGCTCAAGGAAAAATACCGGGACTATCCCAAAGTGATCGCCTATCTCGACGGCATGCGTGAGCATATCTTAAAAAACCTCCAGCGCTTCAAAGCCGGCGACGCCGGCCCGGCGGGCGCTCTGCCGTTCGGCGAACCGCCGAGCGATCCCTTTTTGCCTTACCGGGTCAATGTCTTTGTCGATAATAGCGAGGCGCAAGGGCCGCCGATCATCGTCGAAACCAACCCGACCTACCACAACCTTTTCGGCGTGGTCGAGAAAAAATCGATCGTCGGGGGATACGTCACCGACTTCACCTTGATCAAAGCCGGCTCCATCAGCCGGGCGAACGGCGGTTATTTGGTCCTTTACGACCGCGATGTCCTGGCCAACGCGGGCGTGTGGGAGGCGCTGCAGCGCGTGATCAAGAACCGCGAGCTGAGGATCGAGGAGCCGGGGACTTTTTTTGGCTTTATGCCGCCCCAGGGACTCAGGCCCGAGCCGATCCCGACCGATACCAAAGTCATCATGATCGGCGACCCCTTTCTCTACCGCACCCTGGCGAGCATGGACCCCGATTTTCGCGAGACCTTCAAGGTCAAAGCCGATTTTAATTTTGAAATCGACCGCTCGCCGGAAAACATCGTCGCCTTTTCTTGTTTCATCAGCGACTACTGCAAGCGCGAGGGGCTGCGCCACTTCGACTCCGGTGGCGTGGCTCAAGTGATCGAGCAATGCGCCCGCATGGTCGAGGATCAAAATAAGCTTTCGGCCCGTTTCAGCGATATGGCGGATCTCCTCGTCGAATCGGATTACTGGGCCGGCAAAGAAAACGTCGAACTGGTTGCGGGGCGGCATGTCGAACGGGCGATCGCGGAGAAAACCTTTCGCCTAAATCTAGTTGAGAAACACTTGCAGGAGATGATCACGGAAGGGTCCGTGCTGGTGGACTTAAATGGGACCGTGATCGGCCAGGTCAACGGGCTCGCTGTCTACCAGTTAGGCGATTTTAGTTTCGGCAAACCTTCGCGCATCACGGCGAAAACTTTCCTGGGGCGCGGCGGCATCGTCAACATCGAGCGCGAGGCCAAGCTCAGCGGCAAGACCCACGACAAGGGGGTGTTGATTCTCAGCGGCTACCTGGGCGGCAAGTACGCGCAGCAAAGCCCGCTGTCGCTTTCCAGCAGCATTTGCTTCGAGCAGTCTTACGACGGCGTGGATGGCGACAGCGCCTCGTCCACGGAGCTCTATGCCATCTTGTCCAGCCTTGCCGAGATGCCCATCAAACAGAACATCGCCGTGACCGGGTCGGTGAATCAAAACGGCGAGATCCAGGCGATCGGGGGCATCAATCATAAAATCGAGGGTTTTTTCGACCTGTGCCGTCTCAAAGGGTTGACCGGCGATCAAGGAGTATTGATGCCGCGCGCGAATCTGCGCAACTTGATGCTGCGGTCGGATGTCGTCGCCGCGGTCGAAGAGGGAAAATTTCATATCTATGCCGTGGGCACCATCGACGAAGGCATCGAAGTCCTCACCGGCGTTGCCGCCGGCGCGCGTGACGGCGAAGGCCGTTTTCCGGAGGGATCGGTTAACGACCGGGTGCAGAAAACATTGCAACGGTACGCAGAGCGGCAAAAACAGTTGACGGAGGCCGATCATTCTAAATCCGGCAATTGACAGCTCCCTTTGAGTCATTGCCGGGATCATGCCGGTCGTTTTTTTTATCACCGCGGTAACGCGATGATCTTGATAATCAATCAGATGACCCCCTGCGGCCGTCACCTTTTTTCGAACGGGGAGGTTTCGGGCCGGGCGCCGCGATGGGGCTTATCTCCGGACAATAATATGCTATGTTCCGATCATGGCCGAGCTGAAGAATAGAATCGTGTTGGTGACGGGCGGCAGCGGCGGTCTTGGGCGTTCCCTGGCGCGGGCCTTCGCTCAGGAGGGATGCCGCGTCGTCATCACGGC
>Ga0153916_10002567_pt1 | contig 13272 bp, 7 predicted proteins | sample Opewatmetagenome_FD_109642 | JGI IMG/M metagenome (GOLD analysis project Ga0153916, IMG submission 109642) | Freshwater wetland microbial communities from Ohio, USA - Open water 3 Core 3 Depth 4 metaG | ecosystem: Environmental > Aquatic > Freshwater > Wetlands | place: USA: Ohio, Lake Erie, Old...
AGCCGTAGCCTTCGGCATGGAAACCTTCCTTCTTGCGTTCATCCCGCTGTTCGTTGCAATTGACGTCTTCGGAGTGCTTCCGGTCTACGTCGGGATCACGGCAGGACTCGAGGATGCCCAAAAACGAAACCTCGTGTTCCAGGCCACGCTGACGGCATTCGCTGTGTCAGCCTTGTTCCTCGTCACAGGGAGGCTGATCTTTTCCTTCTTGGGGATTACGGAAGACGACTTCCGTGTCGGGGGAGGCGTGGTTCTCCTTGTCCTGGCTGTCTATGATCTCCTCTTTTCTCACGACATCGAACGCGCTCCTGGTCCAACAATAGGAGTAGTTCCACTTGGAATTCCTCTGATCATGGGTCCAGCTGCACTCACAACAATTATTTTTCTGGTGAATACGTACGGCTACGGACTGGCACTCGCATCGCTTCTAGTTAACCTGCTGATTGTCTGGATCGTGTTTGCGCGCGCGGGAGCGATCACGCGGGTGCTCGGGCAAGCGGGTTCGAAAGCCGTGGCCAAAGTTGTGGCGCTTTTTCTTGCGGCCATCGCGGTCATGATGATCCGTAGCGGAATTGAGGGGATGTTTCGGGGGCACTGACCTTCGGATGTAAGAGTAGGAGCATATCGATGGATCTCGGAATTCGGGGGCGTGTGGCAATCGTCTGTGCAGCGAGCCAAGGGTTAGGGAAGGCGACTGCACTATCGTTTGCTCGCGAAGGTGTGGATTTGGTGATTTGCTCCCGTGACAGGGGCCGATTGGAGTCTGCCGCGCGGGAAATCCGCACCGCCCTGTCGGAGCAACGATCACGTGTGCTCACCGTTGTGGCGGATCTGACAAACGCCGCCGACATCCGGTCCCTCGTTGCCATGACGTTTGGAGAATTCGGACGTGTGGATATTCTTGTGACAAACGCAGGAGGTCCGCCGGTTGCCGGTTTTTTGGATTTGAATGATGCAGCGTGGGAAGAAGGCATCCAGCTCAACCTGATGAGCACCATCAGATGTATCCGGGAGGTGCTTCCGCATATGCGGAAACAACGATGGGGGAGGATTGTCAATATTGCCTCAATCTCAGCCCGGCAGCCTATCGATGACTTGATTGTGTCTTCAACAGTCCGACCTGGGATCCTCGGGTTGTCAAAAGTGCTCGCAAACCAATACGCGCGGGACGGGGTTTTGGTGAATACTGTTACGCCCGGGTATATCCTAACTGACCGCCAGAAGGAACTGGGGAGAGCACGGGCCGCGAAAGAGGGGATCGAGTTCGATCGTTACATGGCGGACTTGGTGAAGGATATACCGATGAGCCGGTTGGGAATGCCAGGGGAACTGGCTGATGTGATCGTTTTTCTTTGTTCAGAACGATCTTCGTATGTGACGGGCGTGGCGCTGAGTGTCGATGGGGGAATGGCGAAGGGACTCCTCTGATGGCCATGCCGACAAGCATACGCCTGGGGCATGGAGAGCCGGCGGCCGGAGGACGCTTCAACTATACCGGTACTCACCGTTACCTGGTGAAGCTTCCTGTGCACGGACAGAAGCCGGTGTTCACAACTGCCGAACCTGCCGTCGTTGTCCTGCAAGCTCTTCGTGAAGCTTGCTGGAATCATCACTTTGACACTTATGCATACTGCTTTCTACCTGACTGCCTTCTACTCATTGTGCGGGGCAAGGCAGAGACTTCCAACCTGAAAGAGTTCCTGCGGGAATTCCGCATTACCTCCCAGAAGTACCTGGACCCTCTGCTGGGACGAACGGCGTGGAGTACCAAGTATCTTGAACGCGTGCTCAGAAAGACAGAGCTCAGTCCAGATGCGGCGCGACGAATCTTTGGACTCCCGGTGCAGAGAGGGCTTGCAGCCTCGCCATTAGAATATCCGCTACAGGGTTCTTTTGTCGAGAAGATGACAGCCTTCTTTGGTCCGCCCCCTCGGGCGAGGAAACCCGGCAGGTCATTCAAGAGCCACAAGGCCCGTCGGTAACCGGGCGGGCTCTGAGGGCAGAACGGAGTCTGTGAGCGCCGGAGCTGCGATCATGCAGCAACGACTTTGCCTCCCTCTGATGTCGCGTCCGTCTCATCCCCCTTGTTCTCGTGGAGGATCTCCCAGAGCGCTTTCAAGAGAGTAATTGCGTTAAAGGGTTTTGGGAGGAAATTCTGGGCGATTTCGCGCACTGAATCGGTTCTCCCGTCGCGTGGGACACCGCTCATTGCGAGAATCTTCACGTGGGGATTCGTGCGCCGAAGGGCCTGAATTGTAGCGAGTCCATCCATTTGTGGCATCATCATGTCCACCATCACCACGTTGACATCGTTCGCTTGCTGTTCATATACGGCCGCTCCTTCTTTGCCGTTGCCTGCCGTCAAAACCCGATATCCATAGGATTGAAGGATTTCCTCGGTCACCTTTAGGATCAATCGCTCATCGTCGATCACGAGTATCATCTCGCCGTGCCCGGATAGCGATCCCTCTCCCTCTTCGACGGTGTTTAGCGTTTCCGTGGTGTCCTGAGCGGGGAGGAATATCTGGAATTCCGTTCCGTTGTTCGCTTCGCTTTTCACGCGGACAAAGCCGTTGTGACTCTTCACAATGGCGTGTACAGTCGAAAGCCCAAGCCCTGTACCTTGTCCGGGTCCCTTCGTTGTGAAGAAGGGCTCGAATATTTTCTCCTGCATGGTTTTCGGGATGCCTGTACCGGTGTCTTTTACCGAGATCATGATGTAGGGGCCCGCTGCTGCACCGATGGTCTTGCGGGCAGATGCCTCGTCAAGGAGGATGTTCTCTCCTCTCAGGGTGAGGCTGCCGCCGGAAGGCATGGCATCCCGCGCATTCACGCACAGATTCATCAAAACCTGATGAAGTTGTGTCGGATCCCCGGCAAGAGTCCAGAGCTCGTGAGGGAGTTCGACGGTTGTTTCAATGGACCGCGGGAAGGTCTCTGTGGCGATCTTCGCCATCTCTTTGAGCAGGTGTTTGGGCTGTACGACCATGCGTTTTCCGGACGCACCTCGGGCGAATGTCAGCACCTGGCTGAGAATTCCGGCTCCACGCTGTGCACTGGCCTCCAGGGTGTCAATCCACTTTCGCATCGTGGGGTCAGTGGTTTTCGAACGAAGCAAATGGGCGCCGAGCATAATGGGGGAGAGCACGTTGTTCAAGTCGTGTGCGATCCCGCCTGCAAGTGTCCCGATGCTCTCCAGACGCTGTGCTCGCAGAAATTGCGCTTCGAGCTTCTTGCGGTCTGTGATGTTGGTGTTGATGACCAGAACCGACTGGGGTTCCCCCTTGTCTGAACGAACAAGTGCCCAGCGGCTCTGAACGATGACCTCTTCTCCCGATTTCTTCCTCTGAGAGAGTTCGCCGCTCCATTCTCCATGTTTGACTACTTCTGTTTGAGCCTTGCTGATGTCTGGAGTGATTTCGATGAAGAGAAGGTCAAATTCGTTTCGACCGACGGCTTCTTCCTTGGTCCAGCCGTATAGCCGTTCCGCACCGCTGCTCCAATACGTGATTTGGCTCTCCAAATCGCGCACGCAGATTGCGTCTTGTGCGTAGTCAAGAAGAGCAGCTTGTTCACGAATTTTCTCTTCGGATTCCTTGCGTTGGGTAATATCTTCGATGAGGGCCATGCCAAACAGGGGTGCCCCAGTCTGATCCTCCACCACGGACAATCTCACGTGGGCCCAAACGGTATTCCCATCCTTTCGAAGATATCGTTCCTCCTTAACTTGGTGCTCTTCTGCCCCATCCGGATGTCGATCGGGGAAGCCGTCATGTTGTTCAGCGTCCTCTGGATGTGCTAACTCCTTCTTCGTTTTGCCTCGGAGTTCCTCGGCACTATACCCGAGCATGCGTTGCAGGGCCTGGTTTGACTCGAGAATCTTGCTTGTCCGGATATCGGTGATCGCAATGCCGATGGCAGAACGAGCGAAAATGGCGCGGAATCGTTCCTCACTTTCACGTAACGTCTGTTCCGCCCGCTTTCGCTCGATCGCCATGGCGATCTGCGTCGAGACAAACTCCAGGACGTCTTTGTCCTGGCTTGTGTAGGCAATTCCTTCGGTGTAGCTCTGGACTGCCACGGCGCCGATGGTGTGGCCGTCGGCCGTCCTTAAAGGTGCGCCGAGCCAGAAGTACGGGACGGTCCCGATGATGTCGATCTCGCCATTTGCAGCAAGCTCTTCGAGTGTGCCTCCGCTGAGAAGAAGCGTGCTCCCGCTGCAGATCAGGAATTCCGTGACGCCTCTTCCGAACTGTCTGGGCCCGAAGATCTGTGGTCCCATCTCTTGGTCCGACTCATCCACGAAATAGGGGAAACTGATCGAAGTCTGCCCTTGATTACACAACGCTAGGTAGAAATTTCTTGCGGGAAGCAGTTCGGCAATGATTTGATGGACTGAGGTAAACAGAGTGTCCAGATCACTTGCGGAATTGGCCGCCTCCGAGATGCGATACAGAGCACTGTGGAGCGCCTCGGCCCTTCGCCGTTCTGTGATATCGCGGAATACTAGAACTACACCCAGATGTCTTCCTTTGGCGTCGCGGATGGGTGCCATATTGTAATAGATGGGAACTTCACTGCCGTCACGAGCAATGAGAAGTATTTGGCTGGAAGGGCGTTGGATCGTGTCGCTTCCAAGATCCGCTGTCTCGGGGCCCTTTGTTGCCCGGCGTGTTGCGACATCCACGATCCGAAAGATTTCCCCGAGCCCTTTGCCAAGCACGTCGGCAGGTGCAACTTTCATCAACTCCAATGCAACAGGATTGATGAACGTAACTGCTCCCTTTGCGTCGGTCGCGATGACCGCGTCGCCGATACTGGTTAGCGTGGTGGACAGCCATTGTTCATTCTCTTTGAGTTTCGACTCAAGCTTATGCTTGTACAGCGCGATTTCGATTGTTGTCCGAAGCTCGATCTCTTCAAATGGCTTCAGGACGTAACCATAGGGCTCGGTCAATTTCGCGCGCTCGAGCGTTGGCTCATCAGCATTTGCCGTGACGTAGATGATGGGAGCATCGAGGTCATGATGGATCTTCTCTGCCGCTTGGATCCCATCCATCGGTCCTTGCAGCCAGATGTCCATCAAGATGAGATCAGGCTGGTGCGCAAAGGCTGCGCGGATAGCCTCTTCGCCAGTAGCAGCAGTTGCGGGGACGGAAAAACCCCATCGCTGGAGGCGCGCACGAAGCTCCATGGCGATGATTTTGTCGTCCTCTACAACGAGGATGCGTTCTCGTGCCAAACCGGATACTCCCCCTGGTGCCACCGCGAGATCGTTATAGTCGCAACTCGGCTGACAGTGGACTCCTCTGCCTGCACGAGCGTGGACATCTTTCCTTCGCGGCTGATGGGGCGGGAATTTGAGGCAGTTCTTTGAAAGACGGAAACCTGCCCGCCCTCTTAGCTAAACACCTGGCGCAAAGGAAGTGCCAGGCACTTTGTGTGGACTTTTCCCCAAATCGGTGGTTTTTGGCCTATGTCCAGACACCGCAGGTGTGGTGAGGAAGGAAGATTGGAGAATAGTCACCAAATGCCCGAAACGGCCCGATTTTCAAGGTGTCCAAACAATGGGGGACCGCCCCCCGCTTAGGCTGTTTTGGTCGGGAACCTGACCCCCCTGATCGCAGTCGGACTCGAAAAATGGATGCTGGACCGACAATACTATACCATATTGTGTTCGGGGGCCACTAGATTGCAGTTCGGAATCCCGCAGATTCGAACAGGGTTTGCTCGTGCCTGGTGAGATCGGCAATCTGGTGAAGTTGTGGAAATGCCTGAAGAGCAGCAGAGGGAACCTCCAGCGGCAAATTCCCCCGGATGGCTGATCGGAGTTGGAATGCGTTGACGACTGCCCGACCTCCTGTGGTGTTGTTGAAAACGTCTGCGATCTGCCGAAAGGAGTGAACGTGGGTGTCCACACGGCGGCGAAGCTCGATTACCTCGCGCGCATTGTACAGATAGTCATATCGGGAATCCAAGCCGTTCAGCAGCCAGCCTTTCTCGTTTCGGCCATGCAGGCGGACATAAGCCCTCTCACCAAAGATATTGGTGTGAAATGGCATGTACTGGCGGATTCGCGGCATGTCCGCGCTGACGAGGTGCATGCCATGTTCTTCGAGAAAGGGTCTGAGCGAAGGGGTGTGCCAAGAAGAATGACGAAACTCTACGTGAATTGGGAAGCCGTGAAACACTTCTGCGAGCCTGACGAGGAAGAATCGATTGCTGCTGGTGTTTGTGAATGAGAAGGGAAGTTGCACCAGGAGAGCCGCAAGTCGCCCCGCCCCATCAAGCGTTCCGAGGAGCCCGCGGACCCGGTGCCGAAGCTCAGCCGGTATTTTTCTCTTGTGCGTGAATTCGCGGTGGAGTTTCACGCTGAATCGGAATAACGGGTTGCCACTGACTGCCCCAACCCAGCCTTTTGCGTCTTCAGCATTCAAGGTTTCATCCCAGAAGGTCGGCCGAACCTCAACGATCTCAAAGCACCTAGCATAACGCTCAAGTTTCTCAAGGGAAGTAAGCTCCTGCTGACCATACAGCACACTGTCGAGCGCTTCGTGTTCCCATCCACCGATACCGATCCTCACTTCTCTGTTTTCCACGGGTGCTCCTCCAAAAAAAGACTTGACACTAGGTGTTTGAATGTCTATCTTTAAGGTACGACATATTTGTCGTCCTGTCAAGTCCAATTTTGACAAAATTGTCTTTATGACCAGTTCAAGATCATCCATAGGCGATCGTATCCGTGAGGCGCGGCTGAACAAGGAGATGGATCAGTCAACCTTAGCGGAGAAGATCGGTATTGTCACCCGAACGGTGCAGCGTTGGGAAAAGGGGGAACAAATTCCCGACGGGGCAGCACTCATGAAAATCTCCCGAGCAACAAATATCCAACCCAATTGGCTCCTGACAGGTGACGGAGAAATGTACCCGCCACCTTCCCGTCCGGAGAATGTCTTTCCCTTGACGACAGCAGTCCGGCGAAAAGTCCATCGCGTTGACCTTCCACTTGTGTCTGCAGTCCCCGCCGGGAAAGTATCCACCATGTTTCATCCCGACTACGTAGATACGTACGTTACCGTGGATGACATCAAGGACCCGCAGGCATTCGCTCTTAAGGTGAAGGGAAACAGTATGTCCCCGCGGATCGAAGACAGTGATATAGTCATCGTAAGTCCGCAGCAAGAAGTCCGCAACGGGGACATCTGTGTTATCCGTGTCGACGGTGAGGATACACTGAAGAAGGTGAAGTTCGAGGGGAACTACGTCCACCTGGTTCCACTCAATCCTGAGTTCGACCCGGTGACTGTGAAGAGGAGAGACCTGGAGTTTGTGTGGAAAGTCGTTAAGCTCATCAAAGACTTATGAGTCCGTTGCGCGGAGGAACTCTCGCGGTAGAGGCTCCATGGCCTCCTTTAGCTCAAGAGGTGAACCACCATCCCGTCCCTCAGTTTTGGCTCGAACCAAGTTGATTTCGGCGGCATGGTTTTTCCGGCATCCGCGATAGCAAGGAGTTCTTCTATAGAGGTTGGATATAGGGCAAATGCCAGCATCATCTCTCCTGAGTTTACTCTCCGCTCGAGCTCCTTAAGACCTCGTATTCCTCCGACGAAGTCAATCCTCTTGCTTGTCCGCGGATCGTCAATCCCCAAAACCTCTCCCAGAAGATATTTCTGAAGGATCGACACGTCTAAGCGCTCCACGGGATCTGGATTTACAGTCAGCGCGGGGTCTGCATTTAGGACGTACCACTGTCCTGCATGATACATTCCATATTCTCCCTTCTTCGAGGGGCGCACCTGACCTGCGGCCTCCCGCACAGTAAAATGTTGGCGAAGAGCACGCAGAAAATCCTCAATGGTCATCCCGTTCAAATCCTTGACGACGCGATTGTAATCCATGATCATCAGCTGGTTGTGCGGAAACAGAACGGCGAGGAAGAAACTGTATTCTTCTTCCCCGGTATGGTGGGGATTGGCGTCCATGAATTCCTTAGCTACACGCGCGGCTGCCGCAGAGCGATGGTGACCATCGGCGACGTAGAGGAACGGAACTTGCCGGAATTCATGCGTGACCGCTTCAATAGTCGGTATATCGCTGATGACCCAAAGCTGGTGGCGGACGCCGTCCTCTGCTAGGAAGTCGTTGGTGGGAGTTGTCGTGCGGATGCGGTCAACAATCTGGTCTAAGGAGGGACGAGCGCGGTAGGTCAGAAAGATCGGGCCTGAATGGGCGTTCGTGACCCTGACATGCTTGGTCCTATCGTCTTCCTTATCTTTGCGGGTCAGCTCGTGTTTTTTGATGGTGTCGTTCAGGTACTCCGTCACCGACGCACACCCGACTATTCCATACTGGACGTGCCCATTCATTGTCTGTGCATAGAGATACAGGCAGGGTTTTTCGTCCTGCACGAGTACGCGATCCTGTATCATCTTCTGCAGATTCTTCCGTCCCTGCTGGTAGACGCGCTCATCATAAAGGTCTATACTGGCGGGGAGATCGATTTCCGGTTTGCCGACATGGAGAAAGGAAAGGGGTTTGTTTTTTGCTTCGGCACGAGCCTCTTCGGAGCTAAGGACATCGTAGGGTTTTGCCGCTACTTGACTGGCAAACTGCGGCTGCGGGCGAACTCCTCTGAACGATCGAATCGTGGCCACGGTGTAGTCCTGTCGTGATGGTACAAGCGTATGATACCGCGAGAGGATTCTGTTCCGTTCGTCGGCGCAGTCTCCTCATCGCGGTATAGGATGGATCGTCAGGCGGCTATTCTAGCGTCGGGAGGATCTTCTCGATCGCGGCGGTCACTTCCTTCACGTCCGCGAGCGTCAGCTCGCCCATATGTGCGATGCGGAACGTCTTCTCCTTGAGATCCCCGTAGCCGTTGGAGATCTGAAGGCCGAGCTTTCCGAGCTCGCTGTTCAAGTTGGCTACCGAAATCCCCTTTGTGTTGGTGATTGCGGTGAGCGTGACGGAGGCATAGCGCTCATCGGGGAAGAGTGCGAAGTGCCTCTTCGCCCATGCGCGTGTGAAGTCTGCCATCTCCTTGTGACGGGCATACCGTTTCTCCAGTCCTTCTGCAAGGATCCGATCGAGCTGGTAGTGCAGCGCAAACATGTGAGGGAGAGACGGAGTGGCGTGGTACTGGTGATCCTTTGTCTCGATGTATTTGTAGATCTCGAGGAGATCGAGATACCACCCGCGATGTTTGACCTGCTTCCCATGCTCGAGGGCCCGTGGAGCGATGGAAGCGATTGCCATTCCTGGGGGGAGTGCAAGGGCTTTCTGGGTTGATGTGATGCATACATCGATCCCAAGCCTGTCAACCTCGATTTTTGCACCGCCCATGGAACTCACAGCATCCACGATCCATAGGACATCTGGGTATTTCTTTCGAACCTCGGCGATTTCCTCGACTGGGTTCATGATGCCGGTGCTGGTCTCGTTGTGGGTGATGGTGAAGACGTCGTACTTCCCCGTGGAGAGAAACCTGTCCACAACATCAGGGGTTGTTGCCTTCCCCAGTTCTGTTTCGTGCTTGTCGGCTGGGACATTGTTTGCTTCGGCCATCTTAAACCAGCGATTGCCGAATGCGCCCACCGAGAAAACGATTGCACGCTTTGCCGTCAGTGATCGTATTGCCCCCTCCATGAGCCCGGATCCCGAGCTGGTTGAGAGCAAAATTGGGTTCTGGGTGTGGAACACCTGACGCATCTTGTCACTTATCTCCCTTTGTAGCTTCGATGCATCTTTGCTCCGATGGCCAATCATCGGAGTAGCGAGCTTCTGGAGAACGTCCGGAGCCACTTCAGTCGGACCTGGGATGAAGAGCTTCTTGTGCATAGGAACCTTTCAGGGTGTCAGAATGGGAAGGATACCTCTTGACAACAAATCGGATGGTGGCGATTGCATCTGCCAATTCAATATTTCTCTTTTTTCGTGAAAAATCAATCCGCTGTTGGAAGAGTGGAATGGAAGAAGATCACTGCAATTTGGATCGATCAGGTCTGTGGGAAAACGTTGAATAGAGCCTCAGCCTCGGTGAGAGTCGCACCGCGTACCGTCCATCGACTTCTCTTGGATCTAAAGGCTTGAGTACCACTACCTTGCGGGCTGTAGTTGAACATTTGTCTGAGATGGCTCTTATTTCGTTCTGCTCCTTTCCCTCCACTCCGCAAGCAAAGAGTCATCAATATTTTGTCATTCGCTCTGTCGCAGCGAGTCGAGCAGAGCAGGACTCTTTCGCGCTTGCATTTTCAAAATCGCCTCAGTATCATGGTTCGGCTAACCAACGTGATTCCTTTCTTACTACCGTAGCTCTTCAGACCCAGTTCTAACTTTTACTGTAGTAGCCAAATCCCTACCAATCCTCCAATTTTCCACGGGAGATGTTCTATGAGCAAGAGTGCGACCATTTTTGTAACGTTCCTGCTCCTTGCTGTACTTCTCTGTGTTCCCTCCCTGATCTACGCTCAGGGTGTCACGACCGCCGCCATCAACGGCAAAATCACGGCGGTGAGCGGGGAAGCGCTTCCAGGAGTAAATGTTGTTGCCCTGCATGTTCCGAGTGGCACTGTCTACGGAGTGAGCTCGCGACCGGATGGGCGGTACAATCTGCCAAATCTGCGGGTCGGTGGCCCTTACACGGTTACTGCGACACTGGTGGGGTATAGAAAGCAGACTCGAAGCGAAGTATACCTGCAGCTGTCTCAGAACTTAGATATGAATTTCACCATGACTGAAGAGGCGGTGCAGGCAGCTGAGGTCATTGTGACGGGTGAGCGGGGGTCAGTGTTCAATGCATCACGAACCGGTGCCGCGACAAACGTTCAACGCGATGTCATTGACCGGCTCCCATCCCTTTCCCGAAACTTCCAGGACTACTATAAGGTTTCTCCCTACGTCTCAGGGGACAAAGGCAATGTACTAGGGAGAAACTCGAAGTATAACAATATTCAGATCGACGGGACGGATTTCAACGACCTGTTCGGTCTCGGATCGACTGGTGCCCCGGCCGGCCAATCAACCGTCACTCCAATAAGTCTCGACGCCATCGAAGAGTTCCAACTTGTCGTTTCTCCCTATGATGTGCGGCAAGCGGGTTTCACGGGTGCGGGCATCAATGCGATCACCCGAAGCGGAACGAATGCCTACAGCGGATCGGCCTTCTTTTTCGGACGTGATCAAGGCCTTGCTGGAAGGAGTCCCGACACGCTTGGGACGTTTCTTGCGGGCTTCAGCGACTATCAAGTCGGAGGGCGATTCGGCGGACCGATAATCGAGAACAACCTGTTCTTCTTCGCAAATGCTGAGGTGACGAGGTTCAAGCAACCCTTTACTCGAATCTTCGGGCAAAATAATCTGGGGACGAACGCCTACACTGCAAACCCCGATTCTCTCAAGATGTTGAGTGACTATCTGCAGAGCAAGTATGGTTATGATCCGGGTTCATACACCAAGATTGGGTACAATCGGGAAAGCGATAAGCTCTTCCTTCGGTTCGACTATAACATCAGCGACGTTCATAAACTCACAGCACGCTGGAGTTATCTCCGCTCTTCCGAAGATAACTCTCCATCCCGTGGTCGCAGCGTCACTGATATCTATTTTGATAACGGCAAATACAAGCTTGACGATGAAACACACTCGGTTGCTCTTCAGTTGACCAGCGTCTTTGGCAACAAGACGTCAAACGAGTTGATACTCGGGTATGTTGACCAGATGGATCTACCCGTGTACTACGGGCAACCGTTCCCTACCCTCTATATTGCCACGAAAGGTACGGGCACGACCTATACGGGTCAGCAAGACCTCGTCCTGGGAGCCGAGGAATTTCGGCACTATAATTTGCTCGGACAGAAGTACTTCGAGATCACGGACAACTTCTCGTGGTATTTGCCAAATCACACGCTGACCTTCGGTGCAAAGGTTGACGTACTCAAATTCCGGAATCTCTTCATTTCGGATGGCTTCGGCGCCTACACGTATAGCTCCATCGCTCGGTTCTTGGCTGATCTCCCGCCGGATGGCAACTTTGCGAATAGCACCGCGTATTCGTTCCGATATTCTGCGACATCGAACCCCCAACAAGAGGCAAACTGGAAGGCGAACCAGTATGGCCTCTATGCGCAGGATGAGTGGACGGTGAGCTCCCGGCTGAAATTTACGGCCGGACTTCGTGTTGATATTCCGACGTACACTGACCACCCGTCTTACAACAAGGCAATAGACTCCACATTCCATTACCGCACAGACACTCCGCCGAAGACCCAAGTGGCATTTTCTCCTCGTCTTGGGTTCAACTACTCAATTAACGAAGAACGCAACACACAGTTGCGTGGGGGGGTGGGCATTTTCTACGGTCGATTCCCCTATGTGTGGGTGTCAAACCAATACAGCAACACCGGCGTGGATTTCTACACGGTGACGACTGCACCTGCGCGGTTCAATCCTGATCCCTATAACCAGGCGAAGGCAGCTACCGGACTGCCCACCGCGGAAGTTGACCTGACGGATCCAAACTTCAAAGCACCATCAATCCTACGGTGGAATATTGGCGTGGATCACAAGCTGCCGTACGATGTTACTGCGACACTGGAAGGGATCTTCTCTCTTACCCTCAATGATGTCTACTACCAGAACATTAACCTGAAAGGGCTTCAGGACAACGTCGTACTTTCAGGTGGTCGTCCGGCACTCACCCCTGGCGGGAGAGTAGTCGGCGAGAACAGAGAAGTATGGGGGAGACTTGATACGAATGCAAGCAGGTACACAACCCAATGGGTAAACAATCAATTCTCCCCGGGCGTCTTTTATGTGACGAATACCACAAAGGGAAGCAACGCAAACGTCACAATTCAACTTCAACGGAATACGCCCACGGGTTTGAGTGGTTCTGTCGCGTACACCTGGGGAATGGCAAAAGATATCAATAGCGGAAACTCCACGACGGCAAGTTCCGGCTGGCGATTTAACCCCACCACGGGAAACCCAAATAATCCACAACTCACATACTCACAGTGGGATCGTCGCCATCGGCTAATGGGGGCACTCTCCTATCGGCAGGAGTGGGGTGGTGGGTTTGCCACATTCGTTGGCCTGTTCTATAACGGCCAATCGGGACGCCCCTTCTCCTACATGGTGAGTGGTGACGTAAACGGTGACGGCAGAAGCGATAACGACCTTGTGTACATACCGAAGAATGCGGATGATATTTATCTCGTGAACTCTTCCGGTGTTGCTCTGCCCAAGACGGATCCAGCCTACGCACAGGTCATG